>Ga0209919_1000787_pt1 | contig 15688 bp, 7 predicted proteins | sample SalPon2A_C_D2_MG_FD_185721 | JGI IMG/M metagenome (GOLD analysis project Ga0209919, IMG submission 185721) | Soil microbial communities from South San Francisco under conditions of wetland restoration - Salt Pond MetaG R2A_C_D2_MG (SPAdes)... | ecosystem: Environmental > Terrestrial > Soil >... | reverse complement strand
CCGACCCGAAGGACCCGAACACGGTCTACGTGTGCAACTTCCTCTTCCACCGCTCGACCGACGGGGGCCGCACGTTCGGCACGATCCGGCTGCCGCACGTCGACAACCACGCCCTGTGGATCGACCCGTCGAACCCGGATCGCATGATCGAGGGGAACGACGGGGGCGCCACGGTCACGGTGAACGGCGGCCGTGACTGGAGCTCGGAGTCCAACCAGCCCACCGGGCAGTTCTACCACGTGAACGTGGACGACCGCTTCCCGTTCTGGCTGTACGGCGCCCAGCAGGACCGCGGCACGATCGCCATCGCCAGCGCCTCCTACCGCGGCGCGATCACCGACAAGGACTGGTACAACGTGGGCGGCGGCGAGAGCAGCTACGTGCTGCCCAAGCCCGGCGACCCGAGCGTCGTGTACGCGGGCTCCTACTTCGGCTACACGACCCGCATGGACGTGAGCACGGGCCAGACCCGGAACGTGAGTCCGTGGCCCCTGAACCCCGAGGGCGCGCCCGCCAGGGCGGTCGAGTACCGGTTCAGCTGGGTGTCGCCCACCGCGGTCGACCCGCGCCACCCGAACGTGGTCTACGCCGGGTCGCAGAAGCTGCTGAAGTCGACCGACGAGGGGGCGAGCTGGACGGAGATCAGCCCCGACCTCACCCGGAACGACACCACGAAGCAGGTGCGCTCGGGCGGCCCGGTGACGTGGGACAACGTGGGGGCCGAGTACTACGACGTGATCTACACGATCGCCCTGTCGCCGAAGGCCGAGGGGGAGATCTGGGTGGGCTCCGACGACGGCCTCGTCCACCTGACCCGGGACGGGGGCCAGCACTGGAGCGACGTCACGCCCAAGGGGATGCCGACCTGGGCCAAGGTGAGCCTCATCGAGGCCTCGCCGCACGACCCGGCCACGGCGTACGCGGCCGTGGACGCCCACAAGGCGGACGACTTCACCCCCTACTTCTACCGCACGCACGACTACGGGCAACACTGGACCCTGATCACCAGCGGGATCCAGGCGCCCTCGTTCGCGCGGGCGATCCGCGAGGACCCGGCCCGCAAGGGCCTCCTGTACGCGGCCACCGAGCTGGGCGTGTACGTGTCCTTCGACGACGGCGACCACTGGCGCTCGCTGCAGACGAACCTGCCCACGACCTCGGTGCGCGACCTGGCCATCCAGCAGGGGGCCCTGGCCATCGCCACCCACGGCCGCGGCTTCTGGATCCTGGACGACCTGGCGCCGCTCCGGGGTTGGTCGCCGGAGGTGGCCTCGGCGCCGCTGCACCTGTTCACCCCCGACACCGCGTACCGCACCGAGGCGGCGGGCGGCCGCGTGTCACCCGGCGAGGCGGCCGGCCAGAACCCGCCCCGCGGAGCCATCCTGGACTGGTCGCTGGCCTCGGCCGCGCGGGACTCCGTGCGGCTGGAGGTCGTGGACGGGAGTGGGAAGGTCGTGCGGAGCTTCCGGCGCGAGCTCGGGGGCTCCGGCGCATCGTCGGGCGGTGGCGCGGCGGGCTCGAGCGGCGGACGCAGCGGCGCGTCCGGCGGCCTCTCCGCCCACGCCGGCGTGAACCGCTTCGTGTGGAACCTGCGCTACGCGGGCGCCCCCGCTCTGCGGGTTCCGGGCGGCGCGGTGTTCGAGGCGGGCGGTCCGGCGGCGCCGCGCGCCGTGCCGGGCGACTACACGGTCCGGGTGACGGTGGACGGCCACACGGCGACGGCGCCGCTGCACGTGGCCCTCGACCCCAGGGTGCACGCCAGCACGCAGGACCTGCAGGCGCAGCTCGATCTCATGCTGAAGCTGCGCCAGGCGATGACGGACGATCACGTCGCCTTCAACCGGATCGCCGGCGTGCGCGAGCAACTGGGCGTCCTGGAGCGGCAGCTGGGGAGCGACCCGTCCCACGCCTCCGTGGTCGCGGCCGTGAAGAAGCTGGACGAGCGTGCCGACTCGACCGCGACGCAGCTGTTCCAGTTCCGCGCCCGGGTCCCCAAGGAGCTGTTCATGAACCACCCGGCCACCCTGAACGTGAAGCTGGCCTCGCTGCAGGGCTCGGTGGACGCGGCCGACGCGGCCCCCACCGCGCAGCAGGTGGACGTGTACGACCTGCTGCGGAAGCGGCTGGACGGCGTGCTGGCGGAGTGGAGCGAGATCCGCACAAAGGAGATCCCGGCGCTCAACGAACAGCTGCGCGCGGCCGGGATCGGACCGGTGTTCGTGCCGGGGACGGGAGAGGAGTAGGCGCCGGGGCCGATTCGGGCTCGGGCGGGTCGGCCGGACCTTTCAGCTGAAGCGTCCGGGGGATCGATCCGTGATCGCCGGACTCCGGTTCCCGCCCTTCGGGCTTGACGCCTCGACGGGGTCCCGGCTAGATCAGTTTCGGTTTTTGAGTCCTGATCTGGCGTCCGTTCGCCGCCCTGCCGACGAGGAGCCCCACCGTGCACGCTGCGGCTTACACGCGACGCCTCTCTCCGCTCCGCGTCACGACCCTCCTCGTGGGAACGCTGAGCCTCGCCGGCTGCGGGGGTGGAGGCGGAGGTGGAGGCACGACCGGGCCCGAGACCGGCAGCCTGTCCGTGACCACGGCGACGACCGGTCAGAGCCTCGACCCGGACGGTTACACGGTGACCGTGGACGGCGGGCAGGCGACCTCGATCGGGACGAACGACTCCAAGGCGTTCGCAAGCCTGTCGGTGGGGAGCCACGAGGTCCAGCTGGCCGGCGTCCGGGGCAATTGCGCCGTGGGCGGCGACGACCCGCGATCGGTGTCGATCGACGCCGGGGCCAGGACCGGCACCCTGTTCGACGTCACCTGCCAGCACGCCCTCGTCGACCAGATCGCGTTCTCGACGACGCGGGATGGCAACATCGAGGTCTACGTCATGAACCCGGACGGCTCGGATCCGGTCGACCTCAGCAACGATCCGTCGAGCGACGGGAGTCCCGCCATCTCTCCGGACGGGACGAAGGTCGCGTTCGTGACCTACCGGGACGGCAACAACGAGATCTACGTCATGAACGCCGACGGGTCCGACCCCGTCGACGTCACCAACGACGGGGCTGCCGATTTGGATCCCGCCTGGTCGCCCGACGGCAGCAAGATCGCGTTCGCCACGGACCGGGACGGCAATCTCGAGGTCTACGTCATGAACGCCGACGGCTCGAATCCCGTCCGCCTCACCCACAACTCGGCCAACGACCGGTGGCCCGCGTGGTCTCCCGACGGATCGCAGATCGCGTTCACGTCGAGCCGGCCCGGCAACGACGACATCTACGTCATGGACGCCTCCGGCTCCGACCCCGTCGACCTCACTGACAACCCGGCGGAGGACACGGACCCCGCCTGGTCGCCCGACGGGACGCAGCTCGCCTTCGCCACGAACCGGGACGGCAACCTGGAGGTCTATGTCATGAACGCCGACGGCACGAGTCCCGTGCGCCTCACCCACGGCTCGGGCGTCGAGGTGGGTCCGACCTGGTCCCCGGACGGATCCAGAATCGCGTTCCAGGGCGACAAGAACGGCGTGGCCGACATCTGGGTCATGGACGCCGACGGCTCCAACCAGGTGGACATCACCCTGACCTCGGCCAGCGAGAGCGGGCCAGCATGGAGCCCTGTCCAGTAGAGCCCGGAACGAGGAGCGTACCATGCACGCGAAGACCCGAGCGCGACTTCTCTCCCCCCTGCTCGGCGCAGCGCTCCTCGCCGGGACGCTGAGCCTCCTCGCCTGCGGAGGCGGTGGAGGCGCCACCGGCCCCGCTGCGGGCAGCCTGTCCGTGGCGACCGCGACCACGGGGCGGGACCCCGACCCCGACGGCTACACGCTGACGGTGGACGGCGGGCAGGAGATCTCGATCGGGACGAACGACTCGCACACCTTTCCGGGCCTCTCCACCGGGAGCCACGACGTCGAGCTGACCGACGTCCGGGCCAACTGCGGCGTGGGCGGCGACGACCCGCGATCCGTGTCCATCAGCGCCGGCGCGACCGCCAGCACGACCTTCGACGTCACCTGCCAGCACGCGCTCATCGACCAGATCGCGTTCATGACGAACCGGGACGGCAACTACGAGATCTACGCCACGAACGCCGACGGCTCCGACCCCGTCGACCTCACCAACGACCCGTCGAGCGACCTGGACCCAGCCGTGTCCCCCGATGGCACCAGGATCACCTTCACCACGGGTCGGGACGGCAACGCCGAGATCTATGTCATGAACGCCGACGGCTCCAATCCCGTCGACCTCACGGACAACTCCTCAGACGATGAGGTGCCCGCCTGGTCACCCGACGGCAGCAAGATCGCCTTCGCCACGGACCGGGATGGCAACGCCGAGATCTACGTCATGAACGCCGACGGATCCGACCCCGTCGACCTCACCGACGACCCGGGGGCCGACTTCTATCCGGCCTGGTCCCCCGACGGATCGAAGGTCGCTTTCACCACCGACCGGGACGGCGCCTACGAGGTCTACGTCATGAACGCCGACGGCTCCGACCCGGTCGACCTGACCAACAACCCGGCCGACGACAGACAGGCCGCCTGGTCCCCCGACGGCTCGAAGATCGCCTTCGCCACCCACCGGGACGGCAACTTCGAGGTCTACGTGATGGACGCCGACGGATCGAATCCCGTCCGCCTCACCCACGGGTCGGGCCTGGAATGGGCTCCGACGTGGTCGCCGGACGGCTCGAAGATCGCCTTCCAGGGCGACAAGAACGGCGTGCCGGACATCTGGGTGATGGACGCCGATGGCACCAACCAGGTCGACATCACGCAGACCGCGGCCCTGGAGGAGACTCCCTCCTGGAGCCCGGTCCAGTAGGCTCAGCGCCAGGTGCGCCGCAGCGGGTGCGCCTCCGTGTTGAACACGACGAGGGAGGTGTCCGCCGCCCCCGCCCACGTCCTCAGCCCCAGGGCCGAGTCCGGCGAGAACAGCAGCCACGCGTACTTGAGGGTCTCGGCCAGGAAGTAGGAGGGCATGCGGTCGGCGCGCTCGCCCGTGCGGACGTCCTTCAGGGCGGCGAAGCCGGCGTCGGTGCGGCAGTCCTCGACGATCGCCTCGAACATCCTCCGCCCCATCTCGCGGTAACGGACGTCGCCGGTGGCGCGCCACAGGTAGAAGGCCGACTCGAGGGCCTCGGGGCGGAGCTCGTAGCCGGGGCGCACGATGTTCATGGCCCGGTAGTCCATGACCTCGGGCTCGATCCCCCACCGCTCCCACATGGTGTCGACCGAGGCCATGAGCGGCACGGCGCGGCCGAGGAGAGTGTCGGCGAGGACGGGCATGGAGTCGGCGCGGAGCGCCTCCGAGCCCAGGGTCAGGGTGCCGGGGAAGAAGGCGTCGAGCGCCCCGAAGTGGGTGGCGCCGCGCTTGCCGGTCCGCATGTCGGCGTGGCCGTACCAGGCGCCGGTCGGGCCGCGGTCGGCCAGGTAGCGACCCGCGGCCGAGGCGCTGGAGCTCCACATGCGCAGGAAGTCCCGGTCGCCGAACAGGACGTACGCCTTGAGCAGGTACTCGTAGTAGGAGTCGATCCCGCCGCTCACGTGGCTGTCCGTGCTCTTCCACGCCCCTGTCCGGACGTCGATGGCGCTCCCCACCAGCCCGATCTTCGAGCGCCGCTCGTACAGTGCGGTCACGGCGCGCTTGGCGTCGAGGTAGTAGATCGTGTCGCCGGTGAGCTTCGAGAGGGTCCCGAACTCGAGCATGAGGGTGCCGACCTCGGCCGGATTGCTCACCGGCCCCGAGACGGCGCCGGTGCGGAGGTTCACGAAGCGGTAGGGCATCCCGGTCGGCGAGCCGAACGCGGGCAGGAGCCGGTGGCCCAGGTCCTTCGCGAGGGCCAGGAAGCGCGGGTCGCCGTCCATCTGGTAGGCGGACAGGAGCCCGCCCAGCATCCGGATCGTGACCTCGAACATCTGCACGCGCTGGTTCCGGTCGAAGGAGAGGCTGTCCAGGATCATGCCCTTCGCCCGCGCGGCGTCGCTCTTCAGGCCGAGGAGGAGCATGGTGTCGAAGCCGTCGACCGGGGTCATGAGCAGGGAGCCCCCCTCGTACCAGTCGCGAGGGCCGCGGCTCAGCGGCCGGAGCTCGTCGTGGCCGGCCGCGTAGCGCGCGTACCCGTCCCAGGCGTGGGCGAGCTGGCCGCGGACGGCCGCGGCGAGGGGCGCCCACACGGTGTCGCGAGGGGCGGAGGAGGCAGCGGAAGCGGAGGCCGCGCCGCCGGCGCTGGGGCGCGAGGGCCCGCCGTAGAGCACGTACAGGACGGCCAGGAGCGCGGCGAACACGAACAGCGGCACGAGCACCCGCGCCGGCGACCGACGGCGGCCGTCCCGGTCGGGGTCTCGACGCCCGCCGCCCGCATCGTCCCCGGCCATCAGGCGCTCACCGGGATCCGCCCTCCTCGCCCTCCATCTCCTGGCCTATGGTCCCCTTGAGGGGCCCCTCCTTGATGAAGGCGGCGTCCTTCCGGTAGACCGGGTTCGTGGTGTCGGCCGGGAGGAGGTGCCAGCCGCCGTCCAGGATGACGGCGCCGGCCACCGAGGCCATGGCGTGGTGGTAGATCGTGTCTCCGGTGGGGTTCTGGTAGATGCCGGTCACCCGGTAGAGGTGGTTCGCGTAGATGCGCTTGCCGAGCCCTGTCCACCCGTAGAACGCCTTCACGGGGACGTGGTCGATGGTGCCGTCCGGCTTCGTCACCGGCTTCACGTCGAACAGCACCTTCCCGGCGGTCATGTCCTCGAGCTTGAGCTCGACGGCGTGCGGGTGCAGGTGGCCGCTCATCCCGATGATCCGGCCGCCCGCCTCGGGCCTGGCCTCCCACGTCTTCACCGTGCGACCGGGCGGCAGGTCGAAGGCCATGCTCCCGTCGCCCTTCTCGCCGAACGGGTACTCGACGTCCATGGAGAAGGGCTCGACCTTCCACAGCGGGAAGATACGACTACGAGTGTAGGCGAGAACCAGCCGCACCCGCACGCCGTGGTAGTCGGTGCCCGTGGGGTTGTAGAGCATGGTCATGAACAGGAAGGGCGAGCCCTTGCGGACCGGGATCCCGAACAGCCAGCCGGGGACGCGGACGGCCGGCGTCTCGGAGCCGGCGGCCAGGATGCGGCGCATGATGGGCGAGAACAGGGTGCGGGCGTCCGGCTCGAACAGGTTGGTGTGGTGGAGGACGGCGTGCGGCACCGGCCTCCCCCGCCCGTCCACGATCTCCACCCGGTAGGCGTGGATGGTGGCGTCGAACGGGAAGGTCCCGCTCTGGACGGGGATCTGGGTCACCTGCCAGGGGCCCGAGTGGGCCGGAAGGTCGGTGGGCCCGACCTCGAGCACGAGCTCGTGCCGTTCGGGCCGGTCGATGACCTGGGCCTGGTCGCCCTGGACGGCGGCCGGGGGCCGCGAGCCGGGCACGGCCTGGGCCCTGACCGCGGACGGAGTCGTGAGGGCCGAGAGGGCGGCGAAGGCCGCGCCGAGCGCCGCGGCGGCGAGCACCAGGAGCGTGGACGGTCGCTGGCCGTTCAGGGGTCCCCCGGGGTTGCGGGTGGTCACGATCCGGAGCCCAGTTTATGGGGGCGCGGTCCCGCGGGACAGGCTCGGTGCGCGCGAGCCGGAGTGGAGAAGCCGTGACGGCTGAATCCTCCGGGCGCCCGGACGCGTTGGGGACGGGGACGGCCCTGTCGATCGGGGCCACCTCGGCCGAAGTTGGACCCGGATCCGGAGCCGCCCGGAGCGTACTGTCGAAGGAGAAGAGAGAACCGTGAACAAGACCATCAGAAGCCGCGTCCACCGTTCGAGCACGCCGCGCCCGTCGACCGCCGCCTTCGCGTGGGCCGTGGCGGCCGTGGCCTTTCTCGCCGCCCCCGCCGCCGCCCGTGCCCAGCAGGCGTCGGCCGGCTCGGGGCCGCTGTACGAGCCCCGCAACGTGAAGGCGGCCTATGCGGCCGGCACCCGCTCGCGGGACGGCATGCCGGGCCCCGATTACTGGGAGAACCACGCCAGCTACCGGATCACGATCGACGCCTCCCCGCCCGACCGCACGATCCACGGCTCCGAGGAGGTCGTCTACCGGAACTCGAGCCCCGACTCGCTCCCGGCGCTCATCATCAAGCTGCTCATGAACGTCCACCAGCCCGGCGCGCCCCGCTTCCGAGGCGTCTCGAAGGACTTCATGACCTCGGGGGTGCACATCGACAGCTTCGCGGTGAACGGCGCCGCCCAGGAGTGGAAGGACTTCCCGTACGCCTTCACCTGGAAGCCCGTGAAACTCCCGGCCGCGCTCATGCCCGGCGACTCGGTGCGGCTCCACTTCACCTGGCACTACGACCTGGCCGAGCGGGCCAGCCGCGAGGGCGTGATCGACTCCACCACCTACTACATCGCCTACTTCTATCCGCGCGTGGCCGTGTACGACGACTACGAGGGCTGGGACACCATGGAGCACACGCCCAGCCACGAGTTCTACTCGGACTTCAACGACTACGACGTCACCGTGAACGTGCCGGCCGGCTACGTGGTGTGGGGGACGGGGACGCTCCAGGACGTGGACCGGCTGCTGCAGCCGGGGCCGCTGGCCCGCTTCAAGAACTCGTTCACGTCGGACTCCACGATCCACGTGGCGACCCGGGAGCAGATGCTCGCCGGGAAGGTGACGACGGGAGGCGGCGCCGGCGCGACCAACGCCTGGCACTTCACGGCGAAGTACGTCCCCGACATGGCGTTCGGCCTCTCGAACCACTACGACTGGGACGCGGCCAGCGTGCTGGTGGACGACGCCGGCGGGCGCCGGGCCAGCGTGCAGGCGGCCTACAATGACACCGCCTCCGACTTCCATCACATGGTCCAGTTCGGGCGGCACTCCCTGGACCTTTTGTCGCACACGTGGCCCGGCGTCCCCTACCCGTACGAGAAGACCACCGAGTTCCAGGGCGGCGCGGGCATGGAGTACCCGATGATGGCCAACGACGCGGCCTACAAGGACTCGACCATGTCGCGCTTCGTGGCCGAGCACGAGATCGCCCACACCTACATGCCCTTCTACATGGGAATCGACGAGACCCGCTACGGCTTCATGGACGAGGGCTGGGCGACCACGTTCGAGTACCTGCTCGGCGTCGAGGACATGGGCAAGGCCCGGGAAACCAAGTTCTTCGACCAGTTCCGGGTGAACCGCTGGGCGCACGACAACTCGGCGGCCGAGGACCTGGCAATCACCACCCCCGGCGACATCCTGGGCGGCGCCGCCCTCGGCATCAACGAGTACGGGAAGGCCGCCATCGGCTACCTGGCCATGAAGGACCTGCTGGGCGACGCGACCTTCAAGAAGTGCCTGCAGGCCTACATCGCGCGCTGGCACGGCAAGCACCCCAGCCCGTGGGACTTCTTCTACACCTTCGATGACGTGGCCGGCAGGCCGCTGGACTGGTTCTGGACGAACTGGTTCTTCAGCGACCATTACATCGACCTGGCCGTGGCCGACGTGGACAGGGCCGGGGACGGCTACGACCTCACGCTCGACAACATCGGCGGGATGGACGCGCCCGTGGACCTGGTCCTGGGCTTCGCCGACGGGAGCTCGAAGACCGTCCACGAGACCCCGGCCATCTGGGAGAAGGACCAGAAGCGGGCCGTCGTGCACGTGAAGACGGACGGTACGCTGACCAGCGTCGGGATGGACCACCAGATCTGGGTGGACGCCGACACGTCCAACGACGGGTGGAAGGCGAAGGGGAGCTAGGGGCCGGCGAGCGCGACAGCCAGGCGGTCGGGGGCGAGCTTCCCGCTCACCGGTTCGCCTCGTCCACGGCGCGCTCCATCCGCTTCACCCAGCCGGGCACGACGCGGAAGTAGTGCTCCTCCCTCTCCGCCGGCGACTGCAGGTAGATGAGGCCTCCGTCGTGGCCTACGGCCCACGACCAGCCGGGCGTCTGGCTGAACTGCGGCGCCACGGCGAGGAGCTCGGGTGCGCCGACGGGCGGATCGGCGCCGGGGTGGATCCTCACCTCGTAGAACTCCCAGTCCCCCTCGTCGGTCTGCTCCGTGTAGACCAGCTCGGTCGCCGACAGCCATTGGGGCTCGTTGCCCCGGGCCGCCACCGCATAGCGGTGGTCGAGGGCCGGCCAGGGCTGGAGCGTCAGGTCTCCGGCCGAGCTCCCCTGGTACGCGATCCAGTGGTGGTCGGGAGCGATCGAGAGGAATTGGCCGGTGCTCAAGCCCAGGGAGTCCACGCGACCCTCGGAATCGACGATCAGGGCCGATTGGCCGCCGGGCACGCCGACGAGCAGCGAGTCCGCGGACAGGTACATGGAAGGCCGTAGCGTCACGGAAGGTGCGATGGTCGCGAGAACGCGGGGCGGCTTCGAGGAGTCCAGCAGCCGGGAGACGAGAGACTCGCGACCCGGCTCCTCGCTCACGGCGTAGGCGATGCGGTCCCCGCGCGGGCCGAAGACCGGAACGTCGATGAACGCGCCCTCGGCCACGGTCTGATGCGTGCCCGCCTGCAAGTCGTAGACGCGCAGCTCCTGCTGCTGGATGCCCTCGACCACGGTGGCCAGCCGGCGGCCATCGGGGCTCTCACGGAAGCGGAGATGCGCGGCTTCCTCCAGGGGCAGGGGCTCGATGCGCCCGTCGGCGGCGATGCGCACCAGGCGACCCACGGCCGCGTTGGTGCCCGGCAGGTAGACGAGCGTGCCGTCCCGGGTCAGGTCGAACTGTCCCGTGCCGGTGTAGTCCTCGCTGCGCACCCCGGGCACCAGGGAGACCGAGCGCCCCACCGTGAGGGAGTCGAGGCTCTCGATGCGCGTCGCCATGATGCTTCCATCGATCCCCATGTAGACCAGGTACCTGCCGTCCACGACACGGAAGTCCGCGCCGCGCAGCAGCGCGGGCTCGCCACCTTCGGCGCCCACCTCATGATGCCAGTATCGGATGCGGTCCGGGTTCGACAGGTCACGGCTGGAAGCGAACTTCTCGGAGCGACCTCCGCACAGCACCTGGTCCTTCCGGACGAGGACGGGGTCCAGGCAGTATCCTCCGACCGTGACCTCGCGTGCGCCGCCGCCCAGCGGGTCGATCCAGCGGAGCGCACGGCCGTTGTCGTCGCCGAAGAAGATCCGGCCGTCCTCGGCCCACGCCCCCCCGAAGGAGAGGGTGATGGACGCGACGGCCGAGCTGCTTCGTCCGTCGATGTCCATGACCTTCATCTGGTACCCGTTTCCGACGGACATGCCGACGGCCAGGCGCTTGCCATCGGGCGAGATCAGCGGCGTGGTGTACGCTCCCTCGCTGCCGGGAATCGCGTGGCCCTCTCCCGTCTCCAGGCTCCGGTACCGGAGCTCGGTGGTCGCCCCCTTCTGCGCGATGTAGACGAGGAACGACCCATCGGGCGATACCGAGAAGGCCCGAACCTCGTTGACGTGGACGGGGCTGGATGGGGGCGTTCCCAGGTCGCGGTCCCCGGCCGTCCTCCGCATCAGGGCCCAACCCGCGACGACCAGCGACAGCGCCGCCACGATCGAGGCGACGGCAGCGACGGCCCACGATTTTCGGGAGCTGGCCCGCGGCCCGTTCGTGGCGGCGCCGGACAGCCGGAACCCCGGATCGGCCAGCGCGTCGGCGAACGCCTTCGCGCTCCCGAACCGGTCGGCTGGCACCTTCTCCAGCCCCTTCCCCACCGCCGCCGCCACGTTGGGCGGCACCGAGCGGCGCAGCTTCGTGACCGGCGCCGGCTCCTCGGTCACGATCTTCATGATGATCTGCTGCGCCGAGGCCCCCGTGTGCGGAGGGTCCCCCGTCAGCATCTCGTACAGCACGCTGGCCAGCGAGTAGATGTCGCTTCGGCCCGTGATGTCCGGCTCCGCCGTCGCCTGCTCCGGCGACATGTAGTGCGGCGTGCCCAGGCTGAGCCCCGTCTCCGTCATGCGACCGCCCGCCGCGGCCGACACCGCGAGCGCGATCCCGAAGTCCGCCACCATCGGCCGGCCCGCGTGGAGCAGGATGTTCTCGGGCTTGATGTCCCGGTGCACGACCCCGTGCTCGTGCGCGTAGTCCAGCGCGTCGGCGATCTCCGAGACGATCTTCACCGCCTCGTCCACGGGAAGCTGCTTCTCCCGGTCCAGCCGGTCGCGCAGGGACTCGCCCTCGACGCAGGGCATGACGTAGTACAGGAAGCCGTCGGCGGTGCCCGAGTCGAACAGGGGGAGGATATTCGGGTGCTGAAGCGAGGCGGTGGTGGTGATCTCCTGGACGAAGCGGTCGGCCCCGAGCACGGCGGCCAGCTCGGGCTTCAGGACCTTGATCGCCACCTGGCGGTGGTGCTTCAGGTCCTCGGCCAGGTAGACCGTGGCCATGCCGCCCTCGCCGAGCTGGCGCTCGATGCGGTAGCGGTCCGCCAGGGCGGAGGCGAGGCGGTCCGGAGCGTCGCTCATCCGCCCCGGGTTCCTTGCATCTTCCGCTCCAGCTCCTCGAACCAATGGTCCACCACCACCAGCCGGTTCGGCGCGGCCGCTGCGGAGTCCGAGACCGGGCTGAGCATGAGGAAGCGTCGGTCGTCCGGAGAGATGTCGTAGGCGCGGTAAGAGGGACCACTCGCATACTGCCCGGCCGGGAAGAGAGCGTGCGGCGTCCCGGGAGCGAACGTCGGTGTCGTGGTCACGGGCACGGCCATCATCTCCCCCGAGCCGGCGCGGTAGAAGATCTCCCGCCCGCTGTGGCTCCACAGCGGCTCGGAGCCCCCCGCCGCGGAGACCTGCCACCGGCGGCCGCCTTCGGCCCCCGGGAAGGGACGGACGTAGATCTCGTCTCGTCCCGACTCGTCCGATTGATACGCGATCCACCGCCCGTCCGGCGACAGGGTCGCCGCCCGCTCGTCGAACTGCGGCGACGTCACGATGGGCGTGAGGGTCGTATCCACACCCGGCTGGAAGGCGTAGAGGTCCCGCGTGGGCAGGGTCGTGCGCACCACCATCCAGTGACCGTCAGGCGACCACAGGGCCTCCGCCAGCGCCTTGTTGGATCCGAGCAGCTTCTTCGCCTTCCCGCTGAAATCGGCGCGCCTCTCGTAGATCGAAGCGTTGTTGTTTCCCGGGTCGACGAGGTAGGCCAGGGACCCGCCGTCCGGGCTCCAGCTCGGACGATACTTGAGGAAGTCTTCGAACGTCAGGCGGGAGAGCGGACCGTGCTCACGATCCAGCTGCTTGATCCAGATCTCGGAGTTCGGTCGACCCGCGATGGCGACGGCCAGTCGGCGGCCGTCCGGTGACAGGCTCATCCCACCATTGAAGGGCCGGTCAAAGGTCCAGCCAGAGTCGACGGGCGTGGCGACGCCCCCACGGGTGACCCAGACCGGACGAACCGTCTCCTTGACGTTCCGCGGCTCCCCGGCGTAGTAGACCAGCGTTCCCGCATCCGAGACATCGTAATTCACCACGTAGCCGGCATCCGCTGCGACACCGGTGATCATCGGGACCGCCGGGCCGGTGACCTCCAACTTGTCCTGGTCGAAGGGCACGGCCACAAGCGACCCGTTGGCCCGCGCGATGAGAAGGTCCCCCGTGGTGAGGTAGAGCGCCCGAAGTCCGGCCTGGAGGACCCGGTACTTGTCCGTCTTCAGGTCCAGGACGGCGATCTCCGTATCGTTGGGCCGGGTCGGTCCATACCAGATGGAGAACAGCAGCCCCCGGTCGTTCGGCAGCACGGCCGGGTCGACGTGAGCGAACTCGTGTCGCGCGGTGTCGAGACGGGTGCGTACCGTCGGCGCGCCCCCGGTCACGGGGACACTCACGATGCCCGCGCCTCCCAGACTTCCGAAGCCGCCGGCCGAGTAGACGACCCCGTCCGGTGCCCACGCGGTACCGCCACCGGCGGCAGAGAGTGAATCCGTCACGACGGTCGGCAGGGCGCCATCCAGCGCGACGACTTTGAGCGCTCCGGGAGCGGTCTGGAAGGCCAGCCGGCGCCCGTCCGGCGACCAGGAAAGATCCCGCGCCCCCTCCGTTCCGGGGACCGGGCGGGCGTGAAGCTGGTCGCGGTTCCGGATCCAGATCTGCTTCGGACCGGTCGCTCCGCCTCCGATGTAGGCGATCCGGCTGCCGTCGGGACTGAGGGCCAGGACACCCAGACCGCCGGTGGTGACGGCCTCGGGCTCGGACATCTGGAGCGCGTAGCGTCGCACCGGCTCCTGGGGACCGCTCCGGGTCCGGGACCAGAGCCACCCTCCCACCGCGAGCGTGAGGCCCCAGAGCAGCCACCCCACCAGGGTGACGCCGGTCCCCCACCGGCGGGCGCCGAAGACCGAGGCCTCCGTCGAGGCGGCCTTCGACCGGTACCCCGGGTCGGCCAGCGCGTCGGCGAACGCCTTCACGCTGCCGAACCGGTCCGCCGGCAGCTTCTCCAGCGCTTTCGCCACCGCCGCCGCCACGTTGGGCGGGACGGACTTCCGGAGCTTCGTGATCGGCGCCGGCTCCTCGGTCACGATCTTCATGATGATCTGCTGCGCGGAGCCGCCCAGGTGCGGCGGCTCCCCCGTCAGCATCTCGTACAGCACGCTCGCCAGCGAGTAGATGTCGCTGCGGCCCGTGATGTCTGGCTCCGCCGTGGCCTGCTCCGGGCTCATGTAGTGCGGCGTGCCCAGGCTGAGCCCCGTCTCCGTCATGCGCCCGCCCGCTGCCGCGCTCACAGCCAGCGCGATCCCGAAGTCCGCCACCATCGGACGGCCCGCGTGGATCAGGATGTTCTCGGGCTTGATGTCCCGGTGCACGACCCCGTGCTCGTGCGCGTAGTCCAGCGCGTCGGCGATCTCACTGGTGAGGTCCACCGCCTCCTGCACCGGGAGCTGCTTCTCGCGGTTCAGCCGGTCGCGCAGGGACTCCCCCTCGACGTACGGCATCACGTAGTACAGGAAGCCGTCGGCCGTGCCGGAATCGAACAGCGGCAGGATGTTCGGGTGCTGGAGCGAGGCGGTCGTCGCGATCTCCTGGACGAAGCGGTCGGCGCCCAGGACGGCGGCCAGATCGGGCTTGAGGACCTTGATGGCCACCTGCCGGTGGTGCTTCAGGTCCTCGGCCAGGTAGACCGTGGCCATGCCACCCTCACCGAGCTCGCGCTCGATGCGGTAACGGTCCGCCAGGGCGGCGACCAGGCGGTCGGGGGCGTCACTCACCGCAAACCGTCCACGGTGTAGAGCCGAGACGTGTAGAGGAACTCGTTGTAGGCGTACACGTGGGGATCATCCGCCAGCGTCGGCCGGTCGAAGCCACGTACCCCACCCAACTCGCGGGGCACGACGCTCAGAAGCGTCGCGCGCGCGCCCGTGACGGGATCGACGCGAGCGAAGTCCAGGCTCGAGGCGGAGCTCTCATTCGTCCACACCCACACCTCGCGTCCCTCCGGGCTCCACCGGATCAGGACATCGCCTGGACGGACTCCGAGCGCACGTCGGGGCGCGCCCCCGTCCAGGGGGTAGATGGCCACGCTGTCCCCGACCCGGGCCAGCACGCGGCGGCCGTCGGGCGAGACAACGGCCTGAGACGTTCCCGGGGGCGTCACCGGGATCGGGGCGGCGTGAGACAGCGAATCGACGTAGCAACGCTCGGATCGCTGCGGCTCCGTTCCGCAGAAGAAGACGATGGTGTCACGCCCGGCCACCCGGACGTCCCCGCTCGTCCCGAGGTCCAACGTCTGGAACTGGCCGG
>Ga0209919_1000785_pt1 | contig 15697 bp, 14 predicted proteins | sample SalPon2A_C_D2_MG_FD_185721 | JGI IMG/M metagenome (GOLD analysis project Ga0209919, IMG submission 185721) | Soil microbial communities from South San Francisco under conditions of wetland restoration - Salt Pond MetaG R2A_C_D2_MG (SPAdes)... | ecosystem: Environmental > Terrestrial > Soil >... | reverse complement strand
CGCCTCGAGATGCGCCGGTTCGGCGCCCTGCACCACGACATCGCCGCCGGTGATAGCCGCCGCGATCATGAAGGTGCCGGCCTCGATCCGGTCGGACATCACCGAGTGATCGAGGGGCCGCAGTTCGTCGACCCCCTCGATGGTCACGGTATCGGTGCCCGCACCCTCGATACGCGCTCCCATCGTCCCAAGCGCTACGGCCAGATCGACGATCTCCGGCTCGCGGGCGGCATTCTCGAGCACCGTGGTACCCCGGGCCAGAACGGCGGCCATCATCAGGTTTTCGGTGCCACCGACGGTGGGAAAGTCGAAGTAGATGCGCGCTCCGGTCAGGCGTCGGGCGCGGGCTTCGACATAGCCGTGCTCGAGATCGATCTCCGCCCCAAGGGCCTCCAGCCCCTTCAGATGCAGGTTGACCGGCCGGGCTCCGATGGCGCAGCCACCGGGAAGGCTGACCCGGGCCTGGCCGAGGCGCGCCAGGAGGGGCCCCAGGACCAGCACCGAGGCCCGCATGGTGCGAACCAGATCGTATGGAGCCTCGGCATGGCGGATGTCGGTGGCGTCGACGGCGAAGGTGCCGTCCTGGCGGTCGATGCGGGACCCGAGGATGGCGAGCAACTTCTCGGCGGTATCGATATCGCGCAGGGCCGGCACGTTGCCCAGGCGATGCACGCCGGGAGCGAGCAGGGTGGCGAAGAGCAGCGGCAGCGCCGCATTCTTGGCCCCGCTGACCCGGACCTCCCCCTTGAGCCGTCTTCCTCCGTGGATGATAATCTTTTCCAAGTGCCTACACTTCTTCTCTTCGGGGTCCGCCCCGGTTTTCACCCGGCGCCCGACCGCCGACCACGCGGGGGATGCCACTGTAGTCGGCGCGCCGGAAAGTTTCTTGAAAACCTCCCTGCCGCAGCAACCTTTCAACCTCGGCGGCCTGGTCGATGCCCACTTCGAGCAAAAGCCAGCCGCCGGCACCGAGCCTGTCCATCGCCCCGGCGGCCAGCAGGCGGTAACAGTCGAGACCATCCTCGCCGCCATCAAGGGCGATGCGCGGCTCGTGCTCCCTGACTTCGGGCATCAGCCCCGCCAGGTCGGCCCGCGGGATGTAGGGGGGATTGGCGACGATCAGATCGTAGGGGCCTGCCGGCAGTCGTTTCATCTCCCCCGCGCTGAAGCGCAGCCGCTCGTCGAGTCCGTTGCGACGGCCGTTCTCGCGGGCTACCTCCAGGGCCTCCGGCGAGAGGTCGATCCCCTCGACCACGGCCTCGGGCAGTTCGCTGGACAGGGCGACGGCGATCGCTCCGCTGCCCGTTCCCACATCGAGGACGGCCCTGGCGTCGGGCGCCCTCCGCAGCGCTTCTTCCACCAGCACTTCGGTATCGGGCCGGGGGATCAGCACCGCCGGGCCGACCACCAGGGGCAGCGACCAGAACTCGGTGCGGCCGAGAATATACTGCACCGGCTCGCGCCGGGCCCGGCGCCTGACCCGTTCGCGAAACCTGTCAAGCTCTCCGGCATCGAGGGGGCGGTCGAAGTTGAGGTAGAGACCGACCCGGTTGAGTCCCAGCAGGTCGGCCAGGAGAATTTCCGCCTCGCGGCGCCCGCCCGCGACGCCGTGCTTCTCCAGGTACTCCCCGGTCCATTCAAGGATCTTGAGAACGGTCCACACTTCGGCCAAGCTCAGGCCTCCTGACCGGTCAGGGACTCGCTCTGATAATGAGTGGTCAGGGTGTCGATCACCTCGTCGAGGTCCCCGGCCATGATGTTGTCGAGTTTGTAGAGGGTCAATCCGATACGGTGGTCGGTACAGCGGCCCTGGGGGAAGTTGTAGGTGCGGATCCGCTCCGAGCGATCGCCGCTGCCGACCTGACTCTTGCGGTCGGCGGCCATCTGCGCATGCTGCTCGGCCTGCAGGGCGTCATAGAGGCGCGAGCGCAGGATCTTCATCGCCTTGGCCTTGTTCTTGTGCTGGGACTTCTCGTCCTGGCAGGAGACAACGACTCCGGTCGGGACATGGGTGATGCGGATGGCCGATTCGGTTTTGTTGACGTGCTGGCCTCCGGCGCCGGAGGCGCGAAAGACATCGATGCGCAGGTCGCCGGTATCGATCTCCAGGTCGACCTCCTCGGCCTCCGGCAGCACCGCCACGGTGCAGGCGCTGGTATGGATGCGGCCCTGGGCCTCGGTTTCCGGCACCCGCTGGACACGATGAGTGCCGCTTTCGTACTTGAGACGAGAATAGACCTTCTCGCCGCTGACCATGGCCACCACTTCCTTGGCGCCGCCGGCATCGGCCTCGGAGAAACTCAGCGTCTCGACCTTCCAGCCACGGCTGTCGGCATAACGGCTGTACATGCGGAAGAGATCGGCAGCGAAGAGGGCGGCCTCCTCGCCGCCGGTACCGGCGCGGATCTCCAGGATGATGTTCTTCTCGTCGTTGGGATCCTTGGGCAGAAGCAGCACCTTCAACCGCTCCTCGAGCTCCGCCCGAAGGGCCTCCAGCTGGGGGATCTCGGCCTTGGCCATCTCCCGCATTTCCGGATCGGCGTCCCGGAGCAACTCCCGGTTGCCGGCGAGGTCCTCGCCGACCTTGCGAAACGCTTCGTAGACCTCGACGATCTCCGACAGCTCGGCATGCTCCCGGGTCAGGGCCCGGAACTTTTCCTGGTCGGAAACCACGGCGGGGTCGGAGAGCAGCCCTTCGACCTCCCGAAACCGATCAACGACTTCATCGAGCTTGGTGAACATGTAGTGCGTTATCCCTGTAAGGGCGCCCCTTGTGGGCGCCTTGGGCAGGCACAGGGCCTGCCTCTACGATAAGTCCGCGAATTCCTTCCGCACTTCCACCATTGCCCCGCAGCTCATCGCCCCTTCGGGGCAGGCGCCCTTGAGGCACCCCGGACCGGCATCGGCGAAAAGCAGGGGGGCCGCACGACGCGCCAGGCGCAGCATTTCGGTAGCCATGGCCCGGATTTCCCACTGGGCCCGGCGGCAGCAGCGCAGGTTGAAGAAATGCCACAACTCCCGCGCGTTCATCGTCATCACCAGCTTGGTCTCGGCGGCGTTGGGCAGGACGAAGCGGGCATCCTCGGCGGCTACGCCCCGCTCGACCAGTTCCCGGTAGGCGGCGTGCGCCTGCTCCAGGGCGGACTCGAAGAGCGCCTTCAGCTCCGGCTCGGCAGCAATGCCAGGCGGCGTCACGGCGGTGAAACGCTCCTTGTGGGAGACGTAGCGCTGACTTTGCTGGGAATAGGACGCCAGGCGATGCCGGACCAGTTGGTGGGAGCAGGCCCGGCTGACACCCTCGATACCGAAAGTGAAGGAGGCATGCTCGAGAACGGAAAGATGGCCGAGGGAGAGGATCTTGCCGAGAAAGGCCCGGCGGTTCGTGGCGCTCTTCTCCAGCAGTTCGCCGATGGACGAGGCCGAATAGCAGAGCCGGGCCGCGGCGACAACCACCTGCTCCGGTTCGGGGGTATGGGTCAGGAGTTGGACGAACATGGTCCCTTCAGAGCTTCTCCCGCCGGTACTGTCCGGCCGGAAAAAGGCTTTCCGCAGACGGCGGGTCGGGCGTCTGCCGCCCGCTGCCGCGAAAAAAAAGAGACGGCCCCGGAGGGCCGTCTCCGGCGCGACCTTATTTCTTGCCGTACTTTTTGCGGAAGCGCTCGATGCGCCCCGCCGTATCGATCAACTTCTGTTTGCCGGTGAAGAAGGGGTGGCAGGCGGAACAGATCTCGGTGGTGATATCGCTTCCCTTGGTGGAGCGGGTCTCAAAGGTGTTGCCGCAGTGGCACTTGACCGTAACGGCCTCATACTCGGGGTGAATATCTTGTCTCATCTGATTTCTCCTGATGGCCTGGCTTCAGTACAGGCCCGATTGAGGGATGGTGCGCAAAGCTAGCTTGATACCATTTTTGTCCGGTTTATGCAAGGCTCTTTATCGGTTCATGGAGTCGAGAAACTCGCCGTTGCCTTTGGTCTCGGAGAGCTTCTCGAGCAGAAACTCCATGCTGTCGACCACGTTCATGCTCGAGAGAACCTTGCGCAGCAGCCAGATTCGCTGCAGGCCGGTAGCCTCGACCAGCAGCTCCTCGCGACGGGTGCCGGATTTGTTGATGTCGATGGCGGGGAAGGTGCGCTTGTCGACCAGCCGGCGGTCGAGCTGCAGCTCCATGTTGCCGGTCCCCTTGAACTCCTCGAAGATGACCTCGTCCATCTTGCTGCCGGTATCGATCAGGGCGGTGGCGATGATGGTCAGGCTGCCGCCTTCTTCGATGTTGCGGGCGGCGCCGAAAAAGCGCTTCGGTTTGTGCAGGGCGTTGGAGTCGACCCCGCCGGAGAGAATCTTGCCCGAGGGAGGCACGACGGTATTGTAGGCGCGGGCGAGGCGGGTGATCGAATCGAGCAGGATGACCACGTCGCGCTTGTGCTCGACCAGGCGCTTGGCCTTCTCGATCACCATCTCGGCCACCTGGACATGGCGGGTCGCCGGCTCGTCGAAGGTGGAAGAGATCACCTCGCCGTTGACGCTGCGCTGCATGTCGGTCACCTCCTCGGGCCGCTCGTCGATCAGCAGCACGATGAGGTAGACTTCGGGGTGGTTGGTGGTGATCGAATTGGCGATGTTCTGCAGCAGCATCGTCTTGCCGGTCCGCGGCGGCGCCACGATCAGACCCCGCTGGCCCTTGCCGATGGGGGCGGCCAGGTCCATCACCCGCATCGGCAGATTGTCCGGAGTCGTTTCGAGGTAGATCCGCTCCTCGGGATAGAGCGGGGTCAGGTTGTCGAAGAGGGTTTTGTCGCGCACCACCGAGGGATCCTCGAAGTTGACTTCCGATACCTTGAGCAGGGCGAAATAGCGCTCGCCTTCCTTGGGCGGACGGATCTGGCCCGAAACCGTGTCGCCGGTGCGCAGGCTGAAGCGGCGGATCTGAGAGGGTGAAACGTAGATATCGTCGGGGCCCGGCAGGTAGTTGGCATCCGGAGCCCGCAGGAAACCGAAACCGTCAGGAAGTACTTCCAGAACCCCTTCGCCGAAGATGGCTCCCTTCTGCTGGGCGGTGGCAGTCAGAATTCCGAAGATGAGATCCTGCTTGCGCATCCCGGCAACGCCCTCCAGCTTCAACTCCTTGGCGATGGCCGTGAGGTCGGTGATTTTCTTCTCTTTCAGTTCCTTCAGGTTCATGGTTTCTCCTCGACCGCACGGCGAGGCGGGACCGGAAACGAACTACGGTTCGACTCCGGGGCGTTTCCCGACTGCCTGCCGATACGGCGTTGCATTCGATTGCTTTCGTTCAATAGGGGATTGGTAAAGGGATGATACGGCGGGTATTTATCCTGTTCAAGGAGGAACCGGGAGGGAATCGTCCGCCGCAGACCCGTCCTTACGCGCTGGCAAAAGGTTTATATGTAGATGTGGTTATGAGCGGGTAATTTTTCCGAAAGGACTCGCCAGGCTCGGCGATTTGGTTTGAATCAGCGGTTACCGTTTAACTATGTACACCCTTTATCGCCAAATGTCAACTGCTTAAATTGGCGGCCATCCGGAAACCCCGGATGGCCGCCGGCCGGTATTTCGCTGGAAAGGGAGACCTTCCCGCAAGGCTGGACCGGCGACCGGAAGCGGCCTATTTCCCCGTCCCGTTGGCGAAGGGATTGAGCAGTCCGAGATCGAGCGCCGAATCGATAGCCGCGAAAAGATCCCGGTAGGGCAGCGGAAAAGGAGTGCGCTCGAACAGGCTCCGCCCCGATTCGGCCAGGGTGCGCTCCAGGCCCGCCGTGGTGATGAATTTCACATTGACCGTCTCGGTCTTGTTGTAGTAGGCCTCGTCGAAATCGGGATATTGCAGTTGCAAAAAGGGCTCTCCGGACGCAGAGGCATATTCCCAGAGCACCCGACCGGAGGGATCGACGATCGCCGCACTCACCACGATCTGGCTGTAGTCGGCCTCCAGATAGGAGAGGTGCAGGCGTCCCCAACGCTTTTCGGTACGCATGACGCCGTTCTGGACGACGACCAGGAGGGCGTCGACCACATTGCTGCGCGCCAGCTCGGCCACCGCCCCGGCATCGAAACGGTACTCGCGGTGAATTTCTTCCGGCGGTCCCTGCGGCGAGCTTCCCGTAATCAGCCGGTCGAAGAGGCCGGCGGGCATTCCGGTGACCGGCCGAACGTCGAAATAGGCCTTCTTCTGCTTGAGGATTTCAATCAGCCGCCCCTCCTTCTCCCGGTTCTGGCTCCGGAGAATCCGCACCACCTTGTCGCCCCGGGGATGAACAATGTCCGAGGAATCATCCACCAGCAGCGGCAGCACTCCGAGGGTTTTCACCCTCTGCCGGTACTCGTCGCCGGAAACCTTGAAGGAGCCGCTGCTGCAGGCGGTCAACAGCAGGAGCAAAAAAACGACAGCCCATCGAACCATGTCAAGTCTCCCTGTTTGCCACGGCAATACCGTGCCGGTTGCATAAAAGATCTACCTGCCAACTGAGACACGAAAGAGCGCGGAGTCAACCCCCGATAGTTCGAGAGTTCTTTCTCCGCAACCTGTTCTGGCGGAAAATCGGTTTTTTCTGAAACCACCCCTTTACTCCGACCCAGAAAAACCCTCCGGCGGCCGGGTGTCGCGGCAGAAAAGATAGCCGACCCAGGCCAAGGCGAGACCGGCTGCGGGAATGGCGAAAGCCCGATGGAAGGCCTGCGCCGTGCCGACGGCCCCGTCAAGGGTCGCCGCATCCACCACCGCCCCCATCGACTGCTGAACCAGGGCCGCCCCCATGACGACGAAGAAATTAACCGCCGTCATCGCCGTCGCCGCCAGATTTGGCGGGAAAAGCTCCTTGACCTGGGCGTAGATCACCGGCCCGGTGGAGACGCAGACGCCGAAGAGAAAAAAGAAGAGTGGCAGCAGGGCGGCCGGGCATCTCTCCAGCGGCCCGAAAAACATGCCGATCCCCAGCAGCAAGCCCCCCTGGCCGACCAGCAGCACCTTTTTGCGCGAGGCCAGGACGCGGTCCGAAAGGCGTCCGTTCAGCGGACAGCCGACGATGAAGCCGACGGCGGTCAACAGCAGCAGGCGGGCCGCCCCGGCACGGTCGTAACCGAGCACCGACATCAGGTAAGGCCCTCCCCACAATCCCTGCACCGCCATGTAACTACCGTACCAGAAGAAGGCCAGCAGGGAAAGTCTCCAGAAGGATGGCATCGTCGCTATCTGCCGCCATCCGCGCCCCGGCGCCACCCGTTCGGCCCCGGCGGTTCCGGACGGTGCGTCGCGCACCACCGCCAGGACCAGGAACGCGGCCAGGGCGGTGAACAGGGCAAAGGCGGCAAAGGTGTCGCGCCAGCCGAAAGTTGCCGCCAGCCAGGCCAGGGGAGCGGTGGCGAGCAGGTTGCCTGTATTGCCGAGGGCGACCTGCAGCCCGGACAGGGTGGCGAACTGACGCGGCGAAAACCAGACCGTATAAGCCTTGAGCGAGCCCATCAGGACGCAGGCGGTGCCGGCGCCGATGAGCGCCCGCCCTGCCAGCGCCCCGGCGTATCCGTCGGCCCGGGCGAAGAGCAGCGCGCCGGCGGCGGCGACGAGCCCCAGGGCAAAGACCACCCGACGCGGACCGTAGCGGTCGAGAACCGGTCCCAGAGGCAGCTGGGTCAGGGCGAAGGCATAGAAAAGGGCGGCCGAAACGTTACCCAGCTGGCGGGGCGACAGGCCGAGATCGTTTGCCAGATCGTCGGCGATCACGGCCGCCGATACCCGGAAAAAGTAGGCGATAATGTACATCCCGGTGAGGACCAGGAATATCTGCCATTTACCGATCCGCAAAAAGATACCCTCCAGAGGACTTGCGGGCCTGCTGCTCCGGCTTCCTCAAGGACAAGGGGCCGACGAACGGGCCGACGGGCACCAGGGCCGGGAGACGTCGGAGACTCGCTTCAGGTCGAAATGGGCCGCCCCCCAGCCGAGAACCTCGTCGGCCGTCGCCCGCCGCAAGGACGGCGGAGGGCCCTGCCCGAGAAACTCCAGAACTCTCCACAGCAGCGCACCATCCTCTTCGTCTCCGGAAACTGGCACCGCCCCGTGACGCTTACTGAGTTTTTCCCCGTCCCCTGCCAAGGCAAGGGGCAGGTGGACATAATCGGGGAGAGGATTTTCCAGGCTGAGATGAAGAAAAATCTGCCGGGCGGTCGAAGAGAGAAGATCGGCCCCCCGAACCACCTGAGTCACGCCGGCCTCGGCATCGTCGACCACCACCGCCAGTTGGTAGGCGAAGAGGCCGTCGGCCCGGCGCAGGACAAAATCGCCGACGGCGCTGGCCAGATGCTGTTCGACGGCGCCGAAAACCCCGTCGGCAAAACAGACCTGGCGCTCCGGCACCCGGATGCGCAAGGACCGTGGACGGCGCCCCCGGGGGACGCCCTCGCGACAGGTGCCGGGGTAAAGAGGACCTTCCTCGCCGGGATGGGGCGCACTGGCGAGGACCTCCCGCCGGGAACAGGCACAGTCGAAGACCAGGCCCTTTTGCCGCAGCCTGGCCAGGGCGGCCTCGTAGCAGGCGGTGCGGCGGCTCTGCCACTGCACTTCCCCGTCCCAGTGGAGCCCAAGACGTTCCAGGGTGTGCATGATGTCGTCGGCGGCTCCGGCCACGACCCGGGGGACATCGAGATCTTCGATGCGCAAAAGCCAACGGCCGCCGTCCCGACGGGCGAGGCAATAGCTGCCTACCGCGGTGACCAGCGAACCGAAATGCAGGGGCCCGGTGGGGCTGGGAGCAAACCGCCCGACCGGCGGGCAGGCAGCGGATTTTGCGGTCATGGGAAAGGTCCTCCATCGCAGGGCATGCTGATCATGCCTTCGCGCCTCCGGCCTGTCAAGTGCGCGGGGAGCGGAAAACCCGGGGTGTTCTTCCGTTTTACCCTTGCCGGGGGCGTCACCTGGCCGCAAAATGAACCGGGCGGGAAAAGCCGGCCCCAATTAGATCACTTTCCGCAAAAAATCTTTATATCTTTAGCGTTTGACATTTATTGACGGCTGCGGTAATATTTTTCTTACAAAAATCTAACGCCGTTTTACATCAACGAATTTCCCGCAAGCGTTCATCGCACCTCCGGAGAATCAATGAGCAAAAAACGTATCGTGGTTATCGATGACAGTCCGCTGGTTCTGGCCATGGCGACCGACGCCCTCGAGAGCGCCGGGTTCGAAGTTCTGGCGACCGACTCAGGCATCGAGGCCAATCAGTATATCTACTCTTCCCGCCGCCCCGACCTGATTCTCATCGACGTCATGATGCCGATGCTCAACGGCGACCGCAAGGTACGCCTGCTCAAGGAGCGGGAAAGCAGCCGCCACATACCCGTCATCCTGATGTCGACCAAAACCTCCGAGGAACTGCAGGAACTGGTGGATGCCTCGGGAGCCGACGGCCTTATCCAGAAACCCTTCGACGAGGCTTCGCTGATCGGCAAAATCAGGAGATTTCTCGAAACGACCGAACAGGGCGCGGCATAGTCCCATCGCTCTTTCCCTTTCGGAATCTTCTGCATTAAGCCATTGACAAATCCTCCCGCACCGGGTATCCATAACCTCAACGGTAATCAATGGGAGAGTCGAATTGCTAATCACCCGTGCGACCGAATACGCCATCCGCGCCCTCTTCTACCTGGCCAAACAACCCAAGGGCGAGATCGTTTTCAAGAAAGATATCTGCAAACACCAGGATATCACGCCGGCTTTTCTCACCAAAATCCTCCAGCCCCTGATCAAGAACGGCATTATCGGCTCGCAGCGCGGAGTCGGCGGCGGCTTCTACCTGCTCAAGGATCCGGCCGACGTGACCCTGCTCGATGTGATCGAGGCCGAGGAAGGTCCCCTCTACCTCAATACCTGCCTGAGCCCTGAGGGTTCCTGCGAACGCGACCTTTTCTGTCCCATCCACGGCGCCTGGCGGGAGATTCGGTCAGAGATGACGGCAACCCTGAGTCGATACAACTTCGCCCGCCTTATCGCGGAAGAGGACCACCGGGACAGCCCCTCCCGCGCCTCTTCGAATTCCCGCTGAACCATCCCCCGACTACCGAAAACCCCCTGATTCACGACACCAAAAAAAACGGCCGTCTCCGCCCGAAGGCAGTGACGGCCGTTTTTGCGTCTGGCCAAAAAATACCCTGGAGACCAGGAGGGTAAGTCTTCCAGGGCGAATCAGGAAGCTGCGTCCAACTTCCTGCAATAATCCTTCTTAACCCTGCTTGCATTATACTGCCGGTTTGACCCTTCGTCAAACCGCCCCCGCCTCCTCTCCCGAGCCGGACTATTTGACGTAGTCCTCCGGATAGGCGTGGATCTGATGAATCGCCAGGTCGGGTCCGTCGAACTCCTTGTCATCCTCCAGCCGGAATCCGATGGTTTTGGCGATGATACCGTAGACGAGTGTACCGACCACCAGCGCAAATACGATGGCCAGGGCGCTGCCGAGCAACTGGGAGAGAAAGCTGACGCCGCCCGCGCCGAGGAAAACCGGGTAGCCGAAGATCCCGGCGGCGATCCCGCCCCAGGTGCCGATGATTCCGTGCAGCGGCCAGACCCCGAGGACATCGTCGATGCGCAGCTTCTCCTGTTCCCAATGAAAACCGAAAACGAAGATCAGGGCGCCCAGGCCGCCGATGAAAAACGCGGCGATCGGGTGGACCAGGTCGGAGCCGGCACAGATGGCGATCAAGCCGGCCAGGGCGCCGTTATGCACGAAACCGGGGTCGTTTTTGCTCGCCACCAGGGCGAAGAGAACCCCGCCGACCATGGCCATCAGGGAGTTGACCGCGACCAGTCCGGAGATCCCCTCCAGACGCTGGGCGCTCATGACGTTGAAGCCGAACCAGCCGACGGCCAGGATCCAGCTGCCGAGAGCCAAAAAGGGAATATTCGAGATGGGGATCGCCTGGCTCTTGCCGCGGACGAAACGGCCCATACGCGGACCGAGGATGAGCACCGCCGGCAAGGCGAGCCAGCCACCCATCGAATGAACCACCACGCTGCCGGCAAAATCGTGAAAAGGAGCGCCGAAGGATGACTCGAAAAAGCCCTGGAGGCCGGCGCTGTTCTGACCCCAGATCAGGGATTCGAAGACCGGGTAGGCGACCCCGGCGAAAATGCCCCCAGCGAGAACTTGCGGCCAGAATTTGGCCCGTTCGGCGATGCCGCCGGAGATGATGGCTGGAATACAGGCGGCGAAGCAGAGCAGGAAGAAGAAACGAACCAGCTCATAACCCTGGTTGCCGCCGACCAGATCCCCCACCGGCACCAGAAAGGAAACTCCGTAGGCGATCGGATAGCCGATCAGAAAATAAACCACGGTCGAAACCGACCAGTCCGAGAGGATCTTGACGAAGGCGTTGACCTGGCTTTTTTTGCGGACCGTGCCGACCTCGAGAAAGGCGAAACCGGCGTGCATGGCAAAAACCATGACCGCCCCGAGCATCAAAAAAAGTACGTCTCCGCCGTGGCGAAGATTTGTGATGGCAGACTCCATTGTCTACTGACCTCCTTGTCGTGTTGCCGACGGCGCCGTTGCCGTCGAAGCAGATCATTGCAACAATTCAATTGCCGTGCCTGCGTGGAAAGCATCGCAAAACGCGCCCCCCGGGCCTCGGCGGTCCGACGTCGAACGTCTCCTTCGCCTAATTTTTAGGCACTCCTGCCTACAACTTAACCACCCTCCTCGCCGAGTGGACGACGGACCCGACAAGCCGTCGGCGCACCCAACTTCCGACACAGACAGAAACAGGCCCCATCGAAAGGAGCCGGGCATCGCCCCAACAAACTACCACACTTTACTAAACTATAATCGACCGGATATTCTTTATCATTTAATTCAAGAAAAAATTTATTTTAAACTTGACTTAAAGAGTACACTACTTTATTGTTTTCCCTACCACAGAACGTTGCTTTCTCTTTCGGGCACGGCAAAACGGCCCCGAACCCATGCCAGGAGCTTCAGTAAAATCGATGGATACGTCACGCCGCAGCCTCGCCAAAGCCATATCCTGGCGCATCCTGGCCACTGTCATCACCTCGGTGCTGGTCTACGTCATCACCGGCAAGGGAGAGTTCGCCGCCACCGTCGGCCTGGCCGACACCTCCATCAAGTTCGTCATCTATTTCGGCCACGAACGGCTGTGGAACCGCATCGATTACGGTCGACAGAAAAAGCAGCCCGAATACTACATCTAACCGCACAGGAAACGCCCATGGCCCTCCCGAAGAAAAAAACGAGTCCCGCGCCCGAAATTCCCGCCAACGCCCCGGCCTGCGACATTCTTGCCGCCGGCATCGAGGCCGCCGGCGGCCCTGTCGCCCTGGCCTGCTCCTTCAGCGTCGAGGACGTGGTGCTGATCGATATGATTCACCAGGCGAAGCTGCCCGCCGGAATCTTCGCCATCGACACCGGCCGGCTCAACGAGGAGACCTACGAGGTGGCCGAGGCGATCACGCAGCGCTACGGGGTGAAGATCGACTGGTACTTTCCCGACCGGGAAGCCGTGGAAAAACTGGAACGGGAGAAGGGCCTCTTTTCCTTCCGAGAGAGCCTCGAAAACCGTCACGAATGCTGTGCCATTCGCAAGGTGGCCCCACTGAGGCGGGCTCTCTCCGACCTGTCGGGGTGGATCACCGGTCTGCGCCGCGAGCAGAGCGTAACCCGCTCGGACCTCGCCCCGCTGGAGATCGATGAAACCAACGCCGGCCTGCTCAAGATCAACCCGCTGGTTGCCTGGACGGAAAAGGACGTCCGGGACTACGCCAGGGCGAACCGCGTACCGGTCAACCGCCTGCACGGGAAGGGCTATCCCTCCATCGGCTGCGCCCCCTGCACCCGGGCCATCGAAAAAGGCGAGCACCCCCGCGCCGGCCGCTGGTGGTGGGAGAACCCCGAGCATAAGGAATGTGGCCTGCACCGACGTTAATGGGTTCTTTGCAGGGGCGCAGCATGCTGCGCCCCTGCATAAGGCAAACAGATCCAAGGAACATTCAATGTCCAAGGAACAGTCAATGAAAATGACCCACCTGAAACAGCTTGAAGCCGAGAGCATCCACATCATCCGCGAGGTCGCGGCCGAGTTCGAAAACCCGGTCATGCTCTACTCGATCGGCAAGGATTCCGCCGTCATGCTGCACCTGGCGCGCAAGGCGTTCTATCCGGCCAATCCGCCTTTTCCGCTGATGCACGTCGACACCACGTGGAAGTTCCGCGAGATGATCGAGTTTCGCGACCGCATGGCCCGCGAGTGCGGCATGGACCTGATCATCCACACCAACGAGGAGGGCGTGCGCCAGGGGATCTCCCCCTTCACCCACGGCAGCGCCCTCTACACCGACATCATGAAGACCGAGGGGCTCAAGCAGGCCCTCGACAAGTACAAGTTCGACGCCGCCTTCGGGGGGGCGCGCCGCGATGAGGAGAAGTCGCGGGCCAAGGAGCGCATCTTCTCCTTCCGCACCGCCACCCACCGCTGGGACCCGAAGAGCCAGCGCCCCGAGCTGTGGAACATCTATAATGCCAGGGTCAGCCCCGGCGAGTCGATCCGCGCCTTCCCCCTGTCCAACTGGACCGAACTCGACATCTGGCAGTACATCTACCTGGAGCAGATCCCCATCGTCCCGCTCTACTATTCGAAGAAGCGGCCGGTGGTGGAGCGCGACGGAATGCTGATCATGGTCGACGACGAGCGGCTCGAGCTCAAGCCCGGCGAAAAGGTCGAGCACAAGTCGGTGCGCTTCCGCACCCTGGGCTGCTACCCCCTGACCGGCGCCGTCGAGTCGACCGCCGCCACGTTGCCGGAGATCATCCAGGAGATGCTGCTGACACGCACCAGCGAACGACAGGGCCGGGCGATCGATCACGATCAGGCGGGCAGCATGGAGAAGAAGAAACAGGAGGGCTATTTCTAGCGCCGATGGCGTTGGAATTAGCAGTTCTTAGTTTTAAGTTATGAGTTTTAAGTTTTAAGTTTCAAGTTTTGAGTTAATTCAAAACAGAAAACCCATAACTCAAAACTTGAAAAACGGAGTTTTTCAATATGGCCCACCAATCCGAGTTGATCGCCGAGGACATTCACGCCTACCTCAAGGCCCAGGAAGAAAAATCGATGCTGCGCTTCATCACCTGCGGCAGCGTCGACGACGGCAAGAGCACCCTGATCGGGCGCCTGCTGTGGGATTCGAAGATGGTCTTCGAGGACCAGCTGGCGGCGCTGGAGGCCGACAGCAAGCGCGTCGGCACGCAGGGGGAGAATGTCGACTACGCGCTGCTGCTCGACGGCCTGCAGGCCGAGCGCGAGCAGGGCATCACCATCGACGTCGCCTACCGCTTCTTCTCCACCGACAAGCGCAAGTTCATCGTCGCCGACACCCCCGGGCACGAGCAGTACACGCGCAACATGGTCACCGGCGCCTCTACCGCCCAGGTCGCCGTCATTCTCATCGACGCCCGCAAGGGGGTGCTGACCCAGACCCGCCGCCACAGCTACCTCGTCTCGCTGGTCGGCATCCGTCACGTGGTGCTGGCGATCAACAAGATGGACCTGGTCGACTACAGCGCCGAGCGCTTCGCGGCCATCCGTCAGGAGTATGAAAATTTCGCCGCCGGCCTCGGTTTCGACCAGGTCACCGCCATTCCCATCTCAGCCCTCGAGGGCGACAACGTCCTGGCGCACAGCGACAACACGCCCTGGCACCAGGGCCCGACCCTGATGGAGTACCTCGAAACGGTGCAGGTGGCCGACGCCACCGGCCTCAAGCCCTTTCGCATGCGGGTACAGTGGGTCAACCGCCCCGACCTCGACTTCCGCGGTTTCTGCGGCACCATCGCTTCGGGTGTCGTGCGCCCCGGCGACGAGGTCCTCGTCACCTCCTCCGGGCAGAGGAGCACCGTCGCGCGCATCGTCACCATGGCCGGCGACCTGGAGAAGGCCGTCGCCGGCCAGGCCGTGACCCTGACCCTGGCCGATGAGATCGACATCAGCCGCGGCGACACCCTCGCCTCGCCCAAGGATCGCCCCTACCACGCCGACCATTTCGAGGCCAAGGTGGTCTGGATGCACGAGGAGGCCCTGCAGCCCGGCCGCAGCTACCTGGTCAAGGCCGGCTCCAGCACCGCGCCCGCCAAGGTCGGCGAACTCAGGTTCAAGGTCAACGTCAACACCCTGCAGCAGGAAGCTGGCGAGACCCTCGCCCTCAACGAAGTCGGGGTCTGCACTTTCAATATCGCCAAGCCGATCACCTTCGACTCCTACCGGGAGAACCGCGGCACCGGCAGCTTCATCCTCATCGACCGCCTGACCAACGCCACCATCGCCGCCGGCATGATCCACCAGCCCCTCCTTGCCTCCGGAAGCGGGGCGGAGCCCGGCCGCGAGATCGACCGCGAGGCCCGTGCCGAGATCAAAGGACAGAAGCCCGCGGTCTACTGGTTCACCGGGCCGACGGGCAGCGACCCCGCCTGCCTGGCACGCCGGGTGGAACAAAAGCTCTACGGCCTCGGCCGGCACACCTACCTGCTGGATGGCTCGCGCTTGCGGCGGGGCCTCAACCGCGATCTCGATGGAAGCGACACCACCGGCAGCGAGGAGATCCGCCGCCTCGCCGAGGTAGCCTCCATCTGCGCGGATGCCGGATTGATCGTCCTGGTTTCCTTGCCCGCCGAAGAGGGAAGCGTT
>Ga0209919_1000778_pt1 | contig 15809 bp, 5 predicted proteins | sample SalPon2A_C_D2_MG_FD_185721 | JGI IMG/M metagenome (GOLD analysis project Ga0209919, IMG submission 185721) | Soil microbial communities from South San Francisco under conditions of wetland restoration - Salt Pond MetaG R2A_C_D2_MG (SPAdes)... | ecosystem: Environmental > Terrestrial > Soil >... | reverse complement strand
TTTTATTTTGGCGGAGCGGGCGGTGGTGTCTGGAAATCTACTGATGCGGGAAGAACTTGGGAAGGACAGATGCAGAATAAATCCGCAGCGGCCATTGGAGCTCTGGCTATCGCTCCTTCAAATCCCAGAACAATCTATGTTGGCACTGGACAGGTTGCACTCCGTTACGATATTCTGGATGGAGATGGTGTATTTAAAACCACAGACGGTGGTGAAACCTGGAATAACATTGGATTAAAAAACACAAAATATATTGGAAGAATACTTGTTGATCCAAAAGATGAAAACCGGGTAGTTGTTGCTGCACTCGGACACGTTTTCGGGGACAGCAAAGACCGTGGAATTTATTTAACAAAAGATGGCGGAAAGACCTGGGAACAGACACTTTTTATTAATGATACAACTGGTGGAGTTGATCTTGCATATGATATGTCAAAGCCAAATGTAATTTATGCAGCTATGTGGCAAATCAGATCATATCCATGGATGGATTATTATTTATCACAAAGAGCTGCCGGTTCTGGGATTTATAAAAGTGAAGACGGTGGCGAAAGCTGGACAAAACTTTCAGGAAATGGTTTATCAGATGTCCCAATGGGAAGAATTGGTTTAGCAGTTGGCCAAAACACAAACGCACAAACAGTTTATGCAACAATTGATGCCGGAAGTGGAGAAGGCGGATTTTACCGTTCAACAGACGGAGGGAAAACCTGGAAACTTGCAAACACGAATGGCGAGCTAATAAGTTCATATTTTGCAAGAATTACTGTCGATCCAACAGATCCATCTACGGTTTATGTAATGGGCCGTTCTATTAATAAATCTACAGATGGCGGAAATACCTTTGCAATTTTTAAAGGTTCTCCAGGAGGAGATGATTATCATTTTATGTGGATAAATCCAAGGTACCCTGACCATATGGTTAGTGGTGCTGATCAGGGTACAGCAGTTACAGTAAATAACGGTAAAAGTTGGTCGAGTTGGTACAATCAACCGACAGGACAATTTTATCACCTTGGTGCAGATGACAGATTTCCTTACCATATCTACAGTGCACAGCAGGATAATGGAACAGTTGAAATTTTAAGTCAGGGACCTTATGGTGCGATTGAATTAAGAGACTGGCATCCTGTGGGTGCTGATGAAAGAGATTATGATATTCCAAAACCTGGAAACCCTGATATGGTTTTCGGAAGTGGACTGGGAGGATCATTACACCGCTTTGATAATATCACTCGTCAGTCAATTGATGTTTCACCCTGGCCGCAATCGAGTTATGCTGCAAAACCAAATACAGTTAAATATCGTTACTCCTGGATAACACCGATAGAATTTTCTCCAATCGGAGATCACGCATTGTATTTTGGTGCACAATATTTATTTAAAACAACTGATGATGGAAATCATTGGGATATTATAAGTCCTGACCTTAGCCGCAAAAAGAAAAACGCAAATGGTGATTATAAAGGTCTCGATTTTCAAGGCGCCGCTGATGCCGGCTACGGTGTTATATGGAATATTGCTCCCTCCCCAGTTAAAGAAGATGTAATCTGGATTGGTACTGATGATGGTCTGATACAGCTTACAACCGATGGCGGTAAAAACTGGAATAATGTAACTCCACCTGTAATGCCTTTATGGTCACGTGTTGATAAAATATCTCCGTCTAACTTTGATGTTCATTCGGCTTATGCTGCAATTGATTTGCACAGACTGGACAGGTTTGAGCCATTGCTGCTTAAAACTACGGATGATGGAAAAACCTGGAAAGTTATAAACAACGGTATTCCAAAAGAAGAATACACATCAGTAATCAGTTCGGACACTAAGAAAAAAGGGTTGCTTTTTGCTGGAACTAACAGGAGTGTGTATGTTTCGTTTAATGACGGTGAAAATTGGCAGCCATTAACTTTAAATTTACCGACAACATTATTTACCGATCTTCTTGTAAACCATGACGATCTCATAGCCTCAACACAGGGTCGGGCAATGTGGATACTTGATGATCTTTCACCATTAAGACAACTTTCAAATGAAACCACTGAAAAACCAGTTGACCTATTTACACCCGGGCAGGCTTGGAGAATGCGAGGCAATACAAACCACGATACTCCATGGCCTCCTTCCACCCCGTTGGGTCAAAATCCTCCCGATGGCGCTCTGATAGATTACTGGCTAAAGGATAATATTCAGGGACCGGTAAAGTTGGCTATATATGATATGCAAGGAAATTTAATTAGAAATTATTCAAGTGATGAAAAACCCGAGGATCTTCCGGCTAACCGTTACTTCGATAAAAGGTGGCTTGGTACCAGTCCCGTTCTTTCTAAAAAAGCAGGTATGCACAGGTTCCTCTGGGATTTAAGATACCCCAGACCCAAAGCACTACATTATAGTTACTCCATAGCCGCAGTATGGACAGTTGGAACACCTATTTTACCGCTGGGACCTTTAGTTATGCCGGGAAAATATAAAATAGTACTGAATGTAAACGGAAAAAATTATACTAAGACACTCGAAGTTAAAATTGATCCAAGAGTTAAAATAAGTAATGATGCATTAAAGCAGCAGCTTGATTTTGCTCAGGATGTAAATTCAACTTTAGATAAAACTGTTTCACTTTTTAATGAGATAGATAAAAAGAGTATGCATTCTGATGTAGCAACAGAAAGACTAAATAAGCTAAAATCAAAAACTGCAAATCTGTGTGGTTCCCTTTCCGGTTTTGCATCTTCAGTACAAACTGCAGATGCCGCACCTACCCAGGGACAAAAAGAACTTTTTAAGGATCTCACTAAAAAATATGAAAATTTGCTGAAATCATATTCTGATAATATAGATAAATGATTTTTTGAGCAATTTTAGCCATTTTAAGGGCGGATTATTTTTTCCGTCCTTTTGCTTAAAATCTCAACACTATTTTTTCATAAAATTGTTTCGTATTTCAAATATATAGTTATATATTATAAGCACATTGATATTTCAGTGTACTAACAGCCTAAGAATTCAAGAGTTAAAAAAATAATTACAGTAGCTTAAAACTCAGAATTACTCAAGCATATTTAGAACTATCTCCATGCTTCTCTAATTCTGCAAAAATTCTTTTGCCGAGAAATTAAATTGGATTCTTAATTTAATCCGAAACAGAGGGGCATAATGGATACTGATCAGATTACTTCCCAAATCACTCGTCTTCAGGATGAAAACCATAAACTTCGAATTGCGGTTGAAGAGCTTTCAGTTCTAAATGAAATAGCAACTGCAATTACATCAACGCAAACAATTGAAAAAATTGTCGATCTTATTGTTCGAAAATGTGTAAAACATATAAAAGTGGAACAGGGCGTTGTTATGTTACTCGATGAAAAGGATACCCAAAATCCATTTCATACAATGATAAGAAAACAGGACAGCACAACAAACCTCCTTCCCTTCCGATTAGATACTCAACTTACCGGATGGATGTTAATGAACAAAGCTCCACTATTAATAAATGATTTTCAATCCGATAAAAGATTTAGTACAGTCAAAGATGTAGACTTTCCGATAAAATCTTTACTAAGCGTACCTATGCTTTTAAAAGGGAAAATGATCGGGCTTGTTACAGTCTTTAATAAAAAAAGTGCTTCAGGTTTTACAATTAATGATCAAAGGTTGCTTGGAATAATTGCGGCACAATCAGCACACGTTGTTGAAAACGCAAGATTATACCAGAATGAGCAGGCACTTATTAAACTTCAGGAAGAAATGCGGCTTGCATATGACATACAGGTTGACCTTCTTCCTAAGGAACAACCAAAAGTTGAAGGCTACCAGATAGCCGGCAGAAGCATTCCGGCCAAGGATGTCGGAGGTGACTATTTTGATTTCATTCAAATGGATGAAAACAGGTTATCCTTCTGCCTTGCCGATATAACGGGCAAAGGAATGCCCGCCGCTTTGCTTATGGCAAACCTTCAGGCAACATTGCGAGGGCAAATATTAGTCGGGAAAACCTGCAAAGATTGCGTCGCATTTTCCAATGATCTCCTCTATTATAACACCGCGCCCAATAAATTTGCCACACTTTTTTCGGGAATTCTGGACAACAAGAATCACGAAATAACCTACTGCAATGCAGGACATAATAATCCCATCCTGATATCTGAAGACGATAAAATAATCAGGCCGGATGTAGGGGGATTAATTGTCGGCATAGCCCCCTCCATTCCCTATGAAGAAGCTACAATAAAACTTAAGACTAATGATATTCTTGTAGTTTTTTCCGACGGAATAACCGAGGCGATGAACAAAGAAGAAGAAGAATTTGACGAACCAAGATTGATAGAATTAATTAAATCGAATAAAGACAAATCCTCCGAAGAATTAATCGAATTGATCTTTATTGAAGTGAATAATTTTTCTAAGGGACAACCGCAAAGCGATGACATGACTATCGTAATTATAAAAAGGGCATAAAGATTATTTCATTTTTTTAGCTCCATCCCCGCATTAAAAGGAGGGAAAAGTTATGTTTATGAGAATACTTCAATTGAATTTAAATCCGGACTTTATCGGAGAATTCAAAAAATTCTATGAAGAAACGGTTGAGCCCCGGTTACAAAATGTCGATGGTTGTTTATTCGCCAGCCTTATAAAAAGCAAGCCAGACAAGGACGAATTCATTTCTTTGACTTTCTGGAAGACGCAACAGCAGGCAGAAAATTATGAAACAAGCGACGTTTTTAAAAATCTCACCGAGCTGGCCCGCCCTTATTTATACGAATCCGGAGATGAATGGAAAATCCAGCTGTCAGAGAATATGGAAATACAGTATACACATGAAGATGACGAACCTTCAATTAAAAAGTATAATGTGGAAGTGCAGAACGGAAAGGATGACAATTTAGTTAAAGACAGCGATCAAATGTTCCTGCGGATTGTTTCTCTAAAAATTCAGGAACACCATTTGGACGAATTCAAAAAGCTTTATGCCGATGTAGTCATCCCGGCCTTCAAAAAAGCCGATGGGTGCAGGAACGCTTTCCTGACACAAAGCGTAAATGAAGAAAATGATTTTATATCCGTATCTGTTTGGAATAATAAAAACTTTGCGGTGATATTCGAATCCGGGAATGAATACAAAGAAATGATTGATAAAGTTAAGCATACCTTTTCACATTTTTATTTATGGAGAATGTCCCTGGAACAGGGGCATAACCGTACTGTAAAAGGTACCGATGACCTGAAAGTTGAACATTACGATATTGTGACCGGCAAAAGCTTTATTTAGTTTTTTAGGGCATTTTCTGATCTCTCTCCTTATGGTAGCCTTAGTTCATAGCATAAATAGATCATTAGAATATTTTATTCAGGTAATTGAATTATCCGGACTTATTTATGATCGGTGAAACAATTCTTCATTACAAAATACTTGAGAAATTAGGCGAAGGCGGAATGGGAATTGTATACCTTGCAGAGGATACAAAACTCAAACGCAAAGTCGCAATTAAATTTCTCCCAAGGCACATCGCCGCGGATACGGAAGAACGCCAGCGATTTGAAATTGAAGCACAGGCGGCCGCATCACTTAATCATCCTAATATTACCACCATTCACGCAATTGAGGAATCTGAAGACCAGATATTTATTGTAATGGAATTTATCGATGGAGATGAATTAAAAGATAAAATTAAAAACGGGGTCCTTCCACTTGAAGAGACAATCAATTTTGCAGTACAAATTGCCGATGGCTTAAATGCCGCACATAAAAAGGGAATTGTTCACAGGGACATAAAATCCGCGAACATTATGATCACAAAAGATGGTAATGTTAAAATAATGGATTTCGGGCTTGCTAAAATAGGCGGAGGAAGCCAGGTTACAAAACTTGGTTCCACAATTGGAACTATTGCTTATATGTCGCCTGAACAGGCACGCGGCGAAACCCTGGATCAAAGAACCGACATCTGGTCGTTCGGGATTGTAATTTACGAAATGTTAACCGGGGGCCAGCCCTTCAAAGGCGCGTATGACCAGGCAATTATATATTCGATATTAAATGAGCAGCCTGAATTTAACAACGTTCCGGAACCTCTTTCTTATATACTTAAAAGAGCAATTGCTAAATCCCCTTCCGAACGATATCAGAATACAAATGAAATGTTGAATGATCTAAAATCATTAAGGAGTGATTCCCAATCGGGTACCAGTTCAAAAGAAATCCCGATAACCAGGGTGGCAAAAAATTCTAAAATGAAATTGTGGATTGGAATTGCAGCAATAATAATTATTGCCGCAGCCTCAATTCTTTATTTTTTGATCAATAAAAAAGAGGAACAGGTTTCAAAGACTCCGGGTAAAGAGATGATTGTTGTTATGCCATTCGACAACCTCGGCGCACAGGATGATAAATATTTTGCCGACGGTGTGACAGATGAAATTACCAGCAAACTTGCCTCTATTGGTAACATTGGCGTTATATCTACAAGTAGCGCCGAAAAACTTGCAAAGGCGAATAAAAGCATAAAGGAAATCGGTAAGGAATTAGGTGTTAATTATATTTTGAACGGCACAATCCGATGGGCAAAAAGCGGGAAAAACGAAAGCCGTGTAAGAATTACCCCACAGCTTATCCGCGTATCGGATAATACTATCACCTGGTCTGATTCATACGACCGTGTGCTAAATGATATTTTTGCTGTGCAGAACGAAATTGCTCAAAAAGTTGTAAGCCAATTGGGCGGTTCTATAGCAGGAAATCAAATTAAAGCAGAAACGCCGCCAACAAGCAACCTTACGGCCTATGATTTTTATTTACAGGGACTTTCTTATGCAAAACGTGGCAATACTGTAAAATCCGACATCCTCAGCAGTATTAGTTTATTTAAAAAAGCAATCGAACTTGACCCGGAATTTGCTTCGGCATACGCACAACTATCAAGGCAGTTAACATCAATGTACTGGTTTTATTTTGACAGGAGTGAAAAAAACCTGAAGGAAGCGTATGAAAATGCCCAAAAATCTTTTCAGTTGAATCCTGGCCTTGCTGAAGCTCATCTTGCTCTTGGATATTACTATTACTGGGGCAAACTAAATTACAGCAAAGCCATTGAAGAATTTTCGAAGGCACTAAAAATTCAACCAAACAATGCAGAAGCCTATGCTGCCACAGGATATGTTTACCGAAGAATGGGAAATTTTAAATTGGCAACCCAAAATATGGTAAAGGGAACAACTCTTGATCCACTTTCTTCTGAATACGCATTTAGCACAGCCGAGACTTATTCTTTGGTAAGGAATTATCAAAACGCTGATAAATATTATAACCTGAGCAAAGATTTTAACCCTGATTACCTATTAACCAAAATTGAATTAGCTTTAAATTATATTAATTGGAAAGGTGATACAAAAAAAGCATCTGGAATAATTAACAATATTAAAAAAGGAGATTATCTAAATTCAACTTTTGACGTAAGGACATATATAAATGTACTGGACAGGGATTATGACCAGGCAATTCAAAGTTTAAAAACATCAGGGATAACTTACTGGACAGATCAATTTCGGTATATCCCCAATGATCTTGAACTTGCATTCATTTATAGATATAAGAACCAGCCTGATTTATCAAAAAAATATTTTGAATCCTCAAGATCAGAATTGGATAAGATGCTAAAAGATTCTCCAAATGATGAGAGGCTACATAGTTCACTTGGTATTACTTATGCAGGATTAGGGCTTAAAGATAAAGCAATTGCAGAGGGCAAAAAAGGTATCGAACTGCTTCCTCTTGAAAAGGAAGCATTCAGAGGATATTTCCGGCAGTGGGATATGGCCGTTATTTATACTCTCCTGGGAGATAAGGATAATGCTTTAAAGCAGATAGATTTTATACTTTCAATTCCCGGTGCTTTTTCTGTTAACCAGCTTAAACTGGATCCGTTGTATGATTCGTTAAGAAATCTTCCGGGTTATAAAGCGATAATTGAGAAATATAAATAGTTGTTTATTCCAATTGTCATATCGAAGTAGTCCTGTTTTAGTGGGGCGACTCAGATATCTTTTAGAAATAAACAAAAGGATTTCTCATCCGGCAGTTGCCGGATTCGAAATGACGTCAAAAATTTAATATGGGCATAAACTTATGATCGGTGAAACCATACTGCACTATAAAATTCTCGAAAAGTTAGGCGAAGGAGGAATGGGTGAAGTCTTCAAAGCACAGGATACAAAACTCGATCGTTTTGTTGCGCTGAAATTTCTCCCCTCCCAGCTCACTGCGTCAGAAGATGACAAGGCAAGGTTCATCCAGGAAGCAAAGGCTGCTTCTGCAATGAATCATCCGAATGTTTGTACAATTTATGATATTCAGGAAAACAATGGCCAGTTGTTTATCGTTATGGAGTTCGTGGACGGGAAAACCCTCAAAGACAAAATGGATTCTATCTCTGAAAAACAAAAACTCGAAATAGGGATACAGGTTGCTGAAGGATTAGCTGCTGCTCACGAAAAAGGCATTGTTCACAGGGATATAAAACCCGAGAACATAATGGTGCGTAAAGATGGGATAGCACAGATAATGGATTTCGGACTTGCCAAACTTTTTAGTTCAGGTAATGTAAGCAGGTTAACAAAAGCAGGTTCAACTGTTGGTACTATGGGATATATGTCGCCCGAACAGGTGCAGGGACTGGATGTTGATCACAGGACCGACATATTTTCTTTCGGTGTTGTTCTTTATGAATTATTCGCCGGTGGGTCCCCTTTCAAGGGAATGCACGAAACGGCTATTATGTATGAGATAGTTAATGTAGACGCTCCCCCGATTTCAACTGTTAAAGATAATATAGACCCTGAACTCGACCAGATAATTCTTGAATGCCTTGAAAAGGATAAAGATGAACGCTGCCAGTCGGCAAAAGAGCTTGCAAAAAATTTAAGGAAAGTTAAAAGATCTACCGGCCACAGAAAGAGCAGAGTTTATAAAGTAAACACGAAGGCATTTCAAACACAGCCTTCAAGCCGGGAAGTTTCCAAATCTTCAGGTTCAATTACAATAGAGGCATTTAATAAAAGATTTGATCTCGGTAATATTTTTTCGTCAAAATATTTGTCCTGGGGTTTGGCAGGAATTCTTTTACTGACTGTTTTATACCTTGCGATGTTTAACAAACAGAAGCAGCAAACGCTAATCACATCTGCAACATCAATAAATGCACCCGGGAATGTTAATATTCTGGGTGCTAATTCTCAAATATCTCACAATGGTAAATATGTTGTTTTCGCGGCAATTGATTCTGTCGGAAATTGGATACTATGGCTTAGACCTGTAAATTCAACAGTAACCAGAGAGCTGACAAAATTAAATGGAGCCAGAGTTAACGGAAGCCTTTATCCTTTCTGGTCATATGATGATAAATATATATTCTATTTCTATGGTGGTAAACTTAAAAAGCTCGATATCATTTCAGGCACTGAAATAGATGTATGTGATGCTTTAGTAGGACGCGGCGGCACAATGAACAAAAACGGCGATATAGTTTTTGCCCCCAATTCAACCGGAGGGCTTTATCTTGTTTCTGCAAACGGAGGGACCCCAAAGGAAATAGTTAAATCGGATTCTGTAAATTCCGAAGAGAGCCTGCGTTTTCCTTATTTCCTCCCTGATGGAGTGCATTTCTTATATACAATCCAGGCAAGATTCTCAGGTTCTACCGCAGGTGATGAAGTAATGGCAGGATCTATCAATTCAGATACTAAAGATACAGTAATGCAGATTTCATCCAACGCGCAATATGCCAACGGGTATTTATTTTTTGTCAGGCAGTCAATTTTGATGTGCCAGGCTTTTGATCCTGATAATTTTAAACTTTCAGGTGATATCTACACAATTTCCGGGGATATTAATTTTTTCAACGCCTACATTTATGCTGCGTATTCAGTATCCGATGCCGGCAACCTTATTTTTCAGTCTAAAAGCGATAATAGTATTAGAACTGTTTTGGTGAATGATAAAGGGGATAAAAAAGAAAAACTATTTAGTACTAAGAATATTCAAAATGTTGCAAAATTTTCACCTGACGGTAATAAAATTATATACGATGCACTCAGCGCAGATAATAAAAACTTTGATATTTGGTTATATGACATAAACAGGCAAATTTCAAACAGGTTTACTTTTTCGCCAAATATTGAACAATATCCTATTTGGTCCTATGATGGGAGATATATTGCTTACATATCTAACAGTGGAAAAAACTGGAACATAAACATTAAAAAAGCAGACGGTACCGGCAGTGATAGCCTTGTTTATCAATCAGATCAATCTGTTGCCCCAACTAACTGGTCCAGTGACGCCAGATATATTTCATTTATTCAGACAAATCTAAAGACACTTACGGACATTGGGATTATAGATTTGAAGAATAATAACGCATCCCATTATTTCTTAAAAACTGAATTTAATGAGTATAGTGGATTATTTTCAAATAATATGAAGTGGATTATGTATGGAAGTAATGAATCAGGGAAATCCCAGGTTTATGTGCAACCGTTTGATGGTAGTGGAGGCAGAAGGCAGATTTCCAATAACGGTGGATATCCTTTACGATGGGTTGATAATGACAAAGCAATAATATACGTATGGCAAAATGAAGTATTTAAAGTTAATGTTGATGCATCAGGACAAAATTTTGTAGTTGGCAAACCTGAATTGTTATTCAACACATTGGATAAAAATATAATATACCTTTACGATGTAACCAAAGACGGGAAAACTTTTCTGGGTGGCGTTTCAAACGGCAGCGCTACTACTCCGCCCTTAACATATATACAAAACTGGCTAGGCTTAATAAATCAAAAAGTTAATTAAATTTAGACAGATAAAGGACTAAAAAATGATTGGTGAGACTATTCTACATTATAAAATTCTCGAGAAGTTGGGCGAAGGAGGAATGGGCGAAGTCTTCAAAGCTCAGGACACAAAACTGGACCGCTTTGTAGCGCTGAAGTTTCTCCCCTCCCAGGTTGTAACTACTGATGAGGAAAAAGCAAGATTTATCCAGGAAGCGAAAGCAGCTTCTTCTATGAATCATCCGAATGTTTGTACTATTTATGATATTCAAGAGTATGATAAGAAGCTTTTTATTGTGATGGAATTTATTGACGGCACAACACTGAGAGATATGAAACAGACTCTTTCAGAAAAGAGGATTCTTGATATTGGAATACAGGTAGCGGAAGGACTCGGCGCCGCACACGAAAAAGGAATTGTGCACCGTGATATAAAGCCCGAAAACATTATGATTCGGAAAGACGGAATCGCGCAGATAATGGATTTTGGATTGGCAAAGCTTTACACATCAAGCAATGTTTCCCGCCTGACTAAAGCTGGTACAACAATGGGAACGATGGGATATATGTCGCCCGAACAGGTACAGGGTTTGGACCTTGACCACAGAAGTGATATCTTTTCTCTAGGTGTTGTTCTCTATGAACTATTTGCGGGAGAGTCACCTTTCAAGGGAATGCACGAAACCGCAATAATGTATGAGATAGTGAATGTCGAAGCTCCCCCGATCGCAACGGTTAAGGAAGGGATTGATCCGCAGCTGGACGGGCTGATCCTGGAATGCCTGGAAAAAGATAAAGATGAAAGATGTCAATCGGCAAAAGAGCTGGCAAGAAATTTAAGAAAATTAAAAAGAGTTTCTACCGGCAGCAGATCAAGCAGAATGTATAATGTAAATAGCGGAATTATTAAAACCATTTCAGACACAAGCCAGGCACAACAAACTTCAGGTACATTCTCTGTAGAAATATTAAATCGCAGGATTGACTTTTCAGGAATTTTCAGATCAAGACTTGTTCCCTGGACACTTGCAATAATTTCCATTTGTGCTGCTGTTTTCCTCTGGACAAATATGAATAAACCTGTAACTTCAGACGATGTAACAAAATTCTTGATTACTACAGGAGATAATAATCTTGATATGTCCGCTTCCAGGACTCTGGCAATTTCCCACGACGGAAGGGAAATAATTTACTCAGCTGATGGGAAAATTTATTTAAGAAAAATGGACCAGGTCGAACCGGAAGTAATTCCCGGTGCTGATGGTGGATCTTCTCCGTTCTTTTCACCCGATGATAAATCAATTGCTTTCTTCAAAGATAAGAAACTGGAAAAAATTTCATTATCTGGTGGTGCACCCAATATTATTACAGGGATTGGCGAAAACAGGGGTGGTGACTGGGGAAATGATGGAACAATAGTCTATACTCCGAATACGACCTCCGGATTGTATCTGATCTCAGCGAATGGAGGTAATCCCGTGCAAATTACTACTCCTGATTCAACAAAACAGGAAAGAACGCATCGCTGGCCCTGCTTTTTACCCGATGGAAAGCATATAATATTTACGGTAGGATATACAACAAATCCTACATATTATGAAGATGCATCTATTGATGTAGTAAATACAGAGAACGGTAAAAGAAAGAACATTTTAAAAGGTGCCAGTTCTGCCAGGTATATGGACGGGTACCTTCTTTATTCAAGATCAGGTAGTTTATATGCAGTTAAGTTTGATGCAGAAAACCTTGAAGTAAAAGGACAACCTGTTACTGTCTTACAGGATGTTTCCGGCGGTTTCACTTCAGGAGTTAATAATATATATAATTCAAATAACGGTTCACTGGCTTATATTACTGGTACCACAGAAAATGTCAAAAGGAATATTGTTAAAATTGATATGCAGGGAAGCATATCCGTAATTGATTCAGCAAATTATATTTTAACAGAGCCCGCTATTTCCCCCGATAATAAATGGATAGCATTTCATGCTATTGAAAATAACGGTGGTGGTATATGGATTTATAATATAGCTAATAAAATTTTCACCAGGCTGACTTTCGGGGGCAATGAATCCCGGACACCTATATGGTCACCGGATGGAAAAAGTATTGCTTATTCAAAAGTAAAAAATGACAATCAAACCGGAATTTTCATCAAACCTTATGATGGAAGCAGTGCAGAAAAAGAAATTTATTCTCAGAAAGACAGAATTTATATTGATGACTGGACAAAAGACGGACAATATTTGGTTTACGAAGAAAATACGTTTACCGATCTGACTAATATTATGGCCCTTCCGCTTAAAGGGAATAAAAAATCTATCCCGATTATTAGCTCACAATTTGATGAATATGATGCTAAAATATCACCTGACGGGAAATGGGTTTCCTACATTTCTAATGAATCGGGCGGATACCAGCTGTGGGTAAGGCCTTTTATATTAAATAACAAAGAATCGGGACGCTGGCAGCTCACCAATGATGGTGCTGAAGAAGCAGTGTGGGCAAAAGACGGTAATACGATATATTTCAGGACAAGCAGCAGAGGTTTATCCAGCATACCTGTTTCTACTTCTCCGACTTTTACATCCGGATCTCCGAAAGTAATTACAAATATTTATCCGCCATTCTACTCCAGCACCTGGTTAACATACGATATTTCAAATGACGGCAAATATATTATAGCAACAAGCCCGGTATCAATTGGGAGATACAACAAAATTACTGTTATTCAGAATTTTGCTTCTGAAGTAGAAAAAATGCTAAAGAAAGATTAAAAAAGGTCAAAGATATGATCGGTGAAACAATTTTACATTATAAAATTTTAGAGAAGCTCGGCGAAGGCGGCATGGGTGTTGTTTATAAAGCACAGGACAGCAAACTTAACCGTACCGTCGCTTTAAAATTCCTCCCTGAAAGAGTCAACCAGGATAAAACTGCAAAAGATCGGTTTCTGCAGGAGGCGCAGTCCGTTGCGGCATTGAATCATTCTCATATTTGCACTATATACGGAATAGAAGAATTCAACGAATCAATTTTTATGATAATGGAATTTCTGGAAGGAGGAACTTTAAGCGAAAAACTTCCCTTTCAGAAAATCAATGAAGCACTGAATATTGCCATAGAAATTGGAGAAGCCTTACAGGAAGCTCATTCAAAAGGTATTGTACACAGAGACATCAAAGCCGATAATATCATGCTCACTGCAAAAGGTGAAGCGAAGGTAATGGATTTCGGACTGGCAAAACTAAAAGGAGCTTTAAAGCTTACAAGGACTTCAAGCACAGTCGGAACACTTGGCTATATGGCACCCGAACAGATTCAGGGCGGAGAAGTTGATCACAGGAGTGATATATTTTCTTTCGGGGTTTTATTATTTGAAATGCTGACCGGCAAACTCCCCTTTCGCGGTGAACACGAAGCCGCAATTGTTTACTCGGTTGTTAATGAAGAACCCGAGACACTCCATAATTATCTGCCGGAAGCTACAGGTGAGCTGCAACATATATTAAACCGTGCACTCGAAAAAGATCCCGAAGACCGTTATCAGTCTGCCGCAGATATGGTGAGTGAAATAAAGCGGCTTTTGAAACATTCAACCGGTGAAAGAAAAAAATCAATGATCTCACCTGCTGTACGGAATGCCGGCAATCAAACAATTGATACGCCTGTGCAATCTCAGGTTACATCTAAAAGAGATTTTCGGATTTGGGGTGGCGGCATCGGGATTATTATTATTGGAATAATTTTATACTTCCTGTTTTTTAATAATAATTCGCGCGGCCCTGCAAGCCTTAATCCTGATATGAAAATTCACGTGCTGCCTATTCCCTTCAGCCAATTTTCTTATTCAGGAATATCAAAAGACGGAAACTGGCTGGTTTTTCCGGCGGCTAATTCGAATGAGACATGGGATTATTATTATATGCACGTTTCAGGGAATGAATCTAGACGCATTACATCAGATTCAATAAACTCCGCAGTACAAACCTTTAACCTCGGCGCTGACATATCCCCGGATGGCGGACTGGTTGCGTATTGCCGACCGGATATTATGGTTGCGTATTGCCGATCGGATATTAGTAATAGCAGCAGAGATATTTGTATAATATCATCAATTGGTGGTACAAGCAGGAGAATAATTAAAAATATAAATGGCGCGATTGCGCGCTGGCGACCCGATGGACAAAGAATCGGCTACGTAGATTTCGGTAAAGATCCTAAAACTCCATATTATTTCCTTTGGAGCGTGAAGCCAGACGGAAGTGATAGCCGGTTGGAATATTCAGACACCCTGGGATTTGCCGGACCTAACTCACGTTATTCATTTAACTGGTCTCCTGACGGCAAGTCGATTGTATGGATCAGATCATTTCCCAAAGGATACCAGGAAGTTATTACACATAATCTTGAAAGCGGAGAAGAGATACAACTTACTTTTGATAAGAAAAACATTGATGATGTTGCCTGGACGAAGAACGGTTTTATAATTTTCTCTTCAAATCGGGGTGGAAATACAAACCTCTGGGTTATTCCGGCTAAAGGCGGCACTCCGGTTCAATTGACAAAAGGAAGCGGGCCTGATATAGGCCTCAGTGTTTCCGGGGACGGTCAGAAACTGGTTTACTTGCAGCAGCAAAAAGTCGGCACGGTTTGGATTTCTGAACTGAATTCAAATACAACCAAACAATTAACTTTTGATGACCGGGAAATCTCTAACGTTTCTCTTTCTCCCGACGGAAAGAAAATTGCCTACACAATGGCAGATATTGACCCTATTAAACCGGGTTTTGAACTTTACGTTCAGAATTCTGATGGAAGTAACCGCAGGCAGATAACTGACAATGCCAGTGATTTTTACAATGTTAAATGGTCTGCAGATGGGAATCAAATTGCTTTTTCAATGGGATATTTGAACGCCCCACCGGATTCTGTTAAAATCTATGTTATTAATACAAATGACCCGGGAGAGCCAA
>Ga0209919_1000775_pt1 | contig 15838 bp, 14 predicted proteins | sample SalPon2A_C_D2_MG_FD_185721 | JGI IMG/M metagenome (GOLD analysis project Ga0209919, IMG submission 185721) | Soil microbial communities from South San Francisco under conditions of wetland restoration - Salt Pond MetaG R2A_C_D2_MG (SPAdes)... | ecosystem: Environmental > Terrestrial > Soil >... | reverse complement strand
GCAGCTCGAGCACGTGGGCGCTCACGTCCGCGCAGGTGGGGTCGAGCGGGGGCACGAAGTCGGAGAAGGGCACGTGTGCCAGCGCCCGCATGTCGTTGTCGCGGTCGAAGGCGGCGAAGCCGCCGTCCTTGGACTGCATGCCCAGCGTCCAGGCCAGCGCCCGCGCGACGGCGCCGCGCTTGCGCTCCTCCAGCTCCGGAGGCAGGGACAACGTCAGCAGGGCGCGTGCTACCACCGGGGTGTCGTCGAGGTCCGGGTAGAAGGCGTTGGCGAACTCGAACGCCCAGCCGCCCGCCTGCAAGCCGGGGTTCTTGACGCGCCAGTCGCCCCGCTGGCGGATCTCCCGGTCGAGCAGCCACGCCCCGGCCTTCAGCAGGGCCGGATGATCCGCCGGAAGGCCCGACTCGCGCAACGCCAGCACCGCCCAGGCGGTGTCCCACACCGGGGAGACCGCTGGCTCGAGGCGCATGGTGGCGTCGTCCTCGATGATGAACCCCTCGAGCCCGGCGATCGCCTTCGCGACCACCGGATGCTCGCTGGCGTAGCCCAGGCCCTTGAGCGCGAACAGCGCGTACACCCACGGCAGCATGATGCCGCCCCAGCTGCCGTCCGCCTCCTGGTGGCGGATGAGCCAGGCTTCCGCGACGGCCAGCGCAGCCGCCCGGCCGGGTTGCCAGGGGAGCCTCTCCCACACCTTCACGGCCCGGTCGGCGGCGCGGAACAGGGCGGGCCACAGGCCCGCCGGCCGGGCGGACGGCGCGGCCGGCGGGCGGCCGGCGGCGTAGAGCTCGGCCACGCCCCTGCCCGGCGGAACCTCGAACACGGGCTTCACGGCCGACACGATCATCAGGGCCACCAGCGTCTCGCGCGACCAGCTCGCGAAGTCGTAGATGCTGAAGGGCCCGCGCTCCGGCAGCAGCATCAGCTCGGGAGGCACGCTGGGGATGCGAGCGTAGTCGTACTGGCCGAACACCGCCAGCCAGATCTTGGTGACCAGGTTGGCGCGCTCCACGCCGCCCCGGGAGAGGACGAACTGCCGTGCCCTCGCCATCGCGCGATCGGCGGGGTCGACGCCGGCGAGCTTGAGGCCGAAGTAGGCCTGCACGCTGACGTCCAGGCTGCCGGGGCCGCCGTGGTAGGCGGGCCAGGAGCCGTCGCCGAGCTGGCGGGCGCGCACGAAGCGCACGGCCTTGTCGCGTCGCACCGGGTCGACCTCGCCGGTGACGGCGTGCATCACCGGCACGTAGCCGGCGGTGACGCTGGCGTCCGCCTCCAGCTCACCGAGCCAGTAGCCCTCCTCGTGCTGCCGGGAGAGCAGCGCCTCCTGCGCCCGCTGCGCCGCGGCGCGGGCGCGTCCGCCGGCGCCGACAGGGCCCGAGCGGGAGGGGGGATGGGTCACCTCGGGGGGCGGACGGCCGGCGCCCGTATCGAATCGTCGTTCCGCGTCGTCGACGCTCACGTGGCCTCCTCTCGGGGTGTGGGCAGCGGTCTGCGCAGGTAGCCGTGATCCCGGAACCAGGTCACCGCCTTGCGAAGCGCTTCGTCGAGGGGCGTCTGGGGCAGGCCGAGCTCCCGCACGGCCTTGCTGCAGTCGAAGTAACGGTGGTGGCGGCTGGCGCGGACGCCATCGAGCGGCACCCGCGGCGGCCCCAGCCCGAGCCCGCGCGCCAGCCCCTCGTCGGCATGCGCCAGGCCCAGGGCGAGCCAGTGGGGGAGGCGTACGCGAGGGGCGCTGAGCCCCGCGACGGCCGCCAGCCGCTGGAGCAGTTGCTGCATGGTCAGGTTCTCGTTGCCGAGCAGGTAGCGCTCGCCGACGCGGCCCCGCTCGAACGCCAGCACGTGCCCCTCGGCGACGTCCTCGACGTCGATCAGGTTGAGCCCGGTGTCGACGAAGGCCGGCATGCGCCCGTTCAGGAAGTCCAGGACGATGCGCCCCGTGGGCGTCGGCTTGACGTCCCCCACCCCCACCGGCGTCGTCGGGTTGACCACCACCACCGGCAAGCCTCCCCGCGCCATGTCGAGGGCGAGCTGCTCGGAGAGGTACTTGCTGCGCTTGTACGCCCCCGGCAGGGCGTGGAAGTCACCGTTCGCGGTCTCGTCGCCGATGCCGCTCTCGGGGACGAGGAGCGTCGACTCCGAGCTGGTGAAGACGATGCGGCGGGCGCCTGCGCGCCCCGCGGCCTCGAGCAACGTGCGGGTGCCCCGCACGTTGGTGCGGTACACCAGCTCGGGCTTCGGCGCCCACAGCGTGTAGAGCGCCCCGACGTGGAACACGGCTTCGCAGCCCGCCACGGCGGCGTCCAGCGAGGCTCCGTCGCAGAGGTCGCCGGCGATCACCTCCGCCCCGGCCTCCCGCAGCGCGTCCGCGCGCGCCGGGTCCCGTACCAGGGCGCGCACGCCGTAGCCCCGCTTCAGCAACGCCCGCACCACGTTGCCGCCGACGAAGCCGGTCGCGCCGGTCACCAGCGCCTTCACGCGGCCGGCTCCTGCGCCAGCGAGGGGAGCGTGGCGAGCGTGAAACGCTCCAGAGCGGCGGCCGCCCGACGGGCGTTGAGCATGAGCCGCGGCAGCTTGCCGGCCTCGCGCGGGTGCGCCACGTAACCGCGGAGGAGCCGGGGGACGCTCATCGTCCCGTCGGAGACGGCTCGCGCCAGCACCGGCTGGTGATCCTCGAGGGCGTCGCTCACCGCGCGCACGCTGACGAACGGGACGCCGGCGGCCTGGGCCTCGCGCGCCAGCCAGTACCCCTCCATGTCCACCAGCTCGGCCGCGTGCGCGCCCGCCAGCGCGGCCCGCTCCGCGGGCGCGGTCACCATGCGCCGTGCCGTGACGCAGGAGCCGGGACGGAGCGCCAGGCCGGCCGCGCGCGCGGGCGGCAGCAGCCGCTCCCGCAAGGCCGCATCGCTCGCCAGGGGCTGGGAGGGACGGCTCTCGAGGACCAGGCGCTCCGGCAACCCCAGGCTGCCGACGGGCAGCGCCGTGATCAGGGCTCCGGCGAAGCCGACCGACACCATCGCTGCCAGGGGCGCGCGTTCCAGCAGGCTACGCGCCCCTCCGGCGCCGCGCTCGGCACCCATGCCGGTGACGGCGATCGTCACCGGCACGCCGAGGAGCGTGCCCTGGTGCAGGACGCAGCCGTCCAGCCTGATCCGTCTGGCGCCGTCGAGCCGGCGCAGCGGCCCGTCCACCTCGCGCCTCAGCGCGGCGACGAGGCCGATCACGGTGCCCGCCCCGGCCGCCGTCGAGCGCGCGCCGGCCCGGCGCCTCTCAGTGGTCCCGCTCCGTGAGGAACGCGGCGATCGCCTCCAGGTCGTCCCTGGCGCGGGGCTCGAGGGGAAGCCCGGCGACGGCCGCCAGCGCCCGGTCGCGATGCCGCTCGGCGAGGCTTCGGGCGCGCGCCTCGGCGCCGACGTCCGCGAGGATGTCGAGGACCAGGTCGCGGCCTTCGTCGTCCACCTCGGGCGCAGCGTAGACCGCCCGCAAGGCGTCGCCGCGCGACCCGCCGGCGCGCTCCAGGGCGTCCACCACCGGCAGCGACTTCTTGCGGGCCTTGATGTCGGCTCCCACGGGCTTGCCGGTCTGCCGTGCATCGCCCCAGATGCCGAGCATGTCGTCGCGGATCTGGAAGGCCAGTCCCAGTTCCTCCCCCAGCTCCTGGAACGCGGCCGCCTCCGGCCGCTGCTCGCCGGCGCTGCCCAGCAGGGCCCCCAGCGCGGCCGAGCATCCCAGCAGGGCGGCGGTCTTCCCGCGGATCATGCGCAGGTAATCGTCGACGGTGATGTCGAGCCGGGCCTCGAACGCCAGGTCGAGGTACTGCCCCTCGAGGAGCCGCAGGCAGGTGCCGTGCACGCGCTTCAGCGCCGCCAGCTGCATGCCTTCGGGGACGCCCTCCTCGCCGAGTCGCGCCAGCGCCAGACCGGCCAGGGCATACATGGCGGTGCCGGCGTTGATCGCCTGCGCCTCGCCGAAGACGCGCCACACGGTGGGGCGATGGTGGCGCTCGGCGTCGCCGTCCTGGATGTCGTCGTGGATCAGCGAGAAGTTGTGCACCAGCTCGACGGCCGCGGCGGCCGGGAGCGCGCGGTCGTGCTCCCCTGACACGGCGTCGCTGGCGACCAGGCAGAGGGTCGGGCGAAGACCCTTCCCCCGGCGGCCCGGCCCGGCCGCTCCGGCGGCGTCCTGCCAGCCGAGATGGTAGCGGAGCATGTCGTAGAGCGGCAGCTCGCGGCCGTCGAGGGCGCGCCGCAGCTCCGCCTCGACCTCGGGCGCCAGGCGTCCGAAGGCGTCGGGGAGCTGCGGCAGCGCCGGAGTTGTCACGCCGGAGGGCTCCTGCTCAGTCGTGGGCGACCTGCGGCCTGGGAGGCGGCTCCTTCGCGGCGCCCAGGCCCAGGTAGGCCTTCGCGAGCTGCACGAACTCACGCGGGTTGGTGAAGGCACGCTGGATCATGCCGCTCTCGAAGCCGCTGTGCATCATGCAGGTGGCGCAGCGGTCGTCGCGGCCGACGCCGTAGTTCTCCCACAGCTCCGGCTCGAGGAGCTCGTCCAGGGTCTGGGTGTGCTCGTCGGCGATCAGGTAGCAGGGCTTGCGCCAGCCGAGCGGCGTGTAGGTGGGGTTGGTCCACGCCTGACAGGGCGCGTCGCGCTCGCCCCGCAGGAACGACAGGTAGAGCGGGTTGTTGTAGAAGTTGAACTTGCGCCGCGGGTCGAGCACCTCACGGAAGGTGCGGTGGGACGCCTCGCGCTCGAGGAAGATGCTCTGGTCCGGCGCGGCGGCGTAGGGGTAGCCGGCGGAGAGCATCATGCCCTCGATCCCCATGTCGGTGAGGGTCTGGAACAGGTCCTTGAGATCCTCCACGTTGCTGTCCTTGAAGAGCGTGGTGTTGGTGCACACCCGGTAGCCGCGGTCGAGCGCCGTCTTCACCGCGTCGACGGCCTTGTCGAAGGTTCCCTGGCGGTCGACCCAGAAGTCGTGCGTGTCCTTCATGCCGTCGAGATGCACCACCCAGGCGAAGTGCTTGGAGGGCTTGATCTTCTCCATGCCGCGTTCCATCAGCAGGCCGTTGGTGCACAGGAACACGAACTTGCCGCTGTCGGTGATGCGGTTGACGATCTCGCCGATCTCCGGGTGGATGAGCGGCTCGCCGCCGGCGATGGACACCACCGGGGCGCCGGACTCCTCGACCACCTCCATGCACTTGTCGGGGGAGAGCATGAGCTTCTTCTTGATGACGCTGTCGTGGTACTCGCGGATGCGGCCGCACCCCTTGCAGGCGAGGTTGCAGACCTCGAGCGGCTCGAGCATCGTGACGATCGGGAAGCGCTTGCGGCCCTTCAAGCGGTTGGACCAGATGTGCCAGGCCATGCGGAGACCGAGCTCGATGGGTGTTCTGCTCATGGTTGGCTCCTCGCGGTCGTGTGGAGGTTTGCGGACTGCGGGCGGGTGGCGATCATCGGCTGGCGAGCTGACGGACCTGCTCGCGGCTGAGCTTCGGGCGGCCGCTGGCGAGCGCGTCCAAGGTGGCGTCGGCGAGGGCATGCGGCAGGCTGCAGAAATCCCGGACCGGGCCCGGCGGGAGGTCGGCGATGTACGCCGCCGCCACCTCCAGGTTGCGGCGCGCGTAGTCGAACATGCGCGCGTCGGTCCAGTCCTCGGGGAAGAAGTCCACGCCGCGCCTCACGTCGTCGGCGCGGTTGCGGAGGATGTTCACCGCCTGCAGCCCGCGGCCGAAACCGACGGCGCGCGCCCGGTCGGTGCTGGTGCCGTCGTACCAGGCCCAGATGTCGGACAGCAACAGGCCCACCGCTCCGGCGACCCCGTAGGTGTAGCGGTCGAGATCGGCCTCGCTGCGCACCTGCCAGCCGCGGTCGGCCCAGCCGGCCATGCGCTCGGCCATCGCGGCCGTGGCGTCGAACACCCGAGGGGCGATGGCCTGGGGAGCCAGCGCGTTCCATTCGCCGAGGCGGACCGTCACATCCGGAAGCTCGACGTTGGCGGCCTCGAACAGGCCGCAGAAGGCGCCCCCGTCGGCGCGTGGCGTCTCTGACTCGTAGGTGCGCGCGATCGACCGCAGCAGGCGTGCCTTGGTCGCGTTGGCGAGCGCGGGATGGTCCTCGATCTCGTCGATGGCGCGCATGCACAGGTACGCCGCGCCAACCGCTTCCTGTAGCGTCGGGGGCAGTCGGCTGATGGGTATGAAGAAGGTACGACTGGTGGCTTCCAGCACTTTCAGAGCGTCTTCGCGAAGCTTCATGGTTCCCCCCCTTCGCGGGACCACGGGTGAGCGGACACGTGCTGGTCCGAGTGTAGTGGAACGCGGGGCGGGGCGTCGTAGCCTCGGCACCGTGCTGGATGCGATACAGCCTGACTCAGGGGCGCACGCGGGCGGCTAGCCGAGCCAGGGAACCCGCACCTGCAGGTGGTAGAACAGCGCGAAGGCGATGCCCACGGAGAGGATCTGATGGAAGGGGATCAGCACCCCTGGCCGGTCCGCGCGGGCGTTGACGGCCTGGAAGGTGAGGAAGCCCAGACCCACCTGGCCGAGCAACAGCAGCAGCGCCACGTTGTTGGCCGGCGTCTCGTAAGCGAGCGTGAGCAGGAACAGCAGCACCGCCAGGCCGTGCACCACCCACACCCACTGGCTGAGCGTGCGCGGCACGGTGAACGAGCCGATGGCTTTGGCGAAGCCGCGCTGCCCCGTGACCATCCCACCCATGAAGATCACCAGCAGGAAGGAATGGAGCGGCACGCCGGTCTTGAGGTAGAAACCCAGCGAGGGGCCGCTCGTGAGCGCCAGCAGGTAGGTGAAGAGCGTGGAGTAGGCCAGCAGGCCGTGCAGCCCCTGTAGCCAGGCCGGCGCCTTGCCCGCCAGCACGTACAGCGTGGCCATGCCCAGCAGTGCGGTGAACACGATGAGGCCCAGGCCCGTCCATTGCAGCGTGCCGCGGTGCAGAGCCAGCAGCGCCACCGCGTTCAGGCCCAGCAGCGTGGCGATGATGCGGTGCCACGCCTCGGGATCCCCGCGGAAGGCGAGGACCACGATGTTGCGGGTGTATGGCCAGTTCGTGCCGAGCGACAGGCCGTAGCCGAAGCCTTCGACCATGCCGCCCACCACGATCAACCCGGCCGCCAGGATCACTTGAGCCAGCGTCAATGCCGGTTCCATCGCCGCCAAGCCTAACCCCTGAGCCCTGCGCCCGTCCCGACGCGGCTCAGGGGCGCTGCCGTTCTCGCCTGCTCAGCGACCGCCCGGTCGCGCCTGGACCGGCCCGCCGCTGCGGCGGCGCGAGCGCCGAGGATCAGGCGCTGGTGGCGTACTCCACTTGATCGACGAGGTGGTCGAGGGCATCGAAGCCGTGCACGCGGGCGATGTCCGCCGGGGTGTTGCCGGCGAGGGCGGCGTCGGGCGTGTCCAGGAAGCTGTGGATCCTGGCCTCGTCATTGCCGAAGACCTTGGTCAGGCGACGGACGACGTCGGGTGCGAGGTGCGCGCTCTCGCGCACCTCGCGTGCGGGTGCGAGGTGACGTAGCAGGCGTTCTTGCAGGCGCGACGCAGCGTTCGGCTGGTGGACCTGTGCCATGGCTTGCCTCCTCGCGTTCCACGATAGGCAACCGCCGTGAACGGCCGATGACACGACGCATAGAAGCCATGCGGCCGCCCGCAGGCATCTTCATCCCTGCTTCACGGAAGGCCCTTCGGCGAACCTTCACGGAGCGTCCCCGCTCCCTTCCTGCCGGCGACCCTAGCCTGTGCGTGTTGAGCGGGCACGCCGTGCCCGCACGAAAGGAGACCACCGTCATGCGCACACGCCATTGGACACTCGCCGCCGCGCTCGGGGTAGCCCTGCTCGCCACGACCGCCTTCGCTCAGGGGCCTTGCATGCTGCAAGGCGCGCCGTTCGCGGCCGCCCGCACCGGCATGGCCGCCGGCTCGCGTGGCCTCGGCGCCACCCTGGCAGGCGGGACGCATGCCGACGTAGCGGCACTGGTGGGGATCTCTGAGGCCGAGCTCACCGCCGAGCGGCTCAGCGGCAAGACCATCGCCGACGTTCTGGTCGAGCACGGGATCACGACGACGGAGGGCAGCGCGCGTCTGGTTGCTGCCCGCAACGCCCGGATCGACGTGGCCGTGAGCTCCGGCTCGATCGATGCCCAGTGGGCCGACGTCATGAAGGGCCGTACCGACACCGTGATCGCTGCCCTGCTCACCCGGGCGCCGGGCCCGCTGGCCGGCACGGCTCCCGCCGCCGGCCGGGCCGCGTTCGGACGCGCTGCGGTCGGACGGACTGCGGTCGGACGGACTGCGGTCGGACGCGCTGCGGCGGTGGGCAGCTATGGGCCGAGGGGGCTTAGGGGAGCCGGCGCGCAGGCGTGGAGCCCGCGGCAGCCCGGTTGGTGCCAGCAGCTCGGGGCCGGCTACGGGGCGGGCTACGGGGCGGGGCAGGGCCCCGGTTGGGGCGCCCGTCAGGCTGGGCAGGGCTTCGGGCAGGGCTACCGCTTCGGCGTCACGCAGCCCTGATCCCCCGGACGACGTCGGAGAGCTCGCGCCGCGCGGGTGACACCCGCGCGGCGCGATGCAGTGCTAGTCGTTTCGAGGGTCCATCGAGAGGTCGATCGACAGGTCGGTCGCGCCGTGCCCGGCCTCGCCGGCACGGCGCAGTGTCGGGGCCGAGGCGTAGCGAAGCGCGCTCGGGTCCTCGGCGTGCCGGATGCTCGGGGCGGGCCTGCCGATGCCGAAGCCCTGCAAGTGCGTCACGCCCAGCCCTGCGAGGTGCTGCCCGGCCCCGGGGTCCTCGACGCCCTCCGCCACCACGATGTCGAAGCGTTCCCTGGCGTCCTGCACCAGGTCGACGGCGCGCTGGTGGTAGGTGCCGCCCATCAGCGCCGGCAGCAGACTGCGGTCGAGCTTGATGCCGTCGATGGGCGCTCCCTTGCGGAAGCGCAGGTCGAGGTCGTCGAAGGTCACATCGTCGAGGAGCACGAGGGCGCAGTCGCCGCGGAGGCTTTCCAGCCCCTGCCAGTAGGCGTCGAGGTTGTGGATCTGTTGCTCGGTGAGCTCGATCACCAGGCGTTGCTGCAGCTCCGGCTTGAGCCCGCGCAGGGCGTGCAGGGCGGACGGCTGCATGACCTGCGCGGGGCTGAGGTTGATGCTCAGGCGTGAGCCCGGCGTCTGCAACAGCGCTGCCGCGGCGCGCGTCACGGTGAAGCGCGTGAAGGTGTCGGCGCGGGTGGGGCTGAGCCAGTAGGGGAGCACGTCGAGGGGGCCCCGGACGGTGCCGTCCGGCAGGCGCCAGCGCACCAGTGCCTCATGCCATTCGGCCACGCCGTCGGCGGCGGACTCGATGGGCTGGTACTGGTACGTGAGGTCCTGGAGCCTGGGGTACCGGAGTGCGGCGGTGTCGTACTTCATGACCTCTGGGGTCCGATCCGTACAGCAGAAGTGCGCCCCGGGGGCGTGTTCCCGAGGCGCCGGGGTGGGCGAAGCGGGGTGCGGGCCCCGCGAAGGATGATCAGCCTCCGTCGATCGTCCGACCGCTGTCCGCCAGGGTGAAGCTGCTCGGGGCGTGCGTGACGGCCACGGCGCCGCCGGCGAAGCCGAGGAGCGCAAGCGCGAGGATGGTGCTGCGGATGATCTTGGTGAACTTGGACATGGTGCCCTCCCTGGACGAGGTTTGTTGACCTCTGCTACTGACTGGAGGCTACGTGGGGGGGCGCTTCAAACCCGCTTCATGATCCGAAGCGGCGGTTGAAGCGGGGTTGGAGCGCCGCGGCCCCTAAGCTCGACCACGAGATGAGGAGGACGACATGACGCGAGAAGAAGCGCTGGAGCGTCTGGCGGGGACCTGGTCGTTCGAGCTCGAGGGCGACCGGGTGATGATCCGAGACCTATCTCTGCTCTCCGCGGTAGCCGCGATCCGTCGCGAGCAACCGATCGGTGAGCCCACGCATGTCGCTGCTGGGCGGTCGCTGCACTCGGCGGCCGCTTCTGGCGACTGAAGGCGGCAAGGCACACTCGTGCGGCACGTAACGGACTCAGGGGAGATGGCGCGGCCGAGGCCGCGTATGTGATCGACACAGGGGCGCAGCGCACGAGGTGCCATCCGGGGCGAGCGGGAGTCCGCGCTCGCCCCGGTATGCTTATGACGTGTGGCTGACCCGCCTGGTCGACGCCGTGGTCGGCAGCGACCGACCGGTGGCGCTGTTCGGCGGCGAGCCGTACGGTGTTCCCTTCGTGATCGACGCCCTGCGCGAGCGCGAGGGGCGCGTGGCCTGGGTTTCGCTCCCCAACCGCGTGAGGGACGACCCGGTCGGGCAAGGCAACGCGCTGGCGAGCGGCATCAACCAGCTCACCGGTGAGTCGCTGCTGCCGCACGCGCTGCCGTACCGCGCGCACCTCCAGCTCCTCCGCCAGTACCGTCACGACCTCCAGCCGCTGTGGGTGGTGGCCGCGAACGCGGGCGTCGCGCCGGCGTTCGCGAGAGACCTGCTGGAGCTCCACGATCACGGCTACCGGGTGGTGCTCGCCTTCGAGACCGTGACGCCGCCCGCCGTCGAGGGCCTCGAGCGCTGCACGGCGCTGGGGCCCGAGACGCTGTGCGTCAGCCGCGAGGAAGCGGACCTGGTCATCGCGGCCGGTATCACGCGGGAGCACGCCGACCACCTGTACGCCGAGGCGGGCGGCCGCTTCACCGATCTCGTCGGCCTCGCAGCCCAGGCGGCCCACCTGCCGCGCATGCCGATACCGTCACCGTTGGGCCCGATGGTGCCGCGGGACCGGGGCGAGCCCGTGGACGTGCCGCTCGCGGTGCTGGCCTTGCAGCGGGAGGGACGGTACCTGGAGGCGCTGGAGCTGGCCGTGCGCGCCGTCCCCGACATGGTCGAGGAGCTGTTGCGGACCGCCGGTCCCGCCTACCAGGACGAGGGCGCTCTACCGCGCCTGTCCTTGTTGCTCTCGAGCCTGCCGCAGCCGTATCGCTCCCAGGAGCGGACGTTGGAATGGCGCCTGCTCGCCGCGATCGCCGCCAACGAGTGGCGCGGCATCGTCGAGGAGGTGGACGACTACCTGGCGGGGTTCGACGCACCCGATCTCCGCGCCCGCCGCGCCGGCCTCTACACCCAGGGTCAGGGCTTCGGCCTCGCAGAGGCCGCGGTGCGAACGAGACGGACGCCGCTGACGCTGTGGCAGTACGGCAGGCTCCACCCCGATCTCGCGCGCGCAGCCGAGCTCTTGAAGGAGAGCGTGCATCTGGCGGAGGAGGTGGGCACGCCCTACGACGTGGCCCGCAACGCCGGCGGGCTCGCCAGCACGCTGCTCCATCAGGGCCAGTATCGCCGTGCGTCGTCGTGGGCCCAGTACGCGCTGCAGGTGTTCGATCAGAACGGCCTGCGTGACGGCGCCCGTCGCCTCCGCCTGTTCAACGACCTGGCGGTCGCGCGCATCCTCACCGGCGACCTGGCAGGGCTCCGTCGCGCGCTGGAGGACTCCCAGACCGCCATCGAAGGCAGCCTGCCGGACCTGGCCGCCACCTACCGCAGCACGCTCGCCTGGTTCGAGCAGGCCAGCGGACGACCCGAGGCGGCCCTCGATCTCATGCGCGCTACCTACGACGGAAGCCCGCGGACCACCAGGACCCGCTTCGCATACCAGCTGGTGCGTTGCCTGGGTGAGTTCTCTCGCCACGACGACGCGGGCCGGGTGGCGGAAGAGGCGGCGGAGCTGGGCGGGGACGGGTCCGAGGAGGCGCGCCTGCTGGGCGTGCTGGCTCGCGGCATGGCGAGGGCGATGGCGGGTGCCGACGACGCGGCGGATCAGCTCATGGACGTCGCCCTCACGCGCGACCTGATCGCCGAGCAGCGCCTCAGCGCCGGCCTCTACTACCTCCTCGTGAACCCCGACGGCTGGCACCGGCTGCCCGCGGATGTCGTCGAGATGCTCAAGGGATTGCATCCTGTCGCGCTGCGGGTGCTCAGCGGCCCCGCGGCCACGTTCCAACGCGTCTGGGATGCCATCCTCCCGGTCCGCGCCGAGCTCCGGATGGAGTTCCTGGGGCGGGTGAGCTGTCGCCTGAACGGCAGGGACGTGCCGCTGGCGCCGCGCCTGGCCGAGGTCGCGCTGGCCCTGGCGTTGAACCCTGAAGGGCTCACGCGCGAGCAGCTGAATGCCTTCCTGGCGCCCGAGGCCGCGGCCGGGCTCTCGCCCAGCGGGATGCGCGCCACGCTCACGCGGCTGCGCGGGCTGCTGCCGGTGAGCGATGCCCCCTACCGCCTCACGGTGGGTTACACCGCCGACATCCTCGACGCTCGCCGTCACCTCGAGGACAACCGCGTGCGCGAGGCCATCACGCTGCTGCGTGGGCCGCTGCTCCCCGAGAGCGAGGCGTACGGTGTCGAGGAGCAGCGCTGGGTGCTCGAGGAGGAGCTCCGTCAGGCCGCGCTGGCGGCCGCCGATCCCGATGCCCTCTTCGACCTGGCCGACCGGCTCGGTGACGACCCGGAGCTGTGGAGCGCCACCGTGACCGCGCTCCCTCCGGGCGATCCCAGAAGGGCGCTGGCGCGCGCCCGCCTGAGGCGAGCCACGGGCGAGGGCGGCCCCTACCTGCCGGGTCCCGCACGGGCCTGAGGACGGCGCCCGGCGCGACCGACCGCTCGCCGTCGCGGTGGACCGCGCGCCTCGGCGGGCGGAAGACGTTACACTACCCGCCAGGCGAAACAGTCGCCGGTCGGCCCGCTTGATGAGCGGGCATCGAGCCGCAACCGGAGGTGAGATGAGAAAGTCACTGGCACTTCTCGCATTGGCTGTCGTGTTGTCCGTGGGCGTGGCGTTCGCGGCCAGCGGCACGGTGAGCATCGCCATGTCGGGCGACGCCATCACCCTGAACCCGGGTGACACCAACGGCAACCTCGACTTCTCGATCCAGCGTCCCATCTACGAAGGCCTGGTCGGTTTCGACAAGGCCGGCAAGCTCGTGCCCGAGCTCGCCACCTCGTGGACCGCGAGCCCCGACGCTACCGTCTTCACGTTCGACCTGCGCAAGGGCGTGACCTTCCAGGACGGCACGCCGTTCAACGCTCAGGCGGTCAAGACCTACTTCGACTGGGTCATCGACCCCGCCAACCACTTCGTCCGCCAGAGCCTCTACAACGTCATCAAGAGCATCGACGTGGTGTCGGAGTACCAGGTCAAGTTCACGCTGAGCAAGCCGTTCGGTGCGATGCTCTACACCTTCGCCCACCCGGCCGGCCGCATCGTGAGCCCGGCGGCGATCAAGAAGTACGGCAAGGACGTCTCCAAGCACCCGGTCGGCACCGGCCCCTTCGAGTTCGTCAGCTGGACGCCGGGCCAGAAGATCGTGCTCAAGGCCAACCCGAGCTACTGGGGCACCGCGCCCAAGGTGAGCGAGCTCGACTTCCTGTTCGTGCCCAACGCCGCCACCCGCGTGGCCATGCTGCAGAGCGGCGAGGCGCAGTTCATCGAGGACCTGCCGCCGCAGCTCGTCGACCCCATCAAGTCCAACAGCAAGCTGAGCGTGTCCGCCAACCCCAGCATCTACGTGCGGTACATGGCGATGAACACGCAGATCAAGCCGTTCAACGATCAGCGCGTGCGCCAGGCGCTCAACTACGCCGTGGACAAGAGCACGTTCGTCAACGTGATCGCCAAGGGGTACGGCACGGAGTTGACGGCGCCCATCGCCAAGCAGGTCACCGGGTACGCGCCGCAGACGCCCTACGCGTACGACGTCGAGAAGGCCAAGCAGCTCCTGGCCGAGGCCGGTTATCCCAACGGCTTCACCTTCACCATCGACTCGCTCAACAACACCACCTACCAGCAGATCGACCAGGTGCTCCAGCAGATGTTCTCCAAGATCGGCGTGACCGCGAAGATCAATCCGATGGAGAGCGGCACCTTCAACAACACCGTGTTCGCTCCCTTCGACAAGACGACCCTGCAGGCCGTGGTGATCGGCTGGTCACCCTCCACCGGCGATGCCGACTGGGGTCTGCGGCCGCTCTTCGCCAAGGCCTCCTGGCCGCCCGACCTGTACAACCTGGCCTTCTACGACAACCCCAACGTCAACAAGTTGCTCAACGACGGCCTCTCGACCGCCAACCAGAGCATCCGCGACCAGGCCTACGCTGCGGCAGAGAAGACCATCTGGAACGATGCTCCCTGGGTCTTCCTGTACAGCCCGTACAACATCTCCGGCCAGTCCGCGAGCCTCACGGGCGTGTTCTACATGCCTGACGGCACGGTGGACGCCCGGGCGGCTGCCCTGCAATAGTCCCTCGCGTTCGTCGCGGGGCCGGCTCACGGTATCGAGCCGGCCCCGCGACGGGCCTCCCTCGATCCCGTCATGTGGCGCTATGTGATCCGTCGCTTGCTGGAGCTGATCCCGACGCTGTTCGGGCTCTCCCTCGCGGTATTCCTGTTCATCCATGCCATCCCCGGCGACCCCGCGCGGCTCGTGGCCGGCCAGGACGCCTCGCAGGCGGACATCGCGGCGGTGCGCGTACGGCTCGGGCTCAACCACAGCCTGCCGGTCCAGTATCTGTACTTCCTGAAGAACGCCGTCCACGGTGAGTTCGGTCTCTCGTACCGGCAGCAGGTGCCGGTGCTGCAGGTCGTGAAGGAGCACTTCGTCCCCACGCTGGTGCTGTCGGTTTCCGCCATCCTGCTGGCGTTCCTGCTCGGGGTAGTGGCCGGCGTTCTGGCCGCCACGCGGCGCAACTCCTGGTTCGACCTGAGCGTCACGACGATCTCCGCGACCGGGATCAGCGTGCCCTCGTTCTTCCTCGGTATCTTGCTGATCTACCTCTTCGCCGTCACGCTGCACTGGTTCCCCGTCACGGGCAGCACCAGCCTGCGAGGCCTGGTGATGCCCACCCTGAGCCTGGCGCTGGCGCCGCTGGCCACCATCGCCCGCTTCGTGCGGTCGAGCTTCCTCGAGGTCGCCGGCGAGGACTTCGTCCGCACCGCGACCGCCAAGGGTCTCGGCTATGCCGCCGTGACGTACAAGCACGCCCTGCGCAACGCCCTCATCCCGGTGATCACCATGACCGGACTTCAGTTCGGCTTCCTGCTCGGCGGTGCGGTGGTCATCGAGACGGTCTTCAACTACACGGGACTGGGCTGGCTGCTGATCCAGTCGATCGGCTTCCGCGACTACCCGGTGTTGCAGGTGCTCCTATTGATCTTCGCGCTGGAGTTCATGCTCGTGAACCTTCTCGTCGACCTCACCTACGGCGCGCTCGACCCCCGCATCCGCTATGGCTAGCGTGGCCGGCGTCGCCCCGCTCAAGGAGCGCCGCGGGCACGACCTGTGGCGGCGCTTCCGCCGCCACCGCAGCGGCATGGTGGGGCTCGTGCTCACCAGCGTGTTCGTGCTCATGGCGGTGCTGGGTCCGCTGGTGAGCCCCTACGACCCGGCCCAGGCGGACTACCTGCACGTCAACGCCGGCATCTCGGCCGCGCACTGGCTGGGGACGGACAACTACGGTCGCGACATCTTCAGCCGCACCCTGGTGGGCGCCCGCTACTCCCTGAGCATCGGCGTGCTGGCTACCGCGTTCAGCTCGCTCATCGGCAGCATCTGGGGGCTGCTGGCGGGCTACCTGGGCGGCTGGTTCGACGCCCTCTCCGGCCGCATCACCGACATCATGCTGGCGTTCCCCGGCCTGCTCCTCGCCATCGGCATCATCGCCATCGCCGGGCCCGGCTTCCGCAACGTGATCATCGCGACCACCATCTTCGGCATCCCGATCTTCGCCCGCCTGGTGCGGGGGTCTGCGCTGGCGCTCAAGGAGCGCGCCTACATCGAGGCGAGCGAGGCGCTGGCAGCG
>Ga0209919_1000774_pt1 | contig 15838 bp, 10 predicted proteins | sample SalPon2A_C_D2_MG_FD_185721 | JGI IMG/M metagenome (GOLD analysis project Ga0209919, IMG submission 185721) | Soil microbial communities from South San Francisco under conditions of wetland restoration - Salt Pond MetaG R2A_C_D2_MG (SPAdes)... | ecosystem: Environmental > Terrestrial > Soil >... | reverse complement strand
CACACTTTTTGTCTTCGGCTCGGCGGTCATGCTGCTGGATCACATGATCCCCGAGCGCATGGCAATGATGCTGGAATTCACGGTTGGCATCATGCTGGTCATGCTGGGCATGGATGTTGTCCGGCGCTTGATGAAAGAACACATTCATTTCCACTTTCACCGCCACCAGGACGGCACATGGCATATGCACGCCCATGCGCATAGCGATGATGAAGTGAAAATTCCTGCCACCCACACAGACCTCAGCCATGAGCATCTGCATGCCGGACATTTCCCGCTGCGCGCCCTGTTTGTCGGCATCATGCATGGCATGGCCGGTTCGGCTGCCATGATCGTGCTAACCCTTCAGACCGTCCAATCCTTTGGCATGGGACTGCTCTATATCGGCCTGTTCGGAATAGGTTCAATTGCCGGCATGGCAGCCCTGTCGATGGCCATCATGCTGCCCTTGCGCCACTCCGCCAGACGCTACGCCGGCCTGCACCAATATCTGCAACTGGGCATTGGTGCAGCGACCGCGGTGCTTGGACTCAGCATGATGATTTCAATCGGTTTGGGTGGACCCCTGCTGTGATAAATTTACTTTTTCAATCCATCAAAATCGTGCATTCACCCCTTTTTTTTATGGTCATAAATCTATATCATGCTGATGCGCAAAAAGGAGCCTTCCATGGACTCACATAACGGGCCGGAAACGAATCCCGGTGCCCTGACTCAACAACAAAGCAACAACCACCTGTTACATCGATTGTTTGATGTGCAGAAGCAATTCAGACATATACCCGAGTCGTCTATCGCTGAGCTAGCCAACGACCTTTCATTGCCCATCAGCCAGGTTGAAGCAGTGGTTGATTTCTATTCTTTTTTCCATCGAACACAGCGTGGCCGTATTGATATCCTGTTCAGTAACTGCACCAGTTGCGGTGATTTGACGATGATGCATGATCTTTGCAAACAGCTGCATGTTTCTCCCGGTAAAACTCGTGCGGATGGCATGGTCAGCATTGATTCCACATCCTGCATTGGCATGTGCGACCAGGGGCCGGCATTGCTGGTCAACGGACGTACCCTGACGCACCTTACCGGCCAACGCCTGGAGCAGATCGCAGCGCAGGTGGATGCAGGCGCGCCGGTTGAGCAATGGCCCGTCGAGTGGTTCCGTGTACAGGATAATGTACGCAAGAACGGCCTGTTACTGGGTACCGCATTCGAAACAGGCGCTGCCCTGCGTGCGGCCGCCAAGCAGGGCCCTGAAGCAATGCTGGCTGAAATCGTCACATCCGGCTTGCGCGGGCGCGGCGGGGCAGGTTTCGGAACCGGCATGAAATGGAAATTCTGTCGCGAAGCCAGGGGCGATGAACATTATGTGATCTGCAATGCCGATGAGGGTGAACCCGGCACGTTCAAGGATCGCGTCCTGCTCACCAGCCATGCGCATGCTGTATTCGAAGGTATGACCCTCTGCGGCTATGTGATCGGATCCCGGAAGGGCTATCTCTACCTGCGCGGCGAATATCGTTATATGTTACCCGAGCTTTACGCTGTGCTTGCACGTCGCCGCAAAGCCGGATTGCTCGGTGAAAGCATTCTCGGCCAGCAGGGCTTTAACTTTGATATTGAAATCATTGTCGGTGCCGGCGCCTACATCTGCGGTGAGGAATCGGCACTTATCGAATCAATGGAGCAGAAGCGCGGCGTGCCGCGTGTCCGCCCGCCTTTCCCGGTCACCTGTGGTTATCAAGGCCAACCAACGGTCGTAAACAATGTCGAAACCCTGGCTGCGGCAGCCCATATTGCAGTGCATGGCGGAGAGTGGTTCAACACACATGGCTCGGACAAATCGGATGGCACGAAAATCCTTAGCATCAGCGGCGATTGTGCCACGCCGGGTGTCTATGAGTATCCGTTCGGGGTAAGTATCCAGAAGATTCTCGACGACTGCGGCGCTGAAGATGTGCAGGCCATCCAGGTCGGCGGACCATCCGGCACGCTGATCGGCCCGAATGAATTCGAGCGCAAACTTGGTTTTGAGGATCTGGCGACTGGTGGCTCATTCATGATTTTCGGCCAGCAGCGTGACCTGCTTGCAGTGATCAGCAATTTTGCACACTTCTTCGCCCACGAAAGCTGTGGCTTCTGTACCCCATGCCGCGTGGGCACAACCTTGCTGAAAAACGGCCTTGATAAGATCGCCGTCGGTCATGGCACAAAGTATGATGTCGATGAAATGTACGGTATGGCCACACTGGTCAAGCGCCGCTCCCATTGCGGCCTCGGCCAGACTGCTGCCAATCCTATTCTCGATGCATTGCAGCGTTTTCCGAAGCTGTTCGAGGATCGTCTGGTACACAGTGATTTCGAACCACACTTTGATCTGGATGCGGCCCTTGAGGAAGCGCGGCAGATCAGTCATCGGGATGACGCGGAGGCACACCTGTCATGAGTGAACCCATCAAAAAAACCATCAGCATCGACGGCGAGGAGATTCCCTATGAGGAGGGCCAGACCATCATGGATGCCGCCCTTGCCGCCGATGTGTATATCCCGCACCTGTGTCACCGCCCCGGCCTGAAACCGCACGGCAGCTGCAAGCTGTGTACGATTGAAGTGAACGGACGCAGCGCTTCGGCCTGTACCCTGCCGGCTGCCGCAGGTCAGGAGATCAGCAACAACACCGAGGCGCTCAATGGCGTGCGAAAAACCATCACCCAGATGCTGTTTGTCGAGGGCAATCATTTCTGTCCGGCCTGCGAAAAAACTGGCGACTGCACCCTGCAGGCTGTGGCCTACCACCTGGACATGCTCGACGGCCATTTCCCGCAATTTTACCCGCGCCGCGAGGTGGATGCTTCACATGCAAGCATCGTGCTCGACCGTGACCGCTGCATCCTCTGCGAGCTGTGCGTGCGGGCCAGCCGCGAAGTGGATGGCAAGGATGTGTTTGCCATTACAGGCCGCGGCATCGATGCCAGGCTCATCGTCAATTCTGAAAGCGGAAAACTGGTTGATACCGATATCACCACCGACGATCTGGCCGCTCATATCTGTCCGGTTGGTGCTATCCTGATCAAGGAGCACGGCTATGAAGTTCCTATCGGCCGGCGCACCTTCGATCTGCACCAGGTCGGCGAACCAGGGCTTGAGCCGGTCATCTTAAGCAAAGGAAGGCATAGCGATGAGCACTAAAATCAAGGTTGCCACTACCTCTCTCGCAGGCTGCTTCGGCTGCCATATGTCCTTCCTCGATATCGACGAGGCGATTGTCGGCTTGATCGAGCATGTTGAGTTCAGCCGCTCGCCGATCAACGATATCAAACATTGCGATCCCGATTGCGATATCGGCCTGATCGAAGGCGGCCTGTGCAATGCCGAGAATGTGCATGTGCTCAAGGAATTCCGTGAGAGCTGCAAGATTCTCATCGCCGTCGGCGCTTGTGCCATCAACGGTGGCGTACCGGCCATGCGCAACCATTTCACCCTCAAGGAGTGTCTTGAGGAGGCCTATCTGGATGGCATCGGGGTCGATAATCCGATGATTCCGGATGATGTGGAGCTACCCCTGCTGCTTTCCAAGGTACACCCGATTCACGAGGTTGTGCATGTGGATTATTTCCTGCCCGGTTGCCCGCCGCCTGCCGCCGCCTTCATGAAAGTGCTCACCGACCTCATGGAAGGCAGGGAGCCGAGCCTGCCCAAAGAGATATTGCATTATGATTGATTTCGAACTGTCTTTGCCTGTAAGGAGAATGAAATGAGCGAACCATTGCGCCGAGTAGCCATTGATCCGGTGACGCGTGTCGAAGGGCACGGCAAGATCACCTTGCAGCTCGATGCCGACAACCACGTACACGAAGCGCGCATGCATATTGTCGAATTCCGCGGCTTCGAGAAATTCATCCAGGGGCGCCCCTACTGGGAGGTGCCGATGTTCGTGCAGCGCCTGTGCGGCATCTGCCCGGTGTCCCATCATCTGGCTGCAGCCAAGGCCGTGGATCAGCTCGTTGGTGTGGAAGAACTCACTCCCAGCGCGCTGAAACTGCGCCAGCTGCTGCATTTCGGTCAGACGCTGCAATCGCACGCACTGCATTTTTTCCACCTCTCCTCGCCCGATCTGCTGTTCGGATTCGGCTCGGACGTGGCCAAGCGCAATATCATCGGGGTGATCGAAGCCCATCCTGAGACCGCCGTGAAGGGCGTGAAGCTGCGCAAGTTCGGCCAGCAGATTATCGCCGCCATCGCCGGCAAACGTATCCATGGTTCCGCAGCCGTCCCGGGGGGCATGAACAAGTCCCTGACCAGCGAGGAACGCAAAGTCCTGCAGGCCGACATCAAGGATATCATCACCTGGTGCGAGGAAGCCGTAGCCCTGAACGAGCAGCTGCACATGGCGCATCCGGAGAATCACAGCTTCGGCAAGCTGAACACGCCCTTCCTCGGCATGATCAGCCCCGCGGGCGAGCTGGAGCTGTATCACGGTGGCCTGCGCGCCCGTGCAGCCGATGGCTCAACGCTATTCGACCAGTTCGATTATCGCGGCTATCAGGATGTCATTCGTGAAGAGGTGCGCTCGTGGAGCTATATGAAGTTCCCCTATCTGACCCAGCTAGGCAAGGAAAATGGCTGGTATAGGGTCGGCCCATTGGCACGGGTGAACAACTGCGATTCGATCAGCACTCCGCTGGCCGAAGCCGCACGCAAGCGCTTCAAGGCTTATGCCAAAGGCGGCTTCGTGCAGGACACGCTCGCCTACCACTGGGCGCGCATGATCGAAGCGCTGTATTGCGCCGAATCCATCGAACTGTTGCTGAACGACGATGATATCTCCGGCGATAATCTTGTCGTGACGGGCGAGAAGCGCAGCGAAGGCATCGGCGTCATCGAGGCACCTCGCGGCACGCTCTTCCATCACTACAAGGTCGACGAGCAAGGGTTGATTGAAAAAGCCAACCTGATCGTGTCCACAACCAGCAATAATCAGGCGATGAACGAGTCGGTGCGCTCCGTGGCCGACGAATACATCGACGGCAACGAAATCACCGAAGGCCTGCTCAATCACCTTGAGGTAGCTGTGCGCGCCTACGATCCATGCCTGTCCTGCGCTACACATGCACTGGGCAAGATGCCATTGCAGGTCGAACTGATTGATGCCGATGGCGTATTGATTGATCGGCTAAGCAAGGGCAGCGACGGACGCATCGAACGCTCGCTTTGAACTCTGTTTTAAACTCACCCGCCCCGATATTGCTGTTCGGCTACGGCAATCCGGGGCGAGGTGACGATGCGCTGGGCCCGTTGCTAATTGAGGCTATTGAGAGGAAAGAGTATCCGCAGGCGGAATGCCAGAATGACATGCAGTTACAGGTCGAGCATGTTATTGACCTGGAAAATCGTGCACTGATCCTTTTTGTCGATGCCGATATGTCATGCAGGAATCCCTTCGAATTTTCCCGTCTGGCTCCGGAAAAGGATGGGAGTTATACCAGCCATGCCATGACTCCGCATGCGCTCCTTCAGGCCTATAGACAGGTGTATGGATCGGATGCTCCGCCTGCCTTTCTGCTGCGCATCAGGGGTTACGATTTCGAGCTTGGTGATCCGCTCAGCAAACAAGCTTGCGTCAATCTCGATGCAGCCATTGCACTCGTGCAATCACTCGTAAAAACAGCCGCCGTTGCCGATTGGGAGAATGCAATCTGAATGCCCGAAAAACTTTCATGAACACCATTAAGAATTGGCAGACGTGGTTCTGCACAATATTGAGTGAACGAGGCCATATCCATGGGCCCTGCAATGAAATAACCCTGTGCCTTATCGCACCCATATTTTTCGGCATTTCCCAGACCTGCTGGGGCAATTCCTCTGACTACTTGCGTATGGAGATATCGCGTATGATACCGGTAAAATAGAGCTGATCACCCAATCTCATCTCCCGTATCCCAAGCTCAATCGGAAACGTGATGCCACTCTTGTGCCTGCCCATGGCCTTGCGCACTGTGTCAACGATATGCGCTTCGCCTGTGTCTCTGTATCGCTGGATGTAGCTATCGTGCTCGCCGCGATACGGCTCCGGCATCAGCATGTTGACATTGTGCCCGACAACCTCTTCAGCGGTGTAGCCAAAAATCCTTACGGCGGCCCGGTTATAGGTCTCAACCATACCGCGATCATTGATGGTGATGATGCCATCCGCCACGTGATTGAGGATCGTCTGGATTCTCGTCGCACTGTCGCTTATGGCCTGTCTCGCCTCGTATTCCTTGCTTACATCGCGGAACACCAGGACCATCCCAATAATATCTCCTTTACGATCGTGAATAGGCGCGCAACTGTCCGCGACAGGGCATTCGCTGCCATCTCGTGCAATCAGCACGGTGTCGTTGACCAGGCCATGCATAGCACCATCTGTCAGGGTTGCAGGCACCGGCAGGGAGACAGGCAGGCGCGTGTTGCGATTGATGATGTCAAAGACTTCATACACCGGTCGACCGAATGCCTCTGCCTGTGACCAGCCAGTAAGTTTTTCAGCAACAGCATTCAGACGAGTTACGCGGGCTTCAGCATCGGTGGCCATTACGCCATCGCCGATGGAGCGGAGCGTCACAGAAAGGCTCTCCTCTCCCGCAGCAAGCTCTTCCACTTGCTTATTCAACTCCATATTAAGCGAGGCAATTTTCTGTTGCGCCAGCTTCCGCCGCAGGATAGCGACCGCAACGACCAGAGAAGCCAGCGCAAGCAACATATACATGGCAACAATCAATGCCCTGCTAAAGGGCTGATTGAAGGACATGGCAGCTGACAAAACCACACTCGGAACAAACGACACGATCTTCCAGCTGTATTCGTGCGCCATCACATCCCGCTGGCTTTGCGAATAAGCCTGCGCGGAACCCGTGGACGAGTAGTAATGGGCATTGGTCAGGGGATGGACGCTGGTAAAGACATACAATCCGTGATCAGTCAGAACAGAACCATGCTCTGAGGAAGAAATGCTGCGCCAGACATCAGGAAAATCGTGTGCGAAGCTGAGGTCAGTCTTGCCCAGCATGAAGCCCCACTCATCTTCGCGTTTGCCACTGCTAAGCCAATAGCCGTCACGATTGAGCAGCATGCTGTGCGAGCTGCCACCATGGGAGGTATTGCGAAAATTCTGCAGCAGTATCTCGCCAAAATAATTGAGAAGAATGATCCCCTTCTTTCGACCAGAGCTGTCGAAAACCGGTGTGCCATAGCGGAGCATGGGCTTGTAAGGCATCTCCAGTTCGCCATGCTCGATGTTCAGATCCAGAGGGGAAACGAATATTTCGCCTTGGTTGAGCTCGATCGTGTCAGAGAAATAATAGCGGCCGGATTTATTCTGCATTTCTTCCTTCGGCACGATGATTGGCTTGCCAGCGTTGTAATTGATGCGCACGACTTCCTGTCCGCTGGCATCAAGATAGCGTATCTGATCATAACGCCCCGTTTCCCTTGCTATATCCAGAAAGATATTTCCCAGTTCATCGAGCCGCGCCGGATTAGCACTGTCCAGATATCGTCGCAGCACGGGCAGGCCGGCTAGAACTCGCAGATCAGTTCCCACCGCCCCCAAATCACGCATTATCCGTTCCTTTTCCATGTCGATGCGCCCCTCTTCACCCATCTCTGTGGTTTCCAGGTGCAGTTGCCTGTCGAAGTGAATTCCCAGTAACAGGATCAGGGAAATAACTATGACAACAGGAAGGTAAATCAGTGCAAAGCGCTTGAGCAGCACTTGCGTGGGGACATCAAAACTGGCTAGTGGCATGCAGCCTCCACGCAACTGCTCCTGACCGTGATCGAGAGTACGTCAACACCTGCAATTTCTGTCTGGCGATCACCTGATATGTCGTTTGGCGATTCCTGAGACAATCAAAAACCGCTCGCCCTCCCAGGCCAAGAGTCTAGTTCTACGCATCATAGATGCCTGCTTTCATCCTGCCTACCTGGCCATAAGTCTAGGTAGAAAAATCAGGGCGAATGCGCTCCAGATCGGAATGCACACGAATCCTCTGACGGATTTCGCGCCTTGCCTGTTTGCGGTGTACGGCTTCATGAACTGCTCCCATCGACTGGGGGTATGCGCTTTGGATATGGGTCTATGCCCTGGGCCGGTTTGTAGTGGACAATGCTATTAAAACAAACACATACCGATTTATTCAGAAAGCATGGACATCCAATCAGCCAACCCGTTCCGCCTGCCGGGCAGTTGCCATCTCGTGCTCTACCTGCAAGACATGGCCTGTTACCTCGATGATCGTATCCGGATTCAAACTCATGGAATCGATCCCCAGCCGGACCAGATACTCAGCTATTTCAGGATAATCGGACGGAGCCTGCCCACAGATGCCGCAATGCCGTCCGTTTCTCTTTGCCCCTTCGATTGCCATCCTGATCATGGTCAGTACGCCTTCATCCCTCTCATCAAAATCAAAGGCGACAAGATCCGAATCTCTGTCAACTCCCAACGTCAGCTGGGTCAGATCATTCGAGCCAATGGAGAAGCCGTCGAATACCTTCGAGAAGGCATCGATCTGGATGACATTGTTGGGAATCTCGCACATCACATAGATTTCAAGTCCATTCTCACCCCTGCTGAGGCCATTGCCAGCCATCACCTCAATCACCTTCTCGGCCTCTTCAACCCGGCGACAAAATGGAATCATCAGGCGCACATTGGCAAGGCCCATAGCATCGCGAACCCTTTTCATCGCTTTGCACTCAAGGCCGAAGCCTTCCGTATAGGAAGGATCAATATAGCGGGAGGCGCCCCGGAATCCGATCATCGGATTCTCCTCTTTCGGCTCGAACCAGCGCCCGCCGAGCAGGCTGGCGTATTCATTCGATTTGAAATCGGACATGCGCACGATCACGGGCTTCGGCCAGAAAGCAGCAGCGATCGTGCCGACACCTTCGCACAGCCGCACGATAAAATAATCGGCGGGCGATGGGTAATAGCGTGTCAGGCGCTCGATTTCCGCCCGCTCTTTTTCATCCTCAACCCGCTCAGGGTATAGCAGTGCCATGGGATGAATTTTGATATGCTCATTGATGATGAACTCCATCCGGGCCAGACCAACACCATCGTTGGGCAGCATGCAGGTGGCAAATGCCAGTTCGGGATTGCCCAGATTGAGCATGATGGCGGTCTGCGGCCGTTGCAGATTGGTGACGTCCGTGCGGGTCACGTCGAATGGAACCTCGCCGGCATAGATATTGCCGACATCGCCTTCGCAGCAGGAGATGGTCACCAGAGCGCCCGTCTCGAGCTTCTGTGTCGCGGTCGCGCATCCCACCACGGCCGGAATGCCAAGCTCTCTGGCAACGATCGCGGCATGACAGGTGCGGCCGCCGCGGTTGGTGACAATCGCCGCGGCAAGCTTCATCACCGGCTCCCAGTCGGGCGAAGTGGAATCAGAAACCAGAACCTCGCCTTTCCTGAATGATTTAAGTTCGGATGAGTCCTTGATAACCCGCACGCATCCACTGGCCGCTTTGGTGCCAACCGCCCGTCCCTGCACCAGCACCTTCCCCTTAGCCTTGATCGAAAAGCGCTCAAGCATCGTGGCATTGTTTTGCGATTCGACCGTCTCAGGACGCGCCTGCACGATGTACAAGCGCCCATCGACGCCATCTCTCGCCCACTCGATATCCATAGGCACCGCATGCCCTGCGCGGGCGCTGTAGTGTTCCTCGATCCGGATGGCGTAATCGGCCAATGTCAGCACATCTTCATCAACGATGCAGAACCGCTCCCGCTCCTCAGCCGCTGTCGGGATGTTGCGCGTCTGTACGCGGGTGTGGCCTGTGGCATACACCATCTTGATTTTTTTCGTGCCCAAATTCCGACTGAGCACAGCCCGGTGCCCCTGACTGAACGTCGGCTTGTGCACATAAAACTCATCGGGATCGACCGCACCCTGCACCACATTCTCGCCCAGCCCATAGGCACCGGTGATGAATACGACATCGCGGAATCCTGTTTCGGTATCCAGCGTGAACATCACGCCGCTGCTGGCAATATCCGAACGCACCATCTTCATCACGCCGATGGAGAGATACACCTTGAAATGCTCAAAGCCCTGATCGACGCGATAATGAATGGCCCGATCCGTGAACAGGCTGGCAAAACAGCGTCGGCAGGCATCCAGCAACTGCTGCTCACCTGTCACATTCAGATAGGTATCCTGCTGGCCGGCAAAACTTGCGGTCGGCAGATCTTCGGCGGTTGCGGAAGAGCGTACGGCCAGGCTCAGGCTCTCGCCGTATTCGGCCTGCAACTGTTGATAGGCTGATTTGATTTCCTGCTGCACAAACTCAGGAATTCCGGCTCCATAAACGATGTCGCGCGCCATGGCCCCGCGTCTGGCCAGATCTTCGACATCGGCGGCATCAAGCCCGTCCAGCGCCTTGTGCAATTGATCCCATGTGCCTGAATCATCGAGCATCAGGCGATAGGCATCTGCAGTGATGGCGAAGCCGTTCGGAATCTCAACCCCTTTCGGCTTCAATTCGCGATACATCTCACCCAGCGAAGCATTCTTGCCGCCGACCAAAGGAATGTCGTCATAGGTGATTTCGTTGAACCATCGAACATATTTCATGGGAAGCCTCGACAAACAAACAAATAATCTTGCTATTGATATAGCCTATTGAGCCTGTCCCGTCCATGTTCATGAACTGGATAGAGGCATTTTTATACGACTTCGGAAAGCCTCCCCCTGAACCACTTGTGCAATTCCATGACCAGCAGAATCACCAGCGCCACCGGCACCAGAGCGAGCCACTGAGTCAGGGAAACAGGCTGCATGTCCAGAACCGTATTCAGGCCCGGCACATACATGGCTGCGATATGAACCATCTGTGCGATCACGGTACCGAAAAGCAGCAGCGGATTGGCAAGCGGATTATGGGAAAACACAGAGCGGCTTTCCGAACGTGAGTTAAATGCATGCACATTCTCGAACAACACCATCAGCAGCAACGTGCTGTTGCGTGCCCCTTCAATGCTCATACCAGCCGATAACAGATTCTGGAAGGTGAGAAAAGCCAGAGCGCCAATTACCGCCGCCGAGATAAGGGTCCGCTCAATCATCAAACGGTTGAATACAGGCTCATCCGGCTTGCGGGGCGGCTGGTGCATTTCGTTACCCTCGCGCGGCTCAAAGGCCAGCGCCACATCCTGAATACCGTTGGTGACCAGATTCAGCCATAACAGTTGCACGGCTGTCAGCGGCAGCGGCAGACCGAATAACAGTGAGAGAAAGAACAGGACCAGTTCGGCAGCACCTGTGGAAATGAGCAGGAAGATGACCTTGCGGATGTTCCGGTAGGCAACGCGCCCTTCCTCAACACCGGCAACAATGGAGGCGAAATTATCATCCGCAATCACGAGATCGGCACTTTCCTTGGCCACATCCGTACCGCGCATACCCATGGCGACACCGACATGGGATGCGTTCATGGCCGGCGCATCGTTGGCGCCATCACCGGTCACTGCAACAAAGTGCCCGGATCTTTGCAGCGCCTGTACTATGGTCACTTTCTGGCTCGGCTCCACGCGGGCAAACACATTGGCCCCGGCCACCAGCTTCGCCAACTCGGCCTCTCCCGCTTGTTCCGCCTGTCGAATCTGGCTGCCGCTTACCACCTGATCCGGTCGGCCGACAAGATTGATCTCGTGCGCAATGGCAAACGCAGTGGATGGGTGATCGCCGGTAATCATGCAGGTGCGGATGCCCGCCCGGTGACAGCTTTCAACAGCAGCCTTGGCCTCGTTACGGAGCGGGTCGATCATGCCAGCGATTCCGATCACCGTCAGATCATGAAGATCTTCCCGGCCGAAATCGGCAATGTCAGGAGATGTCTTCACCCTGGCATGAGCGAAGGCCAGTGTCCTGTATCCACCGGCAGCCAGTGATGCGACCTGTTTTTCAAGCATGTCGGAGTCGAGTTTTTTTTCACCGTCTGCCGTAAGCATCGCGCTGCACATTGGCAGCAATCGTTCCAGGGCGCCTTTGACCAGAATCAGGCTTTGCTCGCCATCATTGTGCAGGGTGGCTGCATAGCCGAACTCCGATTCATAAGGGATCGACGCCTGCTCGGGATAACGGCTGAGAAGTCCCGGCTGCGTCAGACCAACCTTATGTGCCATCACCAGCAACGCCACATCCACCGCATCACCATGACTTACCCAGTGCCCGTCGCGCTGCCCGAAGAAGCCTTCATTGCAGAGCGCTGCTGCCCTGCACAGGGCGTTGAGTTGCGCTGCTTCGGATTCGGAAAAAGCACCTGAATCGGCATTCACGGAACCATCGGGGGAATCGCTGTCGCCGCTGACCTGCCATGGCTCGGATGATGGCATGACAATGCGCCGGACGGTCAGTTGATTCATGGTCAGTGTGCCTGTTTTGTCGGATGCGATGACGGTACACGAGCCCAGCGCCTCCACCGCTACCAGCCTGCGTACAATCACATTGCGCCGCGCCATGCGATTCATACCAATCGCCAGTGCCACAGTCAGTGCGACAGGCAGGCCTTCAGGAATAGCCGAAACCGCCAGGGCCACGGAGACAATAAATACCTCATGCCAGCTGGTGCCGTTATAAAGTTCAACAGCAGCCAGCAACAACACCACAGCAGCCAGCGCCATGGCAATATTGATGGTGAATCGTTCCATGCGCTGAATAAGCGGCGGCTTTGCGGCATCCGCTTGATGCAGACCCTCGGCAAGCAGGCCAAGTTCTGTCGCAGGGCCTGTCGCAGTCACAACACCTCTGCCTCTGCCTCGGTTCACCAGCGTGCCTGAAAAAAGCATATTGACCCGGTCTGCCATCGGCGTCTCTGCATCAAGTGTTAATCCGGCCTGCTTCTGCACAGCCATGGCCTCGCCGGTCAGCAACGACTCGTCCACTTCAAGATCAAATTCCTGCAACAAAAGCATGTCTGCCGGCACTTTTGAACCCGGACCGACAAGAACAACATCTCCCGGAACAAGCTCTGCGGTATCGATCTCGAAGGACTCCCCATCGCGTAAGACGATGGTGATGGTCTGAACCATGTCGCGCAGAGCCTGCGCACTATTCTGTGCATGATATTCCTGGATAGTTCCAATGACGGCATTTACTACCAGCACCGCCATAATGAATCCCGCATCGGTGTACTCATGCATCAGCAGTGAAACCACTGCCGCAACAACCAACACATAGATGAGCGGGCTCAGGAATTGAGAAAAGAATATCCGCAAAACACCGAGTCCGGCCACTTCCTGTAATTTATTGGGGCCGTATATCTCCAGCCTTGCCGCAGCCTCGACCTGGGACAAACCGTTAGGTGAAGCGGACAGAGATTTTAGTACCTCGCTCGACGGACTGGCGTGGGCAGTAATATCAGGCTGCTCTGTCAAATCCGGGGTCACCCTCTGCTCTCCAGCATATTTGTCTCCAAGCTTGATTTACATCTCCATGATAGCCGCTAACGAAGTCTCATAACAGGAAGTCTTGACCAAAACATACGAGCCGGTTTTCAACAACCTGCTATAATCGGAATGCAGGTTACTTTTATACGATCCGTGTTTCAGAGGTGTTTTGATATGGAAAATGAAACTGAACTGAAAAAAATCGCTTCGAAACAGGACGCTCCCATCACGCCTGAGGAACGGCATAGTTTGATTGCCGAAAAAGCCTACCAGCTTGCAAAACAGCGCAATTTTCAGGGTGACTGTGCATTGTTCGATTGGCTTCAGGCTGAAGCCATTATTGAACATATGTACGGGGAAAATAAATAAACCGTCCCGTACTGCCTCCACTCTCCCCTATGCTAAGGGCCACTGGCCAACGCCTTCGGGTCCATTAATCCACAGGATGCTTGAAATGCTTGCGGCTTGCGTCATCCCTCCAAACGGTTAACCGCCATTCACCAATATGAATGATTAGGCTATAGTCATTCTCTGCACAGGGTGATAAGTCAAAAACGAGCAAAGTTGGCATTAAGTTTTCCGGAGCGGAGGATGCTATGTACGACAAAATATTAAAATGGAAAACAGCCTTCCTGCAAATCCTCTGGCCGGAGGACATCGAGGCGTTCCCCGGCTGGAAGGCGCTACTTGCGCGCACGTTACAGGTAAGTTTTGCTGTGGTGCGAGATTTTCTCGAAGGCCAGCTCACCTTGCGCGCGATGAGTCTGGTTTACACGACCCTCCTGTCCCTCGTTCCGCTTCTCGCACTCACCTTCTCCGTACTCAAGGGCTTCGGTGTTCAAAACCAGCTTGAACCTGCATTGGTTAACACATTATCGGCTTTGGGAGACAAGGGCGAAGAAATCGCCAGGCAAATCGTCAGCTTTGTCGATAACATCAAGGTTGGCGTATTGGGCTCCATTGGTCTGGGCATGCTGATTTATACGGTGATCTCGTTGCTGTACAAGATTGAAACGTCTTTCAATTACATATGGCACATCGAACATTCCAGGCCACTGGGGCAACGCTTCAGCGAGTACCTGAGCGTTATTCTTGTCGGCCCGTTGCTGATTTTCTCAGCCCTTGGCATGACAGCAACACTGATGAGCTCCACCGTGATACAGGCGCTCTCCAGCATGCCGGTGATCGACGTGATCGTAAACTCGATCGGGAAATTGATTCCGTATGTTCTGGTTGTGGTTGCCTTTACCTTTGTTTATATCTTCATGCCCAACACCAAGGTGCGAGTAGGTCCGGCGCTGATTGGCGGCGCTGTGGCTGGTATTGCATGGGAAACGGCCGGCTGGGCGTTTGGTGCCTTTGTCGTAAATTCAGGCAATTACACAGCCATCTATTCAGGCTTTGCTATCCTGATCATGTTCATGATCTGGCTATTTGTCAGCTGGCTGATCCTGCTGCTCGGTACCAGCATCGCCTTCTACTGTCAGCATCCGGAGCACCTGGGCATCCGGCGCGGCAAGCTGGATTTGAGCAGCGAGGTGACTGAAAAGCTTTCACTTCTGGTCATGTTTTTTATCGGTCGGCATTACTACCGTCACCAGAGCGCATGGCAACTAGATGAACTGGCGCACTGGCTGGGTGTCCCGTTAAATGTAACCGAAGCAATTCTGGATAAATTACATGCCCGCCAGCTCATACTTGAGACCAGTGATGGGGCACCACCTTATGTACCTTCTCAGGACATGGAAACTTTGCAGGCCAAACACATTCTTGATGCCGTACGCTGCGGAGAGGAAGGCCATGGCATGATGCCCTGGGGATTGCCGGAAGAGCCGGTCGTCGAGCAGATGATGCTGGCGAGAGATGAGGCCATTGATCAGGCAATGCGGCATCAAACGCTGAAGGACATGGTGCTTTCAGGCATTGAAGGCAAAGTGGAGCATTCGACCTCCGAACCCTAAAAGAAAAGGCCGCCATATGAGGCAGCCTTTCCGATCAATCTAAAACCCTGAAACCGGAATCAGTGATGATGCCCGCCTGCACCATGCACATGTCCGTGCGCAAGCTCTTCTTCACTGGCATCGCGAACCTCGGCCACGGTCACATCGAAATTCAGACGCTCTCCAGCCAGAGGATGATTTCCATCAATGGTAATATCATCGCCGTTCACTGCGGCAATGCGAATCACCTGTACACCTTCTGGCGTTTCGGCGTGAAACTCCATGCCGACTTCAATCTGCTCCACACCCTCAAACATGCTGCTAGGCACTACCTGGGTGAGATCGTCATTTCTTTCGCCATAACCGTCTGCCGGATCAATCGACACCTTCACGGAGTCGCCAGCCTTGCATCCTTCAAGATGCTTTTCCAAACCCGGAATGATGTTAGAAGCACCATGGAGATACG
>Ga0209919_1000773_pt1 | contig 15841 bp, 14 predicted proteins | sample SalPon2A_C_D2_MG_FD_185721 | JGI IMG/M metagenome (GOLD analysis project Ga0209919, IMG submission 185721) | Soil microbial communities from South San Francisco under conditions of wetland restoration - Salt Pond MetaG R2A_C_D2_MG (SPAdes)... | ecosystem: Environmental > Terrestrial > Soil >... | reverse complement strand
CCTCGCCGGCGAGATCGAGGCCGCCGCCGCCTTCCTCGAGGGCGAGCGCGAGGAGCTGCGCCACCGCGCCGGCGAGGTGGCCGGCGCGATCGGCGACCGCCTGCCGGTGATCTACGGCGCCGGGCCGACCGCCGCCGCGGCGCGGCGCTGGAAGACCCAGGTCAACGAGAACGCCAAGCTGCCCGCCTTCTGCTCGGAGCTGCCCGAGGCGAACCACAACGAGATCTGCGCCTGGGAGGGCGAGCCCGCCTCGTCCCTCGCCGCCGTCCTGCTCGAGGACCGCGACCAGCACCCGCGCGAGCAGCTGCGCTTCGACCGCACCGCCGCCGAGGTGGAGCGCGACGGCGGCCCCGCGATCCGCATCGAGGCGGCCGGCGAGACGCGCAGCGAGCGCCTGCTCTGGACCGTCATGCTCGGCGACCTCGTCTCGCTGGAGCTCGCCGCCGCCCGCGGCGTCGACCCGCTGCCGATCGAAGCGATCGACCGCCTCAAGGCCTCGCTCGGGCATGAATAGGCGGGCGCGGCGAAGCAGGCGCGGCGACAATACGGCGAATCCAGCTTTACTAGCTGCTTTTAGCTAATAACTGTTAGCTTTCTGGGGCGAGTGATCAGCGCGGTCACGCAGGTTGGCTACCACGTTGGTCTCTATGGCGAGAGAGGGGTGGGCAAGACCTCTCTGGCCAGAGTGATGGCTGCGATCTTCAACCAGCCGGGGATCAGGCAGTTTCAGGCAGCGATGGTGAGCTGCCACACCGACGACACCTATGAATCGCTGTGGACGAACATCTTCAGGCGCTTGGAGCGATCCATAGAGAACTTCACGCCCGAGGGTGTCCGCTTCGAGGTGGAGCGCCTCGATCCGCCGGCTCTGATCGTCGTGGATGAGCTCGACCGGCTCGAGAACGACGACGCTTTGACGCTTTTGGCAGACACGATCAAGACGCTCTCCGACAATGCGGTCCCATCGACGATGGTTCTCGTGGGTGTGGCGGCGTCGATCGGCGATCTCATTGGAGAGCATGAGTCGATCATCCGGAATCTGGCCCAGATCGGCATGCCGAGGATGGAGCCCGATGAGCTGAGGGGCATCCTTGCCAAAGGATGCGAGCACGCTCGGTTGAGCATGCAGGGCGAGGCGGTCGAGCGGATCGTCTCCCTATCGGAGGGGCTGCCCCATTACACCCATCTACTGGGTCATCGGTCCGCCGAGCGGGCCGTCCAGGATGATCGCGAGCTAGTGACACTGGATGACGTCGAAGCAGCCATTCCCCAGGCCGTCGATGGCCACACGATCCAAAGCGACTACGTCAAAGCCATCCGCAGCTCCCAGCCCGGGAATCTCTACCGAGAGGTTCTCTTGGCATGCGCCATCGCCCCGAAGAACAGCCTCGGTTATTTCACATCAGGCCAGATTCGAGACCCGCTTGAGGTGGTTGCCGGGCGACGGCTGGACATCCCGGCCTTCTCTCGACACATGAAGGAGTTCCTGGACCCCGACCGTGGGAGCGTTCTCAGGCGAGAGGGCAAGGAACGCTCCTACTCGTATCGGTTTTCCGATCCGATGATGCAGCCATACGTGATCATGAGCTCGCTCACCGATGGCCTGATCTCTACGCGGCAGCTCAGCGAGCTCCAAGGCAGGGCGCGGGTTGCCGAACCGAAGGCGGACGAGGCGTATGCACGAGGCCAGCTGTTCTGAGAACTCCTTTGCCTGAGGCTCGGTGCCGGATTTCTCCTATCCTTGCGCTGACCGACAAAGACGAAAGGAAACATGGCAACCGCCACCTCACCCGCCACCACCGATTACAAAGTCGCCGACATCGGCCTCGCCGAGTTCGGGCGCAAGGAGATCGCTCTCGCCGAGGTAGAGATGCCCGGCCTGATGCAGACCCGCGAGGAGTTCGCTGCCGAGCAGCCGCTGAAGGGAGCGCGGATCACCGGCTCGCTGCACATGACGGTGCAGACCGCCGTGCTGATCGAGACCCTGATCGCCCTCGGCGCCGAGGTCCGCTGGGCGAGCTGCAACATCTTCTCGACCCAGGACCACGCCGCCGCCGCGATCGCCGCCGCCGGCATCCCCGTCTTCGCCTGGAAAGGCGAGACCCTGGAGGAGTACTGGTGGTGTACCGAGCAGGCCCTGCTGTGGCCCGACGGCGAAGGCCCGAACATGATCCTCGACGACGGCGGCGACGCGACCCTGCTCGTCCACAAGGGCGTCGAGTTCGAGAAGGCGGGCGCCGTGCCCGACCCGGCCACGGCCGACTCGGAGGAGTTCCGCGTCGTGCTCGAGACGCTGCAGCGCTCGCTCGAGTCCGACCCGCAGCGCTGGACGCAGATCGCCGAGGCGATCAAGGGGGTCACCGAGGAGACGACGACCGGCGTTCACCGGCTCTACCAGCTGGCTGAGACCGGCGACCTGCTGTTCCCGGCGATCAACGTCAACGACTCGGTCACCAAGTCGAAGTTCGACAACCTCTACGGCTGCCGTCACTCGCTGATCGACGGGATCAACCGCGCCACCGATGTGATGATCGGCGGCAAGGTCGCCGTCGTCTGCGGCTACGGCGACGTCGGCAAGGGCTGCGCGGAGTCGCTGCGCGGCCAGGGCGCCCGCGTGATCGTCGCCGAGATCGACCCGATCTGCGCCCTGCAGGCGGCGATGGAGGGTTACGAGGTGCGGACGCTCGAGCAGGTCGTCGAGACGGCGGACATCTTCGTCACCGCGACCGGCAACAAGGACATCATCACCGCCGATCACATGGCGCGGATGAAGCACAACGCGATCGTCGGCAACATCGGCCACTTCGACAACGAGATCGACGTCGCCGGGCTCGAAGCGTCTGCCGCCGAGAAGGTCAACATCAAGCCGCAGGTCGACGAGTGGCGCTTCTCCGACGGCCACTCGATCGTCCTCCTCTCCGAGGGCCGGCTGCTCAACCTCGGCAACGCGACCGGGCACCCGAGCTTCGTGATGTCGAACTCGTTCACCAACCAGGTGATCGCGCAGATCGAGCTCTACGGCCAGCCCGAGGGGTTCACGGCCAAGCAGGTCACGGTGCTGGCCAAGCACCTCGACGAGAAGGTCGCCCGACTGCACCTCGAGGCGCTCGGCGTCAGCCTCACGGAGCTCTCGGAGGACCAGGCCGCCTATCTCGGCATCCCGGTCGACGGCCCCTACAAGCCCGACCACTACCGCTACTAGGTCGGGGCGCCTGAGCGGACGATGAAGGCGATGGTCCTCGCAGCCGGGCTCGGCACCCGGCTGCGACCGATCACCTATGCGATGCCGAAGCCGATGGTGCCGGTGCTCAACCGGCCGGTGATGGAGCACGGCGCGCGGCTGCTCGCCCGGCACGGCTTCGCGGACGCGATCGCCAACCTGCACTGGTTCCCCGAGCTGATCGAAGGCCACTTCGGCGACGGCTCGGACTTCGGCCCGAAGCTCTCCTACAGCTACGAGGACCAGCTTCTGGGGACGGCGGGCGGCGTGCGCAAGGCGGCCGAGTTCCTCGGCGACTCCTTTCTCGTGCTGGCCGGCGACGCGCTGACCGACATCGATCTGGGGGCGATGCGCGAGTTTCACGAGTCCCACGACGGGCTGGTGACGATGGCGACCAAGCGGGTCGCCGAGACCGACCAGTTCGGCGTCGTGATCGCCGCCGCCGACGGCCGCATCCAGGGCTTCCAGGAGAAGCCCGACCCGGCCGAGGCGCTCTCCGACCTGGCCAACACCTGCATCTACATGTTCCGCGCCGAGGTCTTCGACTACTTCCCGGCGCCGGGGACGAGCAACGACGCCGGCCCCGAGGACCCACCCGAGTTCGCCGACTGGGCCAAGGACGTCTTCCCGGCGCTGCTCGAGGCCGATGTGCCCTTCTACTCGCACGAGATCGACGCCTACTGGAACGACATCGGCAACCTCGGCGAGCTGCGCCAGGGCAACATGGACGCGCTGCACGGCGCGGTCGCGGTGGAGCCCGGGGCGCCCGAGGTGTCCGAGGGCGTGCGCGCGGCGAGCCCGCTGGAGGGCGTCGAGGCGACGGCCCCGGTTCTCGTCGGCGAGCGGGTCGAGTTCGGCGCCGGCGTGAAGCTCGACGGACCGGCGATCATCGGCGAAGGCTGCCGTGTCGGCGAGGGCTCGATCGTGCGCGACGCGATCCTGCTCCAGGGCGCCGAGTTGCCGCCGAAGTCGATCCTCGTCGGGGGGATTTTCGCGCGGGCGTAGTGGGGAAGGCGAGGCCCGGGTGTCCCCCTATGAGAACCCGCGTGGGGTGCGCCGGCGGGGCGTCCCCCTACGAGAACCCGCCACCGGTTGCGCGGCGGGGTGCGGGCGGGCGTGCCGGCTCACAAGTTCTCTACGGGGGACACCCCGCCGGCGCTTCGCGGGAGCTTGAATGCCTACAAGCGGCGCGTGAAGGTGATTGCGGCGACGCGGATCGCTCCGGAATTGCGTAGAGCTTGGGCACAGGATGAGAGGGTGGCGCCGGTTGTCAGGACGTCGTCGATCAGTAGGACGCTGCGGGGGGCTTCGCCGCGGGCCTGAATGACCGGTGGGTGGCCGATGCGCTCGGCGCGGCGCCTGCCCACCTGGCGCCCTCCGCCTCGACGCGTGAGGCAGGCCGACAGCGGTAAGTCCGTTCTCGCCGCGAGAGATCGCGCCAGCTCCGCCGCCGGGTCGAAGCCCCTCGCGTAGGACCGAAGGCGGGCTGTCGGGACGGGGACGATGGTGCCGCTGAGCAGAGTGCCGGGCGCCAGCCACTGGATCCGGTCGGTGGCCAGCTCGGCGACCGGCAGCAGGCGGCGGAACTTGAGCGCGGCGACGAGGTCGCGGGCGACGCCCTCGTGGGGCGCCGAGGCCCAGGCCCGGTCGACGCCGGGCGGTCCGGCGCCCTCGAGCGGATCCATCGAGGCGAGGCGCCGTGAGCAGCGGGTGCAAAGCGTCGCCTCGCGGCGACAGCTCCGACCGCATGCGGCACAGAGTGGAGGGACGAGGCCGGTGGCGACTGCGTGGAGGAGCTTCATGCTCCGAGCCTGCAAGGCGCCGACGCGCGCGTGGCGCGCCAGATGTCATTTTTCCGTCACATCTTCGCGCCGACTATGAGGCGAGCAGCGGCGGGGGGTCCCCCGTAGAGAACTTGTGAGCCAACCCGCCCGCCCGCACCCTGCCGCGTAACCGGCGGCGGGTTCTCATAGGGGGACCCCCGCCGCTGCGCCCCCCGCGGGCTCTCGTAGGGGGATGCCCGACCCTCTCCCCCGCAACGTCCGTAGAAATCCCCATTGCCCAAAACCGGGTAGAGGCGTAGCATCGGGTCAGACCCAACAGAGGAGGCAGATATGCGGATCGAGGTGCGCGGGCGCAACGTCGAGGTTGACGATGAGCTGAGGGAGCACGTGGTCAAGCGATTTCGCCGCGTTGGGCGGCAGGTCTCCGAATTCGCGACGCTCGATGTGACCCTCTGGGAAGAGCGCAACCCGGCGATCGCCGACAGCCAGGTCGCCGAGGCGACGCTGCGGCTGAAGGGCGTGACCCTGCACGCCAAGGAGTGCTCGCCCGAGATGGGCCACAGCGTCCACGAACTGTCCGAGGACATCCGCCGCCAGGTCAAGAAGCATCGCGAGAAGCGGCGCAAGCGGGCGCGGACGCGGCGCCTGGTCAACCAGCTGCGGGGCCGCACCGCCGAAGCCTGAATAACGCGCTTCGGCCAGACAGCTACCCTTGAGCCATGGCTAATGCCAGGGACATGGTCACCCGTGCGCTGCGCGTCGGCGAGGGGAGGAAATTCAAGGCCTACGAGAAGCGGGCGAAGCAGATCGGCGTGATCGAGCCGGAGATGGAGCTGCTCAGCGACGAGGAGATACGCGCCGAGGCCGACTCGCTGCGCGAGCGGGCCCGCGGCGGCGAGTCGCTCGACGAGCTGCTGCCGGAGGCCTTCGCGCTGACCCGCGAGGCGGGGCGGCGGGCGCTCGGCCAGCGCCACTTCGACGTCCAGCTGGTCGGCGGCATGGCGATGCACGACGGGGCGATCGCCGAGATGAAGACCGGCGAGGGCAAGACGCTGACCGCCACCCTGGCGGTCTTCCTCAACACGCTCGGCGGCGAAAGCGTCCATGTCGTCACCGTCAACGACTACCTGGCGCGCCGCGACGCCGAATGGATGACGCCGATCTACGAGGCGCTCGGGGTGACCGTTGCCGCGATCCAGGACTCCGACGACCACGACGCGCGGCGGGTCAAATACGCCTGCGACGTCGTCTACGGCACCAACTCGGAGTTCGGCTTCGACTACCTGCGCGACAACATGGCCGAAGCGATCGAGCACTGCGTTCAGCGCGACCACCACTTCGCGATCGTCGACGAGGTCGACAACATCCTGATCGACGAGGCGCGGACGCCGCTGATCATCTCCGGCGCCCCCGAACAGGCGGCCCAGATCTACTACCAGTTCGCCCGCCTGGCGCGCCAGATGGAGGGCCGGCCGGCGAAAGACAGGCTCAAATCGCTGGGCGAATCGAAGGACACCTCCGAGGCCGACTACGACTACGAATACGACGAGAAGCACAAGACCGTCTCGCCGACCGAGCGCGGGGTCAAGCGGGCGGAGGAGTTCCTCGGCGTCGACAACCTCTACCTGGGCGAGCACGGCACGCTGGTCAACCACCTCGGGCAGGCGCTGAAGGCCGAGTCGCTCTACAGCAAGGACAAGGACTACGCCGTGGTCGACGGCCAGGTGATGATCATCGACGAGTTCACCGGCCGCATCCTCGAGGGCCGGCGCTGGTCGGAGGGCCTGCACCAGGCGGTCGAGGCGAAGGAGGGGGTGGCGATCGGCGAGGAGAACCAGACCCTGGCGACGATCACCCTGCAGAACTACTTCCGCCTCTACGACAAGCTCGCCGGGATGACCGGAACGGCGCTGACCGAGGCGACCGAGTTCATGAAAATCTACAAAGTGCCGGTGGTCGAGATCCCGACCAACCGGCCGATGGTCCGCGCCGACCTCAACGACCAGATCTTCAAAACCAAGGACGGCAAGTGGAAGGCCGTGCTGGCGGAGATCGTCGCCCGGCACGAAAAGGGCCAGCCGATCCTCGTCGGCACCGTCTCGGTCGAGGTTTCGGAGATGATCTCGGCGGAGCTGAAGCGCAACGGGATCGAGCACGCGGTGCTCAACGCGAAGCCCGAGCACGCCGAAAAAGAGGGTGAGCGGATCGCCGAAGCGGGCCGCAGGGGCGCGGTGATGATCGCGACCAACATGGCCGGCCGCGGCGTCGACATCAAGCTCGGCGGCGACCCCGAGCACATGGCGCACAAAGAGCTCAAGCAGCAGGGCATGAACCCGGGCGACGAGGGCTTCGAGGAGGCGCTGCGGGCGAAGATCGAGGAGCTCGAGCCGCAGACCAAGGCCGAGGCCGACGAGGTGCGCGCGCTCGGCGGCCTCTACATCTGCGGCACCGAGCGGCACGAATCGCGCCGCATCGACAACCAGCTTCGTGGCCGCTCCGGCCGCCAGGGCGACCCGGGGGAGACGCGCTTCTTCCTCTCCGCCGAAGACGACGTCATCCGCCTCTTCTCCGGCGACCGCATCTACAAAATCCTCGACCGCCTGGGGCCGGTGGACGAGGAGGGCGAGGAGATGCCGCTGGAGGCGAAAATGCTGACGAAAACGGTCGAGGGCGCGCAGAAGAAGGTCGAGGAGCAGAACTTCCTGATCCGCAAACGGGTGCTCGAGTACGACGATGTGATGAACGAGCAGCGCCGCGTCGTCTACAGATACCGGCGCGAGATCCTCGAGGGGCGCGACATGTCCGACATCGTCCGCGACGAGCTCGAGGGGGTGATCGAGCGGATCGTCGACGAGTACACGCCCGGCGACGACCTCGAAGAGTGGGATATGCCGGGGATGGAGCAGCAGCTGCGCCAGATCTGGCCGATCAGCGTCGAGGTCGGCACGCTGACGCCGGAGAGCGTCGACCGCGAAAAGCTCAAAGACGAGCTCGACGAGGACGCGATGAGCGCCTACGACGGCCGCGAGGGAGAGCTCGGCGAGGAGCTGATGCGCTACCTGGAGCGCTCGATCCTGCTGCAGGTGATCGACAACCGCTGGCGCGAGCACCTCTACGACATGGACTACCTGCGCGAGGGCATCCACCTGCGCGGCTTCGCCCAGATCGACCCGCTCGTCGCCTACAAAAACGAAGGTTTCGCGATGTTCGAGGAGCTGATGCACTCGATCTGGGAGGAATTCAGCAAACTCGTCTTCAACGCCGAGATCGAAATCGACCCCGGCCAGCAGATCGAAGGGGTGTTCGGCAACGGCGGTGGCGCGCCGACCGCGCTCGACTACTCCGGCGGCACCCCGGACGCGCAGCCCTCGGCCCTGCAGGAGGTCGCCGCGGGCGGCGGGGTCGTCACCGAAGGCACCGCGCGCCCGAACGGCGGCGGCAACGGCGCCCCCCCGCAGGAGGTCGTCGAGACGGTGGTCAAGGATGAGCGCGAGAAAGAAATCGGGCGCAACGACCCCTGCTGGTGTGGGTCAGGGAAGAAGTTTAAGAAGTGTCATGGAGCGTGAGGGGCATCCGGGTAGGGGCTCCACTTAACTTTTTTGAAGGTTTGGGGTTAGCTGTCGCCCGGGGCAGTCGACAAAAAAGTACAAGACGTTCCGCCCCTACCCGGATGCCCCTTTGATCCACGATCCTGTTCGGGAATTCATCCGGAGCTTCAACGAGCGGGACCTCGATGCGTTTGTTTCCGTGCTCGATCCGGAGGTGGAGCTTCATTCGATGAAGGGGCTGCGGAAGGGGCGCGAGGCGGCGCGGTTGTGGGCTACGCGTAAGCCCGGGGGGGTGCAGCAGACGATCGAGGTCGAGGAGCTGTATGAGGACGGGACGGAGTCTGGCGCCGGGACCGCCGTGGCGCTGATCAGGCGGGTCTGGCGTTGGGACGAGGACGGGTCGCATGCGTCGACCGACGAGCTGGCCTGGTACTTCGAGCTGCACGATCACAAGGTGCGCAGCTGGCGACCCTTCGAAGACCGCCGCGCCGCGCTGCACGCCGGGGGCTTCGACCACGCCGTTCGCTAGCTCCGGTGCGCCTTTCCCACGCATGAGGTGGGAAAGGCGCATCGGAACCGAATAACCTCTCCGGCATGGCCGATGCCGCCCAGACCGAATCGGTTCCGGCGCGGCTCGCCGAGATCCGCGGCCAGTTGAAGCTGCTCGCGGACTACCTTTGACCCGGCCACGCTGAGGGACCAGGCAGAGCGGCTGGAGGAGGAGATGGGCCGGCCCGGCTTCTGGGACGACCAGGAGACGGCCGCGCGCACCTCTTCAGCGCACGCGCGCGCCCAGCGCCGGCTGAAGACCTTCGAGCAGCTCGAAGCCGAGGCCGGCGACCTCGACGAGCTGGCCGAGATGGCGGCCGAGGACGAGGAGATGGCGACCGAGCTGGAGACCCAGCTCAAGTCGGTCGAGTCGCGGCTCGCCGAGCTGGAAGAGGCGCGCCTGTTCAGCGGCCAGTACGACGGCGGCGACGCGGTCGTCTCCGTGCATGCGGGCGCCGGCGGCACCGACTCCCAGGACTGGGCGGAGATCCTGCTGCGGATGTACCTGCGCTGGGCGGAGCGGCGCGGCTTCGAGGTCGAGATGAAGGAGGCTTCGCCGGGGGAGGAGGCCGGCCTCAAGTCGGCGACCTTCATCGTCCGCGGCGAGAACGCCTACGGGCTGTTCGCGGCGGAGCGCGGCGTACACCGGCTGGTGCGGATCTCGCCGTTCGACTCCTCGGCCCGCCGCCACACGAGCTTCGCCCAGGTCGACGTCGGGCCGCTGGTCGACGAGGGGGTCGAGGTCGAGATCGACGACGCCGACCTGCGCATCGACACCTACCGCGCCTCCGGCGCCGGCGGCCAGCATGTCAACAAGACCGACTCGGCGGTGCGGATCACGCACCTGCCGACCGGCGTCGTCGTGCAGTGCCAGAACGAGCGCTCGCAGACGCAGAACAAGGCGGTGGCGATGCAGCTGCTGCGCTCGAAGCTGATCGAGCTCGAGGAGCGCAAACGGGCCGAGGCGCTGGCGCAGGAGCGGGGCGAGGTCAAGGAAGTCGCCTGGGGCTCGCAGATCCGCAGCTACTTCCTGCACCCTGACCAGCGGGTGAAGGACCACCGGACCGGGCACGAGGCGGGCGACGCCCAGCGGGTGCTCGACGGCGATATAGACGATTTCATCAGGGACTATTTGAACAAGACGGCGGCGTCCTCCGCCAAGTAGGCGGGGCTGCCGCCGCCGGGTCACGGGGCGGGCGAGGGACGGGCGCCCCTCCGACGGAACCCGCCGCCGGTTACGCGGCGAGGGACGGTCGGGCGGGTTGGCTCACAAGTTCCGCTGGAGGGGCACCCGTCTCTCGCCGCAGGACGGGGTCTTGAAGCGGACGGTGATCCGCTTCACCGGTCTCCGACCGAGCTCCCTGGTGATGCGGAGGACGCCGGTTCGGCCGAGGTGGCGGTGGATGGAGGCGATGCGTTTGGCGCCCGCGCGAACCTGGATGGTCACCGGGGTGGGTGCGGAGCTGGTGTAGCCGATCGTCAGCTTCAGCCGGTGGCGGTGGAGGACGGCGTGGGCGTGGGCGCTGCGTAGGGCGCACCGGGCGGGGGCGGTGGAGCTCGGGCCGGCGGCGGCTTCGCGCGCCGTTTCTTCGGCTTCGGTGCAGACTTCCTTCGCTTCGGCGGCGGTGATTTCGCCTTCCGTCGCTTCTTCTTCGGCGATATCGCATTCTTCTTGCGCGAATTCGGCTTCCAGCTGCGCATCGCCTTCTTCGCCTTCGGCTTCGAGTTCGAATTCTTCTTCGAAGGCGAAAGGCGTCGCTCCGGGCGTCGGCGACGCGGCCTGGGCCGACTTCACTCCGAGCAGCAGGGCGGCTAGCGCGAGCGGCAGGACGAAGGCGCAGAACCAGGCCGCGCGGGCGATGCGGTCGCTGTGGTTGTGCGCGGTCGTGTCGGTGTTCCGATCCACGCCTCCCGTATCGGCCCTGCAGCCGATCCGCTTGAGCAACGAGATTCTACTCCCGTCCGTCCAGCACGCCCTCCATCTCGAGCAGCGCTTCCTTCATCGGCAGGCCGCCGCCGTAGCCGCCCAGCGCGCCGCCGCTGCGCAGCACGCGGTGGCAGGGGACGACGATCGGGATCGGGTTGGCCCCGCAGGCGGTGCCGGCGGCGCGCACGGCGCGCTCGTTGCCGGCGCTGCGGGCGATCTCGGTGTAGCTCAGGGTGCGGCCGTAGGGGATGCGGTCGATCGCGCGCAGAGCGCGCCGGCGGAAGCCCTTGCTGAGCTGCCAGTCGAGCGGCAGGTCGAACTCGCGCAGGCGGCCCTCGAAGTACTCGTCGAGCTGGCGGCGGGCGTCGTCGAGCCACGCCGGCGCCTCCAGGATGCGCGGCGAGATCCGCACGGCGAGGTCCTCCAGCGCCTCCCCGGCGTCGTAGTTCGGCAGGCTGAGCTTGACCAGCCCGCGCGGCGTGGTGGCGAGGAGCAGCGGGCCGAAGGGCGAGTCGACGGTGGCGTAGGCGACGTCGAGCAGTCCCTGCTCGGCGGCGCGCTCGGTCAGTCTTTCGAGGCTTGCGTTCATGCCAGCTCCTTTCGCAGGCGCTTCATTCCCTCGTGCAGGCTGCGCCGCGCCGCGTCGGGCGAGCAGCCGAGCGCCGCGGCGATCTCGGCGTGGGGGAGGTCGCAGGCGTAGCGCAGCGCGACCGCGGCCCGCTGCTTCGGCGGCAGCGCCCCGACCAGCGCCCAGAGCCCGTCGTCGAGCTGCGGCTCGGCGGTCGCGCCGCCCAGCTCCTCCGGCTCGGCCACCGGCAGCGGCCGTCGCCCGTTCGCCCGGTGCTGGTCGATCGCCTTGCGGTGGGCGATCGTCAACAGCCAGCCGCGCAGGTTGCGATCGTCGTCGAGCCGCGGATACGCCCGCAACGCCGCCAGGAAGGTCTCCTGAAAGCAATCCTCCGCATCGGCCCGCCCCACGGCCCCCCGCAACACCGCCATCACATCGGCGGCATGGTCGTCCAGCAGAGCTTGAAACGGCGGCAGCACGGTCACTTACGGGATTAAACGCCCTGGCTCTTGCAAGCGTGAGATTGAGGACAGGATCACCTACTTGCATGCTACATGCAATAATTGCAAGTAAGTAGATGAGTACGGCAATCGCTGAAAGTGCCTTGAATGGATCGCCCTTGCGCGTAGGACCCAGGCTGCTCGAGTTGCCCGAGGACCAGTGGCTCGAGCGCAAGTCATCTCGCGTTGCCGCGAAGGATCTCGCGAAGGCCTTGCTCGGGTTCGCCAATGCGGACGGCGGGATCGTCGTGGTCGGACTTGCGGAAGGGGAGATTGAGGGGGTCGATGACCATCCAGGCAGGCTCAATGCCCTGCTACAGGCGAATATCGACTTCTGCATGCCGCCCGTTCGGGCGAACCATCGCTTTGTCGCTTGCGTCGATGGCGATGGACTTGCCCTGCGCCTACTCGTCTTTGAGGTCGATTCCAGCCCGACCGTGCACACGAATCAGCGGGATGAAGTGTTCCTGCGAGTAGGTGACGAGACCCGGCGATTGACCTTCGCACAGCGGCAGGAGTTGTTGTACGACAAGGGCCAGGCAAGCTATGAGGCTCGTCCATCCGGTGCCGGCTTTGACGCCCTCGATCGCGAGCAGCTCGGCTACTACGCCGAAGCGCTGGGGGCAACCGACCCGATGGGTCTGTTGCGGGCACGAGGATTGGCAACCGATGAAGAATTGACCGTTGCCGGCGTCCTTCTCTTCGGCGAGCATCCCCAGGCGCTTTTCCCGGAGGCTCTGATCAGAGTGCTCCGCTACCGGGGAAGTGAGCGCGGTAGCGGCTCGCGGCAACAGCTGATCGAGGACGTGCGGGTGGAAGGCCCGATCCCGCTGCAGCTTCTAGACGCGAAAGATCAGATCGAACGACTGCAGCCGACCAGGACGGCGCTGCAGGTGAGCGGCAGGTTTGGTGAGGTGCCCCTTGTGCCGCCGGACGTCTGGCTCGAGGGTCTGGTGAATGCGGTGGTTCACCGTTCGTACAGCTCAGCCGGAGATCACATCCGAGCAGAGATCTTCGACGACAGGATCGAGATATCGAGTCCAGGCCGGTTTCCGGGGCTGGTAGACCTGAGCGATCCGCTCAAGGCGACGCGATTTGCACGTAATCCTCGTATTGCCCGGGTCTGCGCCGACCTGAATTTCGGTCAGGAACTAGGCGAGGGCATTCGCCGCATGTTCGAGGAGATGCGACAGGCCGGATTAACGGATCCGGCCTACCGCCAGACCTCGGGTAGCGTTGAGCTCCAGCTCTTTGGCGACGCCGTCAACGCGCGGCTGGACGAGCATCTGTCGGAGAACGCGCGTGCGATAACTCGCTGCCTTCGCGAAGCAGGGCGGCTGAGCACTGGCGAAGTCACGGAAGAACTCGGCGTCTCCCGCCCGGTCGCCCAGAGGGAGCTGAATCGGTTGCGCGAGGCAGGCATAGTTGAATGGGTGGGAAAGTCGCCACGCGACCCGCGCGCGTACTGGCGACTGAAGACCGCCTAACGCTACTTGCAACTGACGGAGCTAAGACTTGAAATCTTCGGTCGAAGAAGGCTGCAAATCAGCACCTTTACTTGAAATCGAACCACTTGTAGAGCACGCTCTCGCCGAGGATCTGGGAGCCGGGGATGTGACTTCGGCGGCGACCGTGCCCGAGGGGGCGCGGGCTCGGGCGCGGATCGTGCAGAAGGAGCCGGGGGTGGTGTTTGGGCTCGACCTCGTCGCCGAGGCGATGCGGCAGCGTGGGGTCGAGGACGTCGACAAGCTGGTGGTCGAGGGGCAGTGGCGGGACGGGGTGCCGGCGGAGGTGGCGCTGGCGAGTGGGCCGGCGGCGGGGCTGCTGGCGGCCGAGCGGGTCGCGCTCAACTTCCTCGGCCACCTGTCGGGGATCGCGACGCTTACCGCGCGCTTCGTCGAGGCGGTCGCGGGAACCGGCGCGCGGATCCTCGACACGCGCAAGACGACGCCGGGCCTGCGGGCGCTGGAGAAGGCGGCGGTCGCGGCTGGGGGCGGCGTCAACCACCGCATGGGCCTCTACGACGCGATCCTGATCAAGGAGAACCATGTCGCCCTCGCCGGCGGCGTCGCCAAGGCGATCCACGCCGCCCGCACGGCGCAGCCCGAGATGCCGCTGGAGATCGAGTGCCGCAATATGGACGAGGTCGCCTACGCGCTGGGCGCGGGCGCCGACCGCCTGCTGCTCGACAACATGGAGCCGGAGATGCTGCGCAACGCCGTGAAGCTCCGCGACGAGCACGGCTCCGGCGCCCCGAAGCTGGAGGCCTCCGGCGGCGTGACGCTTGAGACGGTCCGTGGAATCGCGGAAGCAGGCGTCGACTACATCTCCGTCGGAGCGCTCACCCACTCGGCGCCTACGCTCGATTTCAGCATGCTCGTCGACCTGCCGTAGAGGGACGGGCACCCGTCCCTCTCACTTCAGCAATCGAGAGAACCGGCGGTCCTTGAGCACGCGGCCCCCGGTCTGCTCCTTCGGGCAGTAGTTGGTCTGGTGCTCAGCGAAGTAGACCGCCTCGATCGTCGTGCCGCAGCGCGGGCAGGGCTCGCCCTCGCGCCTGTGGACCTGTAGCGGCATCGGCAGCTTGTCCGGTAGGTCGGCGCCGATCGTCGCCTCGTAGTGCTCGATCGCGTCGCCGAGCACGTGCAGGGCGGCGTGCAGGCGCTCGACCTCCTCGTCGCTCAGCTCCGTGCCCTGCTTGAAGGGGGAGAGGCGCGCCCCCCAGAGGATCTCGTCGACCCAGGAGCGGCCGATGCCGGCGATGTCGCGCTGGTGGCGCAGCAGCGGGTGCAGGTGGCGCGGCTGGTCGATCGCCGCGGCGAAGGCGTCGAGCGGCGGAGCGGGCCAGGCTTCGGGGCCGAGGCTCGCCACCGCTTCGTCGTCCGCCACCGCGCCGGCCGGCAGCAGTTTCGCCCAGGCCCGCTGCTTGGTGCCGAACTCGCGCAGCCGCAGCTCGCGCCCGCCGTCGAGCCGGATCAGCACGCGTGAGGCGCGGTCTTTGAGCGACGCCCGTTTCCCGAACACGCGCAGTCGCCCCGCCGACATCAGGTGGATCAGCAGCGCCAGGTCGCCGAATTCGATCACCGGCATCTTGCCGACGCGCCGCACCCCGGTCAGCTCGCGCCCCGCAAGCTCGTCGAGCGGCGGCTCGAAGGTCTTCATCACGTTCATCCCCGGCGCCAGCACCGATTCGACCGTCGCGCCGCTCACCGCCGAGCCGAGCCGGCGCGCCGTGATCTCGACCTCCGGAAGCTCGGGCATGCCGAGAGAGTAGACTTGTCCTCAGTTCATTCGACTGGACTCAGGCCAAGGCCATGCCAGCGAACATACGACCGACAAGGCCCATCAGGGGTCTTTCGAGGCAACCGAAATGAGAGAGCTGCCGACGATCAACGAGCCGGTCCCGATGCTCGACCTCAGCCCGGAGGAGGTCGAGGAGATGTCGCGCGAGGTACGCGAGCTGGCGCGCCAGCGCGACGCCGTGATCCTCGCCCACAACTACCAGGTGCCGGAGGTGCAGGAAGTCGCCGATTACACCGGCGACTCGCTCGGGCTCTCGCGTCAGGCTGCCGCCTCCGGCGCTTCGGTGATCGCCTTCTGCGGCGTCCACTTCATGGCCGAGACGGCTTCGATCCTCTCGCCCGACAAGACGGTGCTGATCCCCGACCTCGACGCCGGCTGCTCGCTCGCCGACTCGATCACCGCGAGCGAGCTGCGCAACTGGAAGGCGCGCCACAGCCCCGAC
>Ga0209919_1000772_pt1 | contig 15856 bp, 14 predicted proteins | sample SalPon2A_C_D2_MG_FD_185721 | JGI IMG/M metagenome (GOLD analysis project Ga0209919, IMG submission 185721) | Soil microbial communities from South San Francisco under conditions of wetland restoration - Salt Pond MetaG R2A_C_D2_MG (SPAdes)... | ecosystem: Environmental > Terrestrial > Soil >... | reverse complement strand
CGAAGAAATAGCTCGGATATATGGATACGACAATATTCCTACTGTTTCAAAGGTTTCTATTTCACTTGGCGAAAAAACTGATGAAAGTTCTTTAGCTGATAAAATTAGGTTTGCCGCAAATTCACTTGGATTTTATGAAATGATAAATAACCCTTTGCAAAGTGAATCATATTCTATGTTAACGGGAATCCCGGTTAAATTGATGAATCCACTTAGCCTTGATATGGAATATTTGCGCACTTCACTTTTGCCGGGTGCTTTAAGCGTTGTTTCTAATAATATTAAATACGGTGAAAAAAATCTTTTTCTGTTCGAAATTGGAAAAATATTCAATAAATCAGGTAAAAATGAAATAAAAAGCTTTGAAGATTTTGAAGAAACTCAGAAGCTTATTTTTGTAGTAACAGGTAATATCTTTGAAAAAAAATGGAACAGGGAGCAGGTAGAATCGGATTTATTTACACTGAAAGGATTACTTAAAAGTTTTGAGCGTAAGATTTTACTTGACAATGTTTTAAATGATTCATATTATCACGGTAAGAATAGTTTCTTTGATTTGTATTTCACTAAAAATCTGGGCAATAAACAAATCGGGAAAGGTGGCAGAGTAGCAAAAGAAGTTCTTAAACAATTTGATATTCAACAGGATGTTTTTTGTTTTGAAATTGATCTGGATGAATTCAGTAAAATTAAAATAAAAGACAGGATGTTCTCAGAGCCGTTAAAATTTCCGAAAGTTATTAGGGATTTTGCTTTTATTTTTGATAAATCTATTGCTTTCGATGAGGTTCAAAAATATATTAAAAAAGAAGGTTCTGAATTATTGAGATCAGTAGAAATTTTTGATCTCTTTGAAAGTGATACTCTTGGAAATAATAAAAAAAGTATGGCTTTTACTTTAGAATATTATTCTGATGAAAGAACTCTTACCGAAGAGGAAGTTGAAAAAGAATTTAGCAGGTTGATATCTGTAATAATTAAAAATTTTGATGCAAAATTAAGAGGTAATTAAATTGCCTGAATCAAATAAATACGAGATGCTTCTTAATGATCTTAATTCAATTGAAACACAGGCAGCGGTGTTAGCGAATAAATGTAAAGATCTCATGGCTCATAACATTGAGCTTGAGGATTTTGCTGCAAGGGCTAAAAAAGAAATTACTGCACTTTCTCAGAAGATTGTAAATTTAGAGCTTGATTTGGAAAAAGCGAACACAGAGGAAGAGGGGAAGTTATTTAATTTATTAAACACAAAGGAGACGGAAACTCTAAAAATTAAGTTGCAAAATTTAATTTCCAGGATTGATTATCATTTAACTGCCGACAGGCAGGTTTAAGTTCTTAATTAAATTGTTATTGATGGGTAAGACATAAATGACGGACAAAAAGAAGCTAAAAATTAAAATATTCGATAAAGAATATTCTTTATTAGTAGAAAATGAAGATATTGCAAAAGAACTTGCTATATATGTAAATAAGGTAATGGAAGAGACTAAAGAAGAACTTCCAGATCAACCAGCACAGACTATAGCTATTATTGCTTGTTTAAATATTGCTTATGATTTATTTATTGAAAAAAATAAGAATAGAGAATTTGTTATACAGGCTACTGATAAAGTAAAAAGAATTAAGCTTCTGCTGAACGAACCGGAAATGTTAGACCCATCTTAAATTTTGCCGCACTGTCAGTCCGCATAAATATGAAAAACTAACTTTTAAGCAACCGGGAGTTGGACTTACGGCGTCGATTGCAGGCCTCAACCCGCATGCCGGGGATTTTGGTTTTACCTGCCTTACGGCAGGCAGGCCGGAACAGTGGAAGCAAAAAGCGTTCGGGCTGATTCCCACTTATGTGGCTGATTTGACGTTTTTCTAGAATCACCGGACTGGCTGCGGCGGCTATATTTTTATAATTATACCTACACTTGGAGGAAAAATGCCGGTATCTTTGGACATATTGATTCTAATACCGATGGCAGTAGTCTTGGTTGTTTTGTTCTTCTATTTAGGATGGAAGTTTAATAGTAAAATTGGAAAAAAGAGTCTGCTTTCTGCCGAGGAAAAAGCAAAACAAATTATAGAAGATGCACAAAAAGAATCTAATAATATCAAAAGAGAAAAACTTTTAGAAGTTAAAGACGAATGGTACAAGAAAAAAGTTGACTTTGATAATGAAATAAATCAGAAACGACAAAAAATCAGCAATCTTGAAAAGCAGCTTAGTATCAGAGAAGAAAATATTGAAAAAAAGTTTGATTTGGTTATCAAAAAAGAAAAAGAAATTAAGGATACTGATAAAGAATTAAGCGAACTTAAGAAAAATCTTGATATCAGGATGCAGGAAGTAAACAAGCTTGAAAATGAAACAAACCAAAAGCTTGAAAAAATATCAGGTTTAACTGCAGAAGACGCAAAGAAAATGTTGATAGAAAATGTTACGCACCAGGCTAAGATAGATGCTGCAGTAACTGTTAAAGAAATTCACGATCAGGCAAAAGCTGATGCAAAAAGAGAAGCTCAGAAGGTCATTGTCCAAGCTATTCAGAGAACTGCTGCAGACCATTCAATAGAAACTACTGTTTCTGTAGTTCAGATTCAGAATGATGATATGAAAGGTAGAATTATTGGAAAAGAAGGTAGGAATATTCGCTCTTTTGAGGCGGCAACCGGCGTTGATGTAATTGTAGACGACACACCCGAAGCAGTTATCCTTTCTTCATTCGATCAATTCAGAAGAGAAGTAGCAAGAGTTTCACTCGAAAGATTAATTTCTGACGGAAGAATCCATCCTGCCAGAATTGAAGAAGTTGTTGAAAAAGTAAAGCAAGAACTTGATGAAGAGATGCTTAGAGAAGGTGAAAATGTTATTCTTCAACTCGGACTTCACAATATGCATTCTGAATTAATCAGGCACGTTGGCAAAATGAGATATCGTTCAAGCTACGGTCAGAACCTAATGCAACATAGCATTGAAGTAGCTTATCTTACAGGAATAATGGCTGCTGAAGTAGGGCTTGATGTGACGATGGCAAAGCGGGCAGGTTTGCTACACGATGTTGGCAAAACAGTTGATAAAAGCATTGAAGGTCCGCATGCACTTTTAGGCTATGACCTTGCAAAGAAATTCAAAGAACATCCAATTGTAGCAAATGCAATAGGTTCACATCACGAAGATATTGAAATGGAACATCCTATAGCCCCACTTGTACAGGCTGCGGACGCAATAAGTGGTGCAAGGCCTGGAGCAAGGCGAGAACCTTTGGAGGGTTATGTTAAACGTTTGGAAACTCTTGAGGCTCTTGCAAAATCTTTTGAAGGTGTTGCCAAAACCTATGCGATTCAGGCAGGAAGAGAAATAAGAGTTGTGGTTGAGCATGATAAAATTGATGACGTTGTAGCCGATAAATTATCACACGATATTGCTGCAAAAATTGAAGAAGAAATGGAATACCCGGGACAAATTAAAGTTACGGTTATCCGGGAAGTTAGAAAAATAAGTTATGCAAGATAATTTTGGCGGGAGAATTTTCCCGCAATTAATTTTGCCCAAAATCAATTTATGAAAAACAGTGCTTTAAGAATTGCAGTAACAGGAAATATTGGTTCAGGGAAATCGACTTTTTGTGACTTTATTGAATCCAGAGGATACATAGTTATTAAAGCGGATGATCTTGCAAAAGATATTCTGGCCAATGATGAGAAAGCCAAAACTCTAATAATTAAATCATTTGGTTCAGAATCCTATAAAAATGGTAAACCGAACAAAGTTTTTCTTTCAGAAAAAGTCTTCTCTAATAATAAAAAACTTCTAGAGATAAATTCTATAATTCATCCTTTAGTTTTTAAAAAATTAGAAAAAATATTTAATGAAAATTCTAATAATAAAATAATTTTTGTTGAGGCTGCTTTAATTTATGAAGCCAATATGGAAGATATGTTTGATTATGTTGTCTTGATTTGTTCTAAAGAGGATAACAGAAAAAACAGGAAAATCAAAGCTGATAAAATGACTGGACTGGAATTTGATAAACGAAATGGATTTCAGATACCCGAAGCTGAAAAAAAGAAAAGAGCAGATTTCATTTTTGATAATGATTCTACTTTAACTGACCTTAAACAAAAAGCAGAACTACTTTTAATGATGATTGCCGGTAAAATTAACCCTTAAAATAGAACGAATGATAATGTAATTATCACTTCTAAATTATCGGACAAGATTAATAAAAAGTTTTCCAAAAATTATTTTATTTAAAAAATTTGCCAACTCATTTATTCTTTTTGAATGTTTGTTCTGCATTGCAATAATCTGAATAAAAATTCTCAAGCAGAGCAGCAGCTAATTAAAAAATATATTTCAACATACTAAAATGTAATCGTCCATTTTGTGTAGTGTCTCTATTTTATTGATTTAGTTTTATAACAAGACTAAATTTGGAAGTCAAAATTAAGGTGATATGTTGAATATTCTAAATAAAATAATAGTTGCAATTGTTCAAATGATGCCCAGATCATTGGTCTGGATATTTTCGAAAAAATATATTGCTGGCCGTACACTGGACGATGCTGTAAATTTAGTAAATCAATTAAATGCCAAAGGAATTTATGGCACAATAGATGTCCTTGGTGAAGCTATCCAAAATAAAGATGAAGCTATTGAAGCCAAGAATGAATGTCTCAAGGTACTTGAGGCAATTGATGAGAATAAACTGAAAGCAAATTTATCTTTAAAACCTACCCAACTAGGATTAAATCTTGATACGGAATTTGCTTTCGATCAGGCAAAAGAAATTGTTGAGAAAGCTGAAAAAATTGGCAATTTTGTAAGGCTTGATATGGAAGACTCTCCTTATACTGATCCAACTATAAATTTATACAAAAAATTATTATCAAATTTCGAAAATGTTGGCATCGTAGTCCAGTCATATTTGAAAAGGACTTATGATGATGTAGTATTATTAAATAAATTAAATACCAATTACAGATTATGTAAAGGTATTTATATTGAATCACAGTCAATTGCTTATAAAGATAAACAGGTAATTCGTGATAATTATTTAAAAATATTGGAAATAATGCTGAAAGGTGGGAACTATGTGGGTATTGCAACTCATGACGAATATTTAATAAAAGGGGCTATGAAATTAATAGAAGAATTAAAAGTATCTAAAGATAATTTTGAATTTCAAATGCTGCTTGGAGTAAGAGAAGATCTGAGAGATAAAATAAATGCAGATGGATTTAAAATCAGAATTTACATCCCGTTTGGAGAACATTGGTACAAATATTCAGTTAGAAGGTTAAAGGAAAATCCGTCTATTGCCGGGCACGTATTTAAAAATTTATTTTCGTTTAAGTAATGAATGTTTTAGGAATTGAAAGTTCTTGTGATGAAACTTCTGTAGCAGTTATTTGCAATAATGAGTTGAAAGCCAATTTGATCTCCTCGCAGGATTTTCATAAAAAATATGGTGGAGTTGTTCCCGAACTTTCGAGCCGGGCACATTTACAAATTGTAACACCTTTGATAAGAGATGCTCTTGACAAAGCATCACTTTCAAAAGAAGAGATTGATTTGGTAACAGCTACGGCGGGACCTGGTTTAATTGGTGCCCTGCTGGTGGGATTGACATTCGGAAAGGGGTTAGCTTATTCCTTAAATAAGTCTTTTATTGCTGTAAACCATATTGAAGGACACATCTATTCAGGATTTTTAATGGAGGAGAAGCCAGAATTTCCTTACCTGGCCCTTGTAGTATCAGGTGGGCACACGCTTCTTTTATTGGTTAAAAGCCATACTGAAATAAGGAAATTAGGATCGACTGTGGACGATGCGGCTGGAGAAGCGTTTGATAAAGTTGCAAAGATGCTGGGTTTCGGTTATCCAGGTGGACCGAAAATACAAAAAGCTTCAGAAAATGGAGAAAATTCTGAGATCAATTTTCCTGTAGCCGATTTAAAAGATCCTTTTAATTTTTCATTCAGTGGATTGAAAACTTCTGTGCTGAGGTTTATTCAGAAAAACTTTAATGATGGTTTAATTCCTGAAATTGATAAAAATAAGATTGCATATTCATTTCAGAAAGCAGTAGCGAAAGCTCTTATAAGAAACTCTGAAAAAGCATTAAAAACTTTTGAAGTTAAATCTATTTCACTTGTAGGTGGTGTAGCTGCGAATGGTTTTATCAGGAATTCCTTAATTGAATTAGCTAATCATTTTAATAAAAAAATAATAATCCCTAAAATTGAATTCTGTGGTGATAACGCTGCGATGATAGCCTATCGCGGCCAGAAATTATTTGAAAATGGCATATTTCATGGTTGGGATTATGCACCTTTCCCATCAATGCCGGAAAATCAATACAACTGATTAATTAATTTATTTAAATTAGATTGTAATTTATTAATCCTGAATTATGTTCTATCTGCAATGAATAACTTTTTTAAGAAAATAGAAAGAGAGCTTGAATCCTTGTCAATTGAGGAACGTGAAAAAGTTCTTAGAAAATTGCGTAATCAGATAGATAAAATTGACAGGGAAATTGTAGAGTCTCTAAATAAAAGAACTCTTAGATCGGTTATGATCGGAAGAGTGAAAAAATCACTAGGCTTACCGGCTTATATTCCGGAACGTGAAAAAGATATAGCAAACAAAATATTATCTTATGCTTCAAATCCTTTAAAAAGAAGATCCTTGGAAAGAATTTATGAAAGAATTATTGATGAGTCGCGTACCATTCAAAAGTTAGATAAAATAGATAAAGTTATAACTTCAAAAAATAAAAATATGAAAATTGTTCTGAAAAATCTTCTAACAAAAAGACAATTAATAGTTGTTTTCTCTTTTTTCTTTATACTATTGCTGTCATTTATTTGGATATTTTTTACTCCCAATTATTATTCTGTAAAGGAACCCGTACAGTTTGAAATTAAAAAAGGAGAATCACTTACACAGATTGTAGATAATCTTTATCAAAATAATGTTATTCCTAATAAACTCAACATGAAGATTGCAACATTTGTAACCGGGGCTGAAAAAAAACTTAGGGCTGCCCGGTATTATATTCCCAATGGACTAAGCTACCTTGGATTAATAGATCTTTTTACCAGTGGGGAAGCAAGTTTTCTCAAATATGTTAATATCAGAGAGGGATTAACGATAAAATGGATGGCTTGGAAAATTCAGAATGTTGCACTTGTTGATTCCGCTGATTTTGTCAATCTTGCCAGAGACAATAACTTTTGTAAATCTTTGGGAATAAATGCAAAAAATATGATGGGATACCTAATGCCTGGGGATTATGGAATTTATGAAAAGAGTCAGGCGAAAGAAGTTATAAAAAGAATGTATAAACGGTTTCAGGTTTTTTGGGTAGATTCTCTTAAGCAAAGAGCAAAAGAAATGGGATATTCTATTCATGATATAATTACTCTTGCTTCAATTGTTAAAGGAGAAACAAATAAAGTTTCAGAAATGCCACAAATTGCTGCATTGTATTTAAACAGACTTAGAATAGGAATGGCACTTCAGGCAGATCCTACAATTCAATTCATTCAACCAGATGGTTGGAAAAAATTGAATTATAAAGATCTGGAAATGAAATCGCCGTATAACACTTACATTCATACAGGCTTACCACCCGGCCCTATTAATAATCCGGGTCGGAATTCGTTAATGTCTGTATTATATCCTGATGATAATAAATATTTATATATGGTTGCTGATGGTGAAGGAGGTCATATATTTTCCAAAACTTATTCACAGCATCTAAGGGCTGTTTCAAAGTATAGAAAATGGTTAAGAGCACAAAAAAACAAGTAGGTTATTTACTAGCTATTATTTCACTAGTAATTATGTTTTCCGGTTGCGCAAATCAGCTACCCCCCGGAGGGGGAGAGGTAGATAAAATTCCTCCTCAAATTGAAGAAATTTATCCCGCTGACGGTACAACAAATTTTAGTGATGATCATATTGAAATTGATTTTTCTGAGTATGTAGTAAAAAGTTCTTTAAATAGTTCTGTGTTTATCTCTCCTCATATTGATGGACAATTGGAATATTCATGGACTGGGAAAGGAGTAGAGATTAATTTTCCCGGACCGCTAAAAAGGGATGTTACATATGTAATAACTATTGGTACAGATTTAGTTGATGAAAACAATAAAAACAGAATGGCCAGTTCCTACACCCTCACTTTCTCAACAGGAGACAAAATAGATAGAAGATCAATATCAGGGAAAGTCTATACTGAAAATCCAAACGGTATTTTTATTTTTGCATACAAAAAAAGCAGGAACAAAATTATTGATCCTTTTACGGTAGAACCGGATTATATTTCTCAGGCAGGATCGGATGGGACATACAAAATTACGGGATTAGCAGCTGGTGATTACAGGATATTTGCAATTATGGATCAATATAAGGATTACCTGTTTCAGCCTTCACAAGATGAGTTTGGTGATCCTTCGGGTGATGTAACCCTTGCGGAAAATGATTCCTTATTATCTGACTTAGATTTTATGATCACAAAGCGTGACACTGTTCCGCCAAGAATGATTAGAGCGACGATGACGGATAAATATCATATTCTAACTTCATTATCGCAAAGAATTGATTCTACATTAATAAATAGAGATAATTTTTTCTTAATTGATTCAACTACTAATAAAGAAATAATACCTGCTTATGCTTTTAAGGGAACAATTAAACCGGAAGAAGTTGTACTTACAATAAATGAATCAATTCCTACTCAAGATAATGTCTATTTAGTAGCTCGCAAATTGGGAAATAAATTCGGTAATATTTTTGAGAATGATTTTTCTAGAGTTACTGTAAGCGATAGGGAAGATACGAGCAAGCCCGGTATTATAAAAACAATTCCACCATACGGTTCACAAAGAATCGATTTTATAAATCCTTCTTTCCTGTTTTATTTTAACGATGCGTTTGATAAGGTAGCTGCGAAAAATGCAATTTCACTTTCTGATACTTTAGGAAATAAAATCCCCATAAAAATAGATTTCCTTGATGATGCAACTATTACAATTTCACCTGATAAAAATCTTTTAAGTAATAGAGATTATCAAATAAAAATGGACCTGAATAATTTTAATGATATAGCAGGAAACAGTTATGACACAACTTATATCTATAATTTTAAAACTATATCAGGAATAGATTTTACAGGTCTTTCTGGTTCTGTTGTTAATGCGGATAATCTTCAAAGTCCCGTTTTAGTTCTTCAGGAAAAGAATGGTGATAATAAATATCATTCCAGGTTAAGCAATGATGGTAAGTTTGAATTTAAAAGAATTGAACCGGGGGATTACAGCCTTTGGTGTTTTTATGATGTAAATAATAATGGTAAATATGATTACGGCTGGCCATTTCCGTTTGAACCAGCCGAGAAGTTCTTCTATTATAAAACTGATATTACATTAAAGCCTCGCTGGACTTTAACCGATATAAAATTCGAATTAAAATAATGCTGGATTAATTATACAATCCTTTTTTAACTTCGTCCAGTAATGTCTTGCATCCAACTTCAACTTCGTTGCAAATTATTTCACTTCTTTTCAATAATTCATTCCCTACAGTTTTATTCTTAAGAGATGAACAATTTATCAGCACATTTAAAAATGCTCCCTGAGCTGAAGTGGAGATTAATGATACTGCCACTCCTGCGTCTGAAACAGAATTTTTGTTTCCTTTCTCAGCAACAGTTTTAAGTAATTCAAGTGTTTTTTTACAGGTGTCAATTACCTCAGATGGAACAACCGCAGCTGCATATGTTGCTTCTTCAATTTTTTCTGACCTGGCTTTTTTTTCTTCTTCTGTTTCTTTAGGAAGCCTAAATGCTTCCATTACTTTATCAAATGCATAATTATCTTTTGATCCAAGCTCAATAAAACAATTACTTAAATTTTCAAGTTCAGTCTTAACCTTTTTCATTTCATCTTCAACTTCAAGATATTTTTTCTTTCCGATCGTAAGATTACAAACCATTATTCCAAGATTGCAAGCCAGAACCCCAGACAAAGCGGCTACATTTCCACCGCCGGGAGTGGGAGCATTTGATGATAATTCTTCCAGGTAATTATTTAAAGATTTTGAAAGATCCATTTAACTTCCTTTTAATGTAATATTATTGTGATTTATCAATCGATCATATAATCGATTATTTTATTTTTTTTATCAAAATTATTTAATGTACTCAAACCTAATTTTTCTATTGCAAGGTCAACTAATTTATTTTCATCAGTTTCTTCATTATTGGAATAATATTTTCCTGCCTTCAATAAAGCTTCAAGAGGAACGAGACCGACGATTTCACTTCCATCAACCTCCACGCCCATTTTTTCCGCTTCTTTTTTTACTTCTTCAAATGCAATATGAATTGGAGTAACTTCATAATTTGTGAGATTCATTGAAACCTGGGTAATGTTATATTTCTCCAATGAAACTCCCATTCCTTTTACTTCTTTTAATCTTCCGGGAATTCTAACACTTTTACCATTTTCTTTAATCACCTTTCCGGCATTGTCTCTTTTCAGTTTTCCTGATTCTCTTAAAGTTTCGGCTATCTCTTTTGAAAAACTTACATCTGTTGATTTTATATTAACATTGTAAGCAATTAAGAAGAATCTTGCCCCGGTTACTAATGCACCAAGTTTTGGATTAAAAACTGCTTTTCCAAAATCCGGTATCCATTCAGGGTCTTTTAATTTTTCTTCAAGACCTTCATACTCACCTTTGCGAATACTGGAAAGACTTTTCCTTTCGGGTTTTTTTGCTGCAGTTTCGTAAAGATAAACCGGTAAATTCAATTCTTTGGAGATCATTTCTCCAAATTTTTCTGAAATCTTTACACATTCTTCCATAGTTACACCTTTTACAGGGACAAAAGGGACTACATCAATTGCACCCAATCTCGGATGCTCACCACTTTGTGTTGTCATATCAATTGCATTAGCAGCAGCTTTACATGCATTAAAAGCACCATTTACAATTCCATCTTCATCTCCTGCCATTGTAACCACCACACGGTTATAATCGGGGTCAGGTTCAAGATTTAAAAATTTAACGCCTTGTGTGTTTTTAATTGCAGTAATTATTGATTGAAAAGTTTCTTCATTTCTACCATCACTAAAATTCGGTACGCATTCAATAATTTTCAATTTTTACCTCCATTAAACTCAAAAATTATCTCTCCATTTTTTATTGTCATACAATTTAGATTTTTTCCAACATTATAAACTATATCAGAATACTCATTAGTATTGAAAATTGCAAAATCAGCTTTTTTTCCTATTTCAAGGCTGCCCCTGTCGCTCTGTAATTCTAGAGCTTTGGCTGAATTAATTGTTACCGCGGAAATTGTCTCTTCAATTGTCATATTCATTTTTAAAGCTGCAAGACTCATAATGAAAGCAATATTTGAGATATGTGATGATCCCGGATTATAATCAGTTGCAAGGGTAACAATAGCACCTCCATCAATTAATTTTCTTGCGGGTGCATACCCATAATTAAGAAAAAATGAAACTCCGGGAAGGAGTACAGCCACAGTGTCACTATTACAAACCTTTGAAATATCTGAATCATTTAATACTTCCAGATGATCTATACTTGTTGCGTTATGTTTTAACGCAATATCAATTCCACCGATCGAATTAAATTGTTCAGTATGAAGCTTTAATTTGAGACCAAGTTTATTTGCAGCCGTAAAAATATGATCTATTTCATTTTCAGAGAATGCAGTGCTTTCACAAAACCCATCACAAAAAACCGCATATTTTTTTTCAGCAACTTTTGGGAGCATTTTTTCAATAATTAAATCGACATATCCTTGGTGATCATCTTTAAATTCTAGGGGGAAAGTGTGAGCACCTAAAAAAGTAGGAATAATATCAATCGGGTAATATTCATTCAAATAATTTATAGCTTTTAAAAGCTTCAATTCGTTTTCAAGATCAAGTCCGTAACCGCTTTTAATTTCAAGAGTAGTAATACCTTGTGAAATAAAATTCTCAATCCTAGGTTTAATTATATCAATTAATTCTTCAAAAGAAGACTGCCTTACTGCAGACACAGTAGTGTTAATTCCACCGCCTGCTTTTGCAATTTCTTCGTAATGTACTCCTGCCAGTCTTTGCCTGAATTCCTTAGCACGCGATCCGGCAAAGGCGGTGTGAGTATGACATTCAATTATTCCTGGTAAAACTATTTTACCGGCAAGATCAATAATCACATCAGGGTTTATTTTTGATACTGAAGCTTCAGGAATAAAATCTTTGATGATATTGTTTTCAATCAAAATAGAATGGTTTGTTAAGACAGATAATTCCTTTAGTTCGTTGGCTCTTTTAACATTTTTTTTATTTGTATCTACGGTTATAATTTGAGAGGGATTTGAAAGAAGTTTTAACATTTCAAAATTAAAAACAAATATTATTGGTAAACATTTACTTTCTCATTAATAATTCTTGCTTCAGAATAACCAATCTGATTCAATTTGAATTTCAGGTCACGTGCTGGGGAGATTTCAGTAAAATCTCCTACATCAATTCTATAAAACGGTGGATCAAATAATATATAAATTTTCTTTTGATTTAACTCAGAAGCAAGAATGGATCTTAGGCTGTCAGCTTGTAAAAGGTTATCTGTTGAGGTAACCCTGATCCTGTATCCGTATACAGTGTTAACTATTGTTTCCGTAGTAGAGGTATCAATTGTTGCCGGGTAATCGTACCAGGCATTTATTTCCTTACCATTAATATATTTTTTGCTGCCTTGAATTTCAATTTTTGTTTTATAGGGGGTAAAATCAAAAGTTTCATCTAACTCCGTATTAGTTTTTGGAGCTTTTTTGCCTTCTTTATCATTGTAGCGTGTCTCAGTAGATGATCCACATCCAAAATAAAATGTTAAAAAAAGACCTGAGAGTAATATTTTTAAACAAATATGTGCTTTCATAAAGATAATTTGATTGATTAGGGACTATAATATAGGATTAATAAAGGATTACTAAAAGGGTAATGAGGTTTGGAAAGAATAAAATTAGAAAAATTACAGACTATTAATGACGCCGATGGGGAGATAAATGTGTTGATGAGCTGAAATTGTATGTTAAGATTTTTTTGAGAAAGAGCTAATTTTTTAGTAAATTGTAATATTCATTAAAAATAATTCTCGGCAAAACATGTCATCAAAAAAGTTTAAAATTTTGTTTGTTACTTCAGAGGTGGTTCCATTTGTTAAAACAGGGGGGCTTGCTGATGTTTCTGCAGCCCTGCCACAAATGCTTGCGGAGATGGGACATGAAGTAAGAATTTTAGTCCCAAAATACGGTGCTGTTGATGAAAGAAAATTTAAAATACACGAAGTTGTAAGATTAAAAGATATCCTAATCAAAATTGGAAACAAAGAAGTAGTATTTTCTTTAAAATCTTGTTTTCTCCCTGGACAAAGAGTCCGTGTACAAATTTATTTCCTGGATAATCAGGAATATTTTGGCAGCCGTAATAGTCTCTACATTGATCCAATGACTGGAAAGGATTATCCGGATAACGATGAACGATTTATTTTACTTGCTAATTCTGTATTTGAATTAATTACAAAACTTGGTTGGATTCCGGACGTTATCCACTGTAACGATTGGCAATGTGGATTAATCCCTGCCTATTTAAAAAATAATCTAAAGGATGATCCTCAGTTTGCAAAATTCAAGACATTATTCACTATTCATAATCTTGCCTATCAGGGAGTTTTTGGTAAATCATCATTCAAAAAAACGGGTTTGCCCGATAATCTGAATTCTGAAAAAGGAATACTTAATAAAGGCAAAATAAATTTTATGAAGACTGGTCTTCTTTATGCTGATGTTATAAATACAGTTAGCGAAACTTATGCAAATGAAATAAGAACAGATGATAAGATTGGTGCTGGATTAAAAAATGTCCTTGCAAAAAGGAAAAATGATCTTTATGGTATAGTAAATGGCATTGATAATAAAGTATGGAACCCTGAGAAAGATAAATTGCTTCCTAAGAAATATTCTATTAAAAATATAGAAAGTAAATTACTTAATAAAAAAGAACTTACTGAAAAATTCAGATTTAAATATGATGAGAATGTTCCTGTAATTGGGGTTATTTCTCGTTTGTATGATTCCAAAGGGATTGATTTAATTAGTAAATCAATGTCCAGTCTGATGAATTTAAATATCCAGATGGTTCTCTTGGGAACTGGTGATAAAAAATATCACACGCTGTTTGAAAAGACGGCTCGTCAAAATCCTGATAAATTTGCTTGTTACCTAGGATTTAATGATGAATTGGCTCATGTAATTGAAGCAGGTGCCGATATGTTTCTAATGCCGTCTCAGTACGAACCTTGTGGATTAAACCAGATGTATAGTTTGATGTACGGAACTGTACCGATTGTAAGAGAAACTGGAGGGCTAGCCGATACTGTTATAAGATATAATGAAAAATCTGGAAATGGAAATGGATTTATGTTCAAGAAATATAATGCCACTGATATGATAAAAGAAATTAAAAGGGCCAATAAAGTATTCCAGGATAAAAAAGAATGGACTAAGATTATAAAGAATGGAATGAAATCTGATTTTAGTTGGAATTCTTCTGCTAAAAAATATGTTGATCTGTACAAAACTGTTATTAACAATTGATGACAAATAATGCAGTTTTTCTTGATCGGGACGGAACTATAAATGAAGACCCGGGATATTTGGGGGAGCCTGAAAAATTAAGATTATATCCCGGAACAGGAAGTGGCCTTTCGTTGTTAAAGAATGAGTTAAATTTTAAATTAATTGTTATTTCAAATCAATCTGGAATAGCCAGGGGACTAATTACAGAGGAAATGGTAAATTTGGTTAATTCCAGAATAAATGAATTGTTAAAATCTTACAAAGTATCAATTGATGCTTTTTATTTCTGCCCTTTTCATCCTGATTTTAACTCAAAGGATGAATGTTTATGCCGAAAACCTTCACCTTATTTGGTTCATAAAGCATCAAGAGATTTTCAAATAGATTTAAGCAAATCCTATTTCGTCGGCGATTCTGTTTCAGATATTGAGTGTGGTAAAAATGCCGGGTTAAAAACTGTTCTAGTGAAAAGCGGATACGGTGAGGAAAGTTTTTCTATCTTGCAAAAACAGAATAATTTTCCAACCTTTGTAGCTCAAAATATTTTGGAAGTGTGTAAAATAATTAAAAAAGATTTTATTGGAGATAATTAATTTGGCAATTAAAAGATTGTTTTTTATCCTTTTTACGATATTATTATTTGGTATTTATTCCTGTAAAGAAAATCCGAGAAATTATAACTCAAATTTATTAGGTCCTGATCAGGTAGATTTAATTACCGTTGATTCCTTTTCAGGATCATTTCCACAATCATCTACATCATTCAAAACTGTAATTAAAACGGGTGCATCTTTCATGATGCTTGTAGGAAAATATAATAATCAGGTAGCATCTACATTATTGAAATTTAATTACTATCTACCCGATTCAGTTAAAAATGATATCTTAAATAGTAATGCATCTATTACAGATGCATGGGTAGAATTAACCAGGGTTTATGTATTTGGAGATTCTAACGGGACGTTCCAGTTTGGCGCATATAAGATAACATCTCCTTGGTCATCAATAGGTTTCACAGCCGACAGTTTAGAGAATGGAGCGCAATTCACCTACGATGCTACAGACATTGCTACGCAAAAAAATGTGACTGATTCATTAACTTCGTTTCATCTAAATACATCGTATATGACCAATGAATTGATGAATTATGGAAACGGTCAGGCAACCAATGGACTTTATTTGAA
>Ga0209919_1000771_pt1 | contig 15857 bp, 15 predicted proteins | sample SalPon2A_C_D2_MG_FD_185721 | JGI IMG/M metagenome (GOLD analysis project Ga0209919, IMG submission 185721) | Soil microbial communities from South San Francisco under conditions of wetland restoration - Salt Pond MetaG R2A_C_D2_MG (SPAdes)... | ecosystem: Environmental > Terrestrial > Soil >... | reverse complement strand
TGCCGCGGCGCCTCTTCGCCTGTCGTGCGGGCCGGGCGTCATCCACGCCCGGCAGCATGGCCCGCTGCGGCAGGCTTGGCAGAGGAGGAGCAACCATGTGGCGCCACTGGCGATGGGCGTGGAGGCTGATCCTGCTGCTGGCGTTCGCCGCCGCGCAGGGTGGCGTGGCACGGGCGCAGACGTTCTTTCCCGAGCGGGAGGCCACCTGGCCCGGCTCCCTGCTCTCCGTGACCATCTCCGACTTCAGCAGCAGCACCGATTCCACCACCACCGCAGGCACGGACAACACCAAGATCGAGGATGACCTGTGGCAGACCAAGGCCGCCCTGCAGCGGGGCTGGTTCGGCCTGGGCGGCGTGACCGAGCAGCGCTCCTTCACCGAGCGCTCCGGTAGCCTCACCGTCAGCAACGACCGCGAGCTCGGCGGCGGTTATCTCAGCGGCAATCTCACGGGCCTGCTGACGGAGACCGATCAGCTCTGGCTCGTGCTCAGCGCCGCCAAGCGCACGGACACCTATCGCTTCGACACGTTCACGCAGGACGTGGCAGACCGCATGCCCCTGCAGGTGGGCTTGGCCTACCGCGTGGGCGTGCTGCTGCTGGGCTACGGCCGCGGCACCGGGCAGCTCAGCGTGACCGGCCGCGACCCCGGCACGCTCAACCTCGCGCAGGATCTGGACGTGCCGCAATCCACCGCGCTGGTGGGTTTGCTGCTGGGCGATCCGGGCGCCTATGGCCTGGACCTCACGCTGCAGCGGCGCAGCCTGAAAGCGACCGTGGGCACGCAGATCTCCCTGGACGAGGCCTGGGAGGAGGAACTGCGCACGCTGCTGGGCCTGGGCCGCTTCTCCCTCGAATACACGCTGGTGCGCAGCCGCCGCGTGCTGCTGCCGCTCAGCGACAAGTCCAGCCGCGAGCGCCGCGTCTCCCTGGGCCTGCGGCTGACGCCCAGCTTCTCCCTGGCCGCCTCCCAGCGCTGGGGCCGCGACACGCTGAGCTTCCCGCTGCAGGGCACACCGGCCACGGATGCCTTCGAGCGCACCGACACCACCTTCACGTTCCTGTTCACGTTCTGACGCCGCACCGGTGGCGCGGGCGTCCCCGCCCGCGTACGACGCACCCGGTTGGCTTCGTTTCGCACTCCTGTCCCGACCCGGCCGCCCCCTGCCAATCAGCCACGCCACCCGCCCGGCTGCGATTGGCTCCGTTTCGCAATTTTCTCCGCGCGGGCCGCAGAGCCCTGCCAGTCGCGGCGTTGCGGCCCCACCAGCATAGCGTAGAAGGACGGCGGGCGCAGCGGACAAAGGCAGACGAATGTGGACATGCACGGTGTCAGCGTGGCGCCACCGGCAGGCTCTGGGACACGCTGCCCGGTGGCTTCAGCCGTGGACGGGGATGCGCTCCAGTTCGTCCCGCAGGCGCGGCTCGGCTTGCCACAGGTCGTAAGCCTGTTGCATGCGCAGCCACAGCGCGGGTCCGTTGCCGCAGAACCGGCCCAGGCGCAGGGCCATTTCCACGGTGACGGGCTGGTGGCCCGCCATGATCCGGTGCAGGCTCTGCCGAGAGATTCCCAACTGGCGCGCCGCCTCGCTGACGGAGATGCCCAGCGCGGGCAGCACGTCCTCACGCAGCACCTCGCCCGGGTGCACTGGCGGCATGCGGTGCGACCTGTCGACGACGGTTTCGCGCGGCTGGGTCATGGGAGCCGTTCTCGATGGTATTGTTCCAGGTCTACGCGCCAAGCATCGCCGTCGATCCATTCGAAGGTGATGCACCAGCGGCCATTGACGTGGATGGTGTGACGTCGTGGCCTTCCGCGCAGTCCGTGAAAATTGAAGCCGGGGATATTCAACTCCTCCAGCCGTTCCGCCAAGTGCAGCACGCCAAGGCGGCGGCGGATTCGATCCACCAGGTCCGGCCGCAGTCGGCTGGGGTCGTCCTCGATGAACAACCGCGCCAAGCCACGGTGGCGGAAGCTCCCGATCATGCCCGCAGTGTAACACGAGTCGAGACAGTGTCAAACATCATGTTACAGGTCCTTCCTGTCGGTATATGGCCACCCCGGCTGCTCGCCCGTGAAGGACTGCCCGCCCCCGCCCTTGGCGGCCGAGCGGTCCGCCGCCGTGCGCACGTCCGGCACCAGCGGCTTCGGCCGCACCTGGCCGCCCGTCAAGCCAGTCGGCAACGCAACCACGCGTAGGGCTTTGGGCAGCGAAGGAACCCGGCGGTCTGCCCACCGGGAACCCGTGCGCCTATCCAGCGGGGCAGACCCGTCAGCGCTCGGGTGTATAGCAACGCTAAGCTATCGAGCACCGCACAAGCACGCAACGAGAACGTCAGGCTTTCCAGCCACCCACCAACACCAACCCCACAGCCCTTCACACGCCCGAGAGCCGCTGCCATGGCGCCCGCAAAGGTGTCGCGACGATCGCAAAAACACGCCCCGCTCCCCCCGGATTGTCCTCCGTCAATCGGCCCGGTTGACCTATGTCACAAGACCGGTTGACCCAAATCAATCCGTTTCCGCCCGACCGGATCGATAGTCAACCCTAGGGACACTCATATCCCCCCGCTGTGTACAGCAAAGGTCGATGCTTGGCCGCTTGGCCGCGCGACTGCAACAACACCTTCGCTTCCGGGCCCGCCACGCATTCCCGTGCACAACGGGAAGCAGTCGCGTCGACGCCGTCGACGTCCCCACCTCCCTCCCAAGGGCCGGAGGAGCCGATCATGGAACCGAAACCGCTTACGATGTGGGAGCAGATGCAGTTGCAGGGCTACTCACGTCGCCACTTCGTCCAACTCTGCGGCTGGCTGGCCGCGGCCGCCGGCATCGAGTACAGCGCCTTGGGCAAGGTGGTGTATGCGCTGGAGACCAAGGCCCGTCCGCCGGTGGTCTGGTATCACTTCCAGGAGTGCACCTGCTGCAGCGAATCGTTCATCCGATCGTCGCACCCGCTGGTGGCGGACATCGTGCTGGACCGCATCTCGCTGGATTACTCGGAAACACTGCAGGCCGCCGCCGGCCACCAGGCCGAGGCCGCGCTGCACAACACGCTCACGAAGTACAAGGGCCAGTACCTGATGGTCGTGGAGGGCTCCGTGCCCACCGCCGCGGAGGGCGCCTACTGCTGCATCGCCGGGCGCTCCGCGATGGATATCGTGCAGGAGGGCGCGGAGGGCGCCAAGGCCATCATTGCCTGGGGAAGCTGCGCCTCCAACGGCTGCGTGCAGGCGGCCAGCCCCAACCCCACCTCCGCCACGCCGATGCACGAGCTTCTGCACGGCAAGCCGCTGATCAACGTGCCGGGCTGCCCGCCCATCGGCGAGGTGATGGCCGGCGTCATCGTGCACCTGCTGACCTTCGACCGGCTGCCGGAGCTGACGGACACGGGCCGGCCCAAAGCGTTCTACTCGCGGCGCGTACACGACACGTGCTACCGGCGCCCGAACTTCGACGCAGGGCTCTTCGCCGAATCCTTCGACGACGAGAACGCGCGGCGCGGCTACTGCCTGTACAAGCTGGGCTGCCGCGGCCCGGTCACGTACAACGCCTGCGGCGTGACCAAGTGGAACGAGGGCACCAGTTTCCCCATCCAGTCCGGCCACCCCTGCATCGGCTGCAGCGAGGCGGGCTTCTGGGACAACTCTCCGTTCTATCGCCAGCTCCCGTCCTTCCCCGGCTTCGGCATCGAATCCACGGCGGACCGGGTGGGCGCCATCGCGGCCATCGCCACGGGCGTGGGCGTGGGCATCCATGCGGTCGCGACGGGCGTCCGGGATGCGCGGACCCGCAAGGCGGACGAGGCGAACAAAGGAGGTGAGTGATGGCTACGCGCGTCGTTGTCGATCCCATCACCCGGATCGAAGGCCATCTGCGGATCGAGGCCGAGATCAAGGACGGCCGCATCGTGGATGCCTACAGCTCCGGCACGATGGTGCGGGGCCTGGAGATCATCCTGAAGGGGCGTGACCCGCGCGATGCGTGGGCCTTCACGGAGCGCGCCTGCGGTGTGTGCACCACGGTGCACGCGCTGGCCTCGGTGCGCACGGTGGAAAACGCCCTGGGCATCACCGTGCCGCCCAACGCGGAACTGGTGCGCAACCTGATGTTCGCCGCCCAGTACATGCAGGATCACGTGGTGCACTTCTACCACCTGCACGCGCTGGACTGGGTGGATGTGGTGAGCGCGCTGAAGGCCGATCCCAAGGGCACCTCGGAGATTGCCCGCAGCATCTCGCGCTGGCCCAAGAGCTCGCCCAAGTACTTCCAGGACGTGCAGAACCGCATCAAGGCCTTTGTGGCCAGCGGGCAGTTGGGCATCTTCGCCAATGCCTACTGGGGCCACAAGGCCTACAAACTGCCGCCGGAGGTGAACCTGCTGGGCGTGGCGCACTACCTGGAGGCGCTGGACTGGCAGCGGGAGATCGTGAAGGTGCACGCCATCTTCGGCGGCAAGAACCCACACCCCAACTACCTGGTGGGCGGCGTACCCTGCGCCATCAACACGGAGGAGGTGAACGCCATCAATATCGAGCGGCTGGCCGAGGTGGGCACGCTGCTCGATCAGGCGCAGACCTTCGTGGAGCAGGTGTACCTGCCGGACCTGCTGGCCGTCGCGTCCTTCTACAAGGACTGGGGCGCCATCGGCGGTGGGCTGGAGAACTACCTGGCCTATGGCGACCTGCCCACCAACGGCTACGGCGATCCCGGGCGGTTCAAGTTCCAGCGCGGCATCGTGCTGGGCCGCAACCTGAACGAGGTGGTGCCCATCGACGCCACGGACCCGGGGCAGATCCAGGAGTTCATCTCGCACTCCTGGTACGAGTACAGCGACGGCGACCAGGCCGGCAAGCACCCCTGGGTGGGCGAGACGAAGCTCAACTACACGGGGCCCAAGCCGCCCTACGAGCACCTGGAGGTGGAGCAGAAGTACAGTTGGCTCAAGACACCGCGCTGGAAGGGCCAGCCCATGGAGGTGGGCCCGCTGGCCCGCATGCTGGTTGCCTATGCCGCGGGCAACGCGGAGGTGCGCGAGGAGGTGGGCGCGGCGCTGAAGCAACTGCAGGTGCCCGTCGGTGCGCTGTTCTCCACGCTGGGCCGCACCGCGGCGCGGGGCCTGGAGACCCGCCTGGTGGCGCGCTGGGCCAAGGAGTTCTACGGCCAGTTGCTCACCAACATCAAGAACGGCGACAGCCGCACCTTCGACAACGCGCACTGGGATCCCTCCACCTGGCCCGCAGAGGCCAAGGGCGTGGGGCTCTCCGAGGCGCCGCGCGGGGCGCTGGCGCACTGGATCGTCATCAAGGACGGCAAGATCGACAACTATCAGCTCGTCGTCCCCAGCACCTGGAACGCCTCGCCGCGCGACCCCAAGGGGCAGCGCTCCGCGTACGAGGCCGCCCTGCTGGGCACGCCGGTGGCCAATCCGGAGCAACCGGTGGAGATCCTGCGCACGATCCACTCGTTCGATCCGTGCATTGCCTGCGCGGTGCACCTGTACGACGAATCGGGCAGCTATCGGCACCAGCTCGATGTCTTCTAGGAGGCCGGTATGGCGAGGCTATTCGAGGAGGTCTACGTCTACGAGGCCCCGGTGCGGGCGTTCCACTGGATCAACGTGCTGTGCGTCGTGACGCTGTTCGTTACGGGGCTCATCATCGGCAATCCACCCGTGTTCCTGGGGCACAACGAGGCGGCGTTCGGGTACTGGTTCGGCACGGTGCGCTTCATCCACTTCGCCACTGCGTATATCTTCGTGTGCAACATTGCGCTGCGGCTGTACTGGGCGTTCCGGGGCAACCGCTTCGCGCGCTGGTTCCGCTACCTCCCGCTGCGCCGGAGCCAGTGGGCGCAGGTGGGCGAGATGGCAAAGCGCTATCTGCTGCTCTCGGGGCGCGGACGAACGATCGTGGGTGCCAACGCCCTGGCCGGGTTGATCTACCTGCTGATGTTCCTGGTGGTGATCTTCATGGTCGTCTCCGGCTTCGGCCTGTACGCGGCGGGCAGCGATTCCTGGTTCCCGCGGCTGTTTGCCTGGATCGTGCCGCTGATGGGCAGCCCTGCCACGGTGCGGCTGTGGCACCACGTGGCGGCATGGATGTTCCCCGTGTTCGCGATTCTGCACGTGTACCTGGTGTACTTCAATGAGCGCACCGAGCACGGGGGAATCATCTCCACCATGGTCAGCGGGTGGCGCCGCGTGGAATCCCGATGAGGGCTCCACGGCGCAACCCGGCCACCGCGCCTGCGGAGGCCCGAGCGCCCGGCACGAGCGCGTCCCCCGTCTCAACGGCGGACGTGCTCGTGCTGGGCATCGGTAACCTGCTGCTGGGCGACGAGGGCGTGGGTGTCCACGTCGCACGGCGGCTGGAGCAGGCGCCGTTGCCTCCGGGCGTGGCGGTGCTGGATGGCGGCACCGGGGGGCTGCACCTGCTCTCGTGCCTGACGGAGCACCCGGCGCTGGTGGTGGTGGACGCCACGATCGACGGACGCCCCGCGGGCAGCGTCACGCGCCTGCGGCCGCGCTTCGCGAGTGACTATCCGCGCACGCTGGTAGCGCACGACATCGGGCTCAAGGACCTTGTGGACGCGGCGCAGGTGCTGGGTGCACAGCCGCGCATCGAGTTGGTCACGGTATCCATCGCGGACGGGTGCGGGATGTCGCTGGAGCTGTCGCCGCCCCTGGCGGCGGCGCTGCCCCGGGCCATCCAGGCCGTCCACGCTGCGCTGGACGATCTGCGGGCGGAGGCGGCCATCGCCTGACCCCCGGCGCGCGGAGGCCGCACTGAGGCAATGCAGCGGGAGGCACGACCGTGCATGAGTTGGCCCTGAGCCAAAGCATCGTGGAGCTGTTGGCGGAGTTGTCCGCCCGCGAAGGCATCCGCACGGTGACCCGGGTGGTGCTGGAGGTGGGGGAGGCTGCCGGCGTGGAGTGCGAGGCCCTGCGCTTCTGCTTCGACGCCGCGACCCGCGAGACCCTCGCCGAGGGCGCGGAGCTGTGCATCGAACGCAAGGCGGCCGTGGGCGAGTGCCTGCACTGTCACCGTGAGTTTCCCATGCCGGGCGGGCTGGCACCGTGTCCGCACTGCCGCAGTTGGGGCGCGCGGCTGGTCACCGGCCGCGAGCTGCGCGTGCAGGCCTTCGAGGGAGACTGACATGCGGCGCCCGGAACAGGAACGACGCATGCGCGGGCAATGGCGCCACAGCGGGCACGAAGTGTCGGTGCGCGTGCGGGCTGCCGCGGGGGTGCAGCGGGTGCGCCTGCGCGTGCAGGGCACGGTGCAGGGCGTGGGCTTCCGCCCGTTCGTGCACACGCTGGCCACGGCCTGCGGCCTGGGGGGCTTCGTGTACAACCATGCGCACGGCGTCGTGATCGAGCTGGAGGGCCTGCCGGCCGCACACGAGGCCTTCCTGGCGCGGTTCCACACCACGCTGCCCCCGCTGGCGCACATCGAATCGTTGCGGAGCGAGGCGCTGTCGCCACGGGGGCAGCGCACCTTCCACATCGAGGCCAGCCGAGGGGCGGTGCGCCGCTTCACGCTGATCTCGCCCGACACGGCCACCTGCCCGGAGTGTCTGGCCGAGTTGCGCACGCCCGGCAACCGCCGCTACCGACACCCGTTCATCAACTGCACGCACTGCGGCCCGCGCTTCACGCTGATCCAGGACATTCCCTACGACCGCCCCAACACCACCATGGCCGCGTTCGCCATGTGCCCGGACTGCGAGGCGGAGTATGGGGAGCCCACGGACCGGCGCTTCCATGCCGAGCCCACGGCGTGTCCGCGCTGCGGGCCGCAACTGCGCCTGCTCGATGCCGTCGGCCAGCCGCTGGCGGAGGAGCCCCTGGCGGGCGCGGTGGCGCGGCTGCGCGCGGGCGGCATCCTGGCCGTGAAGGGCCTCGGCGGCTACCACCTGGCCTGCGACGCACGCAACGCGAGCACTGTCGCCGAACTGCGGCGCCGCAAGCAGCGCGACGACAAGCCCTTCGCGCTGATGGTGGCCGACCTGGACGAGGCGCGGAGGCTCTGCCACGTGGAGGCGCAGGAGGCGGCCCTGCTCGCCGCGCCCGAGCGCCCCATCGTGCTGCTGCCGCGCCGCGCGGATGCGGACGTGGCGGAAGCGGTGGCGCCCGGCTTCCGGGAACTGGGACTGATGCTGCCTTACACGCCGCTGCACCACCTGCTGCTGGGCGATAGCGGCCTGGCGCTGGTGATGACCAGCGGCAACGGCAGCGACGAGCCCATCGCCCACCGCGACGAGGATGCCCTGCGGCGGCTGGGGCCGCTGGTGGATGCGTTCCTGCTGCACGACCGCGCCATCCACGTGCGCTGCGACGACTCCGTGCTGCGGCCGGGGCCGGCGGCGCCGCAACTGCTGCGGCGGTCGCGGGGTTACGTGCCGGAGCCGATCCGGCTGCGGCGGAGCGTCTCGCATCCGATCCTGGCCTGTGGCGGCGAACTGAAGAACACGTTTTGCCTGGTACGCGACCGCTTCGCATTCATGAGCCACCACATCGGCGACCTGGAGAACGAGGAGACCTACGCCGCATTCGTAAGCGGCGTGGAGCACTTCCAGCGCCTGTTCCAGATCGAGCCCTCGCTGATCGTGCACGACCTGCACCCGGACTACCTCTCCACCCGCTACGCGCAGGAGCACGCGGAAGGCCGGACGGTGGTGGGCGTGCAGCACCACCACGCGCACATCGCCAGCGCCATGGCGGACAACGACCTGGTGGGCCCGGTGATCGGCGTGGCCTTTGACGGCACGGGCTATGGCACCGACGGGCACCTGTGGGGCGGCGAGTTCCTCATCACCGACTACGGGAGCTACTACCGCGCGGCGCACTGGAGCTACTTCCCCCTGCCGGGCGGCGCACAGGCCATCCGCGAGCCCTGGCGCATCGCCCAGGTGCTGCTGGGGCAGGCCTTCGGGCCGGAGGCGTCCGCGCTGCTGCCGCGACTGCTCCCTGGCATCGCCACGGCGCAGACGCGCGTGGTGGAGCAGATGGTGGCGCGGGGTTTCAACGCGCCCCAGAGCAGCGGCGTGGGGCGGCTGTTCGACGCGGCGGCGGCGCTGCTGACCGGCCGCACCCGCGTGACCTACGAGGGGCAGGCTGCCATCGAGCTTGAGCAGCGAGCCGACCCCACGGTGACCGACGTGTTCCCGCTGGAGTTGGGCGTGCCGCCTGATGGCGCGGCGCCCTGGCAGCTTCCCAGTGCCGCCCTGCTGGGCGCCGTGGCGCGCGGGCTGCTGCGTGGCGATCCGCCAGCCGCGCTGGCGGCACGCTTCCACAACACGCTGGCGGAGGCCGTGGGCGATGTCTGCACGCGGCTGGCCGTACGCCACGGCCCGCACCCCGTCGTGCTGAGCGGGGGCGTGTTCCAGAACACCCTGCTGCTGCGCCGCACGCTGGTGGTGCTGAAGCGGCGGGGGCTGCAGGCATTCACGCACCGGCGCGTGCCCGCCAACGACGGGGGGCTCGCGCTCGGGCAAGCCATGATCGGAGAGGCGTTGCGATGTGTCTAGCCATTCCCGCCCGCGTCGTCACGCTGGACGGCGCCATGGCCACCGTGGAGGTGGCGGGCGTCACGCGAACCGCTTCCACGCACCTGCTGGACGGCGTGCGGGTAGGCGACTATCTGCTCATTCACGCGGGCTTCGCGCTCAGCCGGCTGGATGAGGCGGAGGCCCAGGAGACCCTGCGGCTGCTGGAGCAGATGGGCGAACTGGAAGTGGGCGCGCTCGGCTGAACGCACGACAGGGGAGAAGGCGCATGAAGTACATGGACGAATTCCGCGACCCCGCCCTGGCCCAGCGCCTGGTGCGGGAGATCCGTTCGCTGGTGCGCGCACCGGTGCGCATCATGGAGATCTGCGGCGGGCACACCGCGGTGATCTTCAAGTATGGCATCCACAAGATGGTGCCGCCGGAGATCGAGTACATCCACGGGCCCGGCTGCCCCGTGTGCGTCTCGCCGCGGGAAAAGGTGGACTTGGCTATCCAGCTCGCCTGGCAGGACGACGTGATCTTCACGACCTTCGCGGACATGATCCGCGTGCCCGGCTCGCGCTCTTCCCTGGCGCGCGAGCAGGCCCGGGGCGCGGACGTGCGCATGGTGTACTCCTCGCTGGATGCATTGGAGATCGCCCGGCGCAACCCGCACCGCCCCGTCGTGTTCTTCGCCATCGGCTTCGAGACCACCGCGCCCACCAACGCCATGGCGGTGCTGCTGGCGCGCGAGCAGGGGCTGACGAACTTCTCGATCGTCTCCAACCACGTCACGGTGCCCCCGGCCATCCGGGCCATCCTGGACGCGCCGGAAGTGCGGCTGGATGCCTTCATCGCGCCCGGCCACGTAAGTCTGGTGACCGGCAGCCGCATCTACCGCTTTATCGCGGAGGAATACGGCAAGCCGGTGGTCATCTCCGGCTTCGAGCCGTTGGACCTGCTGCAGGCCACGGCGATGGTGCTGCGCCAGCAGCGCGAGGGACGCGCCACGGTGGAAAACCAGTACCGGCGCGCCGTCTCCGAAATGGGCAACCTGAAGGCGCAGGCGGCCGTGGACACGGTGTTCGAAACGAGCGACATGACCTGGCGCGGGCTGGGCATGATTCCCGGTAGCGGGCTGAAGGTGCGCCCCGCCTTCGCGGCGCACGACGCGGAGCGGCGCTTCGCGCTGCAGCCGCCGGCACCCAGCCGCGACCCCAAGGCCTGCGAGTGCGGGGACATCCTGCGGGGCTTGAAGGCGCCCTGGGACTGCCGCGTGTTCGGCACGGCCTGCACGCCGGAGAAACCGCTGGGGGCCTGCATGGTATCCTCGGAGGGCGCCTGCGCCGCGTACTACCACTACGGCCGCCACTGGCCGGCCACGGGCTGAGGCACACCATGGAGCAACACAACCACCGGCCCGACGGCAAGGAGGTGCTGCTGGCCCACGGCAGCGGCGGGCGCAGCATGCACCAGCTCGTGGACGGGCTGATCGTGCCCGCACTGGCCAACCCCCTGCTGGACCGCATGGAAGACCAGGCCACGCTGGAGATCAACGGCCTGCGGCTGGGCTTCACGACGGACTCGTTCGTCGTGGACCCCATCTTCTTTCCCGGTGGCGACATCGGGGCGCTGGCGGTCAACGGTACCGTGAACGACCTGGCCATGGGCGGCGCACGGCCGCTCTACCTCAGCCTGTCCTTCATTCTGGAGGAGGGCCTGGCCCTGGCCGAATTGGAGCGCATCCTGGCCTCCATCCGCGCGGCGGCGGCCATCAGCGGCGTGCAGATCGTGACGGGCGACACCAAGGTGGTGCACCGCGGCAGTGCCGACAAGGTGTTCATCAACACCGCGGGCGTGGGCTTGATGACGGACGGAACGCGCATCAGCGCGGCGGGCGCGCAGGTGGGTGACCGCATTCTGCTCAGTGGCAGCCTGGGCGATCATGGCATGGCCATCATGTCCCGCCGCGAGGGCTTCGAGTTCGAGGCGGCGATCGAGAGCGATACGGCCGGGCTGTGGCCGCTGGTGGATGCCATGCTGGCTGCCGCGCCGGGCGCCGTCCACGCCATGCGCGATCCCACCCGGGGCGGGCTGGCGAGCTGCCTCAACGAGATCGCCCAGCGCTCCGGCGTCGGCATGCGGCTCCAGGAGGCCGCCATCCCCGTGCACGAGCCCGTGCGGGGCGCCTGCGAGATGCTGGGGCTGGACCCGCTGTACGTGGCCAACGAGGGCAAGCTGATGGCGGTCGTGCAGCCCGAGCACGCCGAGCGCGTGCTGGCGGCCGTCCGCACGCATCCGCTCGGCCGGGAGGCGCAGCTCGTGGGCACGGTGGTGGAGGACACACGGCATCTGGTGGTGATGGAAACGGCATTCGGCGGCAGCCGGATCGTGGACCTGTTGGCCGGCGATCCCCTGCCGCGCATCTGTTGACCGGGAGGTAGCCCGGCCGATCGGCCCCCACGGGCCAGCGACGGAGACGAGTCATGTGCGGCACCTGCGGATGCGGACAACCCGATACGGCGCACGGCCCTGCGCACAGCCACGATGAGGGGCATGCCCACGAACACGGGCACGGGCACGAGCACGAGCACGAGCACACACATGACCATCGGCACGAGCACACGCACAGTCATGACCACAGCCACGCGCACACGCACGAACAGGGCGACACCGAGGCGCGGCGGGTACAGGTGGAGCAGGACCTGCTGGCCAAGAACGACCACATCGCGTCCCACAACCGCGAATGGCTGGAAGGCGAGGGCATCCTGGCGCTGAACTTCGTCAGCTCGCCGGGAGCCGGCAAGACAACCCTGCTGGAGCGCACATTGGCCGAGCTGCGCGGGGAACTGCACTTCTGCGTGATCGAGGGCGATCAGCAGACCGACAACGATGCGCGGCGCATCGCGGCCACCGGGGCGCCGGTGATCCAGGTGAACACGGGCGCCATGTGCCACCTGGATGCGGACATGGTGCACGATGCGCTGCACCGGCTGACGCCCCCCGCCGGCGCCGTGCTGGCCATCGAGAACGTGGGCAACCTGGTGTGCCCGTCGCTGTTCGATCTGGGCGAAGCCTGCAAGGTGCTCATCTCCAGCGTGACCGAAGGCGAGGACAAGCCCATCAAGTATCCCTACATGTTCCGGGCGTCGCGGCTGGTGTTGCTGAACAAGCTGGACCTTGCGCCCCACACGGACTTCGACGTGGCGGCCTTCCGCGAGTATGCCCTGCGCGTCAATCCGGAGTTGGAGATCCTGGCGCTGTCCGCCCGCACGGGCGAGGGGCTGGGGGCTTGGTACGACTGGCTGCGCGCCCGCCGGGCGCTTCCGCAGCAGGCCGCCTGAGTCGCACCCGGTGCGTTCGCCGCGCGGCCCCGTTGGTGCGGCGCCATGGCGTGGCTCGCGGTGGGGCACCTGTTCTCACGCCCCCCAATACGCGCGTCTGGGGAAAGCTTGGTGCCGCGAGGCCAGCGGCGCGCGGGAGCGGAACGGCTAACCCCGGCGGTAGGGCAGCGCCAGGGCAGCAGGAGGGGCCGTGCGCCCCACAGCCCCAACCACCGCCAACAACGCCAACACGTAGGGCAAGAGCAGAAGCAGCGTGGTGGGCACCGTCACGCCCATGTCTGGCAGCTGGAATTGCAGAGCCGTGGCGGCTCCGAAGAGCAAGCAGGCCAGGAAGGTCTTGCCTGGGCGCCAAGCACCAAAGATCACAGCCGTAATGGCTAGGTAGCCCGCGCCATTGGTCATGTTTTCCGTAAACGTGTGGATATCCCCCAGGGATACAAACGCCCCGCCCAGCCCGGCCATACCTCCAGCGAACAGCACGGCCCCGTAGCGGATACGCCGAATGGCCACCCCCGCCTGATCTGCCGCCCGCGGCTCCTCTCCCACTGCCTTGATGGCCAGACCCCAGGCCGTCTGATCCAGGGCCAACCACGTGACCAGCAGCAGCCCCAATCCCAAGTAGACCAAGCCGGTCTGCTGAAACAGTGCAGTTCCCATCCAGGGCAAGTCGCCCAGCACCGGCACGTGCCACTTGCCGAAGCCGGGGATGGCGTCGCGCGAAAGGGCGCCAAACACCTCCCGATAGAGCAAGGTGGTGGCGCCCAGGGCCAGGATGTTGAAACCGATGCCCACCACCAGTTGGTTGGCGCCCACGCTAACGCTGAGCCACGCCTGCACCAGCGCCACGATCAAGGCCGCCAGCACCCCGATCAGGAGACCCAGCAGGGGGTCATTCGTACTCCAGGATCCCCAGGCGCCAAAGAAGGCGCCCGTGAGCATCATCCCCTCCAGGCTCAGGTTCAGCACGCCTGCGCGCTCGCTGACCAGTTCCCCGGTGGACGCGAACACCAACGGCATGGCCAGCCGCAGACTGGAGGCCACGAACAATGCCAAGTGTTCGGCAATCATGACGCACCTTCCTTGTGGGCTGCCAATTGGGAGGCCGCCGCGATTGTCACCACCAGCAGGCCCTCAATGATGAGCACCACCGCTGCCGGCACCCGTGCGGTGATTTCCATGGCGATACCCCCTGACCGGAGGAAGCCGAAGCACAGCGCGCCCAGCAATACCCCCAGCGGAGAGCCCCGGGCCAGCAGGCCCACCACCAGACCGTCAAAGCCAAATCCGGACGAAAAGCCGCTCTTCAGGCTGTACTGCTCGCCCTGGATCATCATGGCCCCCGCCAACCCACCGAGTGCCCCGGCAATCGCCATGGACAGAATTACCACCTTGCCATCGTCGATCCCCGCCCGGCGCGCGGCCACGGGGTTGTAGCCAACCGCCTTGAGTTGAAACCCGAATTTGGAGCGCGCCAGCACGATCCACCCCAGCACCAGGGCCGCCAGCGTGAGCGGCGCACCCAGGTGCATGGGCGAGCCGCTGGCGGCAAACAGCAATGGCAGCTTGGTGGCGTCCGGGATTTCCAGGGATTCCGGCAACGTGGCCGAAGAGGTCATCGGCTGACGCAGAAGCGCCTCGGACTGCACGGCGCCGTACACGAGGAGCAATCCGATGAAGGTAAGCAGCAGGGTGCTGATCACCTCGTTGGTACCGCGCTTGACCTTGAACCAGCCCGCTACAGCCCCCCATACGCCCCCCGCCAACGTACCCGACAACAACGGCACCAGCATGGCCAGCCCGGCAGGCAAGCCACTGATGCCGTGATTGAGCGCGGCCGCGGTGGCGAACATGCCGCCCACTGCGATCTGCCCCTCGCCGCCCACATTGACCAGATTGGCGCGGTTGGCCAGGATGTAGCCCAGCCCCACCAGCGCAAACACCACCGCACGGTTGATGGAGGAGCCGAAGGCGTAGGCCGAACCGAAGGTCCCGTCTCCAAAGGCACCGAGCGCATCCCAAATGGAGCCGCTGGTGAGGGCGACCAACGCGAGACCCGTGGCCACGGAGCCGGCGATTGCGACCAGCGTCCACAGCGAACGCCGATCGCGCAGGGGCCGGGCAAGGGCCGAGGATAGGCTTTTCATATTCCGTGTCCGGACATTAGGGCCCCGATGTGCTGCCGGTGCGCCGGTTCGGCGGGCGACTCACCCACGATCTTGCCGCGGAAGATCACTGCCACGCGGTGAGCGATGGCCATCAGTTCGTCCAGTTCCGACGAGATGAGCAGGATCCCCACGCCCCGCCGGGCCGCCTCGCGCAGGAAAACGGCGACCGCCTCTACCGCGCTCACGTCCAGCCCACGGGTGGGTTGCGCGGCCAACAGGAAGCGCAGAGGCCGCAGGTTCAGTTCCCGCGCCAGCACTGCCTTCTGCTGATTGCCGCCCGAAAGCGTGCGGAAGGGCACGTCCGGATCGGCCGCCCGCACGTCGAACTCCGCCATCAACTCCAGGGCGCGTCGGCGCATCTGGCGCCGACGCAGCAGCCCCAGGCGGGTATAATCCGACAAGGAGCCCAACAGCAGGTTTTCCGCCAAGCTCAGGGCGGGAATGCAGCCCACGGCGTGTCGGTCTTCCGGGATGATTCCCGCTCCGGCGGCGGTGATGAAGGCGGGCGACCGGCCCGTGATCTCCGTCCCCGCCACGAAGACGCGCCCGGCACTGGGCGGCGCGAGTCCGGCCAGAATCGCCCCCAGCTCGGACTGCCCGTTGCCCTCCACCCCGGCCAGGCCCACGATTTCCCCTGGCTGCACCAGCAGGGTCACCTCATCCAGGCGGCGCACACCCGTGTCGTCCACAAAGTCCAACCCATCCAGCATCAGCGCCGGTTCCTCTTGCGTCTCCGCAGGCAGGTGAGCATGGGCCGGTGCCGCGGGTGGCGCCTCGCTCTCGGGCGGCGGGGTCAGTCCCAATTCTTCCGCCAGCACCAGATCCAGAGACTTTAGCTCGCGGCCGATCATGGCC
>Ga0209919_1000768_pt1 | contig 15888 bp, 17 predicted proteins | sample SalPon2A_C_D2_MG_FD_185721 | JGI IMG/M metagenome (GOLD analysis project Ga0209919, IMG submission 185721) | Soil microbial communities from South San Francisco under conditions of wetland restoration - Salt Pond MetaG R2A_C_D2_MG (SPAdes)... | ecosystem: Environmental > Terrestrial > Soil >... | reverse complement strand
AATCTTCTCATGGCTTTCAAACAGATCATCATCTTTGAAATCTTCTTTCGTTTGTTCAAATAAGAACTGATAAAACTCTAAGCCATCTTTAGGTTTGAATTTCTCATAGCTCTTACGAGCTTTATTAAACTCAGCCAAGGAGAACAATTGAGATCCATCATTGCTTCTTTCATAGCGAATTTTAATAAATAAAATCTTACTAATCTCATCAAATGCTGCTTCCGGAGAGAGCTTGTCGTTGTTTCTGATAATGTTATGGCACTTGAAAAGAAGCTTTGAGAACTCATCTCTTGTAAATGCTTTTGTTTGTTGCAGCAATGTAGTTATTTTCTTTTGATCATCAACAATGTCCGCACTTGGAATATCAATGATTTCATCTAAACGTTTTGGGATTTTTCCTTTAAGGACTTTGAATATTCTTGTTTCTTTAAGGTTCGTTGTAACAAAGAAATCAGCGCCAGCCCATGATGCGTAATTATAGCCTTGGAAAAAATCCTCTTCTCGTATCGTGATCTGCTCAGCTTTACACTCTATAACAATAACAGGGCTATTATCTTTGGCTTTATCCTCTTTTGATTTCCAAATAACAATGTCAGCCATGGCCCGGCCTTGCCCGCGCTGAGAGTTATTGACCTTCACCTCTTGCGCCATCTGCTCAGTTGAGAATCCGTAATTATTAATTAGCCGACAAACATACTTTTGCCTCACCTCTTCCTCAGGCTTTTTTAGTAACCATTTATCTTTAAGGGGAGCAAAAATTTTATTGTCTTTTATTTGGACATCACACTTCATTATTTCAACCTTCTAACTTTATTACGATAAGTTCGCCTCAATCACAACCTACCGTTTCACTTCATCTAATGTTTTCCCATCTTCGTATTTCCATTCGGTCCAGCCATTGGCATGGCGGCCCAAAACAACATTAGCTGCTGCACTTGGTGAAGGAAACACACGGTTCTCTGTAAAGCGATAAAGGTCGCCAACTTGTTCCAGTATGCCTTGATCTATTAATTCTCTTCGTCTTTGGGGAATCCATGCGCCAGCAGACTTCGCATCCTCTAAAGCACAGGTAGAGCCTGCAAACACAACCAAACCATCTTCAGTGTATTCTCCGGTTGCCTCCGCCCCCTTGCCTTTGCAATAGAGAAAATCCTTCTTTTTTGTATTGGCCTTCACCATCTCATCGAAGATCGGATAGCCCAGCGCGGAAACAAGCAGCTGCATCGTTTCGAAGAAATCCCAGATGTCCGCTTCGTCGGATTCGCGCACATGCGGCCTTGATGAGCCAGTGCTGTTTTCCAGCCGGTAGCGCTTCGCCTTTGTGGCTTCATCGATGCTGATCGATTCGAGGAACTTCACATGTGTCTTGGTCAGAAATCCGATTCTGGAGGTGGCAACCACAGCATGCGTCCACTCGCGCTTCTGGTGATCGGGGTTCTTGATTCGCTTGGAAAAATTCTCTGCCTCACCGATGTAAGCCGTCGGTTTTCCATCATCTTCGCTGCTACCAAACAATATATAAATGCCCGGAGCCGCAAGCTCATCCCGACTGAGCGCCAAATCAAGACTGGCACGGGGAGCAAGGCATACCTGAACGGTTCGGCTGGTGATCTCTGCAATGCGAACACCGCGCGGGTTTCCGTCAGGCAGAAAAATCTGAATGGTTTTTGCGTTTTTCAATGAATCAGGCCCTCTCCCAACGAATTACCCGCCGAGCATAACCCCTTGGGCTTACATGGGGAACAGCAGGCGGATGGATTCGGGGGAGCCGTCAGGGGCAAAGGTGAGGGAGAACTGCCCGCAACGCACGTTGCGGGTCGGGACGCATTCGCTCATTTCCAGGATCACTTCCTCGTTGAGATATCGGCAACCATCTCCCCGACTTCGGATTTCAATGCCCCTCAAGCCGCTTGATGCTTTTTTCAGACACCAGCACCCCCATCTGACGAATCGCAATCTGGTTAAGCATGGTCAGTCTTTCCGATTGCAATAACCCTTCATGGATGAAATGCGCATTCAAACTCTCCATATTGGACAGGCACACAAGCTGCGCGCCATTGGCAAAGTCGCGGATATTCCCCTTTTCACCAGGGTTGGCATCCCGCCACTGTTTGGCCGTCTGTCCGAACAGCGCCATATTCAGCACATCCGCCTCGCTGGCATAGACAAGATTGATCTGCTGCGGCGTCAGTTCCGCCGGAATCAGATTCTCTTTGATGGCATCGGTGTGAATACGGTAATTGATACGCGCCAGATTGCGCCGGATATCCCATCCCAACGTTGACTGCTCGACTTCTTTAAGCCGCTGGAACTCTTTAATGAGATAAATCTTGAACTCGGGACTGATCCACATGCCGAACTCGAAGGCCAGGTCCTTATGTGCGTAAGTCCCACCGTAACGCCCTGCCTTGGCCATCAGTCCGATAGCGTTGGTTTTTGCAACCCATTCCTTGACGCTGATTTTATAGCTATTCAACCCGGCCTTACTTTTAATTATGGCGAATTCGCCATAATTAAAATCGGGATTGTGTACCGACTCCCATATGCCCAGAAATTCAACCGTATTGCGGTTTCGCAACAGTTCGAGATGAAAAAGTCACCATCCTTGGCTTTAAGCATATCCGTCAACGAGATGTAATCCTGATGCCCGGAGGTGATAATCCTGATTTCCGTGCTGAGCACCTCAATCTGCTTGGCTTTGCTCATCGCCACCTCTTCGCTTCGTCCGGCGCATTGCCGTCGGGCAGAAAAATCACAATGGTTTTTGCATTTCCCACAGTATTTGAATCCTCCCCCTTCGAATTACCTGCCGAGCATAACCCTTTGGGCTTACATCGGGAACAGCAGGCGGATGGATTGGGGAGTCCCATCAGGGGCGAGAGGAAATGACCGTTAAAGCGTTATCTGCTTCATGATCCCTTTTCCACTGAATCGCCAAGGGACCTGGTAAGCAGCACCATCCTTTAGGCGCTCGGACTGATCAATAATGGCAGGCCACCAGCGCACAAGCTGTTAGGCCTTCTCCCAGAACGCATGATTACCCCAGCTTTTGTCGAGCATAAACACCTTGAGCCCTGCGCGTCTAAGAACTTCCCGCTCAAGGCCCTTGTTAAACTTGTCATGGGTGATAACCACCCAGTCGCCTTCCGCTGACAGAGATGTGATCCATTCAGTGTCAGGCGTGTTGGCTGCGAATTCCTTCTTAAGCCATGTCACCTGATGCTTATTGTTGGAGTCTGAAATTGTAAGTTCATGCAAGGCCCGAGCGAGGGCTGGAGGGAGGTTGTTATCCAGCAGGAACTTCAAGCGACCAGGCGATCTTCGATTTGTTCTTCAAAGCGGATGGCTGCATCCATTGCCTGCACAGGCACCTCAAATTGACGTGCCGCTCGTTGCTTGTCCTTTCCTTCAGCCAGCCATGCCTCGTAAAGGATATCCGTACGAATACCGATGTCGGTGACAATCGGCTTACCAAAGGCGATGGCCGGATCGAGCACCACCTTTTTGCTCCTGTCCGGGAACCAGCGGAGCGCGCGATCATCGACCCCAAACTCGATTCCATCATAGAGAAATGGGCGAATGATCTTTTCGAATACAATCTGCTTGCCACGCAGATCAAGCAATTCCGTATCCCCGCTTTCACGTAACGATTCTGCAAAAATGGTTTTGCCATCAGTCTGAAATCGTTTGCAGGTGAACGGGTACGGGCTATTGAAAAGCTCCCGTGCATGTCGGGCAATAATACGGATCGCTTGCAGGCTCACACCATGATTGTGGAATTCCTTCACGAACCGGGCCTCCAGTAAATCATGGAAACTCAGTCCATCCAGTTCAGCCGCCGAAAGCTCAGTGTTCCAAAGCGGAGGCATCGCCTTCTTCTTTTCACCTTGCCCGGACGGATAGCCATGCAGCCAGCGGCGCAACTCGCCGGACTTGATGCCGATCAGCCGTGTCGCTTCCTGAAAAGTATAGAGTCCGATGCCTGTGAGTTGCATGAATTCGCACGCCTCCTTCAGTCCCCCGGCAGAGAAAAACCAATGCCATAAACTGCGTGTGAAACAAGCCTCAAGCTACGGTTCGGGTCTGATTTATTCAATCCACCGTTGCTTGCAGTAAAGCGGTGGCTTCTCTTGGCCGTTGATGTACTCCTACCCCCTCACATCGGGAAGAGCAGGCGGATGGAGGCAGGGGTGCCGTCCGGGGTGAGGGTCAGGGCGAACTGGCCGCAGCGTTCTTCGCGGACGGGGTCGCATTCGGACATCTCGCGGACGGCCTCCGTGAAATAAACGTCCACGATATGCTCATTCCCCTGCTGGCGGACCGGCTCGATGCGCAGCGTGGATGCATCCGGCCAGCCGCCGCGCAGGCAGAGCTTTTCGAGCCCGGCATTGGCATCGATCCAGGCAAGCAGCCCGGCTTCGGTCATGCTTGTTTGCGTCATCGTGACACCTCCCTGTTCATCCTGAGCACATCGTACTGCGTCTTCAGCCACCAGGCACACCATGCGAGGGTGGCCAGCATCAGGGCGCTGCCGGTGAGGTGCGCAGCGATGGCAAAGGCATGGTCGAAGCGCAGCAGGCCGGTTTCGCTGAGGATGAACTCCCAGTCGTGAAAGCCATACGGAGAACTATCCCCGAAATTGCCGCCGAGCAGCGGCAGGGAAAGGCTGCGGGCATCGTCGATGTAGGGCGCGATGTCGAGCAGGTTCTCTCCAAGCCACCAGCCGCACACCCCTGCCCCGAAGGCGTCGCGCGTCTTCAGCCACAGCACGATCAGACAGACCAGCGGCATGATGAGCTGGCCCAGGCTGCCGCCGAGTGAGGTCATGACCGCGCCGAAGGGGCGGAAGACGATATGACCGGCCTCGTGGAAGGGCAGGTTGATCAGATGCATGAAGCTCTCGCCCGCGGCATTGGCGCCCGGCGGGGCGGGAATCAGCCCCCAGCTGAACCAGGCGATGATCAGCAGGACCGCGCAGCGGCCGTAGAAGGCCGCCCGGCTATCTGCCTGCGGGATGGGCAGATCGGCAAGCTCCTGCTGCAAGGCTTCGGCGCGTTGCTCCTGCCGCTGGATATACCGCGCATACTTGGCGAACACGATGCCGCAGGCCGTGCAGCTCGCGCTCCCCTCCGGCTGCCTGACCCCGCACTTCGGACAGATCATGGGAAGGTGCTCACAGCGCGGTGAGGAACTGCCAGATGATGTCCGACCAACTGGCACCCCCCGCCTCCGGCATGCCGTGAATCGCGAAATACTCCAGCTTCAACACCCCGTAGATGCCGAGCACAGCGCTGAAGGCGCGCAGCGGCACGAACAGCCAGCGCAGCAGATCGCCCTGCCTGATCCTATCCAGCACATCGGCGAACAGCCCGGAGAACACCCTGGCAAGCACGCCAATGCCGCCGAACACGATGATGGCGGCAACCACCCAGCCGGCCCCCTCGCGCCCGGAGAAGACATTCTCCAGCCAGGCCAGCGGCGGCAGGATGACGATGAACAGGGCGAACAGATAAAACAGGGCATTGGCCACCGCCTCGACCGGCTCTTCCCAGTGTGCTTTATGCATGACCTCCTCCCTGAAGCGAGCCTAGATGAGCAGCCGGGTGCCCTCCAGCAGCGCGCGTACGGCCAGCGAAACGATCAGCGCCACGCCGATGGACAGGCCGATGGAGAACAGCGCCTCGCGCCGCCCGATGGTTCGCACCATTACCGCGAAGGTGGAGATGCACGGCACATAGAACATCAGGAAAACAAGGAAGGTGGATATCTGCACCCAGTCGAGCACCGAGCCGACCTCGAAGGTGCCCAGCGCCTGGTAGATCATCAGCAGGCTCAGCTCCTTGCGCAGCACCCCGAACAGGATCGGCACGCCGAGCACCACCGGCAGGCCCAGCGCCCACACGCTGACCGGGGTGAGTACCTGGTTGATCCACATATCCGCGCCCACATGGTGCAGCAGGGCCAGCACGATGGAGCCGCCGACCAAGAGCGGCGTGACGATGGTCAGGATGTCCTGCGTGCGCTGCCATGTGACGGCAAGGACCGGCCTGATCCTGGGCAGCGCATAGGCCGGAATCTCCTGAATGATGCCGGGGCTGATATCCGGGTAGCGCCTGACCAGCAGTTTGCCGAGCAGGGCGATGATCAACAGGTTCAGCATGAAGATGCCGAAGATGCCCAGCCCCCCGAGATACTTGCCGCCCAGCGCCAGGATAATGGCCGAGCGCGCCGAGCAGGGCACGAAGGTGATCAGCAGGGAGGCCACGATGCGGTCCCGCCCGGAAATCACCGCCCTGGTGGCGGCGATGGCCGGCACATTGCAGCCCAGCCCCAGCAGGAAGGGCACGGCCACCTTGCCGTGCAGACCGATATAGTGGAAGAAGCGGTCCACCACGAAGGCCACGCGCTGCATCACGCCGGACTCCTCGAGCATCACCAGCATCAGCACCAGCGGCAGCATATAGGGCACCACGATGCCGATCAGGCCGACCAGCCCGTCGGCCACGGCCTTGCCCACCACGCCGGTGGTGCCCTGCGGCTGCCACTGCGACACGATCTCCGCCAGCCTTGCCGAGGTGGCCGCATCGATACCGCTGCTCACCTCGAACACCACGAACAGCACCAGCGCGAACATGCCCAGGCTGCCGATCAGGCCCCAGCTCGGATGCAGGAAGATCGCATCGAGCCGGTCCTCCCAGGTAATGGTTTGCGAGCGGTGCGTGACGCGCGCCACCTTATCGAACAGGGCTGCGGCGCGGTGGTGGTAATCGGCCGCCACCTCCTCGGCCAGCGGCCTCGGCAGGGCCTGGTCGGCCAGTCGTCGCACGGCCTCCACCTCGGCGGCCTCCACCGGGAAATGGCAGGCCAGCTCGCTGCGGAAATAATCGTCGGCCTGCTTGAGCTGGCGGATCATGAAGGGCTGCGGCACGGCGAAGGCGCGGCGAATCTCATCGATGTCCACGATTCGCTCCAGCTTGTCGCCCCACGGCCGGAGATGCTCGCCCGAGGGCTGCGGCAACGGGCAGGCCTTGTCGCGCACCGCCTGCACGGCGCGCTCGAACAGGCGGGCGATGCCGTGCCCCTTGATGGCTGTCATCGGCACCACCGGGATGCCCAGCTCCTTCTCCAGCATCGCGACATCGATGCTCACGCCCTTGCGGCGCGCCTCGTCCATCATGTTCAGGCCGAGCACGATGGGCAGGCCGAGCTCGATGAGCTCGAGGGTGAGCTCCAGGTGACGCAGCAGGGTACTGGCATCGACGATATGGATGAGCATGTCCGGGCGGGAAAACGGCGCGGGCGGCACGCCCTCGTGCGCCGAAACCAGCGGCCTGGCATCGCCCCACAGCAGGTATTTCAGGCCTTCGAGATCGTCGCCGCCCAGGCCGCGTAGCGAGCGCATGGCCGGCAGATCGACCAGCTCCGCCTCGTCCATGCCGAGCTGCACGGTGCAGCGCTGGTAGGCGGCCTGGCTGCCGAGCTGTCCGTGATCGATGCTGGTACTGGCAACGGCATGGAACAGCGTGCTCTTGCCGGCATTGGGCTGGCCGACCAGCGCGATGCGCAGCCGTCCGCTGCCGCGATAGAACGGCCCGGACAGGATCGCCTGTTCGGCGCCCGCCTGTGTGGATATGCCTGCGCTCATCAAACCCTTCCCGGTGCGTGCTGCATAACGCAGCTTACTTCGAATTCCCCACCGCGTCGAAACCCGGAGCGGGAGAAGCGCTGCCCGGCCTACAGGCGCACGTAATCCCTGCGGTACTTCACGACCTTCTGGATATAGCGGCGGGTTTCCTTATAGGGAAGCCGATTCACCAGTGTACGATAGACCTGCGGCGGCCGGCTTCGGTTGATCGCATCGAAGGCAGCACGCCGATCCCTTGAAAACGCCTTCAGCACATTCGACGGGCCGGTATTGTAGGCGGCAATCACGCAGTATTCGCGCGAGGTCTTGTCGTACACGCCGTTCAGTTGCTCCTTGAACAGCACCCCGAGATAGGCCGTCCCCAGTTCGATATTGTTCCGGGCATCGAACAGGAAATCGCGCGATGGCGCCCGATCCCTGCCGCGCGCCTTCCTGTATCCCTCGCGGCCGCCGCTTTCCGGCACCAGCTGCATCAGGCCGAAGGCCGGGGCGGAGCTGACCGCAAACGGGTTGAAGTTGCTCTCGGTGCGGATCACGCCGAACACCAGGCTTTCACTGACACCGAATTTCCTGGCAAAGCGCCGCACTTCCGCCTGGTATTTGCGCGCCTGCGTGTCCTGGAAATTGCTGACCATGGCCATATCGACGTAATGCACGGTCTTGTTGCCTGATTCGGTGCGGATGGTTTTTGTTTTCAGCGCATGCGCGACCTGCCAGGCAGCAAATGCCTCCGCCCGCTTCGCATCATCAATCGGCCGGCCGGCCCGATCGAGCAGCAGGCCGTACAGATACGGCCTGGAGCGGCTGCTCAGCCTGATCTCGGCATCGGAAAACAAATCGACAGCACGCGGATCGTCCGGTGTCAGCAGGGTGGTGACGATGGCGCTTTGCAGGCTTGCCGTCGCATTGGCCTTATCCAGCGTTTCGACCGTGACGCGCCCCCTGTCGAAATCGACCACGGCCCGGCTCTTGTAGTTATGCGTGTATTTCACGTAATGCGCCCGATCCGGCACGCGGGTATTACCCTTGCCCCACTCCCTTCCGACCGGCACCGACAAGGCCCGCATCAGCTTGTTGAACTGCGCCCGCATCGCCCGCAGATCGCTCAGCGCCCGGGCCGGGTTCCGCTCGTAGGACTTGCCGACCTGCCTGGCCGCGCGCTCGATTGCCTTACCCGGATTGCTGCTCGTGGCGATCCTGGCGACATCGAGAATCGTGCCGGCATTACCGCTTATCGTCTTGCTGCAACTGCTCAACAGCACGGCTGCCCCGGCCACGAATAATATGGCCATGATCTTGCCATGTGTGGTGTTGATGTGGATGGAGCGAACCAGCATGGATGCAGTTTACTGTGCTTTTGCCTCCACGTCGAAACCCTGCGCGCTGCCGGATTCGGGCCGCTGCCGGACCTGCTCAAGGCTGCGAAAGCAGGCATCGAGCATGTCCCCGGAGGACATGCCCGGCTGCCATTCGGTCATGCCGATGCTCAGCTGCGGGCTGCCTGTATCCACCCCTTCGCGCTGCAACTCGGCCTGCAGGCGCTGCACGGCCTGTTTCGCCCCGGCGATATCGGTGTCCGGCGCCAGGATGGCGAAGCTGTCGCGATCGAAACGCGCCGGGATATCGGTCAGGCGCAGCAGGCGGCACAGCTCGTGCGCCATCAGCGACAGGCGAACCTCCAGCTTGTCGTCTGGCCCGCTTCCCCCCTCTTGCGGAACCCTGAGCAGCAGCATGGACAGCGGCTTGCCGCTTCGCCCGGCCAGCTGCATATGGTATTCCAGCTGCTGCAGGGCGAAATGCCGCCCCTCCACCGCGTTCACCTGCTCGGTCGCCACCTCCCGGCTATCGGCAAGCAGGCCCTTCACATGGTGATGCCCGTAGCGCTGGTAAAGCAGCAGGCCGACCAGCGCGGCCCCGGCGATCACGGCCAGCAGGCCGTACAGGCCGATCATCTCGAACAGCTGCGAGGCAACCACGCCGATCATGTGGCCGGCGAAATAGGCCAGCAGGGCCCAGATGATGCAGTTGATCACCTGCAGGGCCATGAACCTTGCCAGGGTGATCGTCGAGCAGCCGAACAGCATGGCCGACACCAGGCGCATGCCGTACAGGTACTGGCAGACGAACACCGACCAGTTGGCATAACGATCCATCACCAGGTTCGCCTTCGGATAGTGGCGGCGCAGCACGGGAACCGATTCGATCAGTTGCATGCCCTTCCATCGCCCGACGGCGAACAGCAACAGGTGCCCGACCCAGGCGCCCAGCGCCGCGGCCGCGATTACCCAGTGCGCCTCGAGCAGGCCGGCCGAGGCGATGGCCGCGGCGGCCAGCACCACGAACTCCCCCTCGATCACGGTGGAGGCAAACACGGCGAGATAGCCGTATTGCTCGATCATCTGCCTGGCAAAATCCATATCCATACGCGCTCTCCCTTGCTGCCCTGATTGCGTCCCGTCCTACCCCCGATGATCCGGGCAACCCGCACACGCCATTCCCGGTCTATCGCTGTTTTGCGTGGCGGGATTAGCGGCGGGCATGTAAAAAGCAGGAGGCTGCCTGCCTTGAGATAGGGGTGGGCGGCGCTAGAGTGCCTGTCATTCCGAATCCAGCCCGCCTTCAGGAGCCCGTATGTTTCAGCTTTACTACGACCACGCCGCCCGCGCCCGCGACGACATCCTTTCCGGCCTGACGGTCGCCATCGCGCTGGTACCGGAGGCGGTCGCCTTCGCCTTCGTGGCCGGGGTGAATCCGCTGGTCGGCCTGTACGGCGCCTTCCTGATGGGCCTTGTCACTTCGCTGATCGGCGGGCGTCCCGGCATGATCTCGGGCGCCACCGGCGCGACAGCCGTGGTGATGGTGGCGCTGGTGGCACAGCACGGCGTGGAATACCTGTTCGCAGCCGTGCTGCTTACCGGTCTGTTGCAGGTGGTCTTCGGCAGCCTGCGCTTCGGCAAATACATCCGCATGGTGCCCTATACGGTGATGCTGGGCTTCGTGAACGGCCTGGCCATCGTGATTTTCCTGGCCCAGATGGAGCATTTCCAGGTTGAAGATGCCGCTGGCGTGATGCACTGGCTGAGCGGCACACCGATGTTCACCATGCTGGGCCTGGTCGGCCTGACCATGGCCATCATGTATGTGCTGCCCAAGATCACCCGCGCCATTCCCGGGGGCCTGGCGGCCATCATCACGGTCAGCCTGATCGTCATCTTCGGTGGCGTGGATACCAAGACGGTCGGCGATATCGCCGATATCAGCGGCGGCCTGCCGACCCTGCATATACCTTCAGTCCCGATGAACCTCGAGACCCTCGCCATCATCCTGCCCTATGCCTTCATCCTGGCCGGCGTGGGCCTGATCGAATCGCTGCTGACCATGAGCGTGGTGGACGAAATGACCGGCACGCGCGGCCAGGGCAACCGGGTTTCGATCGGCCAGGGCGTGGCCAACGCGGTCAACGGCCTGTTCGGCGGCATGGGCGGCTGCGCGATGATCGGCCAGACGATGATCAATGTGTCCTCCGGCGGCCTGCGCAACCTGTCCGGCATCGCCGCCGCCCTGTTCCTGCTGCTGTTCATCGTGGTGGCATCCGACCTGATCGCCCTGCTGCCGGTGGCGGCGCTGGTCGGCCTGATGTTCATGGTGGTCATCGGCACCTTCGAATGGGGCAGCTTCAACCTGCTGAACAAGGTGCCGCGCGAGGATTCCTTCGTCGGCATCCTGGTGGCGGTGGTCACCGTATTCACCAACCTGGCAACGGCGGTGATTATCGGCGTGATCGCCACCGCGCTGGTATTCTCCTGGAAACAGGCCCGGCATATCTATGCCATCCGCGAGGAACGCGAGGACGGGGCGCGCGTCTACAAGGTGCACGGACCGCTGTTCTTCGCCTCGGTGCACCGCTTCAACGAGCTGTTCGATCCCGAAAACGACCCGGACGAGGTATATATCGACTGCGCGATGTCGCGCATCGCCGACCACTCGGCCATTGAGGCGATCGACAGCCTGGCCGAGCGTTACAAGCAGGCCGGCAAGAAGCTGCACCTGACCCACCTCAGCCCCGAGTGCGTACAGCTGCTGACCACGGCGGCGGATCTGGTGGAAGTGAACTTCAGCGAAGATCCCCACTACCACGTGGCCGACGACAAGCTGGCCTAGCTGCTGATAGACTGGCCCCATGGGCAATAAGGCCAAATACAGCACCCCGACCATTCACCTGGCCGTGCTCGGCGCGATCCGGGCCGGGCATGCGGGAATCTCCGGAAGGCATCTCGATATCGGCAGCGGCGACGGCAGCCTGATCCGCCTGCTGAGCGGGCATTTCACGCTCGAAAGCAGCGCCTGCGACTATACCGACACGCTGATGGAGGCCCCGGAACAGGCCGTGGATGTGGTCAACCTCGATGATGGCGCCCTGCCCTACGCCGATGACTGCTTCGACCTGATCACCTTCACCGAGGTGATCGAGCATGTGGAGAACCACCGCGCCGTGCTGCGCGAAATCGCCCGCGTGCTCAGACCCGGCGGGCTGGTGGTGATCACCACGCCGAACATCCTGAACCTCAAATCGCGCCTTCGATTCCTGTTCTTCGGCTTCTGGAACCTGTTCGGGCCGCTGCATGTCTCGGCCTCCGACAAGTACAGCACCGGCGGGCATATCAACCCGATTTCCTATTTCTACCTGTGCCACTCGCTGCATGACGCCGGGCTGGAGCCGGTGTTTTCAGGCATTGATCAGGCGCAGCGCTCCTCGATCCCGGCCCTGGCCCTGCTCTGGCTGCCGATCACCCTGCTCTCGCGCCGCGCTCTCAAACGGGAAGAAGGGAAGTTCCGTACCGTGGACGATCACAACCGCCCGATCGTGGAACGAATGAACCGCATGGACATGCTGCTCGGCCGCACGGTGATCGTGGCGGCCAGCAAACCGTCGAGCAGCAAGTAACTCAAGTCTGACACTCCCCCTTTAAAAAAGAGGGACCGGGCGGAAATTCACTGTTGCCTGTGGGTGTCCTTGCTTGCTTCTTTTTGATTCGGGGCATCCATGCCCCTCACCCTGCGGGCGTCCCTTGGGCGTCCAGTTCGCCTGTCCTGCCGAATTGTGGGCAAGCAAAGAAGAAGGGTAACTACCGCAAACCAGCGATGCCGGTTTTCTCGGGCCAGCCGCACTCATCAAAAATCGGACACAGATGACACTTCGGCTTGCGCGCCGTGCACACATAGCGCCCGTGCAGCACCAGCCAGTGATGCGCATGGCGCAGGAACTTCCTGGGGATGGCGGCCATCAGGCCTTTTTCGACGGCCAGCGGGGTTTTGCCCGGCGCCAGCCCGGTGCGATTGCCGACCCGGAAGATATGCGTATCCACGGCGATGGTCGGCTCGCCGAACAGCACATTGAGTACCACGTTCGCCGTCTTGCGGCCCACACCGGGCAGCCTCTCCAGCGCCTCGCGCTCACGCGGCACCTTGCCGCCATGCTCGCGTACCAGCAGCTCGCAGGCGCCGATGATGTTTTTCGCCTTGCTGTTGTACAGGCCGATACTGGAGATATACCGCTTCAGGCCTTCTTCCCCGAGCGCAAGGATGGCCTCCGGGGTGTTGGCCACCGGATACAGCCTCGCGGTGGCCTTGTTCACACCCACATCGGTGGCCTGCGCGGACAGGACCACGGCGCAAAGCAGTTCGAATTCGGTGCTGTAGTCCAGTTCGGTGACCGGCTCGGGGGCGGCGGCGGCAAGCTTGCCGAATAGCCGGCTAACGCGTGCACGCGACATCGGCCTTGATGTACTCATTGCTGAATGCTTATGCCCGGAATGGCTTAATGCTTACTGGTTCACTTCGTTCAGGGTCAGCGTGGCCTTGCGCCTGACGACAATGCCGGCGGCGGTGAAATCGTCTTCCATGATCTCCACGCTGCGCTCGGAAATATTGATCACCCGGCCATTATCGCGTCCGATATAGCTGCCCTTGCGCACCACATAACCCTTGCCCTCGGGATCCTCCACCATCGCCGCGCGGTCCGCCCCCATCTTCATGGTGGCGACCAGGCGCAGCGCGCCGAGGTCATAGCCTTCGAGCGGTTGCTGTGCATGATCCGGGTTGCGCTCGCGGTGCGCCTGCATGCGCTGGCGGGATTTACGCTCCAGCACCGTCAGGTAGGACTCGAAGGGATCGCGCAGACCCGCGATGTCGATCTCCGGGGCATGCGCCTGATGCAGCGAGCTGTCCGGGACATCGGACTCGCCGGCGGCCGCGGCCTTGCTGCTGCCGGTTGCCGCCTCGGCTGCCAGCAGGGTTGCCGGCGCCAGCCACAGGGCGAAGGCGAACATCAGCATCGCGATGCCCGTGCGGTTCATTACTTCCGCTCCCTGAGTCATGTCATACCTCCATCTGCGTCCGTGCGGCCGGCTTTATGTTCGTGGTCGGCGCGTGCAGCACCATGCTGGAGCGGAAAAATCGCGACGTCAAACCTGCAAGGCAGTCAAAGCGACTCAAAAGCGCACAAACCCGCCGACAAACGGTCCGGAAACCCGCGTATCGAGCAACACACCGGCGTGGTCCACCTTCAGGTCCACAAGACGATAACCGGCATAGAAACCGGCCGTCGGCAGCGGCGAAAACTCCATCTGCACCTCGCTGTCGAGGAAATGATTGCCGGCATAGCCCAGATACCCGGCGCGGCCGGTCAGGCCGACAAAATCGGACACCGCCATGCGGCCGCGGGCACCGAGCGTCGGAATCGGCACGGTGGTCGAGGTCGACCGGATCAGGCCGGTGGTCCTGTCCTGCAGGGTGCTGGTGGCATGCACGGTCTTCACGGCCGCCTCAACACCGATCTGCAGGCGGGCGGGAAGATCGTCCATATTAAGCAGGTACCAGGTCAGCGAGGCGTCGTACACATCGGCCTTCAGACCGGCGTGCACGCTGTTGCCCGCGGCAAAGCTCTGGCCGTTGTATTGCAGCGTCGTACCCGGCACGCCGTCGCCGCTGAAATCCAGCGGGAAATAGTTCAGCGCGGCGCGCATATCGCCGAACTGCACCGCGCCCTCGATGGTCATGCCATTGCTGCGCGCAAGCCTGATCGTGGAATCCACATCAATGCGAGTGGCGGGTGTGAGGCCACCGGCCGCCCCGAAGCTGCCGCTGGCATCCAGCGTCATGTAACCGGTCTTGAGCATGATCATTTCATCGGCATGTGCCTTGACGGAGACGAACAGGTGCACAAGCACGAACAGCGCAATAACGAATCCGCGCCAGATCGTTGTCTTGTCCCGCTCCGAAACAGGATGGCCCTGCCAGATAAATGTCATGACTGCCTCCTTTGCCGGGCTTTCCGGCAAGCGTGTCCGGATGTCGCAAACCATCCCGGATCGTTGCGAACTATGCGCCGCAGGCCGCCCTGCTCGCCGTGACTGCTGTCACACCCTTCTTTCGGGCCGTCATTGGGGTAGATTGGCGGCATGCTGCTGGGAGTGGATACCGGAGGAACCTTCACCGATTTCGTCGTCTGCGACGGTGACCGGGTGCACTTTCACAAGCAGCTCTCCACCCCCGAGGACCCTTCCATCGCCATCCTGCGCGGCATCGAGGTGCTGACGGCCGGCCGGGCCGACGAAGGGCAGGCCGGGCTGCATGTGGTACACGGCTCGACGGTGGCCACCAATGCCATCCTCGAGCGCAAGGGCGTGAAAACCCTGCTGGTGACCAACGCCGGGCTTGAAGACCTGCTGACCATCGGCCGGCAGACGCGGCGCGAGCTGTACAACCTCTGCCCCGAAGCCGTGCAAACATGGACCGAACGGGGAAACTGCTTCGGCCTCGGCGGCCGCGTGGATGCGGCGGGCAACATGCTCGAGAAACCGGGCAGCGACGAACTGGAGGCCCTGCAGGACAAGGCCGGAGCCTATCAATCGGTCGCGGTGTGCACGCTGTTCTCCTTCCTCAACCCCGAGCAGGAAAGGGCTGCCGCCGGGGCGCTGGCCGGCCGGGATATCTTCGTTTCGTTATCGCACGAGGTGCTGGCCGAGTACCGCGAGTTCGAGCGCGCCTCGACCACCTTCCTGAACGCCTATGTCGGCCCGCTGGTGCAGCGCTATCTGCAACGCCTGGCAGCCAGGCTGCAAGCCGAACACCTGCTGGTGATGCACTCCACCGGCGGCGTAATGGATATCGGCGAGGCTGGCAGGCATGCCGTGCGCATGGTGCTTTCCGGGCCGGCAGGCGGGCTGGTGGCGGCCACCGAG
>Ga0209919_1000767_pt1 | contig 15897 bp, 19 predicted proteins | sample SalPon2A_C_D2_MG_FD_185721 | JGI IMG/M metagenome (GOLD analysis project Ga0209919, IMG submission 185721) | Soil microbial communities from South San Francisco under conditions of wetland restoration - Salt Pond MetaG R2A_C_D2_MG (SPAdes)... | ecosystem: Environmental > Terrestrial > Soil >... | reverse complement strand
GGGTTTATCTCAAACAGGGTATTAATGCCAATGATAAATGAAGCAATCTTTGCACTGTTTGAAGGAGTTGCTTCAGCAGAAGACATTGATACAGTAATGAAACTCGGAATGAATCATCCAATGGGACCTCTTACACTTGCTGATTTTATCGGTCTGGATGTTTGCCTTTCTATAATGGATGTTCTGTATAACGGATATAACGATTCTAAGTACAGACCATGCCCGTTATTAAAGAAAATGGTGGCAGCAGGAAAATTAGGCCGTAAATCTGGCGAAGGATTTTTTAAATACAATTAGGAACAGAACAATAGTTGCAGTTATATAATGATTTTCGGAAACGTTCTAAATTATACCGCGTAAGGATAAATAATTTTTTCCAATCGTTTCCACTCTCGCAGGACACCTATTTATTGCTGCTTGGAAGCATAATAGGAATATTGTGCGGCTACGGTGCTGTGCTTTATAAAGGTGCAATATTGGAAGTCAAACATTTTTTGTTTGATGTTCCAGGTTCCTTCTGGGGGCTGGAAACTCTTATCAACGGGCCCAAAACCTGGTATACTGTTCTTATCCTGATTTCCATTCCTGCTTTTGGCGGTTTAATTGTCGGCCTGTTAGCCAAATATTTTAAAGGCGCTAAAAAAGGGGAAGGAATTCCAAAAGTTATCGATGCTGTGGCTTCCAGAGGGGGAGTGATAGAAGGTAAAACGGGTTTTCTGAAAACTGTTGGTGCTGTTGTAAGTATTGGAACCGGTGGCGCCGGTGGTAATGAAGGTCCTATTGTTATGATGGGTTCATCAATTGCCTCTTCAATGGGAAGATATTTATCTTCATCTCCGGACAGGTTAAAAATACTTGTTGGATGTGGTGCCGCCGCTGGACTTGCTGCTGCATATAACGCACCTTTGGGTGGTGCTCTTTTTTCAATGGAAATTATTTTACGGACGTTTAATGCCAAATCATTTAGTCCGATTATTATTTCTTCAGTTTTTGCAACTGTTGTTTCAAGAAGTTACCTGGGTAATGAACCTGCTTTCAAAACTTCATCATTCCATTTAATAACAAATTACGAATTTATTTTCTACCTGATTCTCGGAGTATTATCCGCGCTTACTGCGGTTTATTTTGTGAAAACTTTTATGAGAATTGAAGAAGAATTTGAAAACAGGCACAATATTCCTGAATGGATAAAGCCTGCTATCGGTGGATTAATGGTCGGGATTATTGCATTATATTTGCCGGGTATATTCAGTTTTAGTGAAGCGGCAGTTGATAATTCAATATTCAATGCTACTCCGTTTTTGATTCTTCTCTTGCTCCTTCTGTTTAAGCCAATTGCCACAGCTCTTACTATTGGCTCTGGTGGAAACGGTGGTACATTTAGTCCAAGTATTTTTACGGGAGCAATGTTGGGCGGAGCATTCGGGCAAATTGTTAACTATTTATTTCCGGCTGTAAGCGCACCTCCGGGAGCATATGCGCTTGTCGGGATGGCAGCTGTAGTTGCCGGCACAACTCACGCTTCTTTAACAGCTCTGATTATGGTTTTTGAGATGACAAATAACTATAAGATTATTCTTCCGCTGATGCTTACAATTATAATTTCTACAACACTTTCTAAGGCTATACTTAAAGGTTCTTTATATACACTTAAGTTTGATCGTGAAGGCAAAGGAATCGATATTTATGGTAGAAAGACTTCAGTTCTTAAGAATATCTCAGTTGCTAGTTTAATTGAGGAATCCAAAGATGTTGTAACTGAAGACTTTCCATTCCAGAAGCTTATGGAAGCAGTTAAAAACTCAAGGTTTAACTATTTACTGGTAAAAAATAGCAGTGATATGTTAATTGGAAGGATTTCATTTCAGGATATCAGAGATTCAATATTAGATGAGGAAACCAGGAATATCTTGTATTTTCTTGTTGCCGGAGATCTTATGGTGCGTAATCTGCCGACAATAAGTAGTGACAAGAACAGCGAAGATGCCTTAAAAGTAATTGAAAAAATCGATCTGGAGTTTTTACCTGTGCTTGATAAAGATAGCGGAAAGTTTCTGGGAATAGTTTCAAGAGAAACGATTCTGAGGAAGTATCAGAATGAATTATTTATCCAGCAGAGTGAGCACGATCTGGCATTAGGATAATTAAGCCAGAGTGATATTTGTCCGATAATGTATATTATGTAAACTTACTAATGCCCTAACCAACTCCAGATAACTTCAAATAAACAAAGATTAAAATTATTGCCAGGATGATCCAGATAAGCGGACTTCTTCTGTTTCTATAGTTTTTACTCTTTCTCTTAAAACCTAAACGTTTCTTTCTTTTTTCTGTTTCGTCTGTTTCTGCCTTATAGAATCTTGGAGGATAATCGAAAACCCTGTGGCTGGGTTTTTTCATAAACACACTCATAATTTTTACCCTTAATTATCAAATATTGCTGAGACGAACAATCCGGGATCAAAGTCCTGCAAATCCTCAATACTTTCACCAATACCAATATATTTAACCGGAATTTTATTCCGGGAGCATATCTGAAAAATAACTCCGCCTTTAGCGCTACCATCCAGCTTTGTAACTGCAAGACCGGAAATATCCGTTACTTTGGAGAACTCCTGAGCTTGTACAAGAGCATTCTGGCCGGTTGTACCATCAAGGACTAGCAATGTTTCATGCGGAGCAGTAGGAATTACTTTCTTAATAACCCGCTTTATTTTTCCCAGTTCTTCCATCAGATTTGCTTTATTATGAAGACGCCCGGCAGTATCAATTAATACAATATCATAGTTCTCTTTTACAGCCTTTGTCACTGTATCAAAAGCAACTGCTGATGGATCAGATCCCTGGCTTTTCTGTATAATTTCAACTCCTGCACGTTTAGCCCAGACATCAAGTTGTTCATTTGCTGCAGCTCTGAAAGTATCTGCCGCCCCAACTATTACTTTCTTGCCGGCTTTTTTAAAATTATGCGCAAGTTTTCCTACAGTAGTTGTCTTCCCTGCTCCGTTAACTCCAATTATCAAAATTACGTATGGTTTTGTATTCTCAATATTATTATCGTTAGTTGACTTTGAAAATCTGCTTATAGAATTAACTAATTCTTTTTTTACAGTTTCAATAATATTCAACTGAGATCTGTCCCTTTCGCTTTTCAAAGCTACGCGGGAATTTTCAATAATTCTTTCCGATGTTTCAAAACCAATATCTGATGAAATCAGGATTTCTTCAATTTCATCGAGGGTCTTATCGTCAAGTACAGCCTTGCCAGAAATTGTTTCATTTATACTGCTAACTATTTTTGTACGGGTCTTTGTGAGACCATTTTTTAATTTGTCAAAATTAAGATTTTTGAAGAGACTCATTATTTTTTTGTTTTATAAATTCAAGTGAACGAATAGTGTAACCAATTAAAGAGGTAAAAATCATTATAATACTTAAGTAATAAAATCCAATGTATATTGTGGAAGTTTTATCAACCTGCGCAAGTATGAATAATATTACAATTGCAATACTTGTTACAGTAAGTTTACCCAGCATATTTGAAGGAAGTACACGGCCAAGTTTCCGGGAAACAAAAATGCCACCTGTAAAAATCAGTAAATCACGTAATATTATCATTAAGAAATATGAATTAGGTATCTCCCCTACCAAGTATAATTTCAAAATAATAATTCCGATAACAATTTTATCTGCAATCGGATCAATAATCTTACCCATTTCCGTTACTTCATTAAATTTCCTGGCTAAGTAACCGTCAAGAACATCTGTAATTGCTCCCAGTATGCACATTCCCAAAAGAATAGCCCTGTTCCCAGGCGCATTCAGGTTATCCAGTAAAATCCAGAATGGAATTGCCATCAAAAGCCTGAAAAGGCTTAGCATATTAGATTTGGTCGTAAAAAGATCTTTTATTTTTACCATTTGTTACCGGGAGTATCTGGATAATTTTAATTTACGGTGAGTATTTTATAACTCATAAATTTCTTTTTTAAAATTTACATCAACTTCAGTAGGATATTTACCGGAGAAACAAGCTGTACAAAAATTTTCCTTCCCTGCATCTTTTACTGCTTCAAGCATTTCTTCTTCAGTCAGATATTCAAGGCTGTCAACTTCAAAAAATTTCCGGATTTCCTCAATATCTTTGTGCCTGTTTGCAATCAGTTCCTGTCTGCTCGGGAAATCCATTCCATAATAACATGGATGCTTTATAGGAGGTGAAGAAATTCTCAGGTGAATTTCTTTTGGATTAGCTTCTTTAATCAGGCTTACTAATTGTTTTGATGTGGTACCGCGAACAATTGAGTCATCAACAACAACAATAGTCCTGCCTTCGAGTACACCTTTCACTATGTTAAACTTTATTCTTACGCCAATTTCTCTTTTTTCCTGTCCGGGTTGAATAAAGGTACGGCCGATATAATGGCTTCTTATCAGTCCGATTTCCAGTTTTGAGCTAATCCCCTGTTTTTCTAATTGAGTCTGATATCCAATTGCACAGGTGTTAGAACTATCCGGCACGCTTATTACAATAACCTTTTCACCGTCCTTGTCAACTACCGGATGATTATTAGCAAGTATCTTTCCGAGTTTTCTTCTCATTTTATCAACGTTATGTCCGAAGATAAAACTATCAGGGCGCGAAAAATAAATGTATTCAAACACACATTGTTTTTTTGGGACTTCCGGAACATCTATTCTTATAGACTTTATCTCACACGATTTAATAACTTCATCGTCAATCACAACCATTTCACCGGGTTCAACTTCGCGGATAAACTGTGCTGTATTAATATCAAATGCGCAGGTTTCAGAAGCAGCAATAAAAGCATCACCAAGTTTTCCAAGTTCCAGCGGACGGAAACCGTAACTGTCACGAGCCGCTATTAATTTGTCATCTGTTAAAATAATTACACAATAAGCACCTTCCAGTTTTGAAATTGCTTCCTTAACCTGATCAACCTGGTTTTCAAGTCTGCTCCTGGCAATCAGGTGAAGAATAACTTCAGTATCGCTGGTTGTCTGGAATATAGCACCTTCGTTTACCAGTTCGTCTCTTAGTTTTTTTGCGTTGGTAAGATTCCCGTTGTGTGAAACGGCTAGATTTCCAAATCTGTAATTAACAACAAATGGCTGTATATTTTTCTTAGATTCCGATGACCCTGTTGTAGAATACCTGTTGTGGCCAATTGCTGAATTTCCTACAAGAGTTCTTTTAAATATTCCAAAATCAGAGTACACTTCAGAGACGAGGCCTTCGGCTTTATGAACATTAAAAACTGATCTTCCACGTTCATTTATGCTTTGAGAAACTATTCCAGTTGCCTCCTGTCCCCTGTGCTGAAGGGCGTGAAGGCCATAATAAGTGTTGACTGAAGCATTCGGTGTACCATAAATCCCGAATATACCACAAAAACATTTTGGCTTGTCTGATTTGATTTCCATCGATTTCCGGTTGATTTGTGAAGGCATTTACAAAATTACGAAATTAAATATAATTATTAAATATACTAAAGCTTAATGACTCTTTTTTACTTCAATATAATGCCGGTTTTTTGAAATATTTTATTTTGAATATACCTAAATTTAATCCGTTAAAATAAACAGAATTTCAGGAGGAAAAATGAAAATACGGTCGATTGTATCCACACTTCTAATAATTGCCTTTTTTGTTAGCCCGGCAAGTCCGCAGGATAAGACAAAAGAAAAGAAAAAAGACAGACATACTTTTACCATGTTACACGATATCAGTGCTACATCGGTGAAAAACCAGTCACAGACAGGCACGTGCTGGGATTTTGCCACGCAATCATTTCTTGAAAGTGAATTGCTCAGGATGGGTAAAGGTAAATACAACCTCTCAGAGATGTTCAACGTACGTTACACATATCCTTTAAAAGCTGAAAAATATGTCAGGTATCACGGTAAATACCAGTTCGGAGAAGGCGGACAGGCACACGACGTACTAAAAATATTTGATAATTACGGCGCTGTCCCCCATTTTGTTTATCCCGGTCTTGAACCCGGCGATACGCTGCATAACAACTTTGAGATGGATGCGGTACTTAAAAATGTACTTGAAACTATTGTAAAGAGGAGAAAAATATCGTCTCATTATAAAGATATAGTTAAAGCTGTATGCGACATCTATCTCGGTAAGGTTCCGGAAAAGTTTGAATACCAGGGTAAGGAGTACACTCCCAAAACTTTTGCGGCCAGCCTGGGAATAAATACAAAAGACTACGTTGAAATTACCTCCTACACTCACCATCCTTTTTATACAAAATTTAATCTTGAAGTACCGGATAACTGGACGGACGGTGAATATTACAACGTACCGCTTAACGATCTTATTTCAATTATGGACAACGCCCTGGAAAACGGGTACACCATTGACTGGGATGGCGATGTTGGCAAAGAAAATTTCCTGAGAAAAGAAGGTTACGCTATTGTACCGTTAAACGAAGATGATACAACCAACACAGGCCCTGAAATAGAAAAGAATATTACGCAGGAAGTCAGGCAAAAAGCATACGATGATTACACAACTACAGATGATCATTTAATGCACATTACAGGTATGGCAAAAGACCAGGCAGGAACAATCTTCTATTACACAAAAAATTCCTGGGGAACAAAGGACAAAAAATATGACGGCTACTGGTATATGTCACAGCCATTCGTAAAACTCCGTACAATAGCAATTATGATTCACAAAGACGCTATTCCAAAAGAAATAAGAGAAAAGCTCGGGCTGTAAGATTATTTTTCAGGCAAGATTAAGAATCCCGCTGTAAGAATTTATGGCGGGATTTTTTTTACCTTATTATAAGTTGATCTCTATGCGCAGATCAAAGGCGTCCGGTTTATTTACCAATTAAAAGCATTTTATAAATGTGGCTGTCTTTTTATTGTAAAAATGATCCCATATAAATGGGACTAAATAACTCCCATCAGCAGGCATCCTGCAAAAATATGTACTGCTATCACTTGCCAAAGTACACTCAGCTATTGCCCCGAGCCACAGTGTATTATTTGTGATCAACAATTTAAATTCACTCAGATTATGTCTGTTTGAACTATAAAGCAGGTATTTGTCATTGAATATTTTATACATTCCTTCAATTATCCTTGTAAACAACGTATCATAAATAACTGTGGAATCGTATTCACTAATTTGATGTGTACTAAACCGGTAGGTCGAATCAAATAATTCCAGTTTATTTTTAATTAAATATTTTCCGGCAGAATCTTCTTTCCCTGTTGAATCAATCCTGATAATTTCTACCCAATTGGTACGTGTATCTTGTTGGGGAATCAGAATATTATCTTTATCATTACAGGAAATGAAGAGCAACGCAATTATTAAAAGACATTTCATTTTAATATTTATTTTAATCAAAATAATTATCCTTCTCCAGGGAATCTCATTTTAACAAGACAGACACACCAACGCCCAGGCTGCCGTTAATAAAATTTTCAAATTTATCCAAGAGAAATATTCTGTAAAACAATTTCGGCCTTACAACTTCCCCGTTCCATTGTGCGCCGACATCCAGAAGATGGGAGAACATATCGCCAAAACTATTAGGGCTTCCAGTGAGTAAACCTAGCCCTATAAATTCGCCCCTGAATGAGATATTATTGAAACTGTATCCAATTCCCAGGCCGTAATGTATAGTTAAACCAGTCCTCCGGTATCTCCTGTCAGTTGAGATATAAAAATTAGGCCCGAGTTCAAGACCCAAGCTAAAACCTTCATCAACTATTTTGTGATAGGCATAATTAAAATATACTCCGACCATATTTTGAGAAAATTGCTGGCTGTAGTAATAGTTTGCAAAAGATCCAAGGTAGCCTGCATCTTCCCATACGGTTGGCAGGTAAACACCAAATGTAACAATTGATCTATTATTGTTAACCGGCATTCTGTTGGACTGCAAGCCTATAAATATATTGCCCAAGCCCCTCTCGTGCCGCAAAGCTGGTCCGAAATAATTATTAATTTTATAACTGGAATTAATAAACGGGATGTAACTAATCAAATTAAATTTAGAACTAACCGGAATATTGAGAGACAAACCTATAATTCCTGAACTTGTAGAAAAATCATATCTGTCGCTGTAAAATCCTTTGTCATAGTTTAGACCAATCTGTACTTTGTTGGCGGGAATTGACTGCATATCTAATGTCTGTGCATTACTGCTATCGGCTAATAAAAAAATGAGCACGAAGGTTAATATGGCCGGAACTGAATTTCTGCTCATTCGGACTCCCCAGTTAAAATTTGTGCTAAATTAAAGAACAGAAACTTATTAAGCAATCATTGTGCATTAATATTTATCTAACGGTATGGTTGGTTGAGTTAACGGTCCGGGAAATGGAATCGCTTGAAAGACCTGGTACTAGTCTGTGCCCGGGCTTCTCACGGAAAGCGTTAAGCAATGAGGTATCACAAAGATGCAGATAAATATCTGCAGTAAAAAGGAGCTAATTCTTTACCAGGTATTTCGCAACATACAGGTAATCAGCTTTTGGAGTTTTCCAGCAGTTCGTGAGCTATTGATTTAATGTTCTCCTCCCACCCGGTGTCTTTTAATGCAAACAATAGCTTATCAATTGGGAAATCATCAGGAAGCATTTTGTTTTTCTTTAGATCAATAAATACGTGATGAGCACCTTCAAGAACGAATACTACCTCAGATTTTTCGAGCAGTCTTTTAAGCAGCGGTTCCACTGAAAGCTTCCCCATATTTATTAGGCCTTCAGCAGCTATCCAGCGTATATCGCTTTTTTCATCCTCTAGAGCGTCTAAAAAAATTGGTATGGATTGGGGTGCATTGATTTCTTCTATAGTCTTAATTGCTTCCCATCTATAAATATGTTTCGGGCTGTTAAGCAGTTCCATCAAAAAATCTATTGACTTATTTCCTTTTTCAACAAGTGCCGAGCGGGCCTTTTGTCTTTCCTGTCCGTTATTACTGCAAAGGGTTCCTATGAGTTGCTTCATTTCCAAATCTTCGGGGGTATTTAACGATTTATCCATCTTATTTCCATAATCATTCTTATCAAATCTTGTATATCTGTTCTAATGAATTATTGAGCCAAATGTTCCATTATTTAAAATAAAAAAAAGCAGCTCTAATGAACTACTTAAATGTCGTGTCGGAACGGCGGGATTTGAACCCGCGACCCCCTGAACCCCATTCAGGTACGCTACCGGGCTGCGCCACGTTCCGAAAAAAAAATTATAATTTTGATACCAAAAGTTCTAAAATACTTTTGATCTCTTCAAGATCTTTTTTAAGGGATGGTTTTTCTTTCCGGGATTCTGTAACCGAAACATTAGTACTACCTGTCTCATTCGCCTCCGGTTCTTCTACCTGCAAGACATTCTCAGCCGAGAAGTCTTCCAGTATTTTCCGGGCACCCTCAATTGTGTACTTCCTTTCTCTGAGAAGACTTTTAATATGAATTATAAGCTGGATATCTTTATTGGTGTAAATTCTGTTACCAGCTCTGTTTTTCTGAGGTTTGAGTTGTTCAAACTCAGTTTCCCAATAACGAAGTACATACTGCTCCACGCTTGTTATTTTGCTTACTTCGCTGATTGAGTAATAAAGCTTCTTAATAGATAGGTCTTTCATTACAGCTCATAATTATTTTAAGCCAAAATAACTAATTGACTTTTTAATAGCAATATCCAAGTTTATAAATCAATCTAAACTTTAGAAAAGGGCTATAACTCGTTCTCTGTAATAATGATGTCAATTAGCTGGCTAATATCAGCTAATTCATAATCTGCGTTGTGAACATCAGTTTCAAAAGTGTCACCATATTTTGCGAAAGCTGTTTTCATTCCAATGTTGCTCGCACCTACTATATCTCTTTCAGCCCAATCACCTACCATTAAAGCTTCTTCGGGTTTCACCTGAAGCTTTTTCAAAACCATTTGAAAAGGAGCTGCACTCGGTTTTCGTTCGCCCGTATCTTCAAAAGTAACAACGGCATCTACTATGTGGTGGAAATTTAATTGCGCCAGTCTCAGCCATGCTTCTTTTGCTGGAGCGTCGGATAATATCCCCATTTTAATACCCATCTTTAACAGTTTATTCAGCGTTGAATAAACGTGCGGGTAAGGTGTAAGAGCCGCTTCTCTTGCTCTACGGTAGGCAACTATTCCCGCAGAGAGAATTTTGTAGTCCATCCGGTTAAGTACGCGCTGCAGGAATACATCGAAAACCTTCTGGTATTCAATTCCCTGTTCCTTATAAATGTCATCAATAACTTTATTTGCTTCTTCCTGTGTTATTGATAGTCCGGCGTCTATCATAGCGGGGATTGCTTCTTCGATAGAGCGTCTTTTCATTTTCATAAAGTCCATCAATGTATTATCGAGATCGAAAACTACCGCTTTAATCAAAATATATTCCTCATTTATTTATTATAAAAGCAGGGATCAGAAAGTGCTAACCTCTGCGAATAAAAACATTATTTAAGTAATTTCATCATTAAATAAGCACCAGCGAGATAACTGTTTTCTTTAAATCCTGAGATATATCCATCACATGCAGTTGCAGTTACCAGGTTTTGCCTGAACTCCTCCCTGCTGGCCAGGTGAGACAAATGTACTTCAACTTTAGGGATTTTGCAATCGGCCAGCGCATCTCTTATTGCAACCGATGTATGTGCATATCCTCCCGGGTTTATAATTATGCCGTTGTAATTATTTTCTGCGTCCTGCACTTTTGTAATTATTTCACCTTCTATGTTTGATTGATAAAATTCGAAGGTGATTTCTTTAAACTCGTCTTTCAACAAAGTTTCAATTTTATCGAGAGACAAATCGCCGTAATGGCTCTTATCTCTTTTCCCCAGAATATTCAGGTTCGGTCCGTTGATAACGAGTATTTTCATCTGTTTTCCGCCATCTCATCGATTATTTCTCGCATTTTGGGAGTTAGATACATTTCATCTATCCCGAGTTCTTTAAGAGCCATAGAAAGTATCATTACTTTTCTCTGTAGATTTGCCATCTTGTTTATTACAATAATTTTGCTCTCTTTCAACAGGCAGTATCCACCTTTAAAATCACCTTTCTCAAAACGAACTTCTGCGCCAAGCTGTGCCGCAAGCGCTTTAAGATCTTGAATTATTTCTTCAAATTCTTTTTCTTTCAATTTCATATTTTGTCTACATCTTTTTTAGTTAAAGGCTGAAAAATGAAAAAATAAATAACCGAAAAATAGCATAACATTTCAATTACCGGGAAACTAGAAAATATCTTAAATCTACTTATAATTAAATCCAAAACGTCTTTCTGGTTAAAACCAGAAGTATTCAGGGCAGTTATCAGCCTGTAATCAATTGTCATTAAATAAATTTCGAGAGGCAAAGTTATAACAACTAAAACAATAATGATAAAGAGCCAGCCATTATTTTTAAGCTTAATTTTTGAAGTTGAAATAAATAAGATAAAAAATATTATAAAGATTATATAGAGTATGAAAGTAGATAAAATTGCCGGTTCAAATGATTTTAATACAGCTGACAAATTTTCATTGTTCAAATAACTTCTTAATGTGAAATTTGTACCTTCAAAAATCTGGTAAGAGGTCATCAACCTGGTAAAATAACTACCCATCCAGAGTGCGCCTGACAGGATAGTAAAGAACAATATTATCCTGGATGAAGTTTTTAGATTTTCCATAACTCTTTTTATTTAGTTAAATTAAGATAAAAAAAAATTATGATTGTTGCCTCAATTGATATCGGTACAAATACTGTCCTGCTTCTAATAGCAAGGGTTTCAAAAAACGCTCAGATTGAAACCTTGCATAATGAATACAGAATCCCACGGGTCGGGAAAGGGCTTATGACAGGCGGAAATATAACTGAAGAAAAAGTCAGAGAACTATTCACAGTGCTGGACATATATTCAGGAATAATTAAACGATATAATTGTGAAAGAACATTTGTTACTGCGACTAATGCTTTCAGAATAGCCTCTAATGGTGTCAAAATTGCTACTAAAATCAGGAAAAAATTTAGCTGGGAAGTTGAAATAGTAACAGGTTTTGAAGAAGCCCGGCTTTCTTACCTGGGTGCCATAAGCGGTGTAGATACGGGCCCGGAAATGCTCGTTATTGATATTGGCGGTGGAAGCACGGAATTAACTTTTGGAAAAGGACCAGAAATGAGATTTCGGGAAAGTTTCAAAACAGGTGTAGTGAGCGCATCGGAAAAATATTTTATTAATGATCCTCCCCTGAAAACTGAAATTGAAAAGTTCAGAAATGAACTGCCAGTATTATTCAAAAGACTAAAAGATCTAAACTATGCTCCTGAATCAGCTATTGCCCTGGCTGGTACGCCAACTACTCTTGCATGTATTAAGAAAAACCTGGGTCAATTTGATGAAAACATCGTTGAAGGGAGCATATTAAGCTGCCAGGATATTGAGGGAATGATAAACACGCTTGCTGAACTTTCAATTAAAGAGATTCAAGATAAATTCAAAGCTATAGTAAGCGGGCGCGAAGATTTAATATTAAGCGGCGCTATTATTCTATTATTTATAATGGAATTATCAAATATAGATAATGTTATAGTTAGTACTAAAGGGATTAGGTTTGGAGCTATTATTGATAAAATGATAAATAAATAATTAGGGAAAATGGCTATTGCCTTAAGAAGTTCCAGATGTAACTGGAATGCATTTTTTGACCTTATCAAAAGACTACAAATGTGTACCCCAAATCGGAGCACGGCAACTTGTTTTGATTATGCCAGCATTCCGATAAGATAAAGCAAATAGAAAAGAACACCATTAAATATTATTGCAAATACAAGTGAAAAAAGAAAGCTTCTCGTTTGAATATAGACGGCAAATATTGCTAAGAATAAACTCCACAACAGTACTAATAATTCAAAACCCGACATTATAAACGCAAGTGTTTCTTTTATAGCAAATGGTGTAGGATTTGATGAAAATAAGTAACCGCCAAATATCACCAATTCAATTGGAAATAATATACAAAGCCCAATTGCGTGAGGAACGAGGCTATATGAAAAGACAGCAAAATTATCTTTAAATCTCGTCTGTGCGTTTGTCGATGATGTAATTAACTTTAGAAGAAATGAAAATAAAACGATCACTAACAAAGTAACTACTAATACGATACCAAAGCTAAGTAATAGATCTGAGCCGGGAACGCCCGCCCTTTTGGCAAACATAGTCAGGAAAATTGAATCAATATAAAATTTAATTGCAGCAAAAAGGATTATAGCAAAAGCGAAATTTTTGTGATCGGATAAAATGATCGATTTGAAGCCCACACCAGGATTGTCTGTAAGTTTTCCAATTGTTTTCCATAAATCAATGTTGTAGACTTTATCACGTAAATAGCCATGGCATTTCCAGCAGGTTTTAGCGTAAAAAGGATTTTCTTCGTGACAGTTGTTACAGGCTATTATATTTTTCATAGAGATTCTTATTTAGTTAAAATCTTACTTTTATATTCAGCCAGGGTTCTCTTGTCATATTATTTTCTTTCACCGAAAAATCAAAAAGCTGGGCATCCACATAAGCATCCACAAGATTTAAGAAATAGGCTAATCCTATATAAATTCCCATGAGATCCCGTTGATCCCTGTAGAAATCCCGGTTTTGCTTGTAAACATCATTTAGAGTGGAAAGATACTGGTCACGTGAATCTTTATATTTATTGTTGTAGTGTATCCATCCGGCCGCCAGCGCTCCGAAAATTCCCCAGACTACCGGTACTTTAATATACGATTCGTTATAAAATTGTCCCCAGCCCGGTAAAATAGCACTTCTTAAAACTGCACCCCAGGGCGATTTGTGCATAACAAAAACTGAATCAGTTTTTGTAACATTCCTAACATTTGTAGAATCCTGTTGTGAAAAAGAAATTGATTGCAGCAACAGGATAATAAAAAAAAATTTAGTTATATGATTTATCAATGATTTCAAAAAGTTCAAACAGTCTTTCCAATTCGTCATTTGAATAAAATTCAATTACAATATCACCTGTACCATCAGGTTTCTGCTTACACGTAACTTTAGTGCCAAATATTTTTCTAAGCTTGTCTTCAACATCATTTAGATTTGATACATTTGGCTTTACGTGAGGTTTGAAGGATACAGACCTTTTGCCGGGAGAGCCGGGATCTGTCAGAAGTTTTTTAACTAGTTGTTCAACTTTTCTTACTGAAAGGTTTTCATTTTTAATTTTAGCAAGTACATGAAGCTGCATTTTTTCTGTGGGAAGATTAATAATAGCTCTAGCGTGCCCGGATGTAATCTCATCATTTATCAGACTGTTTTGAACTTCTTTCGGAAGTTTTAATAATCTGATTGAATTAGCAACTGTTGTCCTGTCTTTCCCAACTTTTTCAGCAATCTGTTCCTGGGTAAGTGCACATTCTTCCATTAGTCTTTTATAAGCTGATCCAACTTCAATAGGGTTTAATTTTTCTCTTTGTATATTCTCAATCAGGGCGAGAGCAAGCATTGCTTCATTGCTGTCAACCTTAATAATGTAGGCCGGGATATCTTTATATCCAATTCCTTTACAAGCTTTTAATCTTCGTTCACCAGAAATGAGCTCATATTTATTCTCTTTTGTACGTCTTACTGTAATTGGCTGAATTAAACCATTTGAGAGAATTGATTTCTTAAGCTCTTCGAGTGCTTCCGGTTCAAATGAAGTCCTTGGTTGAAACGGATTTGGTGAAATTACATCTATAGGAATTTTGGCAAGTACGTCTACCTCTTTTCCATCATCTTTTTTTAGACTTGAATAATCCTGTGCTTTTTCTTCTTCTTTCCTTGCACGAGGATTTATAAGCGCATCAAGTCCCCTTCCAAGTCCCGGTTTTAACTTACTCATTTTCTACTTTATTAATTTTGTTTGAATTTCTTTCCAATAATTCAGAAGCTAGTTCAATATAATTTTTTGCGCCTGTAGAAATAGCATCGTATAAAATTACGGGTTTGCCATAACTCGGTGCTTCTGAAATTCTCACATTTCTATGGATTATAGTATTAAAAACTTTATCACCAAAATATTTTTTTACTTCTTCCGCAACCTGTTGTGATAATCTCAACCTTACATCAAACATTGTCAAAACAACACCTTCAATTGTAAGTTTTTCATTATAATGTTGTTTAACAATATTTATTGTATTTAATAATTGTCCAAGTCCTTCCAGGGCAAAATATTCACACTGAACAGGAATAATTACAGAATTTGAAGCTGCAAGCGAATTTAAAGTAAGAAGTCCAAGTGAGGGCGGACAATCAATTAATATGTAATCATATTTATCACGAATTTCTAAAATTGCCTCTCCAAATAATTTTTCACGATTATCCATATCCACCATTTCTATCTCGGCACCAACCAGGTTGATATTTGATGGTAGTAAATCCAGGTTGGGCATAAATGTTTCAAGAATGGCTTCTTTAATATTTATCTCTCCGATTAAAACTTCGTATACAGACGGAGCATGATTATGAACACCCAACCCTGAAGATGAATTAGCTTGAGGATCGATATCAATTAATAAAGTCTTTTTTTCTGCTGCGGCAAGTGATGATGAAAGGTTTATGGCAGTTGATGTTTTACCAACTCCTCCCTTCTGATTTGCCACTGAAATAACTTTTGCCATTAATTTCTGCTTGATTTAATAAATGATAAAATAAGTAAGTAAATTACTTACAATTCAATCTCTTCTCCAAATTCCATCACCCTGCATTTTTTCCCTTCTTTTTCAATTCTGCTTTTAAATTCAGAGGGTTCTGCATTAATAACAGGAAATGTTTTATAGTGCATTGGAATTACGTGTTTTGGATTCACAAATTCAACGGCTTTT
>Ga0209919_1000766_pt1 | contig 15906 bp, 16 predicted proteins | sample SalPon2A_C_D2_MG_FD_185721 | JGI IMG/M metagenome (GOLD analysis project Ga0209919, IMG submission 185721) | Soil microbial communities from South San Francisco under conditions of wetland restoration - Salt Pond MetaG R2A_C_D2_MG (SPAdes)... | ecosystem: Environmental > Terrestrial > Soil >... | reverse complement strand
AGTCCGCCCCGGCTCTCCAACTCCGGCGTCCGCCCGTTATAAGAAACGAGCCTCAAATATATTTGTATTTCAAATTAAATGCAAATAATTTAACGTCTTATTTTAAGATTTTCGTCCATGGATTTGCTAAGAAAGCATGAAAACAGGCGGGTTTTAGGGCAAAATTATTTCCCAGGCATACTGCTTAAAATCTCAATATGAAATATACCGAATTTAGACGAATTTGTACAAACTTTTAGTGATTCCACAACTCCCTGTCCAGGCTTCGGTATTGTATGGCTTCGCTGATATGCTGTGATAAAATATCTTCAGAATTATCCAGATCTGCAATAGTTCTGCTTACTTTTAATATCCTGTCATATGCCCGTGCCGATAAACCCAGTTTTGTCATTGCCATTTTTAACAATTCTGATCCTGCGGAGTCCAGGTGGCAATACTGCCTGACCTCGCGGCTCCCCATATCACCGTTGTTATAAATGTGTTTCACATCTCTGAATCTTTCAATTTGAACTTTTCTTGCGGCAATGACTCTTTCACGCACATTTATTGACTTTTCACTCTTAGTATCTGCAGACAGCTCTTTGTATTTAACTGCTGGTACCTCAATGTGAATATCAATTCTATCCAGCAATGGACCGGAAATCCTCGACATATATTTTTGAATTTGTTGCGTAGTGCAGGTGCATTCTTTATTCGGATCGGTGAAAAATCCGCAGGGACAGGGATTCATTGCAGAAGCCAGCATAAAATTTGCCGGAAATTCCAGTGAAAGTTTTGATCGGCTAACTGTCACCCTCGAATCCTCCAGCGGCTGACGCATCACTTCCAGTACATTCTTTTTGAATTCAGGCATTTCATCCAGGAATAAAACCCCGTGATGTGCATATGAAACTTCACCCGGCCTTGGAAAACTTCCGCCGCCTACCAATGCCGCATCAGAAACCGTGTGATGCGGACTGCGGAACGGCCTCTCGGTTATTAATGGAATATCTTTTGGAATAATTCCGGCAACAGAATGAATTTTTGTGGTTTCCAACGCTTCGTCAAATGTCATAGGCGGAAGTATGGAAGGAATTCTCTTTGCCAGCATTGTTTTCCCGCTTCCGGGTGGGCCAATCATTAATATATTGTGTGCGCCGGCTGCGGCAACTTCCAGTGCGCGTTTTACATTTTCCTGTCCCTTTACATCGGAAAAATCAAGATGATAAGAATTTACTCTTGAAAATAATTCTTCTTTATTTGTGATGGTTTTTTCAACTTCAATATTTCCGTTTAGAAATTTCACAACCTCTGAAAGATCATTCATCCCATAAACATTTACTCCGTCCACTATTGATGCTTCGTACGCTGATTCTTTCGGGATTACAATATTCTTAATCCCATTTTTCTTTGCCTCTACCGAAATAGGGAGCGCACCTTTCACCGGCCGGAGTTTCCCGTCCAGAGAAAGTTCACCAAGAAAGATTGTATCCGCCAAAAGATCATTATTTACTTTTTCCGTAGCGGCAAGTAATCCTATCGCAATTGGCAGATCGAAAGCACTGCCCTCTTTTTTGATATCGGCCGGAGCTAGATTTACGGTGATTTTTTTTGCCGGAAATTCTAGATCGCTGTTTTTAATTGCTGCTATTACCCTTTCACGACTTTCTTTTACTGCGTTATCGGGCAGACCAACAATAATAAATCCGGGTACCTGCATTTCACAGTGTGTTTCAACTTCAACAATATATGCGTCAATACCAACGGTTGCGCTGGAATAAATTTTCGAAAGCATTAACTCCCCTCTTAGGCTATTTGTGTGGGTTGTTTTTAATATAAGGGATAGGCAGAAAAAAGTAAAATTGAAAACGGCAAAAAATAGATTAAATTATATTACTGTTTAAAAAACAAAATCCTCTCTTTGAGAGGATTTTTAATAACCATTCTAAAAATATTTTTATTTATACTGTCTCAAAAATTCTATCCTGTCCTGAAGCTGTGCTACCGGAACCAGCAGTTTATCCTTTCCGTAAATAGCATCTTCCCTGTTTGAAAAAGCCAGTTCATAATCTTTGCTCATTAAAATTGCTTCTTCAGGGCAAACTTCTTCGCAGAATCCACAGAAAATGCAGCGGATCATATTAATTTCAAATTTCTCAGGGTACCTTTCTTTTTCTCTTTCAGTTTCTGCAGCCTGAACTTCGATAGCCAGAGCCGGACAAACTCTTGAACACAAGCCGCAGGCAACACAGCGTTCTTCACCGTTTTCTTCCTGCGCAAGTACGGGCCGGCCTCTGTATGAACCACCGGGAATAAATTTTTCTTCAGGATATTGCATCGTAAACTTTGGTTTGAACATATTCTCAAGAGTAAGTTTCAAACCTTTTACAATTTCAGGAATGTAAATTTTTTCCCAGAGTGTTAAATCCTTTAATCTTTTTTTCTCGGCCATCAAATCTCCGTTTTAAACTTTTTAAATCTTAAAAATCATTATTAATGCCGCAACCCAGATTATGTTTATCAGGGATAGCGGGAACATCACCTTCCATCCGAGGTTCATCAGCTGATCATATCTGAACCTTGGCAAACTCCATCTTACCCAGAGGAAGAAGAACAATACAAGAATTTCCTTGGAAATAAAAGTCAGAACTGAAATAATTACATACCATGTCTGTGAAAGACCGAATGTTTCAAGATACGGGAACTGCCAGCCTCCTAAATAAAGAGTTACAATCAATCCGGCAGCAACAATCATATTTGCATATTCAGCCAGGAAAAATCCAGCAAACTTCATACTGCTGTATTCTGTGTGGAAACCACCGACAAGTTCCGGTTCTGCTTCTGGTAAATCGAATGGCAGCCTGTTTGTTTCTGCAAAAGCGGATACTAAAAATGTTATAAAACCGATCGGCTGAACAATAGCATTCCACATCCATCCTGCCTGTCCGGCAACAATTGCTTCAGGTCTCAATGATGATGAAAGAAGAAGTACACCGCCAATTGAAAAACCCATTGAAATTTCATAGGAGATCATCTGGGCAGAAGATCTGATTCCACCAAGCAGTGAATATTTACTTCCCGATGACCATCCGGCAAAAGTAATAGCATAAACTCCGAGTGAAGTTAATGCGAGCACGTAGAGAATTCCGATATTAACATCGGCAACTACAAGTGGAACATTATAACCAAAGATAGTTGCATTTGGTCCGAATGGAATTACGGCGTAAGTAGTAAACGCAACAAACAATGCCAGTATTGGCGCCAGTGCATGAATTGGTTTATTTGCGGCGGTCGGTACAATATCTTCTTTTAATAAAAGCTTAAAAACATCTGCGAATGGTTGAAGAACACCTTCCCAACCAACCCTGTTAGGACCAAGTCGGTTTTGCGCCCAGGCACTGATTCTTCTTTCGAAGTAAACAAGATATGATACCGTTAAAAGCATCACAGTGACCAGTACCAATATTTTAACTAAGCTAAAAATTACTATTTCCAGGATACTCATTTTAAATTGGCTCCATTTAAACTTTAATTATGCTTTTGCATTAACTTCATTTTTTACCAACGCACCTTGTTCGCCAATCACATCGTAATCTAGATCTTTAAACGCATCAATATTTTTCGCCATATCTTCAAAGACATCTTCTGCCATATTAAATTTCATCTTATGACCAAGAGCGTTTGAAAGCCCTGCAATAATTTTCCAAGTAGATCGAGCGTCATGCTTGTTACCTTTAGCCCACCTGTCAAACTGTGTCCCGAATTTATCAAGTCTGCTCATTTCCATTCCTTCAAGGCTTCTGTCCATTTCAACAGTAGCTACTGAAGGTTTCAATCTTTGAACTCTTCCCTGGAAATTTACAAACGTCCCGTTTTTCTCGGCATAAGTTGCAGCAGGAAAAACTATTTCGGCAAGTTCAGTTGTTTTATTATAATTAGTAGCGTGAACAATTAATAAATCAAGTTTTGCCAGGGTGTTTTCAATTCCCTCTTTTGCGGCAAGTAAATCATCTTCAACAACATACAGTGCTTTAATTTTGCCTTCGTGAATTGCTTTTAAGATTCCGTCAAGATTTAAGCCGCTTGCGGTAGGGGAAATTCCAATAAGTTCAGCACCGGTAGTATTTGGAGTTATATCATTCTTTCTTAAAAGATCATCACCAAATTCAGAATCATTATGACGAATAAAATCGAGATGCTTTGAACCAATAACAGAATTAGCAAATTTCTTAAATACATAATTATCTTCGCAGGTTGCAAATGCTGAACCAATAAACGCAACTTCATCTTTCCCGAATCTTTTTAATTCGGAAGCGGCCGCGGCAAAAGCTTCATCCCAACCTGCTTTTGTTAACGAGCCTTCTTTTCTTATGTAAGCACCATCAACTCTGTCTTTAGCATTAATATTTTTAAAAGTGTTCAGCCTGCCGTGATCACACATCCAGTATTTATTTACATCATCATTCTGGCGTGGAGTTAATCTCATTATCTCATTATTCCTGACCCACATTTCAGTGTTGCATCCGCGTGAGCAGCCATTGCAGATAGTTTTATTTGCTGACATATCCCAAACTCTGGCTTTGAACCTGAAATCCCTGCTTGTTAGCGCGCCAACCGGACAGATGTCTATTGTATTCATCGAATATGGATTTTCAAGTTTTTTCCCGGGATATGTAACAATAGTTACCCTGTCACCGCGTTTCACAAAAGTAAGTTCCGGTTCGCCTGCAATTTCATCGCAGAATCTTATACAGCGTGAGCATGAAATACACCTGTCACCGTCAAACAAAACGCGCGGACCGAGTTCAACTCTTTTGTCTTTATTTGTTTTTTCTTCAACAAAACGGCTTTCACCAACACTGTGTGAATAGGCATAATCCTGCAGTTTACATTCGCCAGCCTCATCGCAAATAGGGCAATCGAGCGGATGGTTTATTAAAAGGAATTCCATTACAGCATTTCTTGCTTCAAGTGTTTTTTCAGATTCAGAATGGACTACCATTCCCTCCGCAGCAAGTGTCGAACAGGCAATAGCCAGCTTCGGCATTTTTTCAACCTCTACAAGACATACCCTGCAGTTACCTGAAACGGATAAACTGGGGTGCCAGCAGAAATGAGGAATTATTGTTCCTGCCTCTTTAGCCGCTTCAATAATTGTCTGCCCCTGTTTAAATTCAATTTCTTTTCCATTCAATACAAATTTTGGCATAATACAACTCTTAAATTAAATCACGCTACTTTTTTTAATTGCTTTTCAGGGGCCCTGACAAATACCTTCGTCAGTTCCTCCTCTTTCAAATATTTATTTGCTAATTCTAAAATATCTTCGGCTGTCACTGAATCTATCCTGTTCAATAGTTCTTCAGGATCAATTACTTTATCAAAATACAATACTGAGTTTGCAATTCGTATCATTCTGTTTGTTGTGCTTTCAAGACTAAGTAATGTACTGCCTTTCAAATATTCTTTTACTCGGCTCAATTCTTTTGCAGAGATTTTCTTTTCTCTCAGTTTCTTAAATTCTTTCAGAATTATATTTACAACTTTATTGGCCTGCTTTTCATTTGTAGAGAAATAAACCCCGAATGATGAAACATCTTTATAAGAATTTAAGAAAGTGTTAATCTGGTAAGTGATGCCGAGCTTTTCTCTTACTGCCTGAAACAGCCTTGAACTGCTTCCCTCACCCAAAAGGTTTGAAAGGATTTTCAGGCCTATTCTTCTTTCATCGTTATAACCTATAGCAGATCTTCCAATTATTGAATGAACCTGCTGAATTTCTTTTTCTATTGTGAAAACACCGGGAGTACTTTTTAAAGATAGCTTTCTTTTTGTGTTTTTCTTTTTCGACTGATTATTTCTCAATAGCTTTTGGGCAAGTCCCACAAGTTCATCGTGATCGACCGCACCGGAAGCCGATATTAAAAGTTTACCTGATTTATATTTTTCAGAATGAAATTTCTGAAGAACGGATGTGTCGAATTTACGGATATTATTTTCGGTGCCGATTATAGGAAGACTAAGTTTGTTCCCGGCGAAAAGTATTTCTTCGAATTTATCGAATATTAATTCTTCGGGGTTATCATTTATATCCAGAAGTTCATCAATTACAACGCCTGATTCTTTTTTTATGTGTGTTTTCCTAAAAAGAGGATTTTGAATCATATCTGATATAACATCAAAGGTTCTGCCAAGATGCTTAGATAAACCCCTTCCGTAAAAGCAGGTATTTTCTTTTCCCGTAAATGCGTTCAGGTATCCGCCGTAAGCTTCGATATCATCAGAAATTTTCTTAGCACTTCTTTTTTTTGTCCCTTTAAAAACCATGTGTTCAATAAAGTGCGAAATTCCGTTATTGGACTTATTTTCATCGCGCGCACCCACATTAAACCAGAATCCGAGGGAAAAAGATTTTACGTAAGGTATATTTTCTGAAACTACCCTGATACCGCCGGGAAGTTCTGTAATTTTATAGTAATTCAACGTTATTAATCAACAAAATTCTTTGATATAAGGGTTTAAATATAGGTAAAGGTCTAAAGTCAATCAAGAGAGAGGAGAGTGTGTTTTATTGGAAAGTGCCCTGGTTTTGCATTAACAATAGTATAAAATGTCATTCTGAATTTATTTTAGAATCGATTTAAAAAAGCGATCCCGAAACAAGTTCGGGGTGACATAAATAAAATCAGGGCGTAACATATATCAAAAGAGATGCTTATAAATTGTCATTTCGAACGAGCCTGCCTGTCCGGTAGGCAGGTCAGTGAGTGAGAAATCTATTTTATAATTATAATATTAGTTAAAAGATTTCTCTCCCGACTCCGTCGGAATCGAAATGACAAAGTAATTTCCTACCTTTCTTTTACCGAAGCGTACTGATTCTGATATTTTTCGAAAAATGTCCCGATATTTTTATATGCTTTTTCGAGTATTTGCTCGTTCGGTAAAAATACAACCCTGAAATGCTGCGTGCCGGGAACCTGTCCGAATCCGCTGCCCGGAACTACCACAACCCCGGTTTCTTTAATTAATTCAGCAACAAAGTGGCTGTCTTTTTGTTCCATATGAAGCTGAGGGTAAGCATAAAAAGCGCCTTCCGGTTTAACGCACGAAATTCCCGGTATTGCGTTCAACATTTCTGTAGTAAGGTCTCTTCTTTTAGTAAGTTTTTCCATTGCAAGAGTAAGATGTCCCTGGTCTCCTTCAAGCGATGGGGTAATTCCGTATTGTTCCGGGTGATTTGCCGAAAGCCTGGAGCGGAGAATTTTATTTATAGCGTCAATAAAATCTTTTAGAATTTCTCTCTGCCCGCTTACAATTCCCCACCCTATTCTGAATCCGGGTACCATATAATTTTTTGAAAGCCCTCCGAATGTAATTACGGAAGCGTTCTTATTTAAAGATGCGATTGAAATATGTTTTTTACCATCGAAAATAAGTTTGTCATAAATTTCATCGGCAAAAATCACCAGGTTATTTTCCATTGCAACATCGAGTATCTGCTGGAGGTTTTCTTTTGTATAAAGTGATCCGGTCGGGTTGTTGGGATTAATCAGAATGATAGCCCGGGTCTTATCGTTTATTTTGCTTTTGATATCTTCAATATCAGGCAGCCAGCCGTTTTCTTCGTTTAAATAATATGGATTTTCTATCATCCGCAGCTTGCTCGCAATTGCTGTGTAGAGCGGGTAACCCGGGCTGGGAGTAAGGACATTTTCCCCTTCGTCAACAAGCGCTGTCAGGCAGATGTCAATTGCTTCGCTTGCGCCGGTTGTTACAAAAACATCCTGCACATTTTCAATTCCCTTTTTCGCAGCTTCTTTTTCGATTGATTTTATCGCTGAACTGATTCCGGAAGACGGCGCATAACCGTTTTTATTTTCGAGCATCGCCTTGTAAGTGGCTTCAACGAGATGTTTGGGAGGAGCGAAGTCATAAATATTCGGATCGCCGATATTCAGGTAAAGCATCTCTTTACCAGATTTTGCAACTTCGTTTGCCAACACAACGATGTCTCTTATCGCGTAGATTATATTTTCTGTTCTGTCAGCTGGTTTTATTAAGCGGGAAGCCATTTTATACTCCGGAATTTTAAATTTTAACTGATCAAATTTAATAAAATTCCGGGTATAAAATTACGGGAAAAGTGTCATAAAATGATGAACGGGAAACATCGACCATTGCGTTTTATTTCAATAAAATCATCTTTTTTACTGAACTAAAATTACCGGCAGTAATTCTGTAAAAATAAATTCCGCTTGTCAGCGAAGATGCGTTAAATGATATTTCATAACTACCCACAGGTTTTTGTTCATTAACCAGTTGATTTAGTTCTCTTCCGAGTACATCATAAACTTTTATTGTAACAAAACTTTCCTTTGAAACCTGATATTTTATAATCGTTGAAGGATTAAACGGATTAGGATAATTCTGTGCCAGAGAAAACGATTTAGGAGTCTGGGCAGTATTGTTTTTAACATCCGTCAGACCATTGTTAATTCCGTTTTTATTAAATTCAACCACACCTCCTATACCATTATTATTCGGATAAACGGCCAGCCATAAATTATTTGTAGTATCAACATTTATATCCATAATCCAGTCGCCGTCCAACGGAGAATTTGCGGAATTATACAACGTCCAGTTGTTTCCATCTTTACTTGTGAGTCCACCGTCAAAACCTATCCACAAAACACCTTTTTGATCGACTGCGAGGGCCGTGATATAATCCAGCTTAAACGAGCCGGCAGGGAGAGGGCTGAACGCGTCCCACGAGCCGGTGGACTGGTCATATTTTGCAACCTGGTTGTAAATTGTTCCTACCCAGACGTTATTTTCTTCATCTACATAAATAGGGTGGTAACCGCCATTAGGGGTATAAATTTCGGGATAAATTTCCCAATGTGTACCATCAAATGAGAACAATCTTTTAATTCTATTATTATTTTTATCAATGAAATCTGCCTCACCCCAAACAACACCATTCTTATCTACTGCGATAGGTCCTATGTCTGAAAAATCAGTCCAATATCGGTTGTATTATAAACCGTCAGAACATTATTTTCTAGTTTTAGAATATTCGGGCGTATAATATCACCTGCCCAAAGAGCCCCATTTGGAGCTTTAGAAATCCACATAGGATAATTTTCGGGGTAGAGCGTAGTAAAATTCTGACCATCGTACTTTACAAATCCCCTGGCAGCTCCCTGCCAAATATTATTAGAATCATCGGCGACAAGTGTAAATATTTGAGTTGATCCGTTTGAATTAACCGGGTTTTCGGAATAAACATTCCATGTGGAACCGTTAAACTTCCAAAACTCATAGCCTGCCGCCCAGATTTCATTATTATTGTCAACCAAAACCGAGAAGAAATAGTTATATGATGTTTCTCCATACGGGTGATAAACTCTCCATTTATCCGCCTGCGCAAATGACAAACCCGAAAGAAGAATAAATAAAAGCGTAATTTTTAATTTCATGTTCAACTGATCCTTTTATTACTGCATATCTAATAATGATCCGGTACAACCTGCGGTGTTATTATCGCGAATTTCAATATCTTCGTCGTTTTCAGTTCCGGCATTTCTATGTAAGCGATGTAAACTCCGCTGCCCAGCGGAGTATATGCATTTGTAAACAAATAGAATTTATAAAACTGGTCAGGGCTGTCTTTTTCCATTGTTCTTACAAGCCTTCCCGCAAGGTCAAAAATTCTTATTGTGGCCTTCTGCGGAAGATGGGTAAATGTTACAAACTTGCCTGCATTTGTCTCTTCTGCAGGGTTAGCCCCGTAATATGGATTCGGATAAACATTAATTTTTTCCACATCCGATTTTGCGGTCTCCAAGCTGCTTGTGTTTACAGGTGAGGTGAAAGTAAACACATCCGCGGGAGTGTTCGGACTGTTTTTATCTTTTACAACTTTCACGAGTATGCCGTCTGCTATAAGATAGTCATCATCCCCGCTTTGATTTTTCTGGTTATCAAATTTCAGAGTTCCTGTTGTAAGATCGGTAAGGCTCCATAATGTGTCTGCCCCTGAGATATTAAACGCAACTTTATATTTATGTCCGTTTAATTGTTGCGGATCTATTACAACCGGTTCAATCACACCTGTGCTGTTACCGGAACTGTGAGAATAATTCAGCACCGTTCCGTATTCAGCACCGTAGCGTACACCGGGATTATTTGTGCGGGGAATTACTGTAATAGTATTTAAATAACTTTCGTTGCTTCGCGGTGTTGCATTAATATCCGGGTTATAATTATATGCTGTAACCGCAAAATAATACTTTGCTCCGTTATGAAGAGGGTCTTTATTAAGATAATTTCTGTTAATATTAATATATCTCCTGACACCGGAATCCGTTCCTGATTGTACTAATCTTTGTATTAATTTCCCGCTTTTCGGCTCCGGGAAATAATCAAGAATATTCGTGACATCGTCAACCCTGTCAAATGTCGCTATTTTTACCCCTTCATCCAATCCGGATGAATCTGTCGGCAGCTGGTATATATTGTAGCCCTCAAAATTATACTTCCCATAAGATTGGTCTTCAACCTTTCTTACACTTCCGGGCTCATCACCCCAGGAAAGAACAGCTGAATTATCATAGTCAGAAGCTGTCAACCGCGGCATATCCGGAATTGCGGCAAACGGGTCTCCGTTTTTGTAGGTCTGTCGAATTGCTTTCGTGTATTGCTTTAATAAAGTAACAGCAGAAAGATTAGTCAAACCCGGTTCCGCCCCAGCTACAATTTCTGCCAGTACTACTTCCTGCGTATCTCCGGGAGCCATATTGAAAGCGCCTGAGTTTATCATTATTCTCCTGTCGCCGGGCGGCAAATCGGTTCCATCCAGCCAGCCGGTTTTATTCACAGGGTCACCCGAGTAGGGAAAGGGCGTATTTCCGCCGCCCAATGACTCCGGTATAGGATAATAACGGCCATCATTAATTTTTCCCTGCATATAGTTATAAATATATAGTGTGCCATGTTTATAACTTCCTAAAGCGGGTTCAGAATAAGGTTCCGGAGATGATTTGTGAATATAGCCTATCGACGTCATCCCAAGATTTTTTTTACCGCTTAAAAATTTTCCGTCAAACATTGCCGTATCTCCCGGCACTCCCGGTACAATTGGTCCCTGCAAAAATGTAAAGCCGACAGCGGGGGGAGGCAATGGTGTATATGTTGCATCAACAGCGTTGTAGTTGTATGTATAGCCGAGATCCAGAAGCGTGTCGCAACCGTCAACGTCATCACCCGCGTTGCCGTCATCAACATCTGACCAGTAACCGAAATACATATCTGTAAAATTTTTATCGCTTTTGTTTATCACCTTATATTTTTTAAAGAACATATTATTAAGCAACGTAGAATTACGCTGATTATACCCCCATACGGTAACCTGCATCTCAATTCCCATTGAAGTAGAACCGTAAAGTGATTTTGCCTGGACTGAATCGAGATCATTTGCCACGAACCAGAGTGTCTGATCCGATCCCGGAACACCGGGAATATCGACCGATGGATTGTAAATACCGTTGCCGTCCACATCTTTATATGGTGCACCATCAGCGGCCGGCCATTCGATCCAATCTTTTTTATACTGTTCTCTTATTTGATCGGGGGTACCTTCCCTGTCATTAACTTCCGAAGATAAGTCCGCTGTTTTATAATCTGGCCTCACCCTGTAAACCCTGTTCTTAATGTCCTCCGGATTTGCGGCCACGCCTTTTGAAATTATTTTACCCGGCAATAGCCCACTTCCGTAAGTTGAACCGCCGACCCTTATTTGTCCATCCACCTTTCCGCCCCAGACCAGGCCGGATTCAAATACTGCAGTTTTCCCGCTTCCCTTTGGGTAAATTAGACCTGAATTGCTATTATTGGCAAGATCTGCATCACCGTTATTGTAAATAAAGGTAGAAATTTTATTGATATTGAAATGAGTGTATCGAATTGCGTCGGTGGTTTTATTTAACGTTTTAGTTTTATCTCCGCCGTTTTTCCCGGAAGCAAAAGCGATGTTAACTAAAAATAGAGATAAGAATATGCGGTAAAATACTTTCTTCGAATACATTTTCACCCCTGTTTGATGATATTCAATTGTATGCCTGTTTTCCGCTGAGATTAAATATTTGCGATAATACTTTGAAATATGGACAATTTCTGCAAAAAGATCCACAAAAAGGAAGGATTACTTAGTTAACGGTATAGTTCATTGAGTTAACGGTCAGCCTTCGCTAAAAAGCTTCGGCTAATAAATAAAAAAAGTGCGATTTCGGGCCGTTTTAAAAACCGTCCAAATTTTGGATTTACTTCAAAATCACCATTTTTTTTGTGGAAGTGTAATACCCCGATGCTTAGATTCAAGATTATTATTTTTAGAAACATTCTAACTTTATTGAATTTCTAAGATTTGCATTCGTGTTTATAATTATAACACTCTACTTTCACTTTTGGCTTTGGCATCCATAGATTGACCGATAATTAACCCAATTAACATACCGATACTCAAACCCAAAGCTATACCCAAAGACCGCTCAAAACTCGACAGAAACACAATTCCAAAAATAATTCCAAAAGACGATCCTAAACCTATACCAAGCTGGGTGTAGTAACCTTTTGAAGTTAAAGAAAAAGTATCCTTTAAAAAATCTTCAAATTTACTTAACGTTTTCTTAAAGTATTTTTTTCTGTTCTCAGGATTCGAGTTTAAATTTAGACTGTCAAGTTGCGCTTCTATGGATTCCCTTTCATCTTCTGTGAACTTTCTAGTCTTCAGTTCGGTGAGGATATGAAGAAATTTTTTATAAACCTTAATTTCAGATTTTTTAGTTGTTTCGGTTATTAAACTTTCAAAAAAGTTATAAGCTTCTTGTAGTGTCAACTTGTAGCCTCCTTATAGTGTCATAATGATGTTAAACGTTTTCCTGGTTAGTGGCTCAAAGCGATAATTATTACAGGTAAAACTTATTTTTTTAATAAAAGCTTATAAGGTGTTATAAATGAATGCTTTAGAGAGGTCTTCAATTGTTTAAACTTTCTATATCAGCCATCAACTCTTCAAGTTTTTTGAAAACTCTTCCGTAAATAAGGTTCAAATCCCATTGATAAATCCTACCGCCGGAAAATGCCAGTAAACCTAAAATTAAAACTACAATAACGATTCCTATCAGTGGGATTCCATATATCAGGTAGATATCAGGGAAACTTATTAGAATCTTATACACAAGTCTTTCGCCCAAAGGCAGGCCCTTTGCGTCTTTAAACCAAAAGCCTAGAATCATTGATACAAATATAATTGGGTATAAAAATGTAGACATTCTCCTATTGACAGATACCTGCTTTTTTATCCATTGGTTAAATGCCTTGAGATATTCATAACAATTGACACCCTTATCTATTTTCTCTAAACCATTCAATAGCCTCTTATTAATAACAACAAGTACAGTAAGAATTACGAAAAAGATAATGCCCGTTATAGGTATTCCTACAAAAAATGATACAATTAAAAAGACAAACGAGAAAGCAACAATTGCAATCAAATTTATTCTAAACATTCTTGTAAATTTATCTATGATATGAATGGATTTTCGGGTGTAAAGGTTGTTTAATTTTGGCGCTATTAATGCGTCACTTTTTAGAAAACCCTCTTTCCATATATTTTCAATTGATTTTTCCATCTAATACTTTTTTTAATTTAATTTTAATTCTGTTAACCCGGACACCAATATTATTGGGATTTGTTCCTATAATATCAGCGATTTCCTGATATGATTTTTCTTCTAAATAAAGCATAATAACGGCTCTGTCTATTTCTGATAGTTTTCTTATAGCATCATATAAAAGATTTAGAGACTCGTCTGAAAATGCATAATTATCTTCAGTTTCCTCAGCCGGCAAAGAGTCAGATACAAAATGCTGACTATTATTTTTCTTTTTCTTAAGTAAGGTCAAACAAACATTTAATGAAATTCGATAAACCCAGGTGCTCCATTCCGATTCCCCACGAAAGTTTTCTTTACTTCTCCAGATTTGTAAACACACCTCTTGATAATAATCTTCAAAATCCTCCTGTGAATTTGTATATGCCCGGCATAACTTTATGATTATTCCGGCAAACGGTAAAATAGATGTTTTATAAAAATCGTTACTCAATATCGTTTTATTTTAGTTAGTGGTGAAAATCAGAAATTATTACATGCAAAAATGAAATGTTTGTGAAAAAGGATATGCTCTCGATGTATATAAAGCCCAGCGTCTTGGCTATGAGTAGTTGCACGGGATAACACTTAACTTTGCAAGTAAGTACCAAACTGAAAATCCCAGTTGAATTTACAGAGGAGGTAAGAACAAGCAATTAGTTATAGCCCTTCTAAGCACCTGCTTATTATTTATATATGTTATCAATATTCAACTCTTCAATTACCATATCTTTAAGAATTTTCAATTCTTTATTGTAGTTAGTATTTTCCTCTTCATTTTTTTTTAGTTTGGATAAAACTTCAAAAATAAAATTTTCTTCTCCATACTCATTCCAATCTTTTTGGAAATCAATATTCCTATGTTTTCCGAATTTGAGTTCCATTTTATGCCTGTTCCATTTTGACTCCATATCAATACTGTAGTCAATCAGAACTTTATTGTTTTTAATATTTTTTATTTGAAAAACTCCCATTGGAATTTCCAATTGTTTGTATTCCTCTTTAAGTTCTTTTTTTGTTTTCATATTTAGATAAATCCTAATTGTTTCATCACTGTTACTCTGTCAAAAACTTGAGTGTGTCCGTTAATCAGATCGTCTTTAAAATAATAAATTGTAATTCCTTTTGTATTAATGACTTTATTAGTTGGCTGATATTCCCCAATCAGTCCAAGATTTGTTCCTGTCAAAATCCAGGTTATAGCAACGTGATTTTCTTCCTCAATTGCAGATGTTATATCAAAATTGATATCAGGAAATGAGTTGAATGAAAAATTCAATCGCTCTTTAAATTCAGAATGTGATAAAATTTTCCCTTCCCAGGGGTCAGAAGTGTCCAGATGAATAGTATATTCTGAATGAACATATTTTTCAACCTTTTCAAAATTCTTTTTATTCCAAATTTCAATAATAAATTCCCTAAGGAAAGATTCTTTATTCATTGCTTTTTATGCTTGTACTAACGGCTCGTGTATGAAACGTAATGTGTAAAAAGGCGCTAACTTTTCAGATGAACAGAGAGCCGAATTGTAAATTTTGTTACTATTATATACTCAGCTTTTGATTCTGAACCTGTGTCATTAAATCCAAAGACTTAATTACTAATGGAAAATGACTCGACATCTTTTCCTTTTGAGGCTACCTCACCTGCAAAATCTGTCCCTAATATTATTTTTCTTGGTTTAAAAAGACCTAATACAAACCTCATAATAAAAAGGTTTTGCTGTAAGTTTTGCGCAATCTGTTCTGTTGACTGTTGTGGCATAAACCTAAATTACTACTTCATTGTCTTTCGGAATAGGTTTTTCAATAATCTCAATTTTTATCTGATTAGGTGAACCATATCTTCTACGTACTGAGGCTTTCATTTTTTGCATTTTTATTTGTTCCTAATGGAGCCCAACATTTTTTTGTATGAGCCATTTCGTGCCTAAATTTAGACTATTAAAGGCACAAAACGCAGCAAGAGAATCCGCGAGGATTTCCCAAAGTAGCCATTACCTAGCAATGGCTAATATACGGTATTTGCTGTAAATTTTATTTATTTTTTACTCTTTCAGTTTTAACAGGAGAATAATCTTTTTTTAACTCTCCATTTACTAAAATATTTTCAAAGTAGGATTTAGCACCAGTAGCTTTATTCATATTCTCCACATTTTGAATATGAAAATGTATATGTGGTTCTGTGGAATTGCCAGAATTTCCGCATAAAC
>Ga0209919_1000765_pt1 | contig 15912 bp, 17 predicted proteins | sample SalPon2A_C_D2_MG_FD_185721 | JGI IMG/M metagenome (GOLD analysis project Ga0209919, IMG submission 185721) | Soil microbial communities from South San Francisco under conditions of wetland restoration - Salt Pond MetaG R2A_C_D2_MG (SPAdes)... | ecosystem: Environmental > Terrestrial > Soil >... | reverse complement strand
ACCGCCGAGAAACAGACCCGGCTCGATATCCTCCAGCGTTTGAAACTGCACAAGCCGTTGCAGACGATTGCCAGCTTCGATCGCCCCAACATCCGCTACACCCTGATCGACAAGCAGCGCCCCTACGAGCAGCTGAAACATTTTCTCACCGGCCGCCGCGACGAATCGGGGATTGTTTATGCCCTGAGCCGCAAGCGGGTTGAGGAGATCGCGAAAAAGCTCCAGCAGGATGGTTACAAGGCGGCTGCTTACCATGCCGGGATGACCGCCGCGAGCCGGCGCAACGTCCAGGATGAGTTCCTCCGCGACGATCTGCAGATCGTCGTCGCCACGGTCGCCTTTGGGATGGGGATCGACAAGCCGAACGTGCGCTTTGTCGTCCATTACGACCTGCCGAAAAATATCGAAAGCTATTACCAGGAGACCGGCCGCGCCGGGCGCGATGGCTTGCCGGCCGAGGCGCTGCTGCTGTTCGGTTACGGCGATATCGCTCTTTCGCGCGGTCTCATCGAACGGGGCGGCAACCCGGAGCAGAACCGCATCGAGCTCCAGAAACTCAACGCCATGGCCGCCTTCGCCGAGGCGGGCACCTGTCGGCGGCGCGCGCTGCTCGGTTACTTCGGCGAACCGCTCCTGGAAGACTGCGGTAATTGCGACATCTGTCTCGATCCCCCGGAGAGCTTTGATGCCACCGAGGATGCCCGCAAGGCGCTCTCCTGCGTCTACCGGGTCGGCCAGCGCTTCGGTATCGGTCATGTCGTCGATGTACTGCGCGGGGCCAGAAACGAACGCATCCTCAGCCTGCGCCATGAACAGCTTTCGACCTGGGGGATCGGGCGCGAGATGAGCATCGAGCACTGGAGCCACCTGCTGCGGCAGTTGATCCATCTCGGCTACCTGGAACAGGACATGGCCAACTACTCGGTGCTCAAGTTGACCGAGGCCGCCTGGCCGCTGCTGCGCGGTGAAATAGAGCTTTCCCTGAGCCGGCCGCGGGTCAAGCCGCAACGCAAGAAGAAAGCGCCGCGCAAGGTTGCAGGTCTCGAGTACAACGAGGAGCTGTTCCAACTTTTGCGAGCCAGGCGCAAGCAGATTGCCGACCGCGATGGCGTGCCCCCATACGTGGTCTTCGGCGATGGCAGTCTGGCAGAGATGGCGGCCGTGCTGCCAACCAGCGATGAAGAACTGATGGAGATCAACGGCGTCGGGTTGCGGAAGCTGAAGCGTTACGGGGCAGAGTTTATTGATGAGATTGTCGGCTATATCAGTCGTTGAAACAGATCACTTGGAGCCGCTGCTATATATCAGCACCAACTTCTGTCGACTCGGTTCCCATGGGTGTGTTGTTCTGCAGCAGATTCCGGAAAGGTTTAAAATGAAAATGAGGGGGCAGCCCATGGAGGTCGTTATGCAAAAAAGTCGTTTTCAACATCTCTGTGACGAAACCCAGGCCGGGCAGGACGCTTTTGTCCGTCACCCGGACAGTAATGAGGAAGGAATGGTCACCGGCTGCGTGATGAAGAGTGGTCACATGATTGTCAAGACCACGGAGGACCAGACGCGCTGCTGGGACTACAAGGAATGCGAGGATCTGGAGCATCCGAAACCGGGGCCGATGACCTTCTGAGTGCCGGGTGGTGCCTGTTCGACTGAAGGCCCACTCTGTGGTTGTGGTGCGGCGCGCGTGACGGGCGCAGGTGACTACCGCGGCTTCTCGGTCTGTTCGTTCGGCGGCAGCTAGGCGTGCCGAACCGTTCCCTGCTTTGCAACTTGACAGCGATATGGCAGAATAAAGACCTTCTCGAACCTGAAAGGTTTTTTGGCATGGAGTTGAATTCAGCTGTTGAGTTGCTCCCCCTCAAGCCGATCCGGGTGCTGTTTCTCTGTACTGGCAACTCCTGCCGCAGCCAGATGGCTCATGGCCTGGTCAACCATGACTTCAAGGGTTTCATCGCCGCCTTCTCCGCCGGTACCGAGCCGCAGGGACTCAATCCGCAGGCGGTTCAGGTCATGGCGGAATCGGTATCGATATCTCTGCCAACAGCTCGGACCATCTCAGCCTTTACCGCGACCAGCGTTTCGACTATGTCATTACCCTCTGCGGCGATGCGATGGACAAATGTCCGGCCCGGATCGGCGGTGCCGAGTGCATCCATATCGGCTTCGACGATCCGCCGCAGGCGACCGGCAGAGAGGCGGAGGTCCTCAACGCCTATCGCCGGGTAGGGGATGAAATCCGCCGGTAACTGGGCGAATTCTTCCGCAACCGGCTCGGTTGAAAATTTCCTGAAAGGCATACTGATCTATGCAGTTTGACCCCTCGGCGATCAGCCCCCATCCGGCCCGACTTCCCTACGCCGCGCTGATCAAGATGCGCCGCCTGTTGCGGACCCTTTACCGGCTTGCGCAAAGACCGGCCTATCACGAGCTGCTGTGCGACCTGCTGCCGGAGACGGCGCGCTTTGACCCCGGGCACGATGCGGTGATGATGGGTTACGACTTCCATCTCGATGCCGACGACACGCCGCAGCTGATCGAAGTGAACACCAATGCCGGCGGTTCGATCTATGCGTACAAGGCGGCCTTTCCGGAAGCCGATCCCGATCTGCCGCTGCCGGGCCATTTCCCGATGCGGTTTCTGGCCAGCTTTCGCGAGGATTTTCGCCGCTTCGCCGCAGGTTCGGGTCTGGAACTCGGGCTGATGGTGATCCTCGACGAGCAGCCGCTGGAGCAGAACCTCTACCCGGAGATGTACTTCCTGCGCAATTTTTTTCGCAGTCGGGGTTTGCCGACCGAGATTTGCGATCCGGCTGAGTTGCAGGCCGATGCCACGGGGGTTTTTCTCAAGGGCCGGCGGGTCGCGATGCTCTACAATCGGCACTGCGATTTTTACCTCGAACAAGCAGAACTGGCCGGCATTCGCGCCGCCTACCTGAATCGTTCGGTCTGCCTCTCGCCCAACCCGCGCGCCTACGGTCTGCTGGCCGACAAGCAGCGGCTGGCGCTGTGGAGTGATGCGCAGTTTTTGCGGGATGCCGGCGTTTCCTCGCGCGGTCGGGAGTTGATTCGTGAACTGGTTCCCCACAGCGAACTGTTTGCCGGTCAGGACCCGGACCAGGTCTGGAGCCGGCGTAACGGGCTGGTCTTCAAACCGCTGACCCTGTTCGGCGGCAAGGGGGTGCTGATGGGCAAGTCGATGAGCCGTAAGCGTTTTAATGAACTTGATCCGCACAACACCCTGTTGCAGCGGCTGGTCAAACCATCCTTGAGTGCCGGGGGTGCCGAAGGCGAGATGAAGACCGATTTTCGCCTGTTCGTCTACCGCAACCGGCTGCTCGGGGTGTCGGCCCGCCTGTTCCAGGGCCAGTTGACCAATCTGCGCACCCCCGGAGGCGGTTTTGCCCGCGTCGAGATCACCCGCGAATGAGTCGCTGGCGACCCTGCTGGCGGTCGATCTCGGTCTGCGAAGCGGCCTGGCGATCTACCGCCGGGACGGCCGGCTGCTCTGGTACCGGTCGACCAACTTCGGTTCCGTGCGGCGGCTTAAGTCGGCGCTGGCCGGCATTCTTGATCCGATCGAAAATCTCAAGTTCGTCATCCTCGAAGGGGGCGGTCAGCTCGCCGAGATCTGGCAGCGGGAATGTACGCGCCGCGCGCTTTCCTGTCAGACCATTGCCGCCGAAAGCTGGCGCCAGCGCTTGCTGGTCCCGCGTCAGTATCAGGATGCAAAACAGGCCAAACAGCACGCCGGGGAACTGGCGCGCGCAGTGATTGACTGCCTGGCCCTGAAACAGCCGACCTCGTTGCGCCACGACGCTTCGGAGGCGGTGCTGGTCGGACTCTATGCCCTGATCGAAGCGAACTGGCAGGATGCTGATCGCCTGACGGCAATCAGCAGGCTATTGCCGCCACAGGTCTCTTGAAGCCGGATCAGTTCCCGGTGCTTTTGACCGCAAGAATGGTTTTTACGTGACAGCCCGGCTGAAAGTAACCAGACTGGATGCGGTCACGACCTTTGTCGCCGGCTTGGACCGGGCCGGTCGAAACTTCCCGGTCCACCTGGATCACTTCCGAGAGAAAGCACCAGAAGCCTATGAGTGATATCAATCACAACGATCGTGAAGGGATCATCAAGTATCATCTCGATTATCAGTCGGGTCCGGCGCTTGATGCGGGTGAACTGACTGAGCTGAACGCCTGGCGGCAGGTGCTCTATCGATTGGGGCTGGTTGGGGCTGATCCAGACCGTTACGAGGGACTCGGCTTCGGCAACGTCAGCCGGCGGATCGCTCCGTTCGGGACCCCGCCCGGCCAGCGACGCTTTTTGATCAGCGGGACCCAGACCGGCGCGCTGCCCCGCTTGAGCCCCGACCACTATGTTCTGGTCAGCGAATGTCATCCCGAAACTAATCGAGTGGTGGCCTGCGGACCGGTCAAACCTTCCTCCGAAGCCCTGACCCACGGCGCCCTTTATGCCGCCGATCCACAGCTGCGGGCGGTTCTACATGTCCATTCGCCGGAGATCTGGCAGGCGGCGATGGCGCTTGGTCTGCCGGTGACCGACCACCGGATCGCCTACGGGACGCCGGCGATGGCGGCAGAAATGCAGCGTCTTTATCATGCGCCGGAAGTGCGTGACGGAGGAGTGATCGTCATGGGGGGGCATGCCGAAGGAGTGGTCAGTTTCGGTGCCGGTCTGTCCGTCGCCGGCAGCGTCATGGTCCGGACCCTGGCCCGGGCACTGGCCGTGGTCGGCTTGAATGGTTGAACGTCTGTTCGCACCTAACGGAATCTCTTGCGGAACACGCCCTGTTTCTCCAGCAGGATGATCAGCGCTTTGGCAAGACACAAATTGTCTTCGCCGAGCAGGATTTGCGGCGACGGCTTGTTGCGCATCAGTTCTTCCTCTTGAGTTGATAGCGCCTGACGGCCTGATTGTGCTCTTGCAGAGTATTGGAGAATACGTGGGTGCCGTCTCCGCGGGCAACGAAATAGAGCGCTTTCGAGTCAGCCGGGTGAGCCGCCGCCTGGAGCGCCGCGAGGCCGGGGCTGGCGATCGGGCCTGGTGGCAGACCGTAAACCCGGTAGGTGTTGTAGGGGGTCAGGGCCTTGAGGTGAGCCCGGGTCAGGTTGCCGTCAAAACTCTCGAGACCGTAGATCACGGTCGGATCGGCTTGCAGGGGGATCCTTTTGTCGAGCCGGTTGTGGAAGACCGCTGAAATCAGGGGCATTTCAGCTTCATTGCCAGCCTCCTTCTGGATGATCGATGCCAGAGTCACCAGCTGGTGCCGGGATAAGCCGTGCTGCTGTGCCGTCGCCAGCATCTCCTTCGTCAGATGCTGCTCAAGCTGTCCGACCATCATGCGCATGAGTTGTTCGGCGCTGGTATCGGAGGTCACCGAGTAGGTTTCCGGGTACAGATAGCCCTCCAGCGAAGCGGCCTTGATCCCCAGTTGCTCGATAAAATGCCGATCCTGACTGAGCCGGAGCAGCTCGCCGCCGATGCCCAGCAACTGGTCGGCGCGGGCGGCGATCTGCTGCAGGTCGAAACCTTCCGGAATGGTCAGGAGGCGTTTGCGGACATCGCCAGCGACCAGCCGGTCAAGCACCCTGCCCGGGGTTGCCGCGTCCGCAAATTCGTAGTCGCCACTGCGGATCAATGCAGCCTGGCCGCGCAGCCTCCCGAGCAGGCGAAAGTGCCAGGCGTCAGTAATCACACCCAGCTGTTCGAGTTGCCGAGAAACTTGCCAGAGGGAGCTGCCGCGACTGATGGTGAGACTGGTTGCCGGTGGCGGGGTGACCGGCTCGTGCAGAAATCCGAGGAAATAGATCCCCCAACCGGCCAGCAGCAGGAGGAACAGGGTCAGACCGATCAGACTGAGGCGTTTACGACGGGTCATGAGTTCGTGATCGCGGTTCGCATGAGAGGAAAAGACTTGAAAAGACTAGTTGTAACCGGCTGCAGCTGTCAAGCTGGGATGCTCAGGCGGTCTTGTCGGCACCGAACTTGTTTTCATTGCCGTGGATCAGTCGTTCGATATTGGCCCGATGGCGGACGATGACCATGCCGCTGACCACCAGGCTGGCGCTGAACAGGCTGGCATCTCCTTCGAACAGCAGGACCATGAATGGCATCAAGCCGGCGGCGGTGATGGAACCGAGCGAGACGTAGCGGGTTTTCCAGAGCAGCAGGGCGAAGACCAGAAATGCAATCAGCACCGACGGTGGCGAAAGAACCAGGAAAATTCCGAGTGCGGTCGCGACTCCCTTGCCCCCCTTGAAGCCGAGATAGACCGGATAACAATGACCGAGAAAAGCGGCGACGGCAACCAGGGCGACTCCGGAAGGTTCGAACTGCAACCAGGATTGAGCCACGACGACCGGCAGCACCCCTTTAAGAGCGTCGCCGACCAGGGTCAGGATACCGAGTTTTTTGCCGGCAACCCGGTACACATTCGTGGCGCCGATGTTGCCACTGCCAGCGGAGCGGATGTCGGCGGCGCCGGTCAGGCGGGTCAGGACCACCCCGGTCGGGATCGCACCGATCAGGTAGGCGGCGATGATGGTCAGAAAAGTTATCATGGGTTCCGTTACCTTGGGAGTCGGGTCCGGGCAGGTGCCGTTAGGACCGCTTATACATGCCATGAAAGCGTAGCGGGATCAAGAAGATTCCGGGGTGACGATGAGTAGCGTCGTTAGCGGACGTGAGTGACACATCAAGGCAAAGAGTCTGGAAATATTGGGGAAATCAGATAGACTACTGGTGAACTTTGTCCCGAATCCGGAACGGTAACTATGGCCGACCACCAGTTTCTCATCGATTTGCTGGTTCTTCTCGCCCTGGCCCTGGGCAGCGCCCTGCTGTTCACCCGCCTGCGCCTGTCGCCGATTATCGGCTACCTGGTCTCCGGCTTGATTGCCGGTCCCTATGGCCTGCATCTGATCCGTAATGTCGCCGAGGTTGAAGTAATCGCCGAATTCGGCGTGATCCTGTTGTTGTTTACCATCGGCCTGGAATTTTCAGTTTCAAGGCTGTTGCGGCTCAAGCGCCTGTTGCTGGCGGGTGGTCTGGCCCAACTGCTGATCTGCACTGCTGCCTTCGTCGGTCTGGCCACGCTCCTCGGTCTGGAGCTGCGCACCGCCGTACCGCTTTCTCTGGCGTTGGCCCTCTCTTCGACGGCGATTGTCCTCAAGCTGCTCAGCGAACGGGGCGAGATCGATACGGCCCATGGCCGGATGTCGCTGGGGATCCTGCTGGCGCAGGACCTGGCGGTGGTCTTCTTTCTCGTCGCACTGCCATTGCTGGCCGGCCAGGATTTGTCCTTTTCGCTGTGGAAGATCACCAAGGTCGCGTTGCTGCTGGGAGGTCTGCTGGTGTTTTCCCGCTACCTGCTGCGGCCGATGCTGCTCGCAATCCTCAAGGCCCGCTCCCAGGAGCTGTTCCGTCTCACCATTCTGGCCCTGATCCTGACCACCGCCTGGCTGACCGGCGAAGCCGGGTTGTCGCTCGAACTCGGCGCGTTCCTGGCTGGCCTGGCGCTGGCCGAATCTCCTTATGCCCACCAGGCGCTGTCGGACATCCTGCCGTTTCGGGACACCTTCCTGGCGATCTTCTTCGTCTCCATCGGCATGCTGGTCAATCTCAGTCTGGTCGCGGCCCAGTGGCAACTGGCCCTGCTAGCGACCCTGGGGGTCTGCCTAGTCAAGTTTGTCGCCGCAGCCCTGGCCACCGCGATCTGTCGTTACCCGCTACGTATCTCAGTGCTCAGCGGGTTGCTGCTGTTCCAAGCCGGCGAATTCTCCTTTGTCTTTCTCAAGGGGGCAACCGAGCTGACTCTGCTCCCCGAACCGATCTACCAGCTGGCCCTCGCCGTCATTGCCCTGACCATGATCGCGACGCCGTTGCTGGCCGGACAAGCGGAAAAATGGGCGGCATCCGTCGCCACCCTGTTCGGCCGGCCGGGTTCGCAGCTGCAACCGGAGTTGCAGGAACGAACCGCCAACCTCTCCGGACATGTCCTGATCGGCGGCTACGGTCTCTCCGGCCGCAACGTCGGCCGGGTGCTGCGACGCTTCGATATCCCGCATCTCTATGTCGAGCTGAACGCCGATAATGTCAGTCAGGGGCGCCGCGACGGTGATTTTGTGATTTACGGGGATGTGACTTCAGGTGAGGTGCTGTACGAACTCGGGGTCGAGCGAGCCCGCGCGCTGGTGCTGGCAATTAATGACCCGGCCGCTCTGGCTCGGACCATCAGCGTGGCCCGACAATACAACCCCAAACTGTATATCCTTGCCCGGACCCGCTATGTCGCCGAACTCGAACGCCTGCGCAGCCTGGGGGCCGACGAGGTGATTCCGGATGAATTCGAAGCCAGCCTGCAGCTTGGGGCGCACCTGATGCGGCGTTTCGATCTCAGCGAGGGCCGGATTCTGCACATGCTCAGCGAACTGCGTCAGGAACACTATGCCTCGATGGTCGGTGGCGGTAATTCACCTTACGGCCTGTCGTTGCTGGCCGGGGGACAACTTGAATTTCAGGCGGTTCCGGATGATTCGCAGTGGCTCGGCGCCAGCCTGGTCGAAATCGATCTGCGCAATCGGGTCGGGGTTACCGTCGTCGGAGTCATCCGCAAGGAACGGACCATCTATAACCCGGCCGGATCGTTTCGTCTCGAACTGGGGGATACCCTGATGCTGCTCGGGGCCAAGGATGATGTCCAGCGCGTCGGAGAACTGTTGCACGGACAGCCTCTCTAGAGACTGACCTGGTTGATCTGGTCGAGCGCGGTGTCATCGGCAATCATTCTCATGAGTCAACAGTTGTAGCCTGGGTTTCACTGCTGGCATGGTCGGCCAGGAGGAGAGACTCGAGTTTCCGTTTCTGGATCGGGTAGCGTACCCCGCTCGAGCTAAAAAACAGCGTGCGGCAGTCAGCCTTCTCATCGGTGAGCAGGCCGATGAAACCAAGGCGGATGACCCCCGGCGGAAAGACCTCGACCTGGAAACTTCTGCCGCTGGTCGTCTGGATCTCCTCGATCCCCTCAGAATGATCGGGTCTGAACCAGGGCGGCGACAGGGCAAAAGCCACGACACAGATTTCATCAAGCGAAAATAAGTATCGACGCTCATCCTTCCCCACGTAGACCTCGATGTCACTATCGCGCGGTTTGAATGGACGAGAAAGAGTCCCTTCAATCGTCTGCCCGTTTTTAAGATAGATGACGAGATGCTTGCTCATCGCTTCCTGTTTCTCTGCTCCCGGATCAACGTGGGTAGGGACGCTGGCCGGCTCTCTGGTGAAACGGGCCGTGCGGGTTGCCTGACGATCTGTTGATCTCATCGACCCGCTCCCGGACTTTGATTAGGGAATAATTCGTTTGCCCGGGGATTGGCGGTGAGGACGATGCCTGGTGCCGCGGCACGGCCCCCCCTCTCCGGGAAAATCGCCCGAGAAACGATTTAACAACTCTTTTACATCTCCATCATATCTGCAAAACAAACATGGAGGATTAAACGATGAAGAAATTGATAATCATTCTGGCCGCACTCCTGATCATGCCGAGTTTGAGTTTGGCGGCCTCGACCGTCAACGGAGCCGGGGCTTCTTTCCCGTAGCCAGTCTATTCCGCCTGGGCGTTCCAGTACCAGAAGGATACCGGCACCCGGATCAACTACCAGTCGATCGGTTCCGGCGGCGGGGTCCGCCAGATCAGCAACCGCACCGTCGATTTCGGCGCTTCGGACGCCCCGGTCAAGCCGGCCGACCAGCAGGAGAAGGGTTTGCTGCAGTTCCCGGCGATCATCGACAGCGTGGTGCCGATCGTCAATGTTCAGGGGGTTGAGAGCGGCCAGTTGCAGCTGACCGCCGACATCCTCGCCAACATCTTCCTTGGCAAGATTAAAAGCTGGAACGATCCGGAGATCGTCGAGCTGAATCCGGGACTGAAACTTCCTGACGGCGACATCACCGTCGTGCAGCGCTCCGACGGCTCGGGAACCACGGCGATCTTCACCAGCTACCTGGCCGAGATCAGCAAGGACTGGAAAGATTCCGTCGGCGCCGGCAAGTCGGTCAAGTGGCCGGTCGGGATCGGCGGCAAGGGGAACGAGGGGGTCAGCAACTACGTCAAGCGGGTGAAGAACTCCATCGGCTACGTCGAGTTCGCCTACGCCAAGCAGAACAAGCTCGCCGACGTCGTCCTGCAGAACCGCGACGGCAACTATGTCAGCGCCTCCGTCGACAGCTTCAAGGCCGCCGCTGCCGCAGAACCTCAAGGACGATATCCGCGGCTACTGGAAGGCCAACGGGTTGCAGTAAAAACAACCTGACGCTCAATAGTTGAAAGGCAATGGCCTGCCCGGATCCGGGTAGGCCATTCTTGTTTTGCAGGATTCACAGGACTCGACCTAAATTGACCATTTTTGCTCTTACATTATGGTTAACATAACTTCTGGGACTCTACTCAATGTCTTTATGAGTTTTAAAAAGAGCGACATCTTCTCAGAAGTGCACTTTTTAAAATTGATCGTGTGAATAAATTTCAACCAGCCTCCTCACTCTCAAAATCTTTTCAGAGTACAGGAGCAATCGCGTTTTTATCCTGAGATTTTAACAATAGCTCTACCCCTACTTTTCCCTTCCAGTATAAGCCCAATACGTTCTTCGAGTGCTTCTAGTGAAGGTAGTTCGGTCGTAATCTTTTCAAGATGGTCAAGTTTCCAATCCGAGGCGATCTTGCTCCAGACTTTCATGCGCATGTCGACAGGGCAGTTCACAGAATCTATGCCAAGGAGAGTGATACCATTTATTATGAAAGGGAAGATTGAGGAGTGGAGGTCGGCCGCTCCGACATTGCCACAGCAGGTCACTGAACCACCGTATTGGGTCGTTTTGATCGCCGTAGAGAGGATGTTTCCGGCAACAGTGTCTATCGCCCCGGCCCAACGTGGCCTCAGAAGTGGTCGACCACTCTTGTCGTCAGCCTCTTCAATGCTTATGACTTCTTTGGCTCCAAGCTCAACAAGATAATCCGCTTCATCAACAATGCCGTTAACAGCAACTACCTCGTATCCGCTTTTCACCAGAATCGACAGGGCGATACTTCCCACGCCACCCGTAGCACCTGTCACAAGGACGGGTCCCTTATCTGGTGTGACACCACTATTTATCAATTTGAAACAAGAAAGAGCTGCTGTAAATCCAGCGGTTCCATAGATCATACTTTCTCGTAAAGTCAGGTTCTCCTGCAATTTCACAACCCAAGCAGCTGGAACGCGAATATATTCCGCATATCCCCCAGATGTGTTCATCCCCAAATCATAGCCAGTAACCAGAACCTGATCTCCTGGCTTAAAGTCAGGACTGTTGCTGTCTGCAACGACACCGGCAGCATCTATCCCTGGTGTATGTGGATAATTTTTCGTGACGCCCTTGTTGCCTGAAGCAGAGAGAGCATCTTTATAGTTCAGGGATGAGTATTGAACGTTAATAAGGACCTCTCCCTCAGGCAGATCGTTAATATGTTTCTGTTTAATTTCACGGACAAATTTTTTATCTGCACCTTCCGTTACGACCATGGCTCTGAAATTGATATTTTCCATTACACTCCCCTTGGATCGAATGAGAAATTTGATCGTCTATTTGTGAGATCATCCAACTAAACTGTAACAGAACTTAAATATGATGTTTTTTGAATGGGTAAACTAGTGCCTCATTAGATGATATTTTCAAAGAAAAATATGAAATAAGATTGTAACTATGTTCGGACCGGCCGTTCTTATAGATCAGGAATTGCAGGAAGGCCAACATCCGGCTTCCGACGTTTGCCGAAATTCAGCAAGATGAAATGTGGGACACCGGTCGCACTTTGACTTCAGCTACAGGCTGGGCTACATTGGCAACAGCTTATATGGGTTGGTTTGCAGGAGGTGGGGATGGGTTCCAGGCCCGGAAACAAAATCAGAAAAGAGACAATCGCCGCTGTTCGCCTAGTGCTGAGCAGCGGTTTTGTATTTCCGGACCCTGGTATCCAATCGTCTGTTTATGGGGACGTTTGCTGAAGTGCTGCGAGCCCTGCTGAATGGGGCAATGTAAAGAACGTTATATCTGGTCTTGAGAGGAAGATAACTCCCCGGAATCTATAAAGAAGCACAACAAGATTGTAGCCTGTTTTTTGCCGCCTTTCCTGCTAACAATGGGATCAAACCCAGGCAGAAGGAGAGGCGCTTATGATGACCCATCAAGACAGGCTCCAAGCTTTCCACGAGTTGCGGCGTACAGTGCGCAGCTCGGATTCCATGTTGGTTGTCGGGGTGGATGTCGCCAAGAATAAGCATCACGCCTTCTTTGGCACCCCCACCGGCAAAACCCTGTGGAAGAAGTTACTCTTTGACAATTCCATCCATGGCTTCAGAAGTTTTCAGACCATGTCCGCTAATCTGATGATCCAGCACGGGCTGCAGAACTGCGTCTACGGCGTCGAGCCGACGGCCTCTTATCACAAGCCCTTGGCGGAGTACCTGATTCGGCAGGGCCAGCAGGTGGTCTATGTCTCCAATGTCGCGGTAAAGAACAATCGCAAGACCCTGGACGGCCGCTGGGACAAGAACGACACCAAGGATGCCGCCAATGTCGCCGACCTGGTCAGTCGGGGGCGGTGTCAGTTCTACGATCTGGCCGACGGCGATATTTTGGAGCTGCGCAGTCTTATCGCTTATCGCACCAAGCTTAAGAAACTGGAGCATGCCCTGCGGATGCGCCTGCGCAACAATCTGGTGGCGCAGTACTTCCCCGAACTGGACAAGTTAATTCCGCAGGGTGGTCAGGATGCGCTGGTCCTTGACATCATCGCCCAAAGTCTCGCTCCGGCCCAAATTGCAGCGATGTCGTTTGAGGAGTTTCGTGCCAAGCATCAGGTGCAGTAACGGCACATCGCCCAAGAACGGCGTTTACGGGTAATCTGGGAACTGAGCCAGGAATCGGTTGGTTGCGCCCTCCCCGAAGCCGCCGCCTGGGAAGGGCAGATGTTGGTCGAACAGTTGGAGCACACCCGGAAAATCAAAAAGGAGCTGGAGTCCCGGCTCAAGACCACCGGGCAACGCTTCCCGGTCTATTCCCGTCTGCTGACGCTGCCCGGCTTCGGTCCGATCGTCACCACCATGGTTCTGGCGGCCATCGGCGATGCACAACGCTTCACCAACCGCAAACAGGTACTGCGCCTGGCCGGACTCGACCTGAGTGCCAGCCGTAGCGGCACCAAGAGCGACAGCGCCATCCCGGTCATCTCCAAGCAAGGCAAGGACGGCCTGCGTTACGCCCTGTTTCAAGCCGCCACCATCGCCAGCTACAAGGATGAAACCATCCGCAACCATTTCACTCGCCTACTAAAAGGACGCGAGCAGGAACGGGGAATCAAGATGAAGATGCGGACCAAGCTGGCGGCAAAGCTGCTGGTGGTCGCTTGGACACTGATGAAACGCAACGAAGACTACGATCCGGACCACTTCAAGCCGTAACAGGTTGGAGTGATCCTTGGCGAGAAGAGCCCGATTAAGAACGTAGAGGCAATGACCTCGGGTGGGACAAACACGGGCCTCTCACTGGAATCTTGAAGCTTGGATAAGGAATGCTGAGGCGACCCTGCTCCCGAAACGGACAGGGGATGCCGGATACGAGTAACGATAAACCTCAAGATTCGCCAAGCAGTGAGACAGACGCCACAATAAAACCGGCGGGATGGGTGTATGCAAAAACAGGTAAAGACTTTAACTTGCTGATTTTACAGGGAGCAAATTTTCTCTTGACGCGAAGAAAATAGAATGTCCCCTTGGACGTCCCGGTTTGGCGACATAAAACAACCCGAAAACACCCCCGGAAACGGATCATGGGCGAATAAGGGGTGTTATGGAAACCGGGAAAAGGCACTTTCCGGCCTCCAATTAGCGGAAAACTGTTTGACAGGAATAATCCGCTGAAAAGCCACGGCAAGACAGAGAGGCGTTGCTGAATCTGGCTTTTTCTACAGACTCGTTATGTTAGGAAGTGAGTAGTAATATGTGGTGGGGGATTATCCTATATGTAGCCCTTGTGCCGGCAGTAATAATAGCTATCGCTTTAATATACGGCTCTAATCGATTGCGGGCAACAACTAAAGAAATGAATGTTAAGTTAGAAGAAGCACGTGTTCCAATTAACACTATGAGATATGACGAAAAAGAATTAGAGGGTTTACCGGCGCCTGTACAGCGTTATTTTCACTCCGCACTTATGGACGGGCAAAAGATAATTACTGCTGTCTATATGAAGCAAAGTGGCACCTTTAATATGAGCGAAACCGGTGCTCAGTGGAAGATGTTTACCGCAACCCAACAAGTCATCACCAGTCGGCCGGGTTTTGATTGGGATGCTCGAATCAAAATGGCGCCTCTTACTGTTGTAAATGTGCATGATGCTTATATCGCTGGGGAAGGCATTCTTAATGCTTCGCTATATGGCTTGGCAACACTCGCGAGTCTGCGTGGCACTCCTGAGGTGGCGCAGGGTGAACTAATGCGTTTTCTTGCTGAAGCTGCATGGTATCCGACAGCATTACTGCCAAGTCAAGGCGTACATTGGGAAACTGTAGACGATAAATCCGCCAAAGCGACTTTAAAAGACGGCAAAACCACTGTAACGGTCCTGTATCACTTTAACGAGGACAACACGATCGAATCAGTGAGTGCAGAGCGTCCGCGAATGGTTGGAGAAAAGATGATCCCAACAAAGTGGGAAGGTCGGTGGAGCAATTATGAGAAACGTAATGGAATGCGCGTTCCACTCGAAGGAGAGGTCGCTTGGATGCAAATAAAGGGACGGGTGCCATACTGGCGTGGTTATGTCACAAATTTGCGCTATGAGTTTGCGGAACAGTCACAGGTTCAGGCTTGCAAAGTTGCAAACTTGCCGGCAACGATAGGAAAATAGTGGCACTTCCCCATATTTAAATTCAAAAGGCGGCCAAGCGGCCGCCTTTGCTGTTTCCATCCCATATACTGGTCTGGCCTCGATTGACAGAACGGCCAGCCCTCGGAAATCAGTTCCCTGCCGGGCAGGGATGAATGACAATGCGGTAATCTTCCTTACGTCCGGTCCGGGCAATGGCGCCGATGGCCTCGACAATCCCGGTGACCGCATCATCCGCCGCGATAATCTCAAGCTTGACCTTTTCGACGATATTAGCCATGAACCGGGCACCGCGAAACCTCATCACCTCTCCCGGTTGGTGATATTTTATCGTGCTCGCCATGAAATCCTCGATCCCCATCTCCACGAGGGCGATTCGAACTTCCTGCAGCGTGAACTGGTCGATAACGGCTTCAATCTGTTGCATGGTCTACCTCCTTGGGCAGACGCCATTGTCTACCAGCTATGTTGTTTGTCCTGATCAGAACATTTCATGTCTTGTGCCAAGAGTGCGGGGTGTCGTTTGCTTGTTGTTACGGGAGGTTAGCTGTCATGACACAGCGCGGGAGGATAGTCGGGTGCCGGAATCTTGGGCTGCGAAAGGTCGGTGTGTTTAGAAACTAGTCAGTCGGCGGCTCGGGGGCCAGGCTTAAGCTTCGAGTCTTGGGGGCAGGTCATGCGCTGAAGGTTATGTGGCATGGCAAACGCTGATCCCGGCGCCAATGCTTTTGTAAATGACTCATTTCGGCGCAGCGACAGACCCGGCATAGAACTCCTCACATTCTCCACCAGGGAAGAGCTCTCGCCCCAGCTTGATCAATTTCCGCACCGGCCCGGTGAGTGACTTGAAGACACTCGGCTGCTCCACCTCCGGCTGCTGGAAACTGCCACGGATGGTCTGGCGCACCTTGGTACAGCCTTCGGCGTCGATCAATGCCACGGTGACGTCGTTGAACGTTTCGTTGACG
>Ga0209919_1000764_pt1 | contig 15929 bp, 15 predicted proteins | sample SalPon2A_C_D2_MG_FD_185721 | JGI IMG/M metagenome (GOLD analysis project Ga0209919, IMG submission 185721) | Soil microbial communities from South San Francisco under conditions of wetland restoration - Salt Pond MetaG R2A_C_D2_MG (SPAdes)... | ecosystem: Environmental > Terrestrial > Soil >... | reverse complement strand
TATCCGTTTAAATAATTATCATTATGATCTACGATATAATAGCCGGCAATGGCGGCTGTAATCATAAAAGCCATTGCAGCTGCCAGAACAGGTTTCCTTATAAAAATATTTAAATATGCCAGCAACCAGCTGTTTACTTCCGGTTTGTTTACCGGGATCTTTCCTCTGTATTCCTCTAACGAAAAAAACTTTAATTCTTTTGCTGTTTCCCTGTATTCGTCAAGGATTTTTTTTACTTCAGGATTCTTTTTCGAATCAAGATAGATTTTTATTTCATCGATAAAACTGGCATCTCCATATGCTACAGAAATAATTTTCTCAAGATATTCTTCGTTTATTTTATAAGTTGTCTTCATTCTTATATTCTTTTAAATCTTCCTGCAATTTTTTTCTGGCTCTCATAAGGTAAACCTTTACACTGTTTAAAGGCATACTCAGAGTCTCGCTTATTTCATTATATTTAAATCCCTGTAGTTCGTACATAATAAAAACGCTTTTTAAGTTATCAGGTAGTGTTTCTATTCCATGTTTTATTTTATCTTTCAATAAATTCTTTCTAAGCCTCACTTCAGTATCAGTCAATGTCCCAGCTCCTGAAATATTTATGTTGCTATCAATATTAACTTCTTTTTTTTGAGATGTCTGTCTTTTCCTTAAATAATCTATGCACAGGTTATGTGTCGTTCTCATTATCCAGGACTTTGCTGCCTTAATGTTAAAGTTGTTGATATTATTCCAGATCTTTATAAAAACTTCCTGTGTAATATCATCAGCATCCATCCTGTTCTTCATCATGTAAAGAGCATAACTGTAGATGTTATTCTTGTACTGCTTTATGAGAATTTCGAATTTTAAGGAATCAAGCATCTTTAACTATAAGACGTTTTTATTAATCAAATTGTTACAACCAGACAGTAAATTTTCTCAGTTAAGAATAGCCTAATTTTGCAATCTTTGCACCCTTTTTAACGCAGAAGGTCTATTAAATAGATAGATGGGTATTTATACAAGCCGAAATTTAGAGTTTTTAACTCGTGCCCTATTGAATAATATGTCAATTAATAATTATCTTGCGTTTCCTTTCTAAAACTAAAGTGATTTATGAACAGACTTATTAAAATCTCTAAAATTGAGGATATTCCTGAAAAGTACAGGAATACGCCAATAGGTAAATTATTTGCTTATCATAATTTACAAGCTAATTATGACACCTACACTTCAGCAGAACTACTGGTAGGAATGTGTATGGATAACAGGAAACATCTTAACATTCCTGATAATTTTTCCTACATAATCCGTACTGGCGGGGCAAATCTACGATACAGTGAATTCAAGGTTTCATATGCTATTGCTGTAGGTGGAGTAAAATCTCTCGCACTTATTGGGCACACTAACTGCGGAATGGTCAATCTTGTTGCGCGGAAAGATTTATTTATAGAAAATCTGGTAAAAAATGCAGGCTGGGAAAATGAGAAAGCAGAAGAGCATTTTAATCAATTTGCCCCAATGTTTGAAATCGGAAATGAGATTGATTTCATTATAAGTGAAGTGAAACGGTTAAGAGCAAGATATCCCGAAATATTAATTGCACCCCTGCTTTATAAAGTAGAAGATAATCTGCTATATCTAATTTCAGAAGATTAATAAATGAAGTGAGGATCAAAATTTGGCCACTGACTAGGAATTGGTGCAGGCATAGGTGCATCGGCTGGATCTGAGACATCTCTGCTTGGAGAAGGACTGGCATTAGGAATCGCAATTGGAATTTTAATCTGGTTTATAACCAGCAAAAAAAATACCGGTAGTTTATTAATTTTTTCAAATTGAGGCAACTATGGCAAAAAGAATGAATGTTTCCTCCGGTGCGCCGTGGGAAAACTTAGTGGGTTACTCCCGTGCCGTAAGAGTTAGTAATATTATTGAAGTGTCAGGAACTGCACCTGTAATTGATCGGAAAACATATGCGCCCGGCGACGCATACGAACAAGCAAAATGTTGTATTCAAATTATTGAAAAAGCCTTAAAGCAGGCTGGTGCAGATCTTCACGATGTTATAAGAACAAGAATGTTTGTAACTGATATTTCAAAGTGGGAAGAATTCGGAAAAGCTCACGGGGAGTTCTTCGGAAATGTAAAACCGGCCACAACAATGGTAGAAGTTAAATCGCTGATTTCACCCGATATGTTAATAGAAATTGAAGTTACAGCAATAGTTGATTAATATAAATTAGAAAAATTATATCATCTAGTAAGAACTTTTCAGATTTTAATCATATATTTTCTTCTGTAAATTTTTTATTTAAGCATTATTATTACAATTTATGAGCTACAAAATTTCACCCGAGGTTTCAATAGGTCACGTTCATTTAACCGTTAAGGATCTTGTTAAATCCCTGGCATTCTACCAGGATCTACTCGGTTTCGAGATAACAAGCTGGTTCGGCAACCAGGCAGTGTTTCTTTCTGCCGGTGGTTATCACCACCATATTGGGTTAAATACCTGGTACGATGAAAAATCTGCTAAGATTCCAAAACGTGAAATAGGACTTTATCATTTCGCAATTCTTTATCCTTCAAGAAGAGAACTGGCAAAAGCCTTCAAGAAACTATGGGAAGCAAAATACCCGATACAGGGCGCTTCAGATCACGGGGTTTCTGAGTCAATTTATCTCGCCGATCCTGATGGTAACGGAGTTGAACTTTATGTTGACCGCCCGGTTTATGACTGGCCTCGCGATGAAAAAGGTGAACTTGCAATGGTTACAAAACACCTCGATCTTCCCGAATTATTATCAGAATTAGAGCACGATTAACCAGGAAATATTAGTGGAATATTCAAAATAATTTGTTTATTATATATAATCACTTATATAAGTACTTTTATATTAATTGATAATTATTCAAATTATGAAGATAATTAAACAAATAGGAGCAGCTGGAATTCACTATAGGCTGAAAAGGCTTTCAGACAAAATAAATGGTGATGTTCTTAAAATCTACAAAGAAAATTTTCCTGGAATAGAACCGCCCTGGTTTACAATACTGTTCTCAATCAGTGAAAATGGCGCATGCTCTGTTCAGGATATTGCCACTTCCCTTGGCATATCTCATCCCGCTGTAATTCAGTTTATCAAAAAAATCGAAAAAGCAGATCTCATACATTCTTCTTCAGATATTCTGGATAAGAGGAAAAAAATTATCTCACTTACGCCCGGGGGAACCGAACTGCTGGAAAAAATAAAGCCGGTTCACAATGATATAGAAAACGCTTACCTGCAGCTAATGGAAGACTCCGGTTTAGATATACCTGATATCCTGGAAAAACTGGAAATATCACTTTCACAAAATTCTCTTAACGATAGAATAAGAAGCTTCCGAAAAGAACGAATAATAAAACAGGTTGAGATACTGGCTTATAACAAAAAGTTTAGAGATTATTTTAAAGAACTTAATTATGAATGGCTTAATAAATATTTTGAAGTAGAACCAGAGGATGACAGAATACTGGATAATCCCGAAAAAGAAATTATCAAAAAAGGCGGAGAAATTTTCTTTGCGAGAATTAACGGTGAGATTATCGGCACATGTGCCGCAATAAAGATCGACCGACATACTTACGAACTTGCAAAAATGGCTGTAACTGATAAAGCCAAAGGATTGCAGGCCGGTAAAAAGCTTGCCCTTGCTGTAATTGGATTTGCCTGGTCTAAAAAGGGAAAATACATTACGCTATTAACAAACAGAAAGCTTGTTTCAGCAATAACTCTTTACAAAAGTCTCGGTTTTGAAACTGTGCCTGAAAATGAAGCTAATTCTTATAAAAGGAAAGTCTTCAGGATGACGCTGGAATTATGATTTAATAATGACCAATAATTTTTAAATATATTTATTATCTTTTATAATCAATCTATTCCCAATACGTGAGAGATGTTATGAAAGCAAGGCTTTTGTTTTTTGTATTTATTTCATTAGTAATATTAATAGTTGCCTGCGAAAGGAAACCCCCTGGCAATAAAACAGCCACAGCAATTTCAAAACAAGATTCAACTTCCGGAGTGCAACTACAGAATTCATTTTATAAACGATTTGAAGGTACTATCGGAAACCAAAAGATTGTAATGAACCTGATGAGAATTGATACAACACTGCTGGGGAATTATCATTATGCCGATTCACTTCAGCCAATACCGTTTTCATTTAAAAGTAATATTAGCAAAGATGGAAAATTCCTTATAGAAGCCGGTAAAGGATTTGATAATTATTACGATCCGAATGTAACTGGATTTTTTAATGGCTCTTTTATTTCTGAAAATGAAATAAAGGGAATCTGGAATACGCCGGGTTCTGATGTAAAAAAGGATTTCGATCTTGTTGAAAAATATCCCGATGGAAGCTCAGAGTTTGCGGTTATTTCCTATCATAAAAAAATTCCGCAGGGAATGTTGGGTAAAAAAGGCTTTGCCGAAATTACAATTGCTCACCCTACAATGATAAATTCTAAAAAATATTCTATCCAGAAAAAGATAAACAAATATCTTTCAAGATCGCTGTTACAAAACAATTCTTCTTCTCCGGATGCCAAACCTTTTAACGATTATGATAAAATGTTAACAGATTTCTTCGACAGGTACAACAAGGACAATGAAGATTCAAAAAAAATGAAAATGGAAAGAGATATTTATTACAACAATTTGTATGAAATAAACATCCTGAATAATTCTGATAATATTTTATCAACACGGGAAACTGTTTCTACATACGAGGGAGGAGCACACCCAAACACTAATTTCAATTTTAATAATTTTGATTTGCACAACGGGAGCGAAATAAAATTAAGTGATGTATTCAAAGGTAATTATGAATCTGTGTTAACAAAAATTGCTGAAAAAAAGTTTAGAAAACTTTATAAAATACCGGCAAATGAAAACCTGGAGAAAGCCGGGTTCTATTTTCCAAACGGTGTTTTTAAGTTGAACGATAATTATTCCTTCAGCGGATATGCGGTAACTTTTCAGTTCAATCCTTATGAGGTAGGGGCATATGCTTTTGGCGCACCCGAGATGACAATTCCATACTCTGAAATAAAAAACATAATAAAGCCTGACGGATTGCTCGGAAAATTTATTAACTAATTATTTTATTTATTATGTGGAACAAATCTTCTGATAATTTTTTTACCTCTGAAAACCTGAACAGGCTTACAGAAAAAAGGAATGATGAGAACTGGATAAAAGAGAAATTAGAAAATCCGGACACTTTGTTTATTCCACTCTGGCAGGAAAAAAACCTGGTTAACCTTTCTTCTGATCCACAAATTGGTTTTTTGAAAAAAGAATTGTTGCTAAAGTATTTACCTGCTGATAACCTGCCAACGCTAATTGGCGAATTAAATGGAAAAATTTATTTTTCACTTTCTCTTGACAATTCAACCCCTGGGATAGAAGAAGCATTTTCAGGTTTTGGCAGCTTTGTTCCGATCAGAAAATATGCTGCGCTTCTAGACAAAGATGAAGCGGCCCTGCTTTCTTATGCTAAAGCTCTGAACAATTGGCAGTCTCGCCATCTTTTTTGCGGAAAGTGTGGAAGCAAAACACAACTTTCATATACAGGGCACAGAATGGACTGCTCAAATCCGGATTGCAGCCACCAGAGTTTTCCGCGTACAGATCCTGCAATAATTACACTAATCTATAGAGATGACAAATGCCTGCTTGTTCGTCAGTCTAAGTGGCGGCCTGGCCAATATGCCCTTGTAGCGGGATTCGTTGAACCGGGTGAAAGCCTTGAATCGGCTGTAGCTAGAGAAACCTACGAAGAAACCGGTATAGAGCTGGACGAAATCACATATTTTTCCACACAACCCTGGCCATTTCCGGGATCAATTATGCTGGGATTTTTTGCCAAAGCCACAACTGAAGAAATTATTTTTCACGATGATGAACTTGAAGATGCAAAGTGGATGACACGGGAAAATATTATAGAAGAATTAAAAAATAAAACTCTTAGAAATCCCACAAGCTATTCTATTGCATACAGACTCCTTGAAACATGGTTCAATAAAGAAAGCGACGAAAAACTTACTGAAATAATTTCACGAATAAACAACTAACTTGTAGATATCGCCATTCTGATTTTAGATCAGAATCAACTTACATTTTCCATTTTTATTTTTGAGGCAAAAATGATCTCCCGCAAAAAATTTATTTTAAGTTCAGCACTAGCATCCGCAGCGGCTATGTTTGGTATACGTCCGGGGTTCTCTAAAACTGAAAACACTCCTTCAATTAAATTGTATCCTCGCAGGAAACCAGTAGTGATTTCCACCTGGAATCACGGTATGGCTGCTAACTCTGCTGCCTGGAAAATTTTGAGTAAAAACGGAAGAGCACTGGACGCAGTGGAAAAAGGTGTGAGGGTAACAGAATCCGATCCTAAAATTACTAGCGTTGGATACGGAGGACTACCGGACAGAGACGGGCATGTTACTCTGGACGCTTGCATAATGGATGAAAACTTAAACGGCGGTTCCGTGGGATGCATTGAACATATAATGAATCCTATTTCGGTAGCAAGGCTTGTTATGGAAAAAACACCACACGTTATGTTGGTCGGTGAAGGTGCTTTACAATTCGCACTGCAGAACGGCTTCAAAAAAGAAAATCTTTTAACAGAAGGATCAAGGAAGGCATGGGAGAACTGGAAAAATAAAAACAACTACATTCCTGTTGGTGAGGAAAATCACGATACAATCGGTATGGTTGCGCTTGACAGTAAGGGTAATCTTTCCGGTGCCTGCACAACCAGCGGGCTTGCCTATAAAATTCACGGACGTGTGGGTGATTCCCCGATTTTAGGTGCGGGGCTTTATGTAGATAACGAAGTAGGCGGCGCCGCTTCTACCGGGGTGGGTGAAGCCGTAATGCGAACTTGCGGATCTTATCTTGTAGTTGAATTAATGCGCGCCGGTAAAACTCCTGATGAGGCCTGCAAAATGGCGGTCGAAAGAATTATGGCGAAGAACATGAAATATAACGACCTTCAGGTCGGGTTTATTGCGTTAAATAAAAATGGTGAAGTTGGTGGATACGCGATTAAAAAAGGATTTCAATACGCACTTTACGCTAACGGAGAAAATAAATTAATTGACGTTAAATATTATGAAGGTTAAGAAATAAAAAAGGGCGCCTGTATGGCCGCTTTATATTATAATAATAATTGGGAATCTTTAATATTTCCTGTATAAATATTACTTGCTCATCTGATAGGTTGCCTTATCGTTCACATCATTTCCTCACACACTTTAATAAATCTCTTTAGTTTTATTAAATGAAATATATACATGAAAAATTAAGGACTATTCAGGTTATGTAGATTTGTTATTTATATATGCTTTAATTTATTTTTTTAAGATAGGTCCCCGCAATTTTACTGCTTCGTACCGGAAAATCACCCGTATTACTTAACAATATATATGAGAAGTCATAGTCAGGGAAAAACTGAAGTACAGCTCTGTATCCACGAAGTACTCCTATTGCAGCATAAGATGTAAGTTCTTCAACTTCCGGCGTTTTGCTGCCAAAAGTCTCATCAAACCATCCCATTGCCATGTAGGATTTTTGCCCCGAAAGGGTAAAGGGCGGTCTTAATACCATCTCTAACATTTGCGGTTTCAGTACTTTGTTTGAACGAAGTGCAAGCAGCCATTTTTCCATATCTAGAAGATTTATATAAATTCCCCCCGAACCGGTTGTTGTTATCCCGTTATAGTCATCCTTAAAAAACTCTCCATTCTCTTTACTATAACCAACTGCACGATTTTGAACCCCCGGTTTGGTATCGTCATATACAATAGTGGATGTCATTCCAAGAGGTATTAAAAAAGTTTTTTTAAGAAAATCTGCATACGACATTCCTGAAATTTTTTCAATGGTTTTTGCCAGCAGAACATATGCTGTATTGCTGTATGAATAATCTGTCCCCGGTTCAAATAAAAGACTATCTATTTTTTCTGCAAATTCTACCACATCATCATTAGAAAGCAATTTCACATTTTCTCCCATAACATCGTAATGGTCGGGTAGCCCGGAAGTGTGATTAAGCAGATTAAAAATTCTGATATCTTTTGTACAGGATGGCAGATTGGGAAAATATTTTGAAATTTTGTCCTGGAGTTTCAGTTGGCCTGTCTTTTTAAGTTTTAAAATTGCTGCAGAAGTAAATGTCTTTCCAATCGAAGCCGTATAAAACATAGTTTTTTCCGTTATTGGTCTCCCTTTTCCCATTGATTCTACCCCGTAACATTTTTGTAATAAAATTTTATCGCCGTGAAGAACTGCAATTGCAAAGCCGGGCTCCTTGGAATTACTTACAGAATCAAGGTATGAAGCAAGCTCACTGGAATTATCCTCAAAACGGAACTGCGGTCTGGGCCTGAGTTGTGCTTTCAAAGGTAAGGCAAAAACAGCAACTAGAAAAATTAATGTGACCCGGTTTTTTATATTCATTATATCTCTGATATATTAATGATTTATATCAAATGTGGAATTATCTTTCATATTTTTTCCCCAGACTTTTTTATAAAGTTCTTTTGTCTTTTTTAAAAGTTCGTCTGATTGCTTTTCCCCGTTAATTATTAATTCACTATTAGAAAATTTCATGCTGAATTTTTCGCCCCTGGTAATTATCCTTTTTTCTATCAGCTCCTCCGTTAAATCCCTGATAAACGATTCATTCTTTACTTTCAGCTCATTCGACCTTTCTTTAATCTCCCTGTTTTGTTCCTGAGACTGCTTTTCCTTTATTCTCATTTTCTCCTCGGTCTGCTGCAGCTTTTTATTTTCTTTTTCTTGTTCAGTCCGCAGCTTTTGTAAATGCCACTGTTCTTTCTTAAGTCTTAGCAGGTCTGTTGAATCCGGTGCAATTACCGGCTTAGGCGCTTTTGGCGGAGCGGGCGGCAATTCAATATTGGTTCTTATTGGAGCGCTTTCGGGCACCGGGGGTTGTTCCGGTAATTCCGCCGGTAAAGGAATTGCCGGCGGCAGTAGGCTTAATGTTGGCGGCGGGTTTTTCGCTATTTCTGGCGGCGGCGGGACTTTGGGCTCCGCAAAATTTAGTGTGTCAAGCGTTGCCTGTACCATTTTCCTGTATTCCTGAATATTATTCGCTTTTATTTTTTTACCGTTAATGAATAACTCTTCTATTTTACCATTATTCATTTTCACTTTCATTTTGCCATTATTATAAGTGAACTTTCCGGATTTCCAGGTTGAATCAGCATTCATTGAATAATATTTATTTTGTATAATTCTCTCAGCAGGACTTAAAGAAGCGGATGCAAGAATTGTTGCACTCAATAATAAAAACGCAATAATTGTAAGAGAAATTATTTTTTCGGGAAATGATATTTCTTTTGGACTTCCCAGGATGAGCCTTTTTATTCTGCCTGTTAATGACCCGCTTCTTTTAATAGCAAGTGCAAATTGCCTGTTTCTCATTTTTACCTCCTCAAGATTTGCCAATGCTTTTGCAAATACTAAATTATCCCCGCAGATTGAAACGGCGATATCATCACAGCTGTTTTCTCTTTCGGTTCTGATTTTGTGCGAAATCCACCATGCTGCCGGATGATAGAATAATATTATTTCACCGGCTGACTGAAGAATATTTACCAAATAATCATTCCTGTAAATGTGCGCCAGTTCATGTGCAATAATTGCCTCAAGTTGTGATGCGGGCATACCAGTAAGCATTCCGACCGGCATCAGGATAACCGGTTTTAGATATCCGATAACAATTGGAATATTTATTTTACCTGATTCCAGAATTCGGACCGGCCTGGAAATATTTAATTTATAACGAAATGAATTTACCCTGTTCTGCCATTCAGCCGGAACGAAAGAAGTACCGGTATATTTTATTTGTCTCGTAAGATAAAGGCCTCCGAAAAACCGGAGCGTGAAAATTATAAAACCGGCAAACCATAACATTGTCAACAAAGAAATGTTTTCAACCAGAATATTTTTTATTTGCGCTGCTTCTTCAAATAAGGGCAAGTTTTGCTCTCCGGATTTATTCACCGGCAATACCTGTCTGCCTTCAACCGGATTTATGTTTGGTAACTCAGACCGCTGAGCACTTACGGTTGCTTCTTTATTATAAGTTGCAAGCTCCATTGAAAAGGTTATAAAGAATGAAACAACCATTAGTCCAAGCGCAATAACTGAAATTTTTGCTTTTAACGCGGAAGAACTTTTAACAAATGTGATAAATGCAAAAAGAAGCAACGCTGCCAAAGCACCCTGCCACAGTGAATGTATAATTGTCCATCCAAGAGAATAAATTATACTGTCGGGTAATATTTTATCAAGTAAAATCATTATTTCCCTCTTTCAATTTTATCGAGCAATTCTCTTATTTCCCTGATCTCTTCTTTAGACGTTTTCCTGTTCCCGAGTGCCTGCATTACAAGTTTGCCGGCCGATCCACCGAAAGCTGTTTCAAGAAACTGATCCAGCAGCACTTTTTGAGTCTCATTTTTTTTATATGCGATAGAATAAATATGACTTCTGCTTCCCTCGTCCCGCGTTACAAGATTTTTCCCGACCATTATCTGCATTAGTTTAAGCGTGGTGGTATACCCGACATTCTTTTTTTCGTTCATTTTATCGTTAATAAATCTTACAGTGCTGGGGCCGTGTTCCCAGAGTATCTGGAGTATTTCAAGTTCTGCTTCTGTCGGCTTGGGGCTCTTTATCTTTTTCATTTTCTATCCGGTGATTTACTAATAAATGATTTTATGTACGATAACTTTCGTAGATGAAAATATACGAAATCTTTCGTAGTGTCAAGGCAATTATACGAATCTTTTCGTATGTAGGCGGAATTAGTGTTGAACGGTCTTTAAACCTGACGGAAATAGCGGTTTCCGGTAATAAATTAAGTTTGTTAATTACATCCATCTTCTTAAATTTCCCCACATCTTTCCGTTAATTTATAATGTCCATATTTAAACAAAACATAAATCCCTGGAAGGGATTGAGAAATCTTCCCCACAATATGTGGGTGTTGTTCTGGGCAACACTAATAAACCGCGCCGGAACAATGGTTCTGCCGTTCCTTGCTTTGTATATGACAAAGCAATTCAACTACAGCGAATCTCAGGCGGGATTTGTTCTGGCGGTTTACGGAATTGGTGCCATGATGACCTCCCCTGTTATCGGGAAAGTATCTGATAAAGTGGGGTCGTTCAAAATAATGAAAATCTCGCTTTTACTTACCGGCTTTATGTTCTTTGTTTATCCCCATATCTCTAATTACTACCTGATACTTGTATTCACTTTTGCAATGGCTGTGATTAACGAAGCGTTCCGTCCGGCCAACCTCTCCCTGATTTCCGAGGTTGTTCCCGCGGTACAGAGAAGGACCGCGTTTGCTTTAAACAGGCTCGCAATAAATCTCGGGATGAGCATCGGTCCCGTTGTCGGCGGATTGCTTACACTTATTAATTTTTCGATTATTTTTTATGTGGATGGAATCACTTCTTTAATTGCCGTTGGATTCCTGATACTTGCCAAATGGGAAAAAATTGAAGATCAGGAACCCGCACATATAGCATCCGGCAGCGGTGAAGTAAAACACATTGGGGCATTAAAAGATAAACATCTTGTTTATTTTTTAATTGCTTTAATACCGCTCGTTATGGTTTTCTTTCAACATATGTCAACCATGCCTTTGTTTCTTGTTCACGATCTTGGAATGACCGCAGCCACATACGGCGCCCTGACAATAATTAATACCGGGCTGATTATTTTAATTGAGGTTCCGCTCAGCAATTACCTGACATCATGGAGCTTTAAAAAAAGCCTTACCGTAGGAGCAATTTTAACCGCTGTTGGTTTTGGAGGAATGGCCTTTGCTCACAGCATTCCGCTTCTGATAATTTCTATAAGCTTCTGGACATTCGGCGAGATGATAGTTTTCCCGGCCAGCGCCGCTTTCGTTTCTGAAATAGCACCGGCAAAAAAACGCGGCGAGTATATGGGCTTTTACCAGATGTCATTCAGCCTGTCTTTTATGGCGGGACCCTGGCTCGGCGCCCTTGTACTGGAAAATTATGGTTCCTTTAGCTTATGGAGCGGGGCATTCGTATTCTGTATAATTTCTGCTTTTATGATGCTCGGGCTAAATGAAAAGTCGCGTACTGCTCACTCAAATTAATCGCAGGCATTTTCCGGACTCTTTTGAAATATTTCATCCCTAACTTTTCAATAATTTTAACTTCATCGATCAACAGCCCAAAAAAATATTATTCTAAATCTATCATTGTTATTTACCGCTCATCAATCAAAACCGGCTTCCCATTAATTAGTCGCCTCCTTTACTGAACAAATTATCGGAACATTCGTCATAATAGTAGAACAAAAACACCCTGGAGGCTGTATGAAATTCAATAATAAAGTAATAGTGTTCACCGTCACGGCATCTTTAATAATGCTCGCGGCGTTCTCGCTGGGTTTCAATCCAGCACCGGCACCGGAGAGGTCCAATACACCCGTTGAGAAAAAAGACACAACAGTAAAAATTAAAAAATATTATTTCTCAACATGGGAGAATGGTGAAAAGGTTCACTGGAAAGCCGTTCTTCGAAATAGAGAAATTCAAAATTTATTCAAAAATGATGATAAGCTTTCCGGTAACGAAATAGATAAATATAAAGATATGGTTTTTGACCGTATCCATGAATCTCATTTTGATTTCGATTCATTCGATGCAGACATCCCCGACATCGATATCCATTTCGATTCTGAAAAATTTAACCGCCAGATGGAAAGGATGAAAGAAAATCTGAAGAACATGAAAATGCGGAAATTCGATTTTCAGTTCGACAAAGAAAAATTCAGCAAGCAAATGAAAAAGATGAGAGAAAACCTGAAGGAATTTAAAGATTACGATTTCTTTGATGATGACGCATTCGAAAAATCAATGGAACAGGTCAGTAAAAATCTCGCCGATCTTCCTATTAATATACATGTAGATATCGACGCCGACGCAATCGCTAAAAGTATGGAGAATGTCCGCATACATATGAAGGACATAAAAATTGATATGAGCAATCTGCGCGAAAAAATGAAACAGTTGAAGGGTTTTTTAAAGGGTATGAGATCGGAACTGGTAAAGGACGGTTATCTCGATGATGAAGATGAGGATTTCGAGATGGAATTCACTAGGGATAAACTCGAAATAAACGGGAAAAGACTGCCGGACAACCTGTTTGAGAAATATAAAGAAATGTACAAAGAGCATTTCGGAAAAGAGATCAGCAACAAATTCCGCATTAATAATTAATCTTTCTCTCCCCCTCCTTAATAAGGAGGGGGCCGGGGGGAAGTTTATTCGCGCTTCAGAATAATCAATGAAAGATCGTCGCTTCTTGGAGCGTTCCCTGTAAAATATTCTACTTGTTGTGTAATTGCTTCCCCTAATTTATCGGCTGATCTGCTGTGGAACTTCTTAACAGTATTAATTAATCTTTGCTTTCCAAAAAACTGTCCCGCTTCACTTATCGCTTCGGTTACCCCATCAGAAAACACAATAAAACTTTCGCCCGGATTTAACTCAACTGATCTTTCGGTAAACGGAGAATCCTTTATTATGCCTATCGCGGCATCCCCCTTTTCGGTTTCTTCAATATTTTCTCCTCGCAAAATAAATGGGGGCAGGTGCCCGGCGTTAACATAATTTATTTTACCCGAGCCGGGTTCAATCTGTAAATATAACATTGAAGCGAAAAGACTTGGCAGGCTGTCGCGGTTAAATATTTTATTTACCTTACCCGCGAATTCAGAAAGAGTATCCTTATCGTTAGCAATTGCACGGATTGTTGATTGAAGTTTCGACATCATCAATGCAGCGCTTAATCCTTTACCGGCAACATCGGCCATAGTAAGACCGATTATTTTATCATTAATGTTAAGATAATCTACAAGATCTCCGCAAACCTCATTTGCAGGCCGTGAATAAAGCCAAACTTTCCAGCCCGGTATCTGTGGGTTTTCATCAGGCAGTAAAGCTTTCTGAACTTTTCTTCCGTCTTCCAGTTCTGTTTTTGCCAGCAGTTTGTCTTTAAGCTCAAGCATCAATACAAACAAAATTAAAAACGCCCCTAAAGAATTGTTATCGAACACAAGCGTACTGCCGTCGCTGTTATATGTGAACCTTCCCATAAGCACAAGTAATACTCCGGCAACCGTCAGCATCCGTCTTAGCGGTGTGAGGTGAAAGAACATACTTTTTATAATCCAGAACAGAACATGAAAAAATCCGCTGATGGAATTCATATTCTGGAGGCGTTCTTTCTTGTGCTCGTCTATATAAAAATTCTTGAGTTCCCGGAATTCCTTTTTCATCTCGCCGATAAAATCGGTCTGCCTGAAATCTTCCCTTAGGGTTTTGCCCAGGCGTGGATCCTTGTTTTTTTGCTTTTTATCTTCGCTCATCTTTTTCTACAATTTAGAGGTGTTGTTTAATCAGCGTCTCAATCTAACCATTTGTGAAATTATTTCCCTAATTAATTGATTTGAATGCCGGATTTTGATTTATAAACGCCTATTTGGCGATGATGAATGGTGCTTCTTAAAATCCCCCTGAATTTAACTTTTCCCCTCCACGGGAGGGGATTATCAAGCTATATTTTTCTTTCTGTAAAACGACCCTCTAATTATCTCCTCTTGGGAGGGGACAAAGGGGTGGGTTTTGTTCGCAATAAGTCTGCCAGCGAAGTTTGAGTGGAATTATTTCCCTAATTAATTGATTTGAAACAGGCTTTTTGATTTATAAATGGGGGTTTATGCTTGATGAATGGCGTATGTTAAAATTACTAGCCCCAGCATAGTGTGCGTTTAGATTCTTTACTTGCTATCATTTCTTTAGTGATAACAAATTAAGTTTATCAGGATAAATTAATTTGCTTTTTTGCTATCAAAATGATATCATTATAATATCATTTTATAAGGGTAAGGAGAAATGGAAACTATAAGCGAAAAATCTGGCAAAAAGATAAGCGGCTTTGCCGCACTGGCACTTACATTCGTTTACCTGGCAATTACAGTATTTCTTTTTTATTTAGTGCCTCATCTGCACGAACCGGCAATTTTAATTTTCGCCATACCTATGGCACTGTTCACTATTTTCTGGAATTTCGGTTTTATGGTAATACAGCCCAACGATTCGCGTGTACTGATTCTTTTCGGCAAGTACAACGGAACATCGGTAGATGACGGTTTCTTCTGGGTTAATCCTTTCACACAAAAAAGACACGTATCTCTGCGCATCAGGAATTTCAACAGTGATAAAATAAAAGTGAATGATCTGCATGGTAACCCGATTGAAATTGCTGCGGTAGTTGTGTGGAAAGTTACAAGTCCCGCACGCGCAGTTTTTGATGTAGAAAATTACGAACAGTTCGTCGCCATACAGGCAGAGACGGCAATCCGTACACTCGCTTCCGAATATCCTTACGACACAAACGAAGGAGAGAAAGAATCTTTGAGAAGCAGTCCGACAGAAGTTGCCGACAACCTGAGAAAAGAACTGCAGACAAGGCTCGAAGTTGCCGGGGTAAATATTGTTGAAGCGCGCATTACACATCTTGCTTACGCTCAGGAAATTGCCCAGGCAATGCTGCGCAGACAGCAGGCACAGGCAATTGTCGCCGCTAGATTCAAAATTGTTGAAGGCGCGGTCGGGATGGTTCAGCAGGCGCTGCAGGATTTGAGCGATAAGAAGATTGTAAATCTTGACGAAGAAAGAAAAGCTCAAATGGTAAATAACCTTATGGTTGCACTCGTTGCAGACCACGAGGCGATGCCTGTAATAAACACGGGAACTATTTATCAATAAAACATATTTATTAAAATGAAAAAGTTATCCGA
>Ga0209919_1000761_pt1 | contig 15970 bp, 17 predicted proteins | sample SalPon2A_C_D2_MG_FD_185721 | JGI IMG/M metagenome (GOLD analysis project Ga0209919, IMG submission 185721) | Soil microbial communities from South San Francisco under conditions of wetland restoration - Salt Pond MetaG R2A_C_D2_MG (SPAdes)... | ecosystem: Environmental > Terrestrial > Soil >... | reverse complement strand
TGCGCGGAACCCGCGGAAACCGCTCGTGCAGACGCTGCAGCTTCTGGTAATCGGGCCTGAAATCGTGCCCCCATTGCGACACGCAGTGGGCCTCGTCGATCGCGAACAGGGCGATCCGGCAGCGCTCGAGCAAGGCCAGGAAATCGTCGCCGACGGCGCGTTCCGGGGCCACGTAGAGCAGATCGATTTCACCGTCGAGCAGGCGCTGGCGTACTGCTTGCTGTTGCTGGGAGTCCTGGGTCGAATTCAGAAATGCCGCTGCCACGCCATTCTGCTCGAGGGCGTCGACCTGGTCCTGCATCAGCGCGATCAGCGGTGAAACCACGATGCCGACGCCGTCGCGCAGGATGGCCGGGATCTGGTAGCAAAGCGACTTGCCGCCGCCGGTCGGCATCAGCACCAGCGCGTCCTCGCCGGCCATCAGGCTGTCGATTATCTGCTGCTGCTGAAAACGAAAACCGTCGAAGCCGAAGCGGCTGCGCAGGATGTCGAGTGCATCGGGCATGGTGGTATAGTCTTCCTTTTGGTGAGAGTTTATGGACTGTCCCTGTCGTTCGGGTCGGCATTTCGACCGCTGCTGCGGACGTTTTATATCACATGAGGCGACGCCTGAAAACGCGCAGCAGCTGATGCGCTCGCGTTACAGCGCCTATGTGCTCGGCGAGGCCGGCTATCTGCACGACAGCTGGCACCCCGAATACCGGCCTGCGGATTGTAGTGTCGATCCCGGCATCCGCTGGCTCGGGCTGGATATCATCGCCAGTTCGGCGGACGGCGATCGGGCGCAAGTCGAATTCGAGGCGCGCTTATTGATCGACGGCAGGGTCGACACAATCCATGAGATCAGTGATTTTCTGCGCCTGGAAGACCGCTGGTTCTATACCCGTGGCGAACAGCTCGCAGCGCGGTTCGCGTCGTGGAAGCCCGCTCGCAACGAGCCCTGTCCCTGCGGTAGCGGAAACAAATTCAAACGTTGTTGTGCGGCCGGGCGCTAACGCCGCGACAGGTTCAGGACGGATAGGCGGGATGCGTCCAGGGCTTCAACAGATATTGCCAGGCGATCGACCAGTACCCGGAATAAGTGTAGTTGCCGTTGCGTGCGAGTACCTCGTCGCGCTGTTGCCGGGCGACGGTTGGAATCCGATACCACGGGAGACCGGGATAGTAATGGTGAATCCAGTGGTAGTTGTTGTTCAGGAACAGCAACCGGGTCAGCGGGCAACCGTCGACCAGCACCGTGCGACGCGTTTCTTCGGGGTCGTAGCGATGCTCGAGGAACGAGCGCACCAGCATCAGGCTGGTGCCCGGCCAGACGAAGGCCAGCAGGTAGACGTGGAGCGGCATATCGCATATCGCGAGCAGCCAGAACAGCAGCAGCGCGACGCTCGCCGCGTGCCTCGCCAGGATGCCGGCATGAACCAGATTACCCGCGCGCAACAGGGCGAATTCCGCGCGCCATTGCTGGCCGATCGCGAGCCAGGGTCCGATCAGTATTCTGCCGACAAAGCTGTTGTTGGCGATCAGCAGTGACTGTTGCCAGGGTCTCAGACGCTGCCATCGCTCCCGTGACAGGAAAAACGATTCGGGATCGGACTCGGGATTGGTCAGTTCATTGCGGTGATGGCGCATGTGATTTTCGAGATACAGCTCGATCGGTAACCACAGAGCCAACGGCGGCCACGCCAGCGCCAGGTTGAGGCGGGTATTGCGGGTCGGGTGGCCGTGGATGGCCTCGTGTTGCAGCGAACTGTGCAGCGCGACGGTGTAACCGGCGAGCAGCCAGAGAATCCAGCCGGGGATTGCCGCCCAATTGAGCGTCAGGGTAATCCAGCTTCCATAGCTCGCGACCAGCAGTAGCCAGGTCGGCCATTCGATCTTCGCAGAATCGAAAGTCACATCGCGAAGCGGACTGGATTTCATAAATGTAGACACATCTTGATTACAATGGCTATCGAGGTTATTTTCGATGCCTTGTTTTGTCGACGTTTTTATGTAAAGCATTAAGTAAATAATGATTTATAAATAAGAATTATGTAGTATTTGCAAAACAATATTTGTGACCTGACATGAACAAACGCGAAATCGTCGCCATCTTTCGTAAACGCCTGCTCGAATCCATGCAGGAAAGGGGCGTCAACCAGTCGGAATTGTCGCGCGAGACCGGCGTCGATCGCTCGACGCTGTCGCAATTGCTGGCTGAGGCAAACCTGCGCATGCCGCGCGCCGATACGGTCGCCTCGCTGGCCAGATCGCTGCAGGTCAGCACCGACTGGTTGCTGGGATTGAGCCAGGACAGCCGCTTCGGGGCGGAAATCCTGCGTCAGTCTTTCGAGGTCGCGCCGCACGAACCGAGTCCCGCAGACGACAATCTCAAGCGCTGGTACGAGGAAGCCGAAGGTCTCAAGATCCGCTACGTCCCCGTGGGTTTGCCGGATATCGTCAAGACCGACCAGGTACTCGAGTACGAGTACGCAGAGGTGGTCGAGCGACCGGTCAGCCGCGCCAAGGAACAGGTTTTGCAACATCGCAACTTTTCGCGCGGGCCTGACAACGATCTCGAGATCTGCATGCCGGTCGAGCAACTGGTAGGTTTTTGCCTCGGCGAGGGAATCTGGCGGCACCTGGATGCGGAGGTGCGCCGCGAGCAGGTTGAATTCATGTGGAGCACCCTGGAAGAGTTATATCCCAGCGTGCGCCTGTACCTGTTCGACGGACGCAAGCGCTATTCGGTGCCCTATACCATTTTCGGCGCGCGCCGCGCCGCGGTTTACGTCGGGCAAATGTATTTCGCCTTCAATACCACCGAGTACGTACGCATCCTGGTGCGTCATTTCGACAACCTGGTGCGCAATGCCGAGATACATGCGCACGAAGTGGTCGAGTTTCTGCGCGCGCAGGAGTTTGGCTGAGACCTGTCCGGGCTTCGCGGCGAGGTCGTTCGCCGCCAGCGGGGTTAGCGTTGTCGGCCGATCCGGGGTCCTGCATCAACTCCCATTGCGAGGGATCCTTGAAGTCATGGAGATGCTTGTACGCCGCATGTTAGATTTCGTCGTCGGTCGGTTTATGCCGGTAAATACTGGTCCCGCCGGCGCAATCCTGCGGTCGGGTCAGGTAAGGGATACCGGCACGGTAACAGCCGTCGACGTGGCAAAACACCTTTTACTGTGCGTCGGCCAGGGTGTACCTGGCAATATGTTGACGCCGACGACCTCGTTATTTTCTTGCCGGACCACGTAGGGATTCAACAGCTCGCACATCATTCCGGTTTCGGGTTCGTCGTGGACCGCGGTCACCGCGAGTCTCGGGGTGCCGGCGGGCGGTTCCTGGCAGAACTTGGTCAGGACGAGCTGGCGGTTCGCGTCCGGATCGCTGTAGAAATCGTCCTTGATGAGGACCGTGTCCAGTGCCTTGAATCCCGTTTTCATCAACCTGCTGCTCCGATAAAGACGTTCCCGCGGCCCGAATTGTCGATCCACCCCTGAACCGGGCCCGGAATCCGGGTACAGAAGGTATCCAGAATTTCCCCATTGACAACCGTGCCGCCGAGCTGCGGCAGGGAAAGCTCATTCGAGCAACCGGTCGCGCACTCCACTCAGCACGATATCGGTATAGCCGACGATACCGACGACTTTCTTGCCGTCGACCACGGGTACCCTCCCGAGCCCGAAATTCTCGAACATGCGCGTGCAGTAGCGAATATCCATGTCCGGGTCGACGGATATGACCGGCTTGGACATGATTTCGTAGACGTTGACGCGTTCAGGCGACTTGTTACGGGCGAGCACTTTCTTGGCGATATCCGACAGCAGCACGATGCCGTACTCGTCGTCCTCGTGGCGGATATTGACGATGAAGCACTTGGTTTCGGGATGCCTGGAATTCCGCAATACCTCGGCCACGGTATCCATGCCTTCCACCATGTCGAACTCGGTCTTCATGACCTCGCGTACGCGAATGATTTTTCTGGAACTCATATTTCTTCCTCGACTATTCTGCTCAACTGGCTGACCTGGTGCGAAATGCCCACCGCGTCCTCGACGTCGATACTGAACGCGATCCCGGTACCGGGACTGGCGTCGAAGGAGCCGGCCACCTCGATGGTTTCGAGTATATCGCGGCACAGATGCTCCTCGACCAGCAGCAGGATTACGTCCCGCTGGGTTTCCAGGTTCAGGCCGAAAAAGGTTTTCGCCACCTGCAGGCCTTCGCCGCGGGCGCTGTGTATGACGGTCGAGCCGGTCGCGCCCTTTTTCCTGGCGGCTTCGACGATCTTGTCCGTAATCGAGTCTTCGGTTAAGGCGATGATTAATTTAAAGTGCATGATGATGCCTCACTGGATTTGCGGCCTGTCCTACGCTGACTTCTCCATTCCGACAACTTGGCGTAGGCTAGCACCGACATGATTGGAAAAAGGCTGGCAAAGGCGATCAGGCCAAAGCCGTCGAGCAGGGGATTGCGCCCGGGGACGGTTCCGGCGAGACCGAGACCGAGCGCGGCCACCAGCGGCACGGTCACGGTCGACGTGGTAACGCCCCCGGAATCATAGGCCAGCGCAATGATCATGCGTGGCGCGAACAGGGTTTGCAGTAACACCAGGACATAGCCGGTAATGATATACCAGTATAGCGGCGTACCGGTGACGATGCGGAAAACGCCGAGCGCGATACCGACGGCGACGCCGATAGCGACCGCGATGCGCAGGCCAAAGATGCCTATACTGCCCGCCGAAACCTGGTTGGCCTTGATCGCCACGGCCAGCAGCGAGGGCTCCGCCACGGTAGTCGCGAAACCAATCGCGAAGGCGAACAGGTAAACCCACTGGTAATCCCACCAGTCGAGCGCGCCACCGCCGCCGGCGAGGAAACTCGGGTCGGTCAACTGCTGCGCCATCAGCCGGCCGAGCGGAAACAGCGCGGCCTCGAGCCCCTCGAGAAAGAATCCCAGTCCCAGTAGCACCAGCACGAACCCCCTGGCGATTTTTTTCAGGTTCGGGATAGGTTTTTTCAGGACCAGTAACTGGAAGCCGAAAATTACCACCACGATCGGCAATACGTCGCGGATGGTGTGGGCGATCGTCAGCAACAGGTCGAGGAGGATTTGCAGCATTTCGAGGTTACACCAGCATGCCGTAACCCATGACGAAAACCATCGGCGTCAGCGATGCGAAGGCGATCAGCCCGAAACCGTCCACCATCGGGTTGCGCCCCTTGATGGAACTCGCCAGACCGACGCCGAGTGCGGTCACCAGCGGCACGGTAATCGTCGACGTGGTCACGCCACCCGAGTCGTAGGCAATGCCGATGATTTCGTGGGGTGCGAATATGGTCATCACGACTACCCCGCCGTAGCCGAGCAGGATGAGATTCTGTATCGGCCAGCCCATGACGATCCGGAAAACGCCGATCACGATCGCGATTCCGACCGATACGGCCACAGTCAGACGCAGACCGAATGCGTAAGCGGCGAGGGCGGGTTCGTTGTGCTCGATCATGCCGCCCTGGGCGGCGACGACCGCGGCCTCGCCGGCCACCGCGATCAGGGCAGGTTCGGCGACCGTGGTGCCGAAGCCGAGAGCGAAAGCGAAGCATAGTAGCCAGACCAGGTTGCCCTTGCTGGCGAAGGAATAAGCCATGGCCTCGCCGATCGGGAACAGCCCCATGTTCAAGCCCTGCACGAACAGTGTCAGGCCGACGATCACGAACAGGAAACCGACCGCAATTTCGCCGAAATTCGGGATCGGCTGGCGTAACACGGCAAGTTGGAAAAAGCCGATGACGAGAATGATCGGGAGCAGGTCCCGCAGGCTGTCGAGCAGCGCTGCCAGGATCGCCTTGAGTGATTTCATACTGGCCCAGGAAGATTACTCTTGAGGCGAATGCTAGCAACCGGCCGGCGATGGCCCCATGACCGAAATCAAAAAAGAACCCGCCCGAAGGCGGGTTCTCAAGTTGGAAACTGCGGGTGGATTCCGCTCACTCCATCTTTTTCATTGCCGCTTCACCGATGTCGTCAACGCCCCGTTCTTCCAGCAGGGTCGTCAGCCAGTCCGGGTCCATTTCCGGGACCGATGACAGCAGCAGGTCGGTGTAGGGATGATGCGGAGGGGTGAACATTTCGTCCTTGGGCCCCTGCTCGACCACCTTGCCGTACTGCATGACGACGACCTCGTCGGCGATCGAACGCACGGTCGCGAGGTCGTGGGTGATGAACATGTAGGACAGGTTCAACTCGGTTTGCAGTTTGTCGAGCAGGCGCAGGATACCCTCGGCGACCAGCTGGTCGAGCGCGCTGGTGACCTCGTCGCAAATGATGAAGGCCGGGTCGGCGGCCAGCGAGCGGGCGATGCCGATGCGCTGCTTCTGGCCACCCGACAGCTCCGGCGGGTAACGGTTGTAATACTGCGAGGGTTCGAGCTCGATCAGGTCGAGCAACTCGTCGACCCGGTTCTTCAGCGCTGGACCTTTCAAGCCGCCGTAGAATTTCGCCGGGCGGCCGATGATTTCGCTGATCCTGACCTTCGGATTGAGCGCCGTATCGGCCATCTGGTAAATCATCTGCGCCTGCCGTAACTGGTCCTTGCTGCGGTTGCGGTAGTCCGGCGGCAACGGGTCTCCACGGAACAGGACCTCGCCTTTGGTCGGCGGCAGCAGCCCGGTAATGCAGCGCGCGACAGTCGACTTTCCGGAGCCCGATTCGCCCACCACGGCGACCGTCATGCCTTCGTAGATATCGAATGACACGTCATGCAGCACCGGCGTGGTGCCGTAGGAGGCATCGACGTTCTTGACCGAAATCAACGGTACGTTCGAATCCGGACGCGGTTTCTGGTCGCGCTTGAAATCGCGCACCGCCCACAGCGACTTGGTGTAATCGTCCCTGGGATGCTGGAGCATGGTCCGCGTATCGGCTTCCTCGACCTCGTCGCCTTTCAGCAACACCTTGATCACATCGGCCATCTGCGCTACCACGGCGAGGTCGTGGGTGATGTAGATCGCCGCGGTGTTGAACTGGTCGACGATATCGCGAATCGCCGACAGCACCTCGATCTGCGTGGTCACGTCGAGCGCGGTGGTCGGCTCGTCGAAAATGATCAGGTCGGGACGGCAGGCCATCGCCATCGCCGTCATCGCGCGCTGCAACTGGCCGCCCGATACCTGGTGCGGGTAGCGGAAGCCGATTTCGCGCGGATTGGGCAAGCGAAGCTTCTCGTAAAGCTCCATGGCGTCTTCCTGGCTTTCGAGGCGTTTCTTGATGCGGTATTGCACCGGCGCTTCGGTATGCTGGTCGATCAGCTTGTGCGCGGGGTTGAAAGACGCCGCCGCGGACTGCGCGACGTAAGCGATACGCGCGCCGCGCAGCGACTGCAGGTCGGATTGCGGGGTGGTGGTCAATTCCATGCCGTCGAACTCGATCGACGACCCCTCGGAAATGCGGCAACCGTCGCGGGTAAAGCCCATCGCGGCCAGGCCGATCGTGGATTTACCCGCCCCGGATTCGCCGATCAGGCCCATGACTTCTCCGCGGTGCAGTGTCAGGTCGATGCCGTGCACGATTTCGATCCACTTTTCGTCCGAGTATCCCTCGATACGCAGATTCCTGATTTCTAACAATACATTTTTTTCATCAGTCATGGCTCACTCCTTCAGACCGGACGAGCGGTACAGCATCCAGTCGACAACAAAGTTAACGGCTACCGTCAGCAACGCGATCGCGCCGGCCGGTATCAGTGGCGTGATCTCGCCGAAGGAAATCAACGTGGCGTTTTCGCGCACCATCGAACCCCAGTCCGCGGTCGGCGGCTGGATGCCGAGACCGAGGAAGGACAGGCCGGCGACCAGCAGGAAAACGAAGCAGAATTCGAGCCCGAACTCGGCGATCAGCGGGGCCAACGAATTCGGCAGCATCTCCTTGCGAATCAGGTACCAGGTGCCCTCGCCCCTGAGCTTGGCGGCCTCGATATAGTCCATGACCACTACGTTGCCGCCCACCGAGCGCGCCAGGCGGAAGACGCGCGGCGAGTAAATGATCGCGATGACGATAATCAGCGTCGTGGTATTGGTCCCGAAGATACTCAGCAGCAGCAATGAAAAGATCAGCGACGGGATCGACATGATGACGTCGACGATCCGGCCCAGCAACTGGTCGAGCTTGCCGCCCTTGGTGGCCGCGTAAAGGCCCGCGGTGGCGCCCATCAGGAAGGCCAGTATCGTGGCCAGCAGCGCCAGCCCGACCGTGTTGCGCGCACCGTAGATAATACGGCTGAACATGTCGCGGCCCAGTTGGTCGGCGCCGAGCAGCATGTTATCGTCGGCCAGCGCGAAGGCGGAGGAAATGATCTCGGCCTCGCCGTAGGGCGCGATGATCGGCGCGAAGATTCCGGAGATCGCGTAGGTAAAGATGACAAACAGACCGAAACCCGCGGTCAGCGGCGCGGTTTTGACCTCCTTGCTCATGTCCCCCGGCAGGATAATCACCAGGAATTCTCGGAACGAATAGGATACGCCGGCGGAAAACGCGATTATGCCGGCGAGTAACGTGACCGCCCACAGCATCGACTCGCCGCCGACGATCCCCATGACGAAGGAAACCAGCGTCAGCGAGAACAACAGGATGAATGTGGTGCGTTTCTGATAGTAAGCCGCCAGCGTGGAGGCGCCGATGACGAGAGCGTAGAAACCGATGATAAAATAATTCATGAATCCGCCCTCACTTCGGGTGACGCAGGCGCGGGTTGGTCAGGATCGACCCCACGTCGGCAGCCAGGTTCAAAAGGATGAAGGTCGCCGCGAATATCAGGCAGCAGGCCTGGACCACGGGGAAATCCCGCTTGGTCACGCTGTCGACCAGCATTTGTCCGATGCCGGGATATACGAACACTACCTCGACCAGCACCACGCCGGTGATCAGATAGGCGAGGTTCAGTGCGACGACGTTGATGACCGGTGCCCAGGCGTTGGGCAGTGCGTGTTTGACGATAACTTTCCAGGCCGGCACGCCTTTTAGACGCGCCATCTCGACATAAGGCGAGGCCAGCAGGTTGATGATCGACGCCCGCGTCATACGCATCATGTGCGCGACCACTACCAGCACCATGGTCAGCGCGGGCAGGAATGTTCGGTATAGTTTGTCGAAAAAGCTCATCCCCTCGTCTATCTTGGCGATCGCCGGGAAGTAGCCGCCCTTGACAGCGAGGAACAGGATCAGGATGTAGCCGAGGAAAAACTCCGGCGACGAGATCGATGTTAATGTCACCACGTTGGCGACCCGGTCGAAGACCGAATTTCGAAATAGCGCCACCAGTATGCCGAGAAAGATGGCGATCGGCACCGCGATCACCGCTGCGAAGGTGGCCAGGAACAGGGTGTTGCCGAAGCGCGTACCGATGGCTTCCGCAACCGGCGTCTGGGATACCAGCGATTTGCCGAAGTCACCCGTCAGCGCGCCGCCCAGCCACTCGAAGTAGCGAACCGGGGCGGGTCGGTCGAGACCGAGCTCCTTGCGCATCGCGGCCAGGTTTTCATCGGTGGCGCCCTGACCGAGCACCGCCTGGGCGATATCGCCGGGCAGCAATTCGACCGCGAAGAAAATGATGATGGAGATAACGAGCAGGGTAACGAAACCCAGCCCCAGTCGTTTTAGAACAATTGTAGCAATATCGCCCATTGCAGGCCTCCCCCGAAGCAGCATCGATTGACAGATCCAGCCTCATTGTATTTATTAATCCTGCTCACCGATACCGTTGAATCGAAACCGGCGGGCAGGGCTTGCGTCGACATTATAATACTGTCTTACCGCTTGACGCCAATCAGGCGAACCAGCAGCGATGGGCTGCGCGAGCGCCGTCGTTCTCCCAGGACGACGGCGCTCGGGCCGTGCATGACATTAAGTCGCGCCGTCCTGGCTTGCCGCTGCGCGCGTCCCGCGTCAGCAAATCTTTCAGGTGTTTCTTGTCGGACATTGGTCGTGCCTCCTCAGGAAAAGCTTTATTAAAGGTTTCCGGGCAGTAAGAACAGGTTGCCGGACCGGCGGAATATACCGGCTGCCGCCGGGCGGGAAAAACGACAATTCGTCATTTCCGCCATCCTTTTTTTTAATCTCACGACGGCGACCTTCGTATTTTTGTAATCCGAATACTACATCAACGCAATCAAAGATTCGACCATGAGAAATTTTCCGCACTCGAGGGCCGCGAATCCAGCCCACCCGCAGCCGGCTCCGCAACCCGGAGAGGCTCAGCGCAGGATCAGTGTCGCCGGCGTTCGCGGGGTCAGATTTTCAACGCCGGCGTCGGTCAGCAGCAGGGTGTTGGAGATGAAATAATCGGCTATGCCGGCATTGGTGAACCAGGAGTGCGCGTGGAAGGCCATGCCGGCCTTGAGTTCCCTGTCGCTGCCCGGCTGCAGGCTGGTTACCATGCTGCCGCCGGTCCAGCTGGGCGGAAATCCGATGCCGACCAGGTAGCCGCAATGATGGCGGTGGTAATCGACGAGCCCGGCGCGGTCGGCGACGTCCTTCCAGGCCTGGTAGACCTCGCCGGCGTGTACGCCGGGTTTTAGCGCATCGCAGATGGCCTGCATGCCCGCGATGGCGAGCTCGGCGGATTCGTCCGCGCCATCCGGCGCCTCGCCGACATAGACCAGCCGGCCCATCGGTGCCTGGTACTTGCGGTAGGCGCCGCCGATCTCCAGGAACACCGCGTCGCCCGCATGGAATCGATCCCCGCGCCAGGTCGTATGCTCTTCGCCGAGCCGGCTGGTCGGACGGATAAAAGGCCCGAACCCGGGGTACTCGCTGCCCGCCCGGATCATCGCGTCGTGGCAGGCGGCGGCGACCTCGTAATCGCTGACCCCGTCCCGAATCGCGTCGACCGCGGCCAGCGTGCCGGCATCCGCGGCCGCCGCGGCCCGGCGCGTGTATTCCTGCTCCAGCGGCGATTTCACCAGCCGCAATTCGTCGATCAATCCCGAGGCGTCCGACCAGTCGGCGTCCTGCGACCCGTCCAGGATGCGTTCGTAAATCCGTGGCGTCAGAAACAGACTTCGCTTTTCGATGCCGAGACGCGCCGACCCGAGTCCGCGGTCTTCGAGGATCTTCAAAATCTCGTCGGAGAGTTCACCGGTATCGGCGTGGCCGTAGAATTCGGCATTGGACACCTGGTTTTCGACCGTGATTCGCTCCATCGCCCGGCAGGCCAGTGCCATCCCGGAATCGGCCGGTACCACGAGGATGTGACAGGCGAAGAAGCCCCAGTGGTCGAGCCCCGTCAGGTAATAAATATTTTCCGGGACGCTGACCAGCAGGCCGTCGAGTCCCTGCTGCTTCATTCGCCGACGGACCGCGGCCAGGCGCTGCTCTAATTCGCTTTCCGGGAAGGCGGAATTGTTCATGGCTCGGTCCTGGTTATCGACGAGCAGCCATGTTACCTGATCGAGGGCTTCAACAGTATCCCGCCGGCCGGCGGGCCCCCGCGAAGCCCGGGTTCATTCGCGCCCCGCGCGGGATATCGAGCGCGGCGAATTTTGCCGGTTCAGAAAGGCGATCGCCCTGTCCTCGGCGTCGCCGCCGAACAGGAACATGCTCATGTGCCCGCGCCAGCTCTTCAGGTAGAGCTCGGCATCGATACCGGCGCTGCGCAACGCCTCGTAGTAATCGGTCGCCTGGTCGACCGTGACCAGATAGTCGAGCTTGCCGTGATAGAGAAATACCGGCGGATCGCCGGCACTGATGTGGGTGGCGGGCGAGGCATCGGCGTAGCGAGCGGGCATTTCGTCGCGGTCTCCGCCGATGAAGCGCATTACTATCGGGCTGTCGCTGTACTTGCGCAGGTCGGACGGGGTGCCGCCCGCGACCACGGCATTGACGCGCGGCAGGTCCGCTGCCTCGTCGGCCTCCTCGTAGCTGCCTAGCAGCGCGGCGAGATGGGCGCCCGAGGAATAGCCCCAGGTGTTGATGCGCTCGACATCGAGGCGGTAACGCGAACCGTTCGCGGCCAGCCAGCGAAGCGCCTGCTGCAGGTCGTGCAACTGCGCGGGATAGATGTAACGCGGCGCGAAACGATAACCGATATTGAACACCGCATAGCCGTGCCGAACGAGCTTGCGGCTGATGTCTTCCATGTCGTCGCGGCTGCGATTCGCCCAGCCTCCACCGTGCACCGCGAGCACCACCGGCAGGCTGCCGCGCCGCGCCGGCAGGTATAAATCTCCGGCCAACGCCTGAGGCCAGTCTTCGGGGGTGTAGACGATATCGTCGATCACCCGGTCGACGGCGTAAAGCACGCCGTCGGGGTCATCTGCCGAATCCGGGCCGAGGTAGGTGCTGCAGCCCACGAGCATGGACCCGGTGACGAGGATTAGAGCGGCCAGACGGCAGGGAAATCGAATCATGGCTGGGGGGCAGGTTTTCGCGGCAAGGGTTCCCGGTGGTTACGTGCCTGTTACCAGTGCGGATCAACCGACTTCGTATAAATGTGATGCAGATCAACCGTCGCTGCCGGCGTAGACCTAGACTGTTCGCAATCATCGAGGAGACCAGGCATGTTATTTTCCGCGATTCGAAGCTTTGCTCCCGGGATGTTGCTGCTTGCAGGCTGCTTGCTCGCGTTGCTCCCGGGAATCGCCGCTGCGGGGCATCGCAATCCGCCCCCGGCCGAGTGCCCGCAGCCGCGCTTTACGGGTAAGGCGCCCGCCGCTCTGTATGCGCGCGTCAATCCGCTGGAGGCCAACCGAGACAACCGCAAGGCCGGTGAAAAACTCTATCATAAGATCTCCAACCCCAGCTGCGCTGCTTGCCACGGCAAGCAAGGCGAGGGCAACGGGCCGCTGGCCGAGCAGTTCGATCCACGGCCGCGCAATTTCGCCTGTGCCGAAACCGTCGGCGGTATTCCCGACGGCCAGTTGCACTGGATTATCGAGAACGGCTCGCCGGGTACCGCGATGCCGTCCTTCGGTTATCTCACCGACGAAGAGATCTGGCAGCTAGTTCTCTACCTGCGCCAATTGACGGATCACTGACGCGGAACTCACTGCAGGAATCGCCTGCCGGTCGCCTTGACGCGCTCGCGCCAGGCGGTGACGATCCCGGCCGCGCCGATCAGCGCCATGCCGATGATCGAATCGAGGCTGGGCCATTGATCGAAGATCGCGCGGCTCCAGATCGCCGCGAAGATCAGGTAGCTGAAATCCATCGGCGCCAGCAGACTCGCATCGGCGGTCTGATAGGCGCGGCTGATACAAATATTACCGGTCAGGTTGAGCACCGAAACCAATGCCGCGAAACCCGCGACCAATAATGACAATTCCGGCCAGCCGACGGCGACGAACGGAATCGCCGCGCGCGTTTCCGCGGACAGCGGGAACCAGCTGAGCACGGCGATACCGCTAACCCCGGAGAGCACGAAGCCGACCCCGACCGCGAAGGCCAGCGCCAGCGGGCTTTCGTTGCGGCAGGAGCGCCGCAGGGTCAGAATGCTGGTGGCGTAGAAGAATCCGGCGATAATCGGCAGTACCTGGACCGCGGAAAAATCCTCCCGCCACGGACTCAATACGAAGGCCGCGCCGAGCGCGCCGAGAATCAGCGCGCCGATACGCCACGGACCGACCGCCTCGCCGAGCACCGGGGCCGCCAGCAGCGAGACGAACAGCGGGTAGGTGTAAAGGCCGGCCGCCATCTGCGCCACGGAGAGAAAGGGCGCGCCCGAAAAGAAGCAGAACATGCACACCACGAGGAATGCCGCGCGCAGGCAGACCGGGCGCCAGTTGCGCGGCAGCATCAGCCCGAGGCTGCCGCTCGCTAGCGCGAGGATCACGATAAAGACGAGGTTGCCGAGCGAGCGCAGGGTCTGTATCTGCCAGAAGGAAGTCTCGCCCGACATCAGTTTCATCAGCGAATCCTGCAGCGCGATCGCGAATACGCCGGTCAGCAGTAAGGCCAGCGCCTGCAACGGGCGATCGCCGCGCGGATGGTGGAAAAGGTTAAATCTCATCGGCTCTGCTTGTTATGGTTATTCGCATGGCAACGGCGCCGTGACAGGCTCTCGCCACAGGGAGAGTTCAAGGTCCGCGGGCCGCGCCCGCCGTTCGCCTCAGTCACCGAGCAGCGAGCGCCCGATGCGCAGCACGCTGTCCAGCAAGCCCTCGACGTGCTCGGCTCGGGTGGCATGATTCATGATGCATAGCCTGAGCACGGGGCGGTCGCGGACCCGTGTCGGCGACATCAGGTACTCGCCCTCGAGCTGAACCCGGTCGCGGATCTCGGTATTGATACGATCGACCTCGTCGGCTTCGATACCTGCCGGCCTGAAGCGGAAGCAGATAATCGAAAGCTGCGGCGCGGCCACCAGTTCGAGCTGCTCCTGCTGCTCGATCAGTGCAGCGAGATACTCCGCGCAGCGCACGTTATGCAGCGCATTGCGTCCCAGGGTCTCGATGCCGTAATGGCGCATCGAGAGGTAAAACGGCAGCGCGCGGAACCGGCGCGACAATTCCGGCGCGATATGAAAAAACATGTATTGCTCGGGGACGGGCTCGGTGCTCGAGGTCAGGTAATCCGAGGTTTCGTAAAACAGTTGTCGCGGCCAGGCGGCGTCCTGGTAGAGCAACAGGCTGCCGTCGAGCGACTGGTAAAACCACTTGTGCATGTCCATGACCAGCGAATCGGCTTTTTCGATGCCAAGGTAACGCGGCCGTAACTCCGCCGACATCAATCCTCCGCCGCCGTAAGCCGCGTCGACGTGAAGCCAGATGCCATGCTTTTCGCACAGTGCGGCGATCTCGTCCAGCGGATCGATCGCGCCGGTATTGGTGGTGCCCGCGGTAGCCACCACGCAGACGATATTCCGGTGCTGTTCGAGGATCGCCTCCAGGGCGTCGGGGCGCATGCGAAATGCGTCGTCGGTGTCGACGCTGACGATATTTTCGGTGCCGACGCCGAGCATCACCGCCGCGCGTCGGATCGAAAAATGCGCGGCCTGCGAACAAACGATCAGCGGCTGCGCGTCGCGCGCGAGTGCGGACAGGCCTTTAAGCCGATAGTCGGGGCCGTAATGGCGTGCAAACGCGCTCGCCATGCCGCACATGTTGGCCATCGAGCCGCCGCTCAGGAAGACGCCTTCTGTGGTTGCCGGAAAACCCGCCAGTTCGGCCAGCCAGCGAATCACGGTTCTCTCGATAGTAGTGCCGACAGGCGAAGCCCAGTAGCCGCCGACATTTTCATTGAGCACGCTGACCATGGCATGCGCGAGCGGGTCGCTGGGAAGCCCCGACGGCGCGATCCAGCCGAAGAATCCGGGATGGGTATTGCGACGCGGATAGCGTTCTGTCGCACGGGTGATCTGCACGGCGAGATCCCGCAGAGAATCGCCGCCGGCCGGGAAGCTTGCGTCGATCAACGCACCGACATCGGCCGCCTTCGACGGACGGATGATCGGCGACAGGCAGCGTTGTGCGATCAGCCCGCGCAGGGCATCGTCGATATCGATATCGGCCGGACGGGTCAGGTCGTCCGCGGCTGCAAGAGATGGGCGTTGCGGCTGGTTCATGCGAAATCCCAGGGTCTACGGGTCCAGGGCGTTTCGCCCGTCGGCGCAATTGTCGCACGGCAGTTACGAGGATTGAAACTAAATTCCGGCGCGCGAAAAGGCCGGCGAAACCCGTTTCAGGCGTCCCGATGGGTCGCGCAGAGCATGTAATTGACCGCCAGGCTTTTACCGAGGCGGAATTCGCGGGTTAGCGGATTGACCGCGACCCCGGTCGAATCGATGACTTCGAGACCGTCGCGCCGCAGCAGTGATCGTAATTCTTCGGGGCGCACGAATCGTCGCCAGGAATGGGTACCGCGCGGCAGCCAGCCGAGGAAATACTCGGCTCCGACAATGGCGAACAGGAAAGACCGCAGATTGCGATTGATGGTGGCGACGAACTGGATACCTCCATCCGCCAGCAACTGGTTGCAGGCAGACACGAACAGCGAC
>Ga0209919_1000758_pt1 | contig 15987 bp, 12 predicted proteins | sample SalPon2A_C_D2_MG_FD_185721 | JGI IMG/M metagenome (GOLD analysis project Ga0209919, IMG submission 185721) | Soil microbial communities from South San Francisco under conditions of wetland restoration - Salt Pond MetaG R2A_C_D2_MG (SPAdes)... | ecosystem: Environmental > Terrestrial > Soil >... | reverse complement strand
GGCGCGGAGCCTCGGCATCGACGTCGTGGCCGAGGGCATCGAGCGGGAGGAGGAGCTCGAGACGCTGGTCGCGCTCGGCTGCGAGCTGGGGCAGGGGTACCTGCTGGGCCCGCCCGTGGCGGTGGAGGAGGTCACCAGGCGGTTGCGCTCCGAGCGCACCGCGTGAGCCGAGCTTGCGGCCCTCAGGGCGCTGTGCTACCGTTGCCGCAACCGGTTGCGTAAGCGGCTTCGGCGGGGGACATTGGCGGCGGCTTCGCCGCCCACCGCCTCCGAGGAGATGTGGACGGCTCTGTGTGAGGCGCAAGCTCACCCTGAAGGACCTCTCCGAGCGGCTCGGGCTCGCCCGCTCCACGGTCTCGCGCGCCCTGCGTGACGACCCGCAGATCGCGGTGGCCACGCGAGCGCGGGTGCGTGAGCTGGCCGAGGCTCTGGGCTACCGCCCGGACGCCGCCGCCCGCGCGCTGACCCGCCGCAGGGCCCACGCCGTCGGCCTCATGCTGCCGCGGAGCGCGGAGCTGGTGTTCGTCAACCCGTACTTCAGCGAGCTCCTGCTGGGCGTCTCCGGGCGCGCCGACGAGACGGGGTTCGCGCTGCTGCTGTCGACCGCGCCGCGGCCGGACTTCGCGCTGTGGCCGCGCGAGGGGCGGGTGGACGGGCTGCTGGTGCTGGGCTCGAGCATCGCGGACGCCGACGTCGCCGACCTCAACGCGCTGGTGGAGGCCCACTTCCCCGTGGTCGCGGTGCACGCCGGCCCGCGGGCGCTGATGGCCGTCACCGTCGGCAGCAACGAGCGGGCCGGGGTGTGGCAGGCGCTCGCCCACCTCCAGCAGCTCGGGCACCGTCGCGTCGCGCTGCTCACGGGCCCCCGGGGCTCGCGCTACGCCGAGCGCCGCATCCGCGCCTACCGTACCGGGGTGGAGACCTTCGGCCTGGTGGCCGACCGCGACCTGCTGGCCGCCACCGACGACAGTCGCGACGGCGGCGCGGCGGCGGCGCGAGCCCTGCTGGAGCGGGGAACCTCCTTCACCGCCGTCCTGGCCAACAACGACCTGGTGGCGCTGGGCGCCCTGGACGCTCTCCGGGACGCGGGCCTGCACGTGCCCGGGGACGTCTCACTCATCGGCTTCGACGACACGCCGCTCGCCGCCGTCCCGAGCCCGGCGCTGACCTCGGTCCGGCAGCCCACCCGCCGCCTCGGTGAGATCGCCTTCGACGCGCTGGTGACGCTGATGGCCGGGGGCCAGGTCAGCTCGGTCCGGCTCGCCACGCGGCTCATCGTGCGTGACAGCACCGCCCCGCCACCCCGCGATGGAGGTGCCGCCTGAAGCGTTCTCGTCCGTCCACCCCGTCCAGTCCAGGAGGTAGCCATGAGACGACCCGCCCGAATCCTTCTCGCCCTCGCCCTGGCCGCGCTGCTCGCCAGCGCCGGAGCCCAGGTCAACCTCAAGGTGTTCATCGGCGGCCAGCAGCGCCCCGACGTGATCGGCCCGCTGCTCGATCAGTTCAACGCCCAGAACCCCGGCATCCATGCCACGTACGAGGTCGGCGGCGCCACCAGCGACGTGCAGCAGCAGTACCTGAGCACGGTGCTGACCAGCAAGTCCTCGGCCATCGACGTGATGCTCATCGACGTGATCCGGCCGGCGCAGTACGCCGCGTCCGGCTGGGCCGAGCCGCTCGACTCCTACTTCGCCTCCAAGGACGCCGAGAAGACCTACCTGGCGTCGTTCCTGTCCGGCCCGGTCAACGCCGATACCGTCAACGGCAAGCTCTACGCCATCCCCGCCTTCACCGACGCGCAGTTCCTCTACTACCGCAAGGACCTGCTCGACAAGTACGGCTTCCAGCCCCCCAAGACCTGGGAGGAGCTCAAGAGCCAGGCCCAGACCATCATGAAGGGCGAGAACGATCCCAACCTGCAGGGCTTCAACTACCAGGGGGCCGCCATCGAGGGAACGGTGTGCACCTTCCTGGAGCCCCTGTGGTCGGCCGGCGGGAACTGGCGTGACGCCAACGGCAACGTCACCATCGATACGCCGGCCGGCAAGCAGGTGATGGACTGGTACGACCAGACGCTGTCCTCGGGCATCACCAGCCCCGACATCGCCGCGGTGGCCACCGACGACTCCCGCAAGATGTTCCAGGCGGGCAACGTGGTGTTCATGCTCAACTGGGGTTACGCCTGGGCCCACTTCCAGGGGAACGGCCCCGACACCACCAAGGTCGAGGGCAAGGTCGGGGTGGCGCCGCTGCCGGCGTTCGCGGGGCACCAGTCCGCCACCTGCGTCGGCGGCTGGCAGTGGGCGATGAACCCGTACAGCGCGCACAAGCAGGACGCCTTCAAGCTCATGCGCTTCCTCGCCAGCGAGGGCTCCGAGCGCACGCTGGCGGTGAAGGCGAGCAACATCCCGGCGCGCAAGGCGCTCTACAAGGATCCCGCGGTGCTGAAGGCCGCCCCGCAGTACGAGCAGTTCTACAACGTCATCGTCAACGCCCGGCCGCGGCCGGTGACGCCGCTGTACCCCGACGTCAGCGACCTCATCCGCACCACCATGAACGCGTTCTTCGCCCGCTCGCTCACCGGCGACCAGGCGCTCAAGAAGATGCAGACCGGCCTGCAGGACATCCTCAGCCAGTAGCCCCGGCGACGTAAGCTGGCCTCCTGGCGAGACCCCCGGTGGGGCGCGGCCGTCGCGCCCCACCCGATCTCGGCCGCGACCCGACCCATGACCCGACCCTCCTCCTCCGCCCCCTACCGGCGCCCGGGTTTCTGGCGCCGGCTGCGCACGGGCAACCTCAGCGACGCGCAGCTCGGCGTGCTGCTGTTGCTGCCGGCGCTGCTGACGCTGGCCGCGGTGATGCTCTACCCGATGCTCAGCGTGGCGTGGCAGTCGATGCACTTCAACCGCCTGAACCAGCCCTTCCGAGGCACGCCCTTCATCGGGCTGCAGAACTTCGGGCACATGCTCGGCGGCGAGGGGCTGGTGTGGAGCGCGTCGAAGCTGCTGTGGCTGCGCCTGCTGGGTCTGGCGTCGCTGCTGCCGCTGGCCTGGAGCGCGCGCCGTCGCCGGATCGGCCGCGTCGCCGCAGCCGGGCTGGCCGTCCTCGTCCTGGTCGTCTTCGCCGGCCTGCTCGGCCTGCATCCGAGCGCGACCGGGCGCTGGACCGACGCCCGCTTCTGGAACTCCTTCTCGATCACGCTCCTGATCATCGTGGTGAGCGTCGCCGGCTCCTTCCTGGTGGGTCTGCCGCTGGCGCTCCTGGCCAACGTGCCGTCCAGGCTCCGCTGGTTGGGCCGGGTGGCCTTGCTGCTGCCGTGGGCCATGCCCAGGGTGTTCGCCGGCCTCACCTTCGCGTGGCTGTTCCAGAGCCAGTACGGCGTCGTCAACGACGTGTTGCGCCGCCTGGGCCTGCACGGCCCGCTGTGGCTGGCGCGGGTGGACCCTGCGATCGCGGCGGTGAACATCACCATGGTCTGGAAGACCAGCTCCTTCGTCGGGCTGATCCTCCTCGCCGGCCTGCAATCGATCGACGAGAGCCTCTACGAGGCGGCCGTGGTCGACGGGGCGAGCGCCTGGCAGCGGTTCTGGAGCATCACCCTGCCGCTGCTGCGGCCGTCGATCGCGGTCGCCCTCATCTTCCGCACGCTGACCGCCATCCAGACCTTCGACATCCCCTTCGCGATGACCCGCGGCGGGCCCGGACGGAGCCTGGAGACGCTGGGCGTGTACATCTACAACAGCACGCTGGCGCTCAACATCGGCTACGCCGCCGCGCTGTCGGTGGTGCTGTTCCTGTTGAGCCTGCTGATCACCGTGTTCTATCTGCGCTGGATCTACACCGAATGACGGCGGCCCCCGCCCCCACCGTCCATGCCGGCGCCACGCGCCGGCGGCGGCGCGGCGTCGCCTACCTGGCCGTGCGCCTGGGCCTCCTGGCGATGATCCTCAACGGCCTGTTCCCGGCGCTGTGGCTGCTCCTGACCTCGCTGAAGAGCGAGGACGAGCTGACCCGCATCCCCATCACCTATCTTCCCGAGCACGCCACGCTGCACAACTATCTGGACGTCTTCCAGCAGAACCCCTTCGCGCGCTTCCTGCTCAACTCCGCCGTGGTGTCGGTCGTCGCCACCCTGGTGTGCGTCCTCTTCGCCGCCCTGGCAGGGTATGCCCTGGCACGCCTGCACCTCCGCGGCCGGCGCGCCATCCTCACCGCCATCGTCATGACGAGCATGTTCCCGGCGCTGGTGATGCTGGTGCCCCTCTACCGGCTCTTCGTCGGCGTCGAGGTGCCGGGCCTCAGCCCGCTGGCGCACTACCTGCACGCGATGGGCTGGGGGTTCATGCCGAGCTCGGTGAGCACGCCCAACCTGCTCAACACCTACTGGGCGCTCATCATCCCCTACGTAGCGCTGAGCCTGCCGATCACCACCCTGATCCTCACCAGCTTCTTCCAGCTCATCCCCGAGGACCTGGAGGCCGCCGCCACGGTGGACGGCGCGTCCCGGCTGGGGGCGCTGTTCCGGGTCGTCGCTCCGCTGTCGGCGCCCGGCATGGTCACCGCGGGCATCATCGCCTTCGTCAACTCCTGGAACGAGTTCCTGCTGGCGCTGACGTTCAACACCGCCATGACCATGCGCACGGTGCCCGTGGGCATCACCCTCTACCAGGGACAGTTCGCCTTCCCCTGGGCGGTCATCTCGGCAGCCATCACCATCGGCATCGTGCCGCTGGTGCTCCTCATCCTGTTCTTCCAGCAGCGGATCATCAGCGGCCTCACGGCCGGGGGGGTGAAAGGATGACGACCACGCCCAACGCCATCAGACCGCCACGCATCGGCTACGCGCCGATCACCCGGCCGGCCTTCCAGGGGGACACCGCGTCCGCCGTGCGGGCCAGCCTCCGCGGCCTCGAGACGCTCGCCGGGGAGCTGGACTTCGAGCTGGTCGAGGCCCCGCCGGTGGCGGGGCCGGAGGACGCCCGTCGGCTGGCGGCGGACCTGGCGGGGCAGGACCTCGACTACCTGCTGATCCAGCTCACCACCTTCGCTACCGGCGACGTCGCGGCGCCGCTGCTGCGCTGCGTCCCGCGGGTGGGGGTGTGGGCGTTGCCGGAGCGCGCGGGCGGCCGCGGCGCGTCGGGCCCCCTGCCGCTCAACTCCCTGTGCGGCGCGACCATGGTGCTGTCCACGCTCGAGCGCCCCGAGGTCGCCAAGGTCGAGCCGGTGAAGTGGTTCTACGGGGAGGCTTCCGCGCCGGACTTCCGCCGCCGGCTGGCGGTTACCGTCGCCGCCTTGCGCGGTCTGGCGGCGTTGCAGGACGCCACGGTGCTCGCCATCGGCGGCACGGCTCCCGGCTTCTACGGCCTCGACGAGGCGCCGGCGCTGGACGGCGTCCGCGTCGTGCGGCAGGAGCTGGGCGAGCTGTTCGATCGCGTGGCGGCCGTCGCCGAGGCCGACGCCGAGGCACGCGCCCGGCGCTGGTCGGAAGGCGAGCGGTCGGAGGTGAGCTTCGAGCAGCTCGTGCGCGGCGCCCGCATCGACGCCGCGCTGGAGGCGATGGCGCGCGAGGCCGACGCCGACGCGCTGGCGGTCCGTTGCTGGCCCGAGCTGCCCGAGCGCTGCGGGTCCATGGCGTGTGCCGCCATGGGCGACATGAGCGGGCGCGAGGTGCCGGCCGCCTGCGAGGGCGACGTCATGGGCGCGCTGTCGATGCTGGCGCTGCAGGGGGTCAGCCGCGAGAGCGCCATCCTCATGGACCTGTCCGACGTCGACCCGGTGGACGACAGCCTGCAGGTATGGCATTGCGGGAACGCGCCGCTGGCGTGGGCGGCGGCCGACGGCGCGGGCCGGCCCGACACCCGTCTGACGACCCACTTCAACCGCGTCGGCGTGGGCGTGGTCCGCGACCTGCGCCTGCGGGCCGGCCCGGTGAGCGGCTTCCGGCTGCTCCGTTCCGGGAGGGCCGCGATGATCGTGTCGGGCGAGGTCGCGAGCCCCCACAAGGCGGGCTTCGACGGGGTGCGGGGCTGGATCTCGGACCTCCATTGGGGCGAGGAGCGGGTGGGCGCCGGCGGCCTGGTGGCCAACCTGCTCGATCGCCGGCTGCCCCACCACCTGGCGTTCGGTCGCGGCCACCACACGTCCGCCCTCAACGAGCTCTGCGCCTTCCTGGGCGCGGACGTGCTGCCGGCGTTGCCGCCGCGGCCGTACCTCCGAGGGTGAGCCCGGGCGCCGGCACGACGGCCCGGGTGCTGTGCGTGGGGCTCTCCTGCCTCGACCACGTGTGGCGGGTGGACCGGTTCCCGCCGGTGGCCTCGCGCACCGACGCCACGGCCTACCGCGTCCAGGGAGGCGGGCCGGCCGCGACCGCCGCGGTGACCGCCGCCCGGCTGGGGGCGCACGCCGAGCTGGTGGCGCTGCACGGCGACGACGCCGCCGGCGAGCTGCTGCTGGCCGAGCTGGAGGCCTACGGGGTGGATGTGGCGGCCGTGCGCCGGGTCTCCGGCGCGAGCAGCTTCGTCAGTGCCGTGCTGGTCGCGCCGGACGGGGAGCGCTGGATCTTCCCCTACCGCGGCAGCGGCCTCCGCGACGGGCCCGAGTGGCTGGAGGGCGTGGACGTCTCCGGGGCGGGGGCGCTGCTCATCGACGTGCGCCATCCCGAGCTGTGCGCCGCCGCAGCCCGGGTCGCCCGGGGGCTGGGGGTGCCGGTGGTGGCCGACTACGGCAGCCTCCGCGACTTCGAGCACGCCGGCCTGGCCGATCACCTGCTGGTATCCCGCGAGTGCGCTGCCGAGCTTCTGGGCCGGGACGCGCCGGAGCAGGCGCTGCCCCGGCTCCGGCAGCGGCCCGACCAGGTGGTGGGCATCACCCTGGGCGGCGACGGGCTGCTGCTCGACGACGGCCAGGGCGCCGTGCTGATGCCGGCGCCGCGCGTCGAGGTGGTGGACACCACCGGCGCCGGGGACGTCTTCCACGGCGCCTACGCGGCCGGCCTGGCACGCGGCTTCGCGGCCCTGGACGCGGGAGCCTACGCGGTCGCGGTGGCCGCCATGGCGTGCCGCGCCTTCGGCTCGCGCGCCGGCATCCCCACGGACCGCGAGGCGCGGTCCTTCCTGCGTGAGGTCATGCCCGACCTGCGGCTGCCGGCGTGATGCCGGAAAGGAGACGCGAGCGATGGACGGAGAACTGAGCGCGGGGAAGCTGCGCGGGCTCATGACGTTGGCCTCGGGCGACGGGGTGTTCCGGATGGTGGCCGTCGATCAGCGACCGCCGCTGTTCGCTGCGCTCACCCGCCACGACGGGCGCGATCCCGCCGGCCTGAGCTTCGACGAGGTGGCGCGCGCCAAGGCCCTCCTGACCCGCACGCTGGCGCCCCACGCCGGCGCCATCCTGGTCGACCCGGTGTGGACGCACCCGACCGCCCTCGGCGGCATCCCGGGCCGCACCGCGATCATCAGCACGCTCGAGGACTACGGCTTCGAGGCCGTCGGCGGGGAACGCAGGAGTCGCCTGATCGAAGGCTGGGACGTCGCCAAGATCAAGCGTGCCGGCGCCGCCGGCGTGAAGCTGCTCGCCTGGTACCGGCCCGACGTCTCGGAGGACACCCGCCGTCACCAGGAGGCGCTGGTGGAGCGCGTGGGCAGGGCGTGCCGGGAGCACGACATCCCCTTCATCCTGGAGCTCCTCGTCTACCCGCTGCCGGGCGAGGACGCCGACTCGGCCGACTATCAGCGCAGGCGGCCCGCGCTGGTGCTGGGATCGGTCGGGCGCTTCGCGGATGCCCGCTTCGGCGTGGACGTCTACAAGCTCGAGTTCCCGGCGGACCTCAAGCGCTGCCGCGGTTTCCATGGTGGCGCGTTCGATGGACGCGAGCGGCCCGAACTCTTTACCCTCGAAGACGTGCGAGGCATGCTCACCGAACTCGATGCCATCACGCCCGCCCCGTGGGTGCTCCTCAGCGCCGGCGTGGGGCCCGAGGAGTTCCGGGCCGACCTGTCGCTGGCCTTCGACGCCGGGGCCAGCGGCTTCCTGGCGGGGCGCGCCGTATGGCTGGAGGCGTTCGCCGCCTACCCCGACGTGACGGAGGTGGAGGCGCGTCTGCGGAGCGCGGCGGTGCCGTACCTGCGCGCGCTCTCCGCCGTGGCGAGCGCCGCGCGGCCGTGGACGGCGCACCGGCGCTTCGGCGGGGCGCCGGCCCTCGAGGGCGGGGGCCAGGGCTGGCACCGGAGGTACGGGGCATGAGCGCCGAGCCTCTCGGCGTGGTGGTGGTCGGTGCGGGCGACATGGGCGCGCGGCATGCGCGCTGGTGGGCCGAGGCCGGCGGCCGGGTGGTCGCCGTCGTCGATCCCGACCGCGCCCGCGCCGAGCGGGTGGCCGCAGCGCACGGCGCCCTGGCGCTGCCCGAGCTCGGCATGGCCGTGGAGCGTTCCGATGTCGGCGTGGTCTCCGTCTGCACGCCCACGTACCTCCACGCGGGCTACACGGTGCAGGCGCTGGACGCCGGCAAGGACGTGCTCTGCGAGAAGCCGGCCGCTCTGCGGCTGTCGGAGGCCGAGGCCATGCGGGAGGCCGAGGTGCGCAGCGGCCGGCGGCTCCGCATCGGCTTCATGCGGCGCTTCGACCCCGCGAGCGCGCGCATCCTCGCGTTCGGGCGCCAGATCGGTGCGCCCGCGCTGGCCCAGGCGACGCTGGCCGCCGGGGTGCGCCCCAAGCTGCTGATGCACGACGCGGCCGCCAACGGCGGTCCCATCATCGACATGTGTTGCCACGTCTTCGATCAGTGGGGGGCGTTCTTCGGGGAGCAGCCGCAGAGCGTGCGCGCCCAAGGGTACACCTTCGGGGCCGGCAAGCCGGAGCTGGCCAGCATCCGCCACAAGGCCATCGACAGCGCGGTGATCACGCTGCGCTACCCCGGCGGCGGCGTCGGCCAGATCCAGGTGTCGTGGGGGTTGCCCGCGGGCATCCCCGCCACCGAGCGTCACAGCTACATGGGCGCCGACGGGCTCGTCACGGTCGAGTGGCCGCAGCAGGTGACGCTCCTCGGCTCGGACGGCGCCCTGCGGTGGGAGCCGCCTCCCGTCGACCCCTGGCGCGAGGAGATCGCCAGCTTCCGTGCCGAGCTGGCGGGTCGCGAGCACCGGCCGCTGGCCACCATCGAGGACGGGCTGCGGGCCCTGCGCACCTCGCTGGCGGTGCTCACCTCCATCGCCGAGGACCGCGACGTGGCGCCGTCCGAGGTGCACGGCGACCTGCCGCCGCTCGCGGGCGAGGCGGCATGAGCATGGCGGCCGGCAGCCGTGCCGGCGTTCCCGACGCCGGGCGAGCCGGCGTGCGCGTCGGCCTCATCGGCGGCGGCCGCTGGGCGGCCATGCACCGCAGCGCCCTGGAGGCGTGCGGCGTGCCGCTGGCGGCGGTGCTGGTGCGTACCCGGGAGAGCGCGGAGCGGCTGCGCAACGACTGGCGGGTACCGGTCACCACGGACCTGGACGCGTTCCTCGGTGGCGATCTGGACGCGGTCATCGTCGCCAGCCCCAACTACCTGCATGCCGACCACGCCGTCGCCTGCCTCGAGGCGGGCAAACACGTGCTGGTCGAGAAGCCCATGGCCACGACGGTGGCCGATTGCGACCGGGTGCTGGCGGCGGCCGACGGCGCCGGGCGCGTGCTGGCCGCGGGCCATGAGATGCGCGTGTTCACGCTGTTCGAGCGGATCCGCGCGCAGGCGGCACGCCTGGGCGCGCCGCTGCACCTCGACCTGCGGCTGTTCCGGCGCCCCTACCGCTCGGGCGCGTCGGGCTGGAAGCAGGACCCGGCCAAGCTCGGCAGCAGCATCCTGGAGGAGCCCATCCACTACCTCGACCTGGCGCGGTGGTTGCTCGGCGAGGTCGCGTCGCTGCAGGCCTGGGCGGTGAGCCGGCCCGGGCACGAGGGGATGCTCGAGAACCTCGACATCCGTCTGGAGTTCCGGAGCGGCGCGCGGGCCATGGTGACGCGCACCGTCGCCGGCTTCGAGCACCACGTCCGTTGCGATCTGACCGCCGAGGGCGGCGCGTTGCGCGCCCGCTGGGACGGCCGGCAGGACACCGACGACGCCCCTACGGTCGGCCTGTGGGCGCAGGACGGCGACGGCATCCGCAGCCTCGACGTGCCGCAGCGTACCGGCCACGCCTTCGACCTGCCGCGGCAGACCGACGCCTTCCTGAGGGCGGTGACGGAGGGGGGGCCGGTGCCGGCGGACGGCCGCGACGGCCGCGCGGCCGTCGTCCTGTGCCTCGCCGCCGAGCGCTCGCTCCGCGAGGGGTCGCGTGTCGTGGACGTGCGGTCGTGAGCCCGGCCGGGGAGCCGGTCGCGTGCCGCGAGTCAGCGGGCGCGGGACCCGCCGCTGACCGCTGACGGCACGGGGGCCAGGCCGAGCATGGCGAGGGCCGCCAGGGCCGCCAGCAGGTACACGCCGGCCGCCGCCAGGTGCACGACCGGGAAGCCCCAGGTCAGCGCCACCGCCGTGGCGGCGCTGCCGCCGATCACCGCCGCCACGCCGTTCACCGCCCAGCCCAGCGCCACCTCCCCTTCCCCCTGCTCGCCCACCGCGCGGAGCGCCAGGGGGAAGGGCATGCCCATGGGGAAGGCCAGCAGCACCAGGGTGAGCGCCGCCAGCGCCGCGCGCCCGGCGGTCGGCCAGGCCAGCGTCGGCGTCGACCACAGCGGGAACCCGAGCGACCAGAGCACGGCCAGCACGGCAACGCAGAGTGCCGCCCAGGTCGCCGCGCGGAGGGCGCCGGGAACGCTCCGGGCGGCGCGGGCCGCCGCGCCGGCGCCCAGCCCTGCCCCCACCAGCAGCGCGGCCAGCCCCACGGCCAGCGTGAGGGTGGGGTGGCCGAGGTACAGGCGTAGCCGCTGCAGCGCGCCCACCTCGAGAAGCATGAAGCCCGCGCCGAGACACGCGAACAGCCACGGGGCGAGGCGGGCCGGCCCGCGGCGCCGCCGTTGCCTCCACCACACCAGCCCCGCGGAGACCAGGGCGACCCCGGCGAGCGCGATCAGCAGGTCACGCAGGGGACGCGGCAGGCCCGGCTCGAAGTCGAAGAAGAAGGGGCGCGCGTCGGTGGTCGGGGTGATGTCGACGCCTCCGCTGTGCGCTTCCAGGTCGGCGAGGTGCTCCTTCCCGGCGCTGAACGCGTCGAGCGGCGCTCTCTCGACGACGCCCGGCAAGTACAGCGGCTGCAGCCCCGCGGCGACGGCCAGGCGACCGTAGCGGGTGGCCTCGTCCCGGCTCAGGGCGTGGTCGAAGACCATCAGCAGCGGGATGGGGCGGCTGCCGCGGGCGTCGAGGACGGCCACCATGTGGTGCAGGGCCGCTGCCTGGCTGACGCCGCCCCGCGAGAGCGCGGCGATGGCGGTAGTGAGAGCGCGGGTCAAGGTGGCCTCGTCGTAGAGCTTCAGCGCGATGGCGCCGCCGGGCGCCAGGTGTGCCAGCTCGTCACGGAACGCCTGGACGGTGTAGACCCCGTTCTCGACCAGCGCGTAGGAGCGCGCCTCGGCGGCGTCGGTGACCACCTGCGACAGCAGGATGAGGTCGAAACGGCGGTGCAGGCGCCGCAGGTAGCTTCGACCCTCGTCGACGTGAAGGTCGACCCCGGCATAGGCGGGCGCGCCCCGCACGAGGCCCGCGGCGGTGGCGTGCTCGGCGAGCCGCACGCCGGCGCCGTTGAGCTCCACCGCGGTGATGGAGGGGACGTCGAAGGCCTTGGCCAGCGCCACGTCGAGCCCCCCGCCGGGACCGATCACGAAGACGCTGTCGGGGCTGGTGGCGGCGTAGGCGAAGGCGCCCACGTCGTGCAGGTAGCTGCCGGGATCGGCGGTGTCGGGCACCAGCGAGCCGGCGCCGCCGTCGAGGTAGAGGTAGACGCTGCCGTTGGGCCGCCGCACCAGGTCGCTGAGCCCGAGCGCGTCCGCGGCGTGCCCCACCAGCGCCGCGCCGCTCTGCAGCTCGCGCGTGAGCGGCTTGGCGGCAGCGAGCGAGGCGAGCGGCGGTTGCGGGCTGCCCAGCGCCACGTGCGCCGCGAGCAGGAGGGCGGCGGCGGCCGCCGCCACGGCGGCGGCCGCCCGCGTGGAGCGGGGGGCCACCAGCAGCGCCGCCACGCCCGCCAGCACGCCGACCAGCATGGCCGCGCCCACCGGCCCGAGCAGGTCGAGCGCCGGCACCGAGGCGAGGGCGCCCACGCCGGCGCCGGTCATGTCGGCGAGATAGAGGCGCGGGGCGGCGCGCGAGCGCAGCGCGAAGAGCGTGGCGAGGGCATGGCCGAGGAAGGCGAACGGGACCGCGCAGAGCGGCAGGGCCACCGCGTGCGCGGGGGTGGTGGCGAGGCCGAGCAGCAGGACCGTCACCAGGGGTGTGGCGAGGGCCCCGCCGACCGCGGCGAGGCTGGCTCCGGTGGCGGTGCGGCTCGCCGGGAACAGCATCGCGGCGGCGGCGCCCAGCCCCGAGCCGAGGACGGCGACGGCCAGCAGCACGTAGACGAACGGGCTGTAGTACAGGACCGACAGCACGCGTGTGAGGGCGATCTCCAGCAGGAGGCCGGACCCCGCCAGCAGGAAGATGCCGCCGGCGAGGGCGATGCCGGCAGGGGCCGCGGCAGCCGCTCGTCGAGCGGGCGGCGAGGCGAGCCCGTCCGCCTGGCCGCTCACGGCTGCCGGGGCGCGCTGCTCACCGGGAGCTGCGCGGGTCGAGCACGTCGCGCAGGCCGTCGCCCAGCAGGTTGAAGCCGAGCACCGACACCATGATGGCGAGGCCGGGGAAGATACCCATCCAGGGGGCCTGGCCCAGGAAGGAGCGTCCCGTGGAGAGCATGCGCCCCCAGCTGGGCTCGGGCGGCTGGGTGCCCAGCCCGAAGAACGACAGCGCCGCCTCGGCCAGGATCGCGAAGGCGAGGCTCAAGGAGGTCTGCACGATGATGGGGCCAAGGGCGTTGGGCAGCACGTGGCGGAGCATGATGCGCCACCGGCCCTCGCCCAGGGCGCGGGCCGCGGTGACGTACTCGCGCCCGCGCACGCTGAGGACCGCGCCGCGCGTGACCCGGGCGAAGATGGGGATGTAGACGATGGCGATGGCCACCATGGCGTTGCCGACACCGCGTCCCAGGATGGCCATGATGGTGATCGCCAGCAGCACGGCCGGGAAGGCGAAGAGGATGTCCATGACGCGCATCACGACCTCGTCGAGCCAGCCGCCCAGGAACCCCGCGGCCAGGCCGAGCAGCACGCCCACCGTGCCGGAGATGCCGACGGCGATGAAGGCGACCTTGAACGACACCGCGGCGCCGTAGAGGACCCGCGAGAACACGTCGCGCCCGAAGTCGTCGGTGCCGAAGGGGTGGGTCAGCGAGGGCGGCGCGAAGCGGGCCGCGAAGTCCATGCCGGTGGGGTCGAAGGGGGCCAGCCAGCGGCCGAAGATCGCCACCAACGCCAGCAGCAGCACGATGCTCCCGCCCGTGACGACCAGCGGGTGCCGCAGGGCGCGGCGGGCCAGCGAGCGCCGTCCGCGGCGCTCGCCCTTGTCGCTCGACGCGGTGGTGGCCGTGGCGGCGCTCACCGCGCGCCGCTCCGGTTCCGTCTCGGGTCTCGTCTCACGCGTACTCCAGGCTGGGGTCCAGCAGCACGTACGAGAGGTCGGTCAACAGGTTGATCACGGCGAAGGACGTTGCGAACAGCAACACGGACGCCTGCAGCACCGGGTAGTCGCGCTGCAGCGTGGCGTTCAGCGCCATCGAACCGAGCCCCGGCCAGGAGAAGATGATCTCCACCACCACGATGGAGGAGAGCAGCGTCGCCATCTGCAGGCCGATGATGGTCACCACCGTGATGGCGGCGTTGCGCAGCACGTGCTTGGCGATCACGCGGCGCGCCCCCAGGCCCTTGGCGCGGGCGGTGCGGACGTAGTCGTTGCCGAGCACCTCGAGCATGGCCGAGCGCACGAAGCGGGCCATGATCGAGCCGCTGATGACGCCGGCGGTGAGCGCCGGCAGGATGATGTGCTTGAGGTAGTCTCCCAGCCCCTGCGACAGGGGCGCGTAGCCGTTCGACGGCAGCCAGTGCAGCGCCTGGGCGAACACCAGGATCAACAGGATGCCCAGCCAGAAGTCGGGGATGGAGACGCCGATCTGGCTCATCACCGACACCCCCAGGTCACGGGCGCTGCCCGGCTTCAGGGCGGACACGATACCGCTGGGGAGGGCGATGAGGAGGCCGATCAGCAGCGCCGCGAGGGCCAGCACCAGGGTGGCGGGAAGGCGCCGCGCGACCTGCTCGGTGATGGGCTTGCCGCTGATGAGGCTGGTGCCGAAGTCGCCGTGGAGGACGATCCCGGACAGCCAGCTCCAGTACTGCACCGGCAGCGGCCGGTCCAGCCCCATCTGGTGCTCCAGGGCGGCGACCGAGGCGTCCGTCGCCTGCACGCCGAGCGTCACGCGGGCGGGGCTGCCGGGCACCAGGGGCATGATGGAGAAGGTCAGGACGGACACGCCGAACAGCACCAGCAGCAGCGTGCCGAGGCGTTGCAGAAGATAGCGGAGGCTCACGGATACCTCATCGTCAAGCCAAGATAGCGGACGCGGAGACGGGGTGAGGCGGGAGGCGGCGCGGGCCGCCTCCCGCCGACGGGCTCAGAGCGGAGCGCTCACTTGTCCAGCCAGGTCTTGGTGAAGTTCACGGCCTGGTCCGGGCGGGCTGCGTAGCCCTTGACGTAGCTGCGGTAGGCGTTGATGTTGGCCGGGTTGTACATGTAGATGTACGGCGCGTCGTCGACCACCATCTTGTTCACCTGCTTGTAGATCGCCTTGCGCGCGTCGAACCCCTGGGTCTTGCGGCCCTCCGTCAGCAGCTGATCGACCTTGGGGTTGCTGTAGCCGGTGAAGTTGAAGACCTCTCCGGTCTTCTGCTGCGCGTAGAAGTAGTCGTCGGGGTCCACCAGGCCGTTCCACGAGCACACGTAGGTGTCGTAGTTGCCTTTCCCCTCCTCCTGCAGCCACTGCGCCCACTCCAGGTTCTTGATGGTCACCTTGATGCCCACCTGGGCCAGCTCCTGCTGGATCACCTGGGCGCCACGGACGGACTCGGGGTACTGGGTGGTGGGCATGATCTGCATGCGGAAGCCGTCGGGATAGCCGGCCTCGCTCAGGAGCTGCTTGGCCTTGGCCGGGTCGTAGCTGTAGGGCGCGTAGTTGAAGGCCCAGGCGCTCGACGAGGGGATGGGGTCCTGGGTGGGGTCGCCGGTGCCGAAGGTCATCGCCGCGGTGATGTCCTTGCGGTTGATGGCGTAGTTGATCGCCTCGCGCACCTTGGGGTCCTTGAGGTACGGGTTCTTGAGGTTGACGCCGATGTACCAGTAGGCGCCCGCCGTGGTCTTGTCGACCACCACGCCGCTGGCGTTCTTGAGCTGGTCGAGGCTCTGGGGCGGCACGCTGATGGCCCAGTCGATGTCGCCGGAGAGCAGCGCGGTCTGACGCACCGACTCGTCCTTGATGATGCGGATGTCGACCTCGTTCAGGTAGGGGAGGCCCTTCTGCCAGTAGTAGGGGTTCTTCTTGAGGACGACCTTGGTGCCGGGCTCGAAGTCGGTGATCATGAAGGGCCCGGTGCCGATCGGCTGCGTCTTGATGCTGCCGTCCTGGACGCTCTCCTTGGCGATGATGCCGACGGACTTGTTGACGGCCAGGTGGCCGAGCAGCGCCACGTTGGGGGCGCCCAGCTGGAACTGCACGGTGTAGTCGTCCGGGGCCGTCACCTTCTTCACGCCCGCCAGCAGATAGGCGTTGCCGGAGCCGGTCTTGGGGTCGAGCATGCGGTCGTAGGTGTAGACGACGTCCTGTGCCGTCATGGGCCGGCCGTTGCTGAACTTCACGTCGTGCCGCAGGTGGAACGTCCAGGTGAGGCCGTCGGAGGAGACGTCCCAGCTGGTGGCCAGCGACGGTACGATCTTGTCCTGCTGGTCGA
>Ga0209919_1000756_pt1 | contig 16001 bp, 10 predicted proteins | sample SalPon2A_C_D2_MG_FD_185721 | JGI IMG/M metagenome (GOLD analysis project Ga0209919, IMG submission 185721) | Soil microbial communities from South San Francisco under conditions of wetland restoration - Salt Pond MetaG R2A_C_D2_MG (SPAdes)... | ecosystem: Environmental > Terrestrial > Soil >... | reverse complement strand
CACCTCGGCGGAAGAGGTGCTGGCCATGCATCCCGATGGGGTCTTTCTCAGCAATGGCCCCGGCGACCCGGAGCCGGTCATCTATGCCCAGGAGAATATCCGCCAACTGCTGGGCAAGACGCCGATTTTCGGCATCTGCCTCGGGCATCAGCTCTTGTCGATCGCCCTGGGTGGCGAAACCTACAAGCTGAAATTCGGTCATCGGGGTGGCAACCAGCCGGTGCGGCGCGGAGAGGGTCACTCGGTCGAAATCACCGCGCAGAACCACGGCTTCGCCGTCGCCGCCGAGACGCTCAATGACGAATCACTGGTGACCCATATCAACCTCAACGACAACACCGTCGAGGGTTTGAAACATCGGCAGATTCCGGCGTTTTCGGTGCAGTATCATCCGGAGGCTTCACCGGGTCCGCATGATGCCAAGTACCTGTTCGGAGAGTTTATTGATCTCATGGAAGCTAATAAAAACAGCTAGTTAAAGAAAATATTTCAAGCAATTTAGCGGATAAATATAGAGGAATTCAATGCCTAAACGTACAGATATCAAGAAGATCCTGATCATCGGCGCCGGACCGATTGTTATCGGTCAGGCCTGTGAATTCGACTACTCGGGCACCCAGGCCTGCAAGGCGTTGAAGGAAGAGGGCTACCAGGTTGTTTTGCTCAACTCCAACCCGGCCACCATCATGACTGACCCGGATTTTGCCGACCGCACCTACGTCGAGCCGGTGACCCCTGAAACCCTGGCAAAAATCATCGAGAAAGAACGCCCGGATGCCTTGCTGCCGACCCTTGGCGGCCAGACAGCCCTTAACACCGCCGTCGCCGTAGCCAAGAACGGCACCTTGGAGAAGTATGGCGTCGAGTTGATCGGTGCCAAGCTGCCGGCGATCGAGAAGGCCGAGGACCGGACCCTGTTCAAGCAGGCAATGGAAAAGATTGGCGTTGCCGTTCCCCGCTCCGGACTGGCCCACAGTTATCAGGAAGCGATGGAAATCATCGACTATGTCGGTTTTCCGGCAATCATCCGGCCGTCCTTCACCCTTGGCGGCACCGGCGGCGGCATCGCCTACAACCGCGAAGAATACGAGCAGATGGCGCTGGCCGGCATCGACGCCTCGCCGACCGATGAAATCCTCATCGAGGAATCGGTGATCGGCTGGAAAGAGTTCGAACTCGAGGTCATGCGCGACCTAGCCGACAACGTCGTGATCATCTGTTCGATTGAAAACTTCGATGCTATGGGAGTTCACACCGGCGATTCGATCACCGTCGCCCCGGCTCAGACCCTGACCGACAAGGAGTACCAGATCCTGCGCGATGCCTCGATCAAGATCATCCGCGAGATCGGTGTTGAAACCGGGGGGTCGAACATCCAGTTCGGCATCAATCCGAAGGATGGCCGCCTGGTGGTTATCGAAATGAATCCACGGGTTTCCAGGTCGTCGGCGCTGGCCTCCAAGGCGACCGGTTTTCCAATCGCCAAGATTGCCGCCAAATTGTCGGTCGGCTATACGCTGGATGAAATCCCTAACGATATCACCCGCGAGACCTTTGCTTCCTTCGAGCCGACCATCGACTACGTGGTGACCAAGGTGCCACGTTTCACCTTTGAAAAATTCCCGCAGGCGGATGCCACCCTGACCACCCAGATGAAATCAGTCGGTGAAGTCATGGCGATAGGCCGGACCTTCAAGGAGAGCCTGCAAAAAGCCCTGCGCTCGATGGAGATCGACTCGCATGGATTTGAAAGTCGGCTGTTCGCAACCCCGGAAGAGTACCGCCGGGCCCTGACAGACAGCGAACTTGATCTGCTGCGGCGGCAGCTGCAGGTTCCCAACTGGGAGCGCCTCTGGTATCTCGCCGACGCCCTGCGGGCCAACCTGGCGCTTGGTGAGATTTACCGGCTCACGGGCATCGATCCCTGGTTCCTGACCAACATCAAGCAGATCATCGACAAGGAAGCCGAGCTGCTGGTCAAGCATCACCTGGTCGCGACGGAGGGTCCGGAGCTGGTCGAACTGCTGCGCGAAGCCAAGCAATACGGCTTTTCCGACCAGCGACTGGCAGTCATCTGGGGCATCACCGCCGAGGATGTCAGAACGATGCGGATCGAGCATGGCGTGCGTCCGGTCTTCAAGCGGGTTGACACCTGCGGCGCCGAATTCGAGGCCTACACCCCGTATCTCTATTCGACCTATGAAGAGGAGTGCGAAGCGGCTCCCAGCGACCGGAAGAAGATCATGATCCTCGGTGGCGGGCCGAACCGGATCGGGCAGGGGATCGAATTCGACTACTGCTGCGTGCACGGTGTCTTCGCCCTGGCCGAAGATGGTTACGAGACCATCATGGTCAACTGCAACCCGGAAACCGTTTCGACCGATTACGATACCTCCGACCGGCTCTATTTCGAGCCTTTGACCTTCGAAGATGTGCTCGAAATTGTCGACCTGGAAAAACCCGCAGGGGTGATCGTCCAGTTCGGCGGCCAGACCCCCCTGAAGCTCGCGGTGGCGCTGGAGAAGGCCGGCGTACCGATCATCGGGACCAGCCCCGACGCCATCGACCGGGCCGAAGACCGAGAGCGCTTCCAGGCGCTACTGCACAAGCTCGACCTCAAGCAGCCGGACAATGGTATCGCCAGGTCCTTCGAGGAGGCGGAGAAGGCCGCGGAGCGGATCGGCTATCCGGTCGTGGTGCGACCGTCGTACGTGCTGGGCGGTCGGGCGATGGAGATCGTTTACGATGTCGATGCGCTGCGCAGCTACATGACCAACGCGGTCAAGGCTTCCCCGGAGCATCCGATTCTGATCGACAAGTTCCTCGAAGCGGCGATCGAAGTTGACGTCGACGCCCTGTGCGACGGCAAGCAGGTGGTGATCGGCGGTATCATGGAGCACATCGAGGAGGCCGGGATCCATTCCGGCGATTCGGCCTGTGCCTTGCCACCGTATTCGCTCGACCAGGAGCTGGTCGATGAAATCCGCCGTCAGACCGTCGAACTGGCGCTCGAGCTCAACGTCGTCGGTCTGATGAATATCCAGTATGCGATCAAAGACCGGACGATCTACCTGATCGAAGTCAATCCACGTGCCAGCCGGACCGTGCCGTTCGTCTCGAAAGCGACCAACCGGCCGCTGGCCAAGATCGCCGCACGGCTGATGGCCGGCAAAACCCTTGCCGAACTCGGGATCAACGAGGAGATCGTCCCCAGGCATGTCTCGGTCAAGGAGGCGGTCTTCCCGTTCGTCAAGTTCCCGGGGGTTGACACCTTGTTGGGGCCGGAGATGAAATCGACCGGTGAAGTCATGGGGATCGACTGGGAATTCGGCAAGGCCTTCGCCAAGGCCCAGCTCGGCGCCGGGGTCAAGTTGCCGCTGGCCGGGAAGGTGTTCGTCAGCATCAAGGACTCCGACAAGCGCCTGCTGCTGGACGCCGTGCAGAAACTCGACGAAGCCGGTTTCACCATCGTCGCCACCCGCGGCACGGCCAGCTTCCTCGAAGAGAAGGGGGTCCGGGTCGAGACCATCAACAAGGTCAAGGAAGGGCGGCCGCACTGTGTCGACGCGATCAAGAGCCACGAATTCTGTATGGTCTTCAACACCACCTTCGGTGCCCAGTCGGTCGCTGATTCCTATTCGATTCGGCGTTCGGCGCTGATGAACAACTTGGCCTATTTTACCACCGTGGCGGGTGCCAGGGCAGCTGTTGACGGGATTTTGGCCATGCGCAGGGAAACACTTGACGCCGTACCGCTTCAGGAGTATTATCCCGGTTAACACGCCTAACGGGCGTGATTTCTATTTCTACGCAACCAGTCTGGGCGGGGCAACCCGCCCGTTAATTTTACAAGGACACGACGAGACAGATGAGCAGTTCAATCCCCATGACCCGTGCCGGTTACGACCGCCTGCAGGTCGAACTCAAAAACCTGATCCGGGTTGAGCGACCCAAGGTGGTCCAGGATATTGCTGAGGCGCGCAGCCATGGTGATTTGTCGGAAAATGCCGAGTACGATGCGGCCAAGGATCGCCAGGCTTTTATCGAGGGACGGATTCTTGAGCTGAACGACAAAATCGCCCGGGCCCAAGTCATTGATCCGGCCGCTTTAAATTCGGAAAAGATCGTATTTGGCGCAACCGTGACCCTGTTCGATCCAGACACCGACAATGAAGTGACCTACCAGATCGTCGGCGAAGATGAGGCGGACATCAAATCGGGCAAAATCTCGGTCACCTCACCGGTCGGCAAGGCGCTGATTGGTAACGTTATCGATGACGAAGTGCGGATCAAGGTTCCGTCTGGTGTCAAGATTTACGAAGTGACCGATATCAAATATCTCTAAAGGAACCCGTCTTTGGCCGGCAACTCTGAGAGAGTCAAACCAGGCAGACCATTCATTTCCACCTTGGCGGAGAGTCATTCTTTCCGCCATTTTTGTACCCGGTAGCGGCGATGGATCTGCAGGTTGATTTCAAACGCAGTCGTGAACTGCTCGCCACGCCGATCTCCCGGATCAAGGGTGTCGGCCCCAAGATCCTGGAAAAACTGACAAAACTACATATCAACACGGTCGAGGACGCCCTCTACACGCTGCCATTTCGTTACGAGGATCGGCGTGAGATCCGCAGGATCGCTCAGCTCAGGGAAGGGGAGCAGGAGGTGTTTTACGGCGAGGTGCTGGCCGCGGGCGAAGCACGCACTGGCCGGCGTGGCCGGCGGATCTACGAAGTTGTCGTCGGTGACGGCAGCGCAACGATTTCACTCAAGTGGTTCCATTACCGGGCCAGTTGGATGAAGTCACGTTACCAGATCGGCGCCCGGGCAATTTTTTCCGGTGAGTTAAAACGTTTCGGGGCTCAGCGCGAAATTCACCATCCGGATGCCGATTTCCTCGCCGTCGGTGCCGATCTCAAGAACTGGACCGAACTCGACCCGGAAAATTATGGCCGGATTCTTCCGGTTTATCCGCTGACTGATGGCCTGCACCAGAAAAGCATGCGCCGCATCATGCAGCGGGTCGTCAAGGATTTTGCGCCCTATGCTCACTCCGCCTTGCCGGAAGAGTTGCTGCGGAAGCGCAACCTGCTGCCGTTACCGCTTGCTTTCCAACAGGCCCATCTGCCTGCCAACAGCAGTGACATCCGGCAGCTCAACGCAGGGGCTGACTCGGCCCGCCAGGCGCTGGTTTATGATGAGTTTTTTTACCTCGAAGTCGGTTTAGCTCTTAAGCGGCAAGGCATTGTTTTACAAAAGGGCATAAGATTGTCTCTTGAGCACAAATACACCTTGCCGCTCAGCAAGCTCTTACCCTACAAGATGACTGGCGCGCAACGCCGGGTGCTGGGAGAAATCAAACAGGACCTGCTCAGCGGTCAGCCGATGAATCGCATGGTTCAGGGCGACGTCGGCAGCGGCAAAACCCTGATTGCCTTGATGACGGCGCTGATCGCCATCGAGAATCAATACCAGGTGGCGATCGTCGCGCCGACTGAGATTCTCGCCGAGCAGCATTATCTGCAGTTTCATCATTGGTTCGAACAATTAGGTCTCAAGACCGTCCTGTTGCAGGGGTCCATGTCAACAAAAGCCAAAAAACAAGCCCTTGAACAGATCAGGCAGGGCGCAGTCAATCTTGTGGTCGGAACCCATGCGGTCTTGCAGCAGGGGGTTGAATTCCAGCGTCTTGGCCTCGGAATTATTGACGAACAGCACCGGTTTGGCGTTGAGCAACGCCTGGTCTTGCGCCAGAAGGGTTCCAATCCGCATATTCTGGTTATGACGGCAACACCCATTCCACGCAGTCTGGCCCTGACCCTGTTTGGCGACCTGACGTTATCGGTCGTCGACGAGTTGCCGCCTGGCCGCACCCCGATTACAACAAGGGTCATTTCCGCGGCACAGCGACAGCAGGCCTGGAATATCGTCCGCAGCGAATTGGATGCAGGACACCAGGGGTACATCGTTTACCCATTGGTCGAAGAATCTGAGAAATCCGATTTATTGGCCGCAACCCAGGCCTTTGATCAACTCCAACATGAAATCTTCGCTAATTACCGCCTGGGGGTGATCCACGGCAGAATGCGCCCCGAGGAGAAAGAGGCGGTGATGCTCGACTTCAAACAGCAGCGCATCCAGTTGCTGGTTTCCACCACGGTCATCGAGGTCGGCATCGACGTACCGAATGCGACCTGCATGATCATCGAGCATGCCGAACGTTTCGGCCTGTCACAGCTCCACCAGCTCAGAGGCAGAGTAGGGCGAGGTGCGGCGGCCAGTACCTGCCTGCTGATTCGCTCTGCACATTGTACCGAGGATGGCTTCAAGCGCCTGAAAGTTATGGCTGCAACCGAGGATGGCTTCAGAATCGCCGAAGAGGACCTGAAACTGCGCGGTCCGGGAGACTTCCTCGGCACCCGGCAGTCCGGACTGCCGGACTTTCGTATCGCCAGCCTGTTGCGTGACGGTCGCTTGCTGGAACAGGCACGTCAAGACGCTTTCGAACTTATCCAAAGCTCCGGGGCATCAGTTCCAGAAGAAGTCATGCAAGTTCTCAAGCTTCGCTGGGGGCAGAAACTGCAACTCGCGTCGGCTGGGTGAGGCCTTTTTCGACCAATTGCTTCCATCGTACAACGAAGCAATATTATTTATTGTGAGGTTGCCATTATTGAAAGTGGCAGCAATTTTGTCCTTGATAAGTAACATCCAGATTGAAAGATGTAACTTTTTGGACAGGCACAAGGAGACTCGCCGAAGAATATATTATTTGGAATTTAGCCGAAGAAATTTATAGAAAACCAACGCAATCCCCCAGATCAGCAGGCCACCGGCGAATAAAACCTGGATTTCCCTACCTGCGAGAGGAACCACCTGAAAGACCTGGGCCAGTGGGGTGTACATGATCACCCCCTGCAATCCAAGAGCGAGAACCACCGCCCCCCAAAGCCAGCGATTGGCGAACAACCCCACCCGATATTCCAATCTGATGACAAAAGCAATAACCATCTCGTAGACAACTAAGAAGTTGAACACCATGGTCTGGCCATGCCTGATGACTTCGGCATCTTGGGCCCGTCCGCCGGTGAGAGCAAAAATGGTAAGGGCAATAACAGTGCCGACCAGTCCCAGCAATGCGATCAGTCCGAGTTTGACGGGAGGCATGAGCTCCTCGGCTTTCGGTTTCGGCGGGCGAGACATCAGGTTGTCTCCGTAGGGATCAACACTGAAGGCCAGGGCAGGGGCGCCATCTGTGACAAGATTGATCCAGAGTAGCAGTATAGCCGTCAGCGGAAGATTCATCCCGAAAAGCACAGAAAGGAAGATGATCAGCACTTCGGTCAAGTTGCCGGAGAGGAGCAGCATGATCGCCTTCTGGATATTGTCGTAGATTCCACGCCCCTCCTCGATGGCGTTGACGATATGGGTGAAACTGTCGTCCAGTAGCACGAAATCGGCTGCTTCCTTGGCAACCTCAGTGCCGCTGCCCACTGCCACCCCGATGTCTGCAGCCTTCAAGGCCGGCGCGTCGTTGACTCCGTCACCGGTCATGGCGACGATATGTTGTGACATTTGCAGGGCTTGTACGATCCGCAGTTTGTGCCCAGGGACCACCCGGGAGAAAATATTGGTTCCCTTCTTCAGCTCTCCGACCAGTTCATCATCGCTCATCTGGTCCAGTTCCGATCCGGTGCAACTGCCGCCGCTGATGCCAATTTCGGCGCCAATGGCCCGGGCGGTCTCCCGGTAATCGCCGGTGATCATGATTACCCTAATGCCGGCTTCCCTGGTGCGGCCGATTGCCGCCGCCACATCCAGCCGGGGTGGGTCGCGCATGGCCTGGAGTCCGACAAAGATCATGTTCTCCTCGGCAAAGTCATCAGCATCGGGCACGAGCCGGAAGGCCAGTCCCAGCACCCGCAAGGCGCCGGCTGCATAATGATCGTTCCGCTCAAGTATTTCCCTTCGCCTTTCGGCGGTCAGGGGAACTTCCGAACCACCCAGCCACATTCGATCGCAGCGGAGCAGAAGCTCGGCCGGCGCCCCCTTGCAGTACATGACAAGCAGTCCTCCATCCTCCTCGGCCAGGACACTCATCATCTTGCGGTCTGAATCAAAAGGCAACTCGTCCAGCCGCTCACCCCATGCCATGACCCCGGCCTTGGCCGCACTGACCAGAAGCGCCGCTTCGGTCGGATCTCCGGTGATTTGCCAGGCCCCGTCTGTTTCCGCCAGGGAAGCATTGTTGCAGACCAGGCCGATCCTGAAGAGCAGGGGGTCGATACACGCGGAAACCTCTCCCTTCGGCTCGTAGCCGGATCCGGAGATTTCGGCTTCAGCATCCGCGGTCCAGGCATAGCGGACGGTCATCTGGTTTTTCGTCAGCGTGCCGGTCTTGTCGGTGCAGACGATATCGCAACTGCCCAGGGTCTCCACCGATGCCAGCCGCCGCACCAGAGCTTGCCTGGCTAAAAGCCGTTTTACCCCAATACTGAGGGAAATGGTGACGATGGCCGGCAGCCCCTCGGGGATTGCAGCCACCGCCAGGCTAATGGAGACCAAGATCAGGCCGACCAGGGTTTCACTGCTCAAGGTCCCGCTCAGCCAACCCCTGACGAGGGACGCAGCGAAGATGATCAGGCAGATGATAATAATGACGTAGCCGAGCTTCCGCCCGAAACGGTCGAGACGGAGCTGCAACGGGGTAGGTGACTCAATGGTGGTCCCGATCAGTCGACTGATGGCGCCAATCTCTGTGTTCATGCCGGTGGCGGTCACCAGCGCCAGGCCATTCCCGGACACAACCGCCGTCGAGGCGAAGAGGATATTGCACCGCTCACCTAGTGGCACTTCGCTGTCGATCACCTTAGGTTCTTTTTCAACCGGGATGCTCTCGCCGGTGAGACTGGCCTCGTCGGCCTTGAGTCGCACTGCTGAAAGAAGCCGGGCATCGGCTGGCACCTTATCGCCGGCCACGACCCGGATCAGGTCACCGGCCACCAGTTCCGCCGCCCGGATCTCACGCCAATTCCCGTCACGCCTAACCATTGCATTCAATGGGGCCATCTTTTTCAAGGACTCCAGTGAGCGATGGGCGGTAAGTTCCTGGAAAAAACCTATCAGCGCATTGGCGATCAGGATGGCGAGGATAATCAGGGAGTCGACCCATTCACCGATCAGGACCGAAAGACCGACCGCGAAAAGCAGGACGTAGATAATGAAACTCTTGAACTGGGAAAAAAACAGCTGAACAGGATTAACCGGCTTGACCCGCTCCAAAAGATTGGCCCCGTCCCTCGTCAAACGGCGGGCGGCTTCTGCAGACGACAGCCCCTCGGGAGAAGTCTCCAGGCGGGCCATGAGTTTGTCCGTACTTTGACAATAGGGCATCGAGCTGGCTCCAGCGCAATTCCAGTCGGACGAAAAGTAAGGCAATACGACCGGCGGTCATCTTATGATAACTGTCAATTTGCTAATCGGAACGGTCTTAATAAAATTTTTCACGACGAACCAAACCTGCGAGGAGAGGACAACCGTATTCAGTTGATAATCGATCGACTGGTCAAATTCGGGAGAGTCTCCACGCCACTCCTCGGAAACAAGTTGAATCCCTCTGACAATGATTGCGATTGGGATGATCATGGCATAGAAACCGACAAGCTCATGGACTTGGTGAATAAGGCGATTGAAGATGGCATGTTCACGGGCAAGGAATACCACAACATTCTGCCGCAGAGAGGACAGACGCCTCCGAGGAGAGAGCTAATCTTGTCAGCCTTCATGAAATGATTGCGATCGGTACCGTCAAAAGAGTCCCGGAATAAAGGAATTGTTCAAAGAGTTTCATTATCGCAGCTTGATTATGCCTGGAGAAAATGCGGCATGATCGTCTGGTGCGTTCGGCTTCGCGATGATACTTGTCAGATGCAAACGTAGGACTTTTCTTTCCAAGAAGGGGATACTCGTCGTATGTTCATCGACCACGACTAATTTCATCAGCCTACATCCATAAGTTTACATAATATATCTTATGCGACGTTACGTATAAAGCGTCCTGGTGGTCATTGTCATGTTGACCCCCGGCCAACGTTATACCCGCCCTGCCACAGGTCGCCTTGATAAACTGCCAACCCCTGTCATGACATTGAGTTAGTTGGACGATTTGCGCTGTGACAAATTAACCGGACCCCTGGCCTTACCCTGCGCTTGATCGGGAAAATCGCTTAGGGGCCAAATTTCGAGCCCGATTATGTTTGAGCGATCGATCTGGGAGTCAGTTGATAGAAACTTCAAAAATGGACGAGCTTAACCACCCGCACAGATGCTGGTGTCAAATGGAAGATTCGTAACTGACTGGAGAAGATCGGCTGCTTTAGGATGGCACTGACCAGCGGCCAATTGCAGCCATTTGATGCCTTCCTGGTAGCGATGCGTGTCTGGGCTGGAGCGTGTCAGAGCCTTGCCAATCTCAAATTGGGCGCTGGCATGACCTAGGCGTGCTGATTTCAGGTACCAGGAAAATGCTTCATCGGTGTTGACCGAAACTCCTTCGCCAAATTCATACATATGCCCGACCAGATACATGGCTCGCGGCTCACCTTTCTCGGCGGCCTTCAAATACCAGCGCATGGCTTCATTGTAATTCTGGCAGACGCCTCGTCCGAAATCGTACATCAGGCCCATCTGGACGATGGCTTCGACGTCTCCTTGGCCAGCTGCCTGGCGAAAAAATTTAAGTGCACTGCTGTATTGTTGTTTCTGGTAGGCTTCCATTCCCATGCGAAATTCGGCGGCTGAGGAGTCATCGATGATGTGCGACGCAGATTTGACCGTACTTGCTTCCCCAGCGTAACAAGTCAGAATCGCTACACTTAGCATCATGCAGAGAAATGTGGAAGTTTGCAGAATTTTGGTCACCATATCTTTCATATATAACTACAATCATCCTTATTATAAAGAATTCAGCAGTGTCGCCAAGCTGAAATCAGATTATTTTTTGTAAATAAAAAGGGCCAAACTTTCGTTTGGCCCTTTTTTCGTTGGTCGGGGCGAGAGGATTTGAACCTCCGACCCCGTGCACCCCATGCACGTGCGCTACCAGGCTGCGCTACGCCCCGTCAATCAACGAGCTGAGATTATCTTTGAGTTGTTCTTTAAAGTCAAGCAAAAACACCCACACCAGCAACTTTAGGGAATTTAAAATGTCCTGTAACTTCGCCAGGTTAACAATCACAAGTGACGTTTATCGATGATCCGATTGGCCTTCCCTTCATGGCGCGGCATCGAGGTGGGCTCGACCAGCTTCACCTTGGCGCCGACCCCCAGGATGCTGGCCAGGCGCTTTTCCACGCGGTCAACAAAGGCGCGCTGTTTTTTCATCTCGTCGAAGAAGATTTTTTCGTTAACCTCGACCTGAACTCCGAGAACATCCATGTTGCCAACCCGCTCGATCACCAACTGGTAATGGGGTTCGCAACCTTCAACTTGAAACAAAACCTCTTCTATCTGTGAGGGGAAGACATTCACCCCCTTGATAATCAGCATGTCATCAGTGCGGCCCATAGTCTTCTGCATCCGGACATGGGTACGGCCGCAGTCACATTTGCTGTAATTCAACCGAGTAATGTCACGGGTCCGAAAGCGAAGCATCGGGAAAGCTTCCTTGGAAATCGAGGTCAGGACCAGTTCACCAATTGAACCTTCCGGTAACACCTCCCCGGTTTCGGGATCGATAATTTCCGGTATGAAGTGATCCTCCCAGATGTGCATGCCGCATCGGTAGAGACATTCCCCGGCGACACCCGGGCCCATGAGCTCGGACAGACCATAATTATCGGTCGCGATGATCTGCATACGGGATTCGATCTCACGCCGCATCTCCTCGCTCCAGGGCTCGGCCCCGAATAACCCGATTCGGAGTGCCAGGCTGGCCGGGTCGGTCCCCTGTCTGGCCAGTTTGTCCGCCATGGTCAATGCATAGGATGGTGTGCAGACCAATGCGGTTGAGCGATAATCCTGCATGATCATTAACTGCTTTTCGGTGTTGCCGCTCGACATCGGGATCACCGAGGCGCCAATACGTTCAGCACCGTAATGTAACCCGAAGGCGCCGGTAAAAAGCCCATAACCAAAGGCGATATGCACGATATCCTCTTCGGTGACCCCGGCCGCAGTCATGAAACGGGCGACGATATCGGTCCAAGTCTGCAGATCCCGGCGGCTGTAACCGACGACGGTCGGTTTGCCGGTAGTGCCGGATGACGAGTGGATCCGCACGACCTCCTTCAAGGGGACGGCAAACATGCCATATGGATAGTTGAGACGCAGATCCTCCTTGGTTGTAAAAGGGAGCTTGGCCAGGTCGGACAGCGAGCGGATATCTCCAGCCTGCAGCCCCAACAGGCTGAACTTGTCCTGATAACAAGGGACCTTGTCAAAAACCCGCCGAACCGTGCTCCGCAACCGTTCCAGTTGCAGGGCCTCAAGCTCCTGGCGATCGAGGCATTCGTTGACCGGATCCCAGATCCGCCCTTTTTCCGGGGCATTACTTATTTGTTCAACCGTGTCCATGCAATGATTACATTCCGTAGATACGCTCGCCCGGCAGGACATGGACATTGCTTGCAGTCAAAACCCTGATGGCCTCTTCAAGATTGTCGAAGCGGAAGATGATGACAGCGTTTTCTCCACAACGTTCGACGAAAGCATACATGTATTCGACATTGACCTTGCCTTGATCGAGGATATCCAGGATACTATGCAGCCCCAGGGGGCGGTCCGGCACCTCGACAGCGATCACCTCGGTCTTGCTGACGGTAAAACCCTCTTTCTTCAGAACTTCCCTGGCCAGTTCGGTCTGATCGACAATCAGCCGCAAGATACCGAAATCGGAGGTGTCGGCCAGGGACAGGGCGCGGATATTGACCCCCTGCTCGCCCAAGACTCGCGAGACCTCGGCCAGACGGCCGGTCTTGTTCTCGATGAAGATGGAAATCTGCTGCACTTTCATAAGCCTCGCTCCTCTTCTTAGTTCGATGGTTTCCGGTTGTCTATAACGCGTTTGGCCTTCCCCTCGCTGCGGGCGATGGTTTTCGGTTCCACCAGGTGCACTTGGCAGGTGACGCCAAGTAGGTCCTTGATCTCCTTACGGATTCGGTTGGCAAGTTGCTGCAGGTTTTTGACCTCGTCGGAAAAAATTCGCTCGTGAACCTCGACCTGCACCTCGAGGGTATCGAGAATCCCCTCCCGATCAATTATCAACTGATAATGAGGTTCGACCCCTTCGATATTGAACAGTACCGCTTCGATCTGTGACGGGAAGACGTTGACCCCGCGGATGATCATCATATCATCGCTGCGACCGCTCATCCGTTCCAGTCGGCGGTGGGTGCGGCCGCAGACGCAGGGCTCGGCTATGACCCGGGTAATATCCCGGGTCCGGTAACGGATCAACGGGATCCCCTCCTTGGTGATCGTGGTTATCACCAACTCTCCCTGCTCGCCCAGGGGCAGCACTTCACAGGTGACCGGATCGATAATCTCCGGAATGAAATGGTCTTCCCAGATGTGCAGGCCCTTCTGGGCCTCGATGCATTCGATGCCGACCCCGGGGCCAAGGATCTCGGACAGGCCGTAGATGTCGATCGCCTTGAGATTGAGAGCATCTTCGATCTCGCCACGCATCTGCTCGCTCCAGGGTTCGGCACCAAAGATCCCAACCCTGAGCTTCAGGGAGCGGATGTCCATCCCCTCTTCCGCGGCGATTTCGGCCAGGTAGAGGCTGTAGGACGGTGTGCAAGTCAACACCGTCGAACCGAAATCCTGCATGATCATCAGCTGCTTTTTGCTGTTGCCGCCCGACATCGGAATCACCGAGGCCCCGACCCGCTCGGCGCCGTAATGGGCTCCGAGTCCGCCGGTAAACAGTCCGTAGCCGTAGGCATTGTGGATGACGTCGCCCTTGTGGGTGCCGGCGGCAACGAACGAACGCGCCATCAATTCCGACCAGTTGTCGATGTCCTTGCGGGTGTAGCCGACCACGGTCGGCTTGCCGGTGGTGCCGGAGGAGGCGTGGATGCGGACAATGTCTTCCAGCGGCACGGCAAACAGGCCGTAAGGATAGTTGTCGCGCATGTCCTGCTTGACGGTAAAAGGCAGATCCCGGAGGTGTTCAAGCGTGGTCAGTTTGTCGGCGCTGATACCGCTTTGCTTGAACTTGTCGCGATAGAGCGGCACCGATTCGGCGACCCTGGCGACGGTCTGCTGCAAACGTTTCAGCTGCAACGACTCCAAGGCTTCTCGTGGCAGGGTTTCGAATTCTTCATTCCACATCATAAGTTAACACCAACCTTTCAGGTAAAGCTTTAACCTTGACGACCAAGTTCAAAGGCCTTGAGATTTTCCTGGAGAAACTTGGCAGGAACCAGTTTTTCAATCGCTTTGAGCCATAAGTCATAAGCGATATCCATCCGTCTGGAAAGCGCACCGAGCAGGACGGTGTTGACGGTGCGGTAGTTGCCGGCCTGCTGGGCCTTCTCCATCCCGTTCACCAGCAGGAGATCAGCGACCTGCTCCTTTAGCTTGGCCGGGATATCTTCCGGATAGCTGTCCATGCCGCTGGCAACCGGACCAGGAGCAATTTTGAGGTCGTTCGCCACAATCGCCCCACCCTTACGCAGCATCGGCAAAAACCGATAAGTTTCGAGCAATTCAAATCCAAACAGGATGTCGGCAGTTCCTTGCTGAATCAGGGGAGAATAAACCTTCTCGCCCCAGCGCACATGCGACGTGACACTGCCACCGCGTTGGGACATGCCATGAATCTCGCTTTTTTTGACATCGAATCCGGCCAGCATCAACACTTCAGACAGGATCTCACTGGCCAGCAGGGTCCCCTGCCCGCCAACACCCGCCAATAATATCCCTTTGACATTATTCGCCATCGATGACTCCATAGGCATTGAATTTACAGACCTGTTCACAAACCCCGCAACCGGTACAGAGCAGCGCATCTACAACGGCCTGTCCCTTGCCGTTTTTACCGGTCCCCTTGCGCCAGGAGATGGCCGGGCAACAAATTTTCTGGCAGGCACGACAGCCGACACACTTGTCTTCAAGGACAACCAGAGGGCTGGTCCTTTGAGCATTGCCGTGTCGTTCAAGCATACAAACCCGACGGGCGATCACGACTGACGGCTCAGGAATCGCCATCATTTCCTGCAGAGTTGCGCGGGTCAGAGCGAGATCATTGGGATCGATGGTTCTAACGTGCTTGACTCCGAGGGCTTTACAGAGGGTTTCCAGATCAACGTTCGGAGCTTCATTGCCCTGCAGGGTGTAACCGGTGGCCGGATTGTCCTGGCGACCGGTCATGCCGGTCGCAGCATTGTCAAGAATGACAACCGTGGCAGTCGACTTGTTGTAGACCAGGTCCATAAGGCTGTTGATGCCGGTATGCAGAAAGGTCGAATCGCCAATAACCCCGACCACCTTCTGCTGGTCTTCACTGGACAAGACCTTGCTGATGCCGGTGGCATTGCCGATGCTGGCCCCCATACAGATACAGGTGTCCATGGCTGACAGGGGCGGCATGAAGCCAAGTGTATAGCAGCCGATATCGCCGGTGACATATGCTTTCAGGCGGTTCAGAGCCAGGAAAACGCCACGGTGCGGACAGCCGGGGCACATGTTCGGCGGTCGAGTCGGCATTTCCTCCTGGTGCACATAGGTATCTGCCCGTCCGGTTCCGGAGATGGCATGACGAACCCGACTGGGAGTCAGCTCGCCGCAGATCGGCAGCTGGTCCTTGCCGTGCACGGCAAAACCCATGGCCCGCACCTGCTCCTCGATAAACGGGTCGAGCTCCTCGATGACATAGAGAGTCGAAAAACGCTCACAAAACTCCCGGATCAGTCTTTTCGGCAAAGGATAGACCATGCCGAGTTTCAGCACATGGGCGCTCGGCAGCGCTTCCTTGGCATACTGATAGGAAACCCCGGACGTGA
>Ga0209919_1000754_pt1 | contig 16029 bp, 17 predicted proteins | sample SalPon2A_C_D2_MG_FD_185721 | JGI IMG/M metagenome (GOLD analysis project Ga0209919, IMG submission 185721) | Soil microbial communities from South San Francisco under conditions of wetland restoration - Salt Pond MetaG R2A_C_D2_MG (SPAdes)... | ecosystem: Environmental > Terrestrial > Soil >... | reverse complement strand
CCCTCTGCGTTCTTGCGGCCGCCGTCATCCTGCCGGCGGCCACGGCGCGCGCGCAGGCGCCGGTGGATTCCGGGGCGTTCGTCACGCGGCTCGGGCGCGACACCGTCTACGTCGAGCGCTACGTTCGCTCCCGCCAGCGACTGATCGGTGATCAGCTCGCGCTCTCACCGCGTCCCACGATCTTTCACTATGTCATCGATTACGGTTCCGACGGGCTGGCGGACAGCGCGCGTCTGGACGTGCGCCCTCCCCGTGCGGCCGCGTCGGCCGAGCCCGAGCTGTCGACCCGGATTGCGTTCGACGGTGACAGCGCCACGATCGTCCAGCGGCGCGGTGACTCCGCGCGCTCACGGCGGGTGGCGATTTCGGCGGGCACGGTGCCCCTCGTGTACTTCTCCTGGGGCACGTACGAGCAGCTGACGCGCACCGCCCGCCGAACCGACGACGGGGCCGTCGAGCTCGCGGGACTCCCCTTCGGCGTATCCCGCCCGATCGCGCAGGCCGTGCGACCGATCGGGGCGGACTCGGTGACGATCACGTCGAGCCAGTTCGGCACCTTCCGTGCGCGTGTGGACCCGACGGGGCGGCTGCTCGCCGTGGACGCCCGTGGGACCACCGACAAGTACGTCGCGCACCGCGTGCGGCATCTCGACTTCGCGGCGCGCGTCCGTGCGGCGCACGGGCTCGGGCAGCTCTCGCCGCGCGATACGGTGCGGTCGGCCGCCGGCGGTGCCCATCTGTTGGTAGATTACGGCCGGCCGTCGATGCGCGGCCGCGCGATCTTCGGCGCGCTCGTCCCGTTCGGCGAGGTGTGGCGCACCGGGGCCAATGCGGCCACGCAGCTCGTGACCGATCGGGAGCTCGAGCTCGGCGGGGCCCGCGTGCCGGCCGGAACGTACACGCTCTGGACCGTTCCCGATTCGTCGGGATGGACGCTGATCGTGAATGCGCAGACGGGGCAGTGGGGGACCGAGTACCACGCCGACCGCGACATCGTTCGGATTCCGATGCGCGTCACCACCTTGCGAGGCGGTGTCGAGCGGTTCACGATCTCGATCGTGCCCGGCCCGCGGGGTGGGTTGCTCCGGATGGCGTGGGACCATACCCGCGCCTCCGTACCGTTCACCGTGAAGTGACCTGAAGGGCTTATGCGCTACTTCCATCGCACGTCTCTCGGCATCGACGACGCTCTCCGCGCGGCGGACGCGTTCTTCAAGACACGGCTCGAGACCGTCTCGTCCGACGCGCACGAGCGCGCCTACGGCGGCACGATCGGGCGGCTCACCGTCCACGTCCGCGCGGACGGCGGGCACTACACGCTCCTCACGGTCACGACCGATCAGGTCGGGGAGAGCGAGCTCGACAAGCAGGCCAAGCGCTTTCTCGGGACGATTCACACGAAGGTGCACACCGACCACGCATTGCGTGGAGCATATTGAAGGGGGCATGGCATCATGGCATCGCTGACGTTGAATGTGCAGGGCATGACCTGCGAGCACTGTCAGAAGACGGTCACGAAGGCGCTCGAGGACGTCGCGGGAACGTTCGGCGCGAGTGTGTTCCTGGCGGACGGAGAGGCCGAGGTCGACTTCGATCCGGCCAAGGCGTCGGCCGACGCGTACATCGCCGCGGTGCAGGCGGCCGGCTACACGGCAAGCGTCAAGTCCTGACGTGGCCACGGCGGCTCGCACGCCCGCTCCGCCCGCGGGCCTCGCGCGCGACCAGTTGCGCGAGATCTACTACTACCTGCGCCTCACGCGGTCCCTCGAGGAGCGGCTGGTCAACCTCTATCGCCAGGGGCGGGTGATCGGGGGGCTCTTTCGCTCGCTGGGCCAGGAGGGCGAGAGCGTGGCGAGCGCGTACGCGCTGGAGCCCGGAGACGTGCTCTCGCCGCTGATCCGCAATCTCGGCTCGATGCTGGTGAAGGGGGCGACGCCGGTCCAGGTGCTGCGGCAGTACATGGCCAAGGCCTCGAGCCCCACCGTCGGCCGTGAGATGAACGTCCACTTCAACGATCTCGGCCGTGGATTCCTGGGTCAGATCTCCCATCTCGGCGACATGGTGCCGGTGATGGCGGGGATCACGCTCTCCTTCAAGCTGCGCGGAGAGCGGCGGGTCGGCCTGGTCTACATCGGTGACGGGGCCACCAGTACCGGTGCCTTCCACGAAGGCGTCAATTTCGCCGCCGTCCAGCAGCTCCCGCTCGTGGTCATCGTGGAGCACAACGGGTACGCCTACTCGACGCCGACCGCGCGCCAGACCCTCGTGAAACGGTTGGCCGAGAAGGCAAACGGGTACGGCATTGCCGGGTCCACCGTGGACGGCAACGACGTGCTCGCGGTGTACGAGGCGACCAAGGCCGCCGTGGCGCGGGCGCGGGCCGGCGAGGGCGTGTCGCTGCTGGAAGTCGTGACCTATCGCCGCAAGGGACACGCGGAGCACGACGACCAACGCTATCAATCCACCGATGAACAGGCCGCCTGGGCTGCGAACGATCCGATCGACCGCTACGTGGCACGAGTGACCGAACAGGGATGGCTGGATCCGGCCGCCGTCGCGGCGGTGGATGATCAGGTGACGGCAGAGCTGGACGCCGCAATCGCCTCGTGCGAGAACGATCCGCTGCCCGAGCCCGCAACCGCTCTCGACGGTGTCTTCGCCGCCGATCCGTCGTCTCCCGTCTCCCGTCTCCCGTCTCCCCTGTGGTTCCGGAGCCTCGATGGCTGAAATCACTTATCTGGAAGCCCTGCGGCAGGGGCTGCGTGAGGAGCTGGAGCGCGACGAGCGCGTCTTCATGCTCGGCGAGGACATCGGCGTCTACGGTGGCGCCTTCAAGGTGACCGACGGGTTCCTCGACCAGTTCGGCGCGAACCGCATCATCGACACGCCCATCAGCGAGGCCGCGATCGTCGGCGCCGCCGCCGGCGCCGCGCACATGGGCCTCCGGCCGGTGGCCGAGATGCAGTTCATGGATTTCGTCTCGTGCGCCTACGACATGCTCACCAACTACGTGGCGACGGCGCGATACCGCGCGGGACTCAGCACCCCGATCGTCGTGCGGGGTCCGACGGGAGGCGGCGTGCGCGGCGGGCCGTTTCACTCCCAAAACCCGGAAGCGGCGTTCTTCCACACGCCGGGCCTCAAGCTCGTGGCACCCGCCACCGCGCGGGACGCCAAGGGCCTGATCAAGGCCGCGATTCGCGACGACGATCCCGTGCTCTACTTCGAGCACAAGTTTCTCTACCGCCGCATCAAGGAAGACCTGCCCGAGGACGAAGAGATCGTCACGCCGATCGGCGAGGCGCGCATCGCGCGGGAAGGCACCGATCTGACGATCGTCACGTGGTCCGCGATGGTCTGGAAGGCGCTCGAGGCCGCCGCGCGGATCGCCGAAGAAGATGGGGCGTCCATCGAAGTGCTGGACATCCGTACCCTCGTACCGCTGGACGACGCGGCGATCATCGCGAGCGTCAAGAAGACCAATCGGGTGCTCGTGGCGCACGAGGATACGCGCACCGGGGGCTACGCGGGGGAGATCACGGCCCGCATCAACGAGCTGGCCTTCGAGTGGCTCGACGCCCCCGTACGCCGGGTGACGGCGCACGACACGCCCATCCCGTACGCGCCGACGCTCGAGGACTTCGTCCTGCCGCAGACCGACGACGTCGTGGCGGCGGCGCGCTGGCTGCTGGCCTACTAGGGCCCCTCGGCGTCGGTCGGGGCGCCGTGGCCCTCCGGCGCGGTCCGGGCCAGATGGCGGCGCAACGCACCGAGCGCCGCCGCGTTGGTGAGGACCGCGCACCAGCCCGGCTCCCCGAAGACGCGCCGGCGCCAACGCGGCACCACGTGCGCGCGCCGCAACGCCGAGCGGAGGGCGTCGGCGAGGGTCGCCGCGACCGTTGGGTGGGGCAGGGTGGATGGGACGGCGACCAGGGTCTGGATGGTGTCGGGACGCACGGCGATCACCTCCACCGTCCAGCCGCGCTGTGCGCACACGGCGCGAACCGCCCGCTCGCAGATCCGCGCAGTGCCGGCTATTTTGAATATCTTACGGCCGCGCTGGGCGGCGAGCGCCACGTGACACCACTTCGTGTCCGTCCCGTTGCTCCACATGCCGATATCCTGCATGTCCGCCCGCGCGCCGACCAACTCGAATCGTTGCACGACCTGCTGATTTGGCCGCCGCCTCCGGCGGGGCCGCCCGAGGAGAACACTGCATGTCCCGTGTAGATGTCGTCATGCCGCAGATGGGGGAATCGATCGCCGAAGGCACCGTGTCGCGCTGGCTCAAGCAGGTCGGCGACGCGGTCAAGCGCGACGAAGCCATCCTCGAGATCTCGACGGACAAGGTGGACGCGGAGATCCCGTCTCCGGCGTCCGGCGTGCTGGCCGAGATCAAGGTGCAGGAGGGCCAGACGGTCGAGGTGCAAACCGTGGTCGCGGTGATCGACACCGAGGCCAAGGAGGGGGCGGTGGCCGCGGCACCGGCCAAGCCGGCACCCGCGGCCGCGGCGGAACCGGAAGCGCCCAAGGCTGAGGCCCCGGCGGCTGCACGAGCGCCCGCTCCGGCCGCCAAGCCCGCACCGGCCACGGCATCGTCTGCACCTCCCGCCGCCGCGCCTCCGACGGCCAATGGTCACGAGATGACCGCCGAGGAGCGTCTCCGCTCCCGGTCGACGCCACTCGTGCGGAAGATCGCGGCGGAGCACGACGTGGACATCTCGCAGATCCCCGGGTCGGGATACGCGGGTCGGGTGACGAAGAAGGACATTTTGGGATTCATAGAGAGTGGCAGAGGGGCAGAGGTGGCAGGCGGGCCAGGGCCTGCCAGTCCTGCCGCATCTGCCGCTCCTGCCGGGGTGGCCGGGGGTGGTGGGGAAGTCGTTCGTCCCACCGTCGACGCCTGGCCCGGCGATCGGGTCGAGCCGATGAGCAAGATTCGCCGGCTCACCGCCGATCACATGGTGATGTCCCGGCGGATCTCCGCCCACGTCACGAGCTTTTACGAGATCGACTTCTCGCACATCGCGAAGCTTCGCGCCGCCAAGAAGGCCGAGTACGAGTCGCGCGGTGCCCGGCTCACGTACATGTCGTTCATCACCCGGGTCATCGCCGACAACCTGCGGCGTCATCCGGTGCTCAACGCCTCGGTGAGCGGCGACACCATCATCTACCGCAAGCCGATCAACATCGGCATCGCGGTGGCGCTCGATTGGGGCCTCATCGTCCCGGTGATCAAGAACGTGGACGACCTGTCGATCCTCGGCATTGCCAAGACGATGAACGATCTCGCCGATCGCGCCCGCTCCAAGAAGCTCAATCCCGACGAGGTGCAGAAGGGGACGTTCACCATCACCAACCCGGGGGTGTTCGGCTCCTACATTGGCGCGCCGATCATCAACCAGCCCCAGGTCGCGATCCTCGGCGTCGGCGCGATCGAGAAGCGGCCCAAGGTGCTCACGCTCGACGACGGCCAGGACGTCATCGCGATCCGCACGATGTCCATGTTCTCGCTCTCGTACGACCATCGGATCGTGGACGGCGCCGATGCCGACCGGTTCATGTCCGACGTCAAGCGCGATCTCGAGAACTTTCCCGACGGAGCACTCTGATCATGGCGCGCCGCGTGATCGACGTCGACGGCCAGCGCTGGGAGGTCTCTCCTTCCGGCCGCTTCACGCCGTATGACCGCGACGAGTTCACCCTCGTCTTCGAGCAGGGTACGGGCCCCGGCCGGCTGCGCCGCTTCGCCCGCTACTCGCCGCGCGGTGCCCGGCGGCGGGATGCCTCCCTGCAGGGTCTGTCGGACGCCGAGCTGGTCCAACTGTTTCAGCACTCGCAACCGGCGTGGACCAGCCCGGATGGGGCGTACGCGCGGTCCTGACCGCGCCTCATGCCGGCCATCGATCTCCATGTGCATTCCACCGCGTCCGACGGGGAGCTTCCGCCGCGCGCCGTGGCACGCCGTGCGGCCTCCGCCGGCCTGGACGTCATCGGGCTGACCGATCACGACACGGTGGCGGGCGTCGCCGCGGCCACGGAGGCGGGCGCGGAGCTCGGGCTCCGCGTGATCGCGGGGTGCGAGTTCTCCGTGCGGGCCTCGTGGGGCGAGATGCATCTCCTCGCCTATTTCCTCCCGCTCGACGATCCGACCCTCGAAGCGTTCCTCGCGGTGCAGCGCGAACATCGGGCGGCGCGGGCCGACGAGATCGTGCGCCGTCTCAACCGCGCCGGGGTCGGCCTCGACGTCGCGGACGTGCGCCGCGCGGCCGACGGGGAGGCGCTCGGGCGGCCTCACGTCGCGCGTGCGCTGGTGTCGGCGGGCGCGGTGCCCGACGAGCAGAGCGCGTTCGACCGCTATCTGGGCAACGGCCGGCCGGCGTTCGTGCCGAAGCACCTGCCCGAGGTGAGGGACGTGACCTCGCTCGTCGCTTCGGTCGGTGGAGTCACCTCGGCGGCACACCTCAGGATGCGTGCGACCCGCGGCGGCCTCGATCAACTGCGGGCCGCGGGCGTGGACGGGGTCGAGGTGCGGCATCCCGCCCACGACGAGGTCACCCAGGCGCGTATTCTCCGGCTCGCCGAGGAGCTGGGACTCCTCGTGAGCGGCGGCACCGATTGGCACGGCGAGGCGGCGGCGGTCGCGCGGGGTGCCGATCTCGGCGACATCATGATTCCCTCGAGCTGGCTCGCGGCGCTCGAAGCGCGCCATCGCGAGCGTTCACCCGGGAGAGTGTCTTCGTGAGTGGAAGTCTCTTGATCAAGGTCGGCGCCGACGCGCCGGACTTCGACCTTCTCGGATCCGACGGCACGCGGCACCGCCTCTCCGAGGTCCTGCGTACGCATCACGCGCTCCTCCTCTTCTATCCCGGCGACGATACCCCCGGCTGAAACCGCCAACTCTCCGCCGTGCGCGATGAGATCGAGCAGTACGCCGAAGCAGGGGTCAGGCCGTTCGGAGTGAATCCCGGGTCGCTGGAGAGTCACCAGCGCTACGTGGAGAAGTTCGGCTTCCCGTTCCCCTTGCTCGTGGATGAGGACGAGGCGGTGGCCGACGCCTACGGGGCCCGCAAACACGACGGCGGGATCCAACGGTCGGTCGTCCTGGTGCGCCGCGATGGGACGGTGTGTTTCGCGCAGCGCGGCTCGCCCGGCGCCGCGCGCAGTTTGCCGGCGCTCGCGGCGAGCGCGTGAGGCGGACACCGGGCGTCCGATTCACTAACTTTCAAGTCGGCGGCACCCGGGAACCTGGCGTGTCGCCGGGTGGTTTGCAGGGCGGTGCCCGATGGGCGGGCGCCGGGATCATCATGGGGTATCGGGATGCCTGAACAGAACGAACAAACCGCCTACGACGTGATCGTGGTGGGCGCCGGTCCGGCGGGGCTCTGCGCCGGCATGTACGCCGGACGGGGAATGCTCGAGACGCTCGTCATCGAGCGCGGGCTGCCGGGCGGGGAATTGCTCAATACGGAGTTGATCGAAGACTACATCGGGTTCGAGAGCATCAAAGGACCGGAGCTCGCCCAGAAGATGACCGACCACGCCAAGAAGTTCGGCGCTACGTTCGTCATGGATACGGTGGATGCGGTCGAGAAGACCGCGGCGGGCGACTTCGAGGTCCGGACGCAGCTCGGCAAGACGTACCGGGCGCCGGCGGTGATCGTGACCGCGGGCGGCACGCCGCACAAGCTCGGCATTCCGGGAGAACAGGAATTCGCGGGGCGCGGCGTGTCGTATTGCGCGGTGTGCGACGGCGCCTTCTTCAAGGGCGAGACCATCGCCGTGGTGGGCGGCGGCGACGCGGCCGTCGAGGAGGCCGACTACCTGACGCGGTACGCCGCCAAGGTCTACATCATCCATCGCCGTGACGAGTTTCGCGCCTCGCCGATCGTCCAGCGCCGCGCATTCGAGAACCCGAAGATCGACGTGGTCTGGAACAAGACCGTGGAAGAGATCGTGGGTGATGCCCAGGGTGCCAAGTCGGTGCGGCTGAAGGACACGGTGACGGGTGAGCAGTCCTCACTGGACGTGACGGGTGTGTTCATCTTCATCGGCTTCAAGCCCAACTCCGGTGTCATCGCGGGGCACTTCGATCACGATCCGCAGGGCTACGTCATCACCGACAGCCACATGATGACGTCCATCCCGGGACTGTTCGCCGCGGGCGATCTCCGGGTCCAACTGACGCGCCAGGTGACCACCGCCGTCGGTGACGCCACCACGGCGGCGATCGCCGTCGAGAAGTATTTGGCCGAACGGAAGGAGCGGGAGGCCGTTGCCGCGTCCTGAGGTCATCACCCTCACGAACGGCGCGTTCGTCGAAAACTGCTATCTGGTGATCGACCGCGCGCGTGGCGAGGCCGTGATCGTGGATCCGGGCGAGGATGCCGCGCTCTTTCTCGATCGGCTCCGCGCCGAGGATGTGACGCTCACCGGCATCTGGCTCACCCACGCGCACCTCGACCACGTGCTCGGCGTGGCCCGCGTCGCGGACGCCACCGGTGTCGACATCTGGCTCCACCCCGCGGACCGCCCGCTCTACGACCACATCCCGGACCAGGCCGCCGTCTGGATGCAGCAGCGGGTGGCTCCCCCGCCGCCACCGCAGCATGCGCTCGCCGCGGGTGACGTCGTGACCGTCGGAACCCACCGCTTCGCGGTGCGTCACGTTCCCGGGCATTCGCCGGGGAGCGTGGCGTTTGTCGGACACGGAATGGCGTTCGTCGGCGATGCGCTGTTCGCGGGCTCCGTGGGACGCGTGGATCTTCCCGGCGGCGACGGCGCGGCGCTCCTCGAGAGCATTACCGACCAGCTGCTCACGCTGCCGGACGAAACGGTCGTCTACTCGGGGCACGGCCCCGCGACGACCATCGGGCAGGAACGAGCGTCGAACCCGTTTCTGACGGGGGAGTATCGGCTGGTTTGACGGGAGACGGGAGACGTAACGTCGAAGATCGGAGCGTGAGTTGACGGACGAGCTCGTTGATGGTGCCGATTCGGACGGTCCGAGCCCCGTCCAACCGTCTCACGTCCATCCGTCTCCCGTCTCCGCTTCTCTGTCCTGCCAGCGCTGTGGCTTTCCGGTCCCGGACCGCATGTGGGGCTGCAAGAATCCGTGCGCGAACTGCGGATTCATTTATCCGTTGGGAGATTGTTCCGACTGACATTCACCTTCACCGGTGTGACGCATAGGACAGACCGATGACCGATACCAGAACCGAACGCGATCCGCTGGGCGAGCTGCCCGTTCCGACGTCGGCGCTCTACGGGGTGCAGACCGAGCGTGCCCGCCGCAACTTTCCGATCTCCGGCCTCGCGCCCACGCCGATGTTCGTGGACGCGATGGTGTGGATCAAGAAGGCGGCGGCGCTCACGCACAAGGAGACCGGCCGGCTCGACGCGGAGCGCGCGGACGCGATCGTCAAGGCGGCGGACGAGGTACTCGCCGGCAAGCACCGGGAGCAATTCGTCGTCGATCCCTACCAGGCGGGCGCCGGCACGAGTCACCACATGAACGTGAATGAGGTGCTCGCCAATCGCGCCAATGAGCTGTTGGGTGGCGCACGCGGATCGTACAAGCCCGTGCATCCCAACGATCACGTCAACATGGCGCAGAGCACCAATGACACGATCCCGACCGCCATCCGGCTCGGGGCGCTCGCGCTCTGGCCCGCGCTCCGGGATGCGATGGACCGGCTCGCGAACGCGTTCCTCGATCGGGGGAAGGCGTTCGACGGCATCGTGAAGTCGGGACGCACGCATCTCCAGGATGCGACGCCGATCCGACTGGGTCAGGAATTCACGGCGTACGGGCATACCCTCCGGCGGAACCGGGATCGCATCGCGCAGGCCGCCGATGGGCTCCGTGAGCTCAACATCGGGGGGACGGCGGTCGGCACCGGGCTCAATGCGGAGCCGCAGTACCCGGCGCTCATGGTGAAGCATCTCCATGCGATTACGGGGCTCGACGTCCGTGAAGGGAGCGATCGCGTCCAGCTCATGCAGTCGATGGGCGATCAGGCCGCGTTCAGCGCGGCGCTCCGCACCTACGCCCTCGATCTCAACAAGATCGCCAACGACATCCGGCTGCTCTCGTCCGGCCCCCGGACCGGGCTCAACGAGATTCATCTGCCCGAGGTGCAACCCGGCTCGAGCATCATGCCGGGCAAAGTGAATCCGAGCATCGCCGAGATGGTGAACCAGGTCTGCTATCAGGCGCTCGGCAACGACACGACCGTCGCGATGGCGTCGGAGGCGGGGCAGCTCGAGCTCAACGTGATGATGCCGGTGATCGCGCACAATCTCTTCTTCATGCTGGGCATCCTCGCGAACGCGACCCGGGTCTTCGCGGAGCGCTGCATCGAGGGGATCGAGGCGAACGCCGAGCAGTGCGCGCACTGGCTCGAGCGGAGCCCCGCGATCGCGACGGCGCTCGCGCCGAAGATCGGCTACCTCGAGGCCGCGAAGGTGGCCAAGGAGGCGGTCGCCAAGAATGAAACCGTCCGCGAGCTCGTGATCGAGAAGGGGATGCTCAAGGCCAAGGAGATCGACGAGATCCTCGACCTCAAGGCGATGACCGAGCTCGGCGTCCCCGGCCAGCGATGAACTCCCGCCCGGCGCTTGATTTCCGGGCGAAGCATTCGGATATTCCGCGCAAGGAGGAACCGTGCGCGTAACTACTTGGGCCGAATACGGCTTGATCGTCTCGCTGCATCTGGCCCGGCATCAGGGCGAGGTGCCGGTGCCGGCACGTGATGTCGCTTCGGCCGAGGGACTGCCCGGCGACTACGTCGAACAGATCCTCCTCAAGTTGCGGCGCGCCGGACTCGTCACGAGCATCCGCGGCGCCAAGGGCGGGTACCGGCTCGCGCGTCCCGCGGAAACGGTCAGCGTACGCGACGTCATCGAGGCGGCGGAGAATCACACCTTCGAGGTGAACTGCGACGCCCATCCGGTCAGCGCCGAACGCTGTCACCCGAATTCGGCGTGTGCGATCCGTCCGGTGTGGCGCGCACTCCAGCAGCAGATCGATGCCCTGCTCGACGGCATCTCGCTCGGCGATCTCCTCGCGGAGGAAAGCGCCGTGGAGGAGCTCGTGAGCATCGGCGTCGCGCCGCGCAGCTGACCGCCGCGCGCCCCCCGATGCATATCGGCGCCCCGTTGACGCCGGACGAAGTCCGGCGCTATGCGCGTCATCTCATCCTTCCCGAGCTCGGTGCCGATGGCCAACGCCGCCTGAAGGGCGGGCGTGTCCTGCTGGTCGGCGCCGGCGGTCTCGGGTCACCGGCCGCGCTCTATCTCGCCGCGGCGGGCGTGGGAACGATCGGCCTGGTGGATGACGACGTGGTCGATGAAACCAACCTGCAGCGCCAGGTGCTCTACGGAACGGCCACGCTCGGCCAGCCGAAGCACCTAGCGGCGGCCGACCGGCTGCGGGACCTCAATCCGCACGTCCAGATCGAGACGTTTCCCGAGCGCCTGAGTGCAGCGAACGCGCTCGCGATCCTCGAGGGGTTCGACGTCGTCGTGGACGGGAGCGACAACTTCCCCACGCGCTATCTCGTGAGTGACGCGTGCGTGCGGCTGGGCACACCGGACGTGTACGGTTCGATCTTCCGTTTCGAGGGGCAGGCCTCGATCTTCGCCGCGCCCGACGGTCCGTGCTATCGCTGCCTCTTCCGCGATCCGCCACCGCCCGAGCTCGTGCCGTCGTGTGCGGAGGCCGGCGTGCTCGGCATCCTGCCCGGCATCATCGGCAGCCTCCAGGCGCTGGAGACCCTCAAGCTCTTGGCCGGCATCGGGTCGTCACTGGTGAGCCGGCTCGTGCTGTTCGATGCGCTCGCGCTCTCGTTCCGGGAGATGCGCCTGCAGCGCGACCCCGAGTGTCCGGCGTGCGGCGCCCATCCCACCATCACCGCGTTGGTGGACTACGACTACGACGCGTTCTGCGGGCTCGAGTCGGCGGCACCGGCACGGAGCGGCCACGAGATCACGCCGAAGGAGCTGGCGCGCGCGCTCGCCGCGAACGGCGCAATCCAGGTCGTGGACGTGCGTGAGTCGTGGGAGTGGGAACTCGGCCACATCGAAGGGGCGTGCCATCTGCCGCTTGGCAGCGTCGAGGGCGGCCTCGGACAGCTCGATCCCGGGCGCCCGGTCGTGACGTACTGCCACCACGGCGTGCGCTCGCTCGCGGCGCGCGACGTGCTCGTCAAGGCGGGCTTCAAGGACGTACAGAGCCTCGCGGGCGGGATCGATGCCTGGTCGCGCGAGATCGACGGCGCGGTGCCGCGGTACTGAGGAGAGGATGCCGAAGGGGGGACTCGAACCCCCACGGGCTTGCGCCCACTGCGCCCTGAACGCAGCGCGTCTACCAATTCCACCACTTCGGCCGGAACCCCTGATCGGGCGCGGAATATAGGCATCCGCACGATCGGGCGTCAACCCGTTTCTTGACCGGCCGGAAGCGCTTATCTATCTTCGAGTTAGCCCGTGCCAACGCGTCGTTCGACCGCCCCGGAGGGCGGCACCGTCGTGGCCCGCAACCCCAAGGCCCGCCACGACTACCACATCCTCGAGTCCTGGGAGGCCGGCCTCGTGCTGACGGGCACGGAGATCAAGTCCGTGCGCGACGGCAAAGTCAGTCTCAAGGAGGCGTACGGTGTGGTGCACGACGGCGAGGTCTGGATCAGCGGCATGACGATCTCCCCCTACGAGTCCTCGGGGTACGTGACGCACGAGCCGACGCGGCGGCGAAAGCTGTTGCTGCATCGTCGCGAGGTGCGCCGCTTGATCGGCGCGGTGGAGCAGAAAGGCCTCACGCTCGTCCCGCTCGACCTCCACCTGAGCAACGGCCGCGCGAAGATCACCCTGGCACTCGCCCGAGGGAAGAAGCTGCACGACAAGCGTGACGATGCCCGGCGGCGGGACGCCGACCGTGAGGCCGCCCGAGCCCTGGGGCGGCGCCGGTGATCGCGCTCCTCACGGCGCTCGGGCTCGCGCTGGGGCTCGGAGGGCCGCCCAACGCCGCGCTCACGGCGGTCACGATCACGACCGCGCGGGGCGAGGTGTCGCTTCCGGTCTCCCTCGAGCACGGGCACCCCGCAGTGCCCGCGGCGCCGCTCGGCAGCGTGCTGCCGTTTACCGCGACGATCGACTCCGGATGGGCCGACGTGCAGTTCGCCGGGCAGCCATTCCGGTTCCTGCTCGAGGCGCCCGCGTTCGTATACAAGGGGAATGTCGTGCCGCTCGTCGGCGGTGCGTACGTGGAGCGAGATTCGCTCTTCTTGCCCTTGCAGTGGATCACCGGTTACGTGCCGCGGATCTTCCGCGAGGCGTACCACTACGATCCGCTCGCCGCTCGGCTCGAGGAAGCGCGCATGACCCCGGTGGTGCGTGCACCCGCGGCCCCCGCACGCGCGCCGTCGCCCGAAGAACGGCGGCTGGGCCTGCATGAGCACCACGTCGTCACGGTGGATCCGGGGCACGGCGGCGTCGACCCCGGCAACCCCGGGGTCTATTTCCCCCGCGGGGTGACGGAGAAGGACATCACGCTCGCCATCGGCTTGAAGCTCCGGGACGCACTCGAGGCGCGCGGCATCGGTGTCATCATGACGCGGTCCACCGACACGCTGATCGACCTCGCCGACCGGCCGAAGTTCTGCACCGGCAGATGCGACCTGTTCGTCTCGATTCACGTGAACTCGCTCGATCCCTCGAGGGGGTACCATGGCGTGAACGGCATCGAGACCTATTTCTTCGGCCGCGGCCGTACGCCGAATGCGGTCCGGGCGGCAAAGATGGAAAACAGCGCGATCCGCTACGAGCAGGGTGCCAGTCTCAAGGGCAGCGATCCGCTCACCTTCATCTACAAGGATCTCCAGACGAACGAGATCCTCCGGGAATCGGCGGCACTCGCGAACTCGGTCCAGCTCGACGTGTCGCACGCGGCGCCCGGGTCGAATCGTGGCGTCGCGCAGGCGAACTTCGAGGTGCTGCGCGAGGCGTTGCGACCGTCGGTGCTCGTCGAGACGGGATTCGCCACGAACCGATCCGACGCCCGATTCCTCAGCTCGGACGCCGGTCAGTCGAAGATCGCGGATGCCATCGCGAACGCGATCGTGAACTACCTGCACCGGTACGAGGTGAAGACCGGGGTGGCGGGAGTGAGCCCGTGACGCGGACGCTGCGATGGATCGCGCTCGTCGGCGCGCTTGCCGGCTGCGCCTACTACAACGGTCTCTACAACGCGAATCAACTCGCCAAAGAGGCGCGCAAGGCCGAGAGCAAGGGACGGACCGGCGAGGCCAAGTCGTATTGGGCGCAGGCGGCGGTGAAGGCCGAGACCGTCACCGCGCGCTATCCCACGAGCAAGTATCGCGACGACGCCCTCCTGCTTCAGGGCGTGGCGCTCGCGCACACCGATCTGTGCCTCCAGGCGATCGCCCCGCTCACGCTGGCCGTCGATTCGAGCCCCGACCCGGTGCTGCGGCAGAAGGCCCAGCTCCAGCTCGGCGAGTGCTATCTCGAGACGAACTCGCCCGACTCCGCGCGGCAGGCACTGACGCCGCTCGTGGCGAGCAAGAACGCGACGATCCGTTCCGAGGCGCTCCTGGCGCGAGGCCGTGCCGGCCTCGCCCTCGGGAACCCGACGGCGGCACTCGAGGACCTGAACCGGACCAAGCTGCCCGCCGCCGCCTTTCCCCGCGCGCTGGCCCTCCTGCATCTCCGTCTGGTCGACTCGGCAGCCGCGGTGCTGCGGGCCCGAGTTGCCGGTCCCTTCGACGAAGCGGCGTGGGCGTCGCTTCTCGATTCGCTCGCGGCCGCGAATCCGGATGCCGCGTCGGCGATCGCCGCGACCCTGGCGCAGCGATCGAATCTGAGCAGTGGCGAGCGCGCCCGACTGCGTCTCGACGACGGCAAGCGGCGCGTGGCCCGAGGAGAGCTGGCGAAGGCCGCGACCGATTTCGAGGCGGCGACCAACCTGGCGCCGGATTCGCTCGAAGGACATGACGCGAAGGCGTATCTCGCGATCGTCCATTTGCGTCGTGCCACGGCGGCGGACTCGGTGGACGCGCTGCAAAAGGAGCTGACCGAGGCGAAGAACCAAATCTCCGCCGACATCGGCGCGGTCGTGGACCCGGCGCTCAGTGCGTTGGGACGCATCCGGCGTGCGATGGCCGATTCGAGTCCCGACGCCACCCTCCGGCTCTTTCGGACCACGGAGGTGATGCGTGATTCGCTGCATGCCCCGAAGCTCGCGGGGAACCTCTTCCTCTGGCTCGCGCGCGAACGCCCCACCTCCCTCCTCGCGCCGAAAGCGCTGCTCGCAGCCGCGGCACTCCGGCCCGCGATCGCCGAATCCGTGGCAACGGTGCTCAATGCGAAGTATCCCGCCTCGGTGTATACGCTCGCCCTGCACGGTGAGGGCGCGGCGCGCTATGCGGCGGTGGAAGACTCGCTCGCGCACGCGCTGCGCGGGGGCAAGACGCTGCCAAGCGACGCGCGTGAGGTTTCGCCGCGCCGGGCGCGTGAGGAGCACCCGACGCGGGCGATCCTCCACGACACGACGTTGAACCGGTGAGCGCCGGGCGCGTGATCGATCTTCTCGGCACCACCTTTCAGAATCCCGTTCTTCTCGCTTCCGGCACCGCCGGCTTCGGCCGGGAGCTCGCGGCCGTCGTGGATCTGGAGGCGCTGGGCGGCGTGATCACGAAGTCGGTGAGCGTCGAGCCGCGCTCGGGAAATCCCGCACCTCGGGTGGCGGAATTTTCGGGAGGCATGCTCAACTCGGTGGGACTCGCCAACCCCGGCGTCGAGGCCGTGGCCGAGGGAGAGCTCCCCTGGCTCGCCGCGCACCTCACGCGCGCACGAGTCCTCGTGAGCGTCGTGGGGAACACCATGCAGGACTACGCGGCGGTGGTCCGTCGGCTGGAGACGTATGCGGTCGTCGTCGCCTTCGAGCTCAACCTGTCGTGCCCCAATACAGCGCGTGGCGGCGAGCATTTCGGTGCGGATGACACGGTCTTGCAC
>Ga0209919_1000753_pt1 | contig 16043 bp, 18 predicted proteins | sample SalPon2A_C_D2_MG_FD_185721 | JGI IMG/M metagenome (GOLD analysis project Ga0209919, IMG submission 185721) | Soil microbial communities from South San Francisco under conditions of wetland restoration - Salt Pond MetaG R2A_C_D2_MG (SPAdes)... | ecosystem: Environmental > Terrestrial > Soil >... | reverse complement strand
GCGAATCTCCAACCCTTGCTTCGTGCGCTTTGCATCTGCATCGATGCCCTCTTTGACTGTGTAGCCCTTTAGGCTTTGCAAGCGGATGATTTCACCATCGGGGATTATTCCTGCTGAGTTGGCCAAGGTCATATAAACCTTGACAATTGAAACGCGATCATTGATCGTCTTTATGCTGTAGCCTTCCCTGAGCTGCCATTTCTGAAATGCAGCACAAAGCCCCCAGGTAATCCCATGCCAGGCATTTGGATCTTCGTACAGGTCGCCTGTTGGCATGATTCCGCATGTTTGCAAGAATTTAGAGAATACTTTCAGCCCCGCACGTTGGCCGCGCTGCGTGTTGATCGGTCTGCGGTCCTGGTAGATCGCAAAAACCGCGCTCTCCGCGGCTCTGTTTGCCTCGAAGCCTAGAGTTTGCATGTTCTCCGATTCGGAGATGGTAATAGGTTGCAAAAGAGTGTTCATTTTTGGATTTTCTCGCTTTCATAATCGGTCTAAAATCAACAGGGGCAGGATTTATACCATCCCGCCCCTGTACGTGTCTCTAAGGGCTGTTTTTTGTTACGGTATTGCCGTCTTATGCTTCAATGTTCTTTCGCTCACGATATGCAGCTTGTTTGTGGGCATTGTTGCAATAGCGTTGTGAATAATATTCAGTTTTGAAGTTTTGCCCACAATAGCCACAGATCCACGTGTAAATCTTCTTTGGCTTTACCTGGAGGGGCTTCGGAGTATCTTCGCTTTTGCCTGTCCCATCCATCGCGTGAGACGGTCCACTCCTGTTTCCCACTCGTGAGGACAATCGCTCGGCAATATCCACGGCCTGCCCTCCGCTTTGCATCGAAGGCAAAACACTATGCGACGGGTCCCGTCCTCCTGCATTATCCCTAGGCCATATACTCTGGACGGTCTTGAAAAGGGCGCGGCGTTTCGCCTAACTCCTTCCCGCACTTCTCACACTTTGCCGCATGTTGGGGGTTTGAATTGCCACACCCTAAACATGTCCAGCCTCCAATAGGGTGATAGGTTGGTTCTTTGCTTTGTTCTTGGTCATAGGGATTTTTTAAAATAGGCATGGCTGTTTGCTGGTATGTTCTATCCTTTGGCAAGAATGGCATATTAGGATCGGCCTCTTCAAGCCCCAAATCCCGCTTTACCTGCGACACAATATCTCGGTGAATAGTCACGGCTAGACTTGCCTTTTCCTGGTCAAGTTCGTTTGTCGCCTGCTTTATGGCGGTAGTGACGATCTCGCCGCGTGCAATGCCTACGTTTATCTTTTCGTGAATGTCGGGGGCGGTCGCTTCATGGGCGTAGAGCAGGGCGGCATGTAAAGCCGTCACGATGATGAAGCCATAAGTCATCCATTGCCCGATGTCGCCCGCTTCGATCTGTCCGCTGGATAAGATAACTTCGGCGGCCACCATGCCAAGAGTGCCAATGAATGCCACAATAAAACCAATGGCTGAGCTTGCATATTGACCTGTACTCTCGGACGTGAACACAAATGCCAAAGCCCAACACATCGCCGCAATGTCAAACATGACAAGTCCCCACATGCGATTTATGAGACTATCCGGGAAGATGCGGGCAAGTGCGGAGTAGGTGAGGGACATTAGCAGCGCCAGGACTGCGATCCCGAACACTGCGAAGATATATTTACTTGCTGTTTGCAAAACTTTTTTCATGGGGTTATCCTTTCGCAATAGTGCGAATTTATCCAGCCTGTGAAATTTTCAAACTGGACTTTTACCCAAGCGCCTGAAGACGGATCGGGTAAGAGAATCAATTGATCTCCCGGCTTTAGCCAGGTGATTACAATCCCTGCCATGCCTGGAGCGTCTCGCATGTACAAAGACTCCGCAGCGGTCACAACGCAAGTGCTCGGCGCTGGGGTGGTGCTTGCGGTCCCTGTGGGTGCAATCGAATTGATAGGGGAGGGGAGAGCTTGCTCAGTGGGAGAAACATCAACTGCATTTCGATCGATCGAATCCAGGAGCGATCCGCTGCAAGCCAAAGAAGACAGGGCGAGAAAGACCGCGATTAGTAATATCCTATTCATAATGTCACCCTGTAATTTCACGCGGGTAGCTTGTTCCACCAGGCGAATGGAACACTCCGCCAATCGCAGCTATTTTATGGCTTGCCGATGAAACTGCCTCCAACATAAATTGATTCGCGATCGCTTTGACTTTTCCATCTTTTTCAGTTTCACTATCCCAAGTTGTTAAGATGGCTATATCTTGCAGTAAGTCCAACGCATCCTTTTTGGCCCCAATCTTTTCGAGATAAGCTGCTAATGCCTCGAAAGCCGTATCCTTAATCGCGCTCAAAAATTCTTGAGAAAACACTGGCTCTTCAAATGCTGGACCTGCAATGTCAATTTCCCTAGCTTTCCGATCAACATCATTTTTCTTTTTCATGATTTACTCCTACCTGTTACCAGGCTGATTTATGCTAAAATTCTTATGGATGTTTTGACCTGCCCACTCAGGTCAGACACTAGGCTGCCTCGCTAGGGGCAGCTTTTTTGTTTTCTTTTTCTTGCCCCTGTCCGTATCATCAATACCCAGGCTAAGAACCAGAGCGCACGATGAACGGTTATTCAGTTGTTAATGTGCGGGGTCTTTTCTTTGGTAATGAGTAAAAAGTAAAAATAATACGCCTTGCGGCGGCTCTTACTCTTTACATTGGTAAAGAGTATACCAAAATAAAAAAACCCCGTCAAGCTAAAACGGGGTTTACTTCTCGTCTTTTTGCATCTATTGATCTGCCTTTCGGCGGGGATCGTTCTTTTCCATGTCTTTAGTTCGTTTGAGATATTCAGCCACCGATTTTTTAGACACAAGCCATGCACGGCCAAACTTTACTCCATCAAGTGTTTTGTTTCGCAGCATCATTGGGATTGTCTTGACGTGAAAGCCTAGCTTTTTGGCGGCATCTTTTGTTGAGATGAATTCGCTTAAATCTGGCATATTATTGCTTCTTGCTTGTTTTGTAGGTGAAATATTTATCATGTTTATCTCCATTCGACCATGATAGATTTTTCACCACGTATTATCTGTGTGCCCCCACGGGGAGAGGCTACGTTACGTGAGTTATCAGATCCATTCTGAAACAGATCTATCATGGGGTATGTAAAAAATATTCTTGCTTTATTGTATCCGAGATCGACTCTTGAAACAAATTGCATAAGCCAGGCTTTTACATCTCTCACGTTTCCAGACTCTTGCAGATCTTCGAATTGATCGCGCCAGGCGATTATCATCAATCGGATTGCTTCCGGAGTGATCACTGTTTGAGCCGCTGTGAGCTGAAGACGTAAACGATCGATCTCCGCTCTTGCTTGCATCTTTTCTGCCTCCCGTTCTTTTAGCCTATCCTGGGCAGAGGGAGAGTCTGTCTTTTCGATGGTCCTAAGCAGTCTCTGAATCGCAATGTCGAGATCATCCAGCTTTCGGTTTTCGGCGGTGATCTGCCTTTCAATTTCTGTTGTTGAATCAAGTTGTTTTTTCGTTTCGTCGATAACCTCCATAAGATATTCAGGTGTAAGAACATGATCAAGCACGGCTTTTATAATTTGTGTCTCTGCATTGATCGCCCCAACTCTTCTTGACTTACAAGCAGCGGAACCATGGCGATCCTTCTTTCCGCAAATATAATGTTTCCATACTTTATTTTTATTGCCGTTGCTATGGGTCATCATGTTCCCGCATTCAATGCAGTAAGTGAAACCCGATAGAGCTGTAGGATTTCCCACTCGCCGCGGATGATTTAGGTTTCCTTTTTTTCCATAGCGCGGATGTGCCTTTCTAAGTTTTTGCACGGCTTCCCAGAGCTCCCAGGTGATAAGCGGCTCATGATGGTCCGTGATTTCAAGATCTCCGCTCTTGCCAATGCCCAAATAGGATTTATTCTTAAAAAAAGTTGTCCATGTGTTGACACTTGTATACAACATCCCTTTTGTAGCTTTGGTGATTTCCCGATAAGATTTTCCCTCAGCTCTCAATTGCCAGGCTATTTTTACATACCCACTCAAAACTGGATCAGGCTCCCATCTGCTAACCATGCGCGGTATACCATCGCGCTTTTCACCAATGTTCACTTTGACGGCGACATATCCGCGGGGAGGTATGCCAGGCGAAAAACCCTTGCTCACAAGTGACTTTAAACCACGCTTCACATCACGGGAAGTTTGACGGCGCTTTTCTTCATTGGCCAGGCTGATAACTGTTTCTACAATACGCGCTGAAAAATCATCCACAGGGATCACGTCTGTCACGGAGTGGACCATTACCCCACGCTGCTGCAATGTTGCTTTGTAAAATACGGTGTCATTATAGTCACGCGAGAAGCGGGCAAAGTTCCAAATCAAGATAGCCTGGGGGCGGATTGTTTCGTCTTCGCTTTGTTCAATCATTCCCATAAATTCATCACGTCCAGTTGTACTTCCTCCTGATCGGGCAACATCTCGAAAAACTTTGACCAGGGAAAGGTTATACCGTTTGCAATATGCAATGATTTCGCTTTCCTGTTGTCCTATGCTCTGCTCCTGAGCTGGTCCGCCGCTGTCACGCAAGTATGCCCACACGCGAGCACCTGCAGTCAAGCTCGGCGGGGGAGGGGAGTATTGATCGCTCATAATTTATCCTTGCTGTTGTTAGGAATTATTTTTCCGTTTTCGTTTTTCAAAATTCCACGCTCTAAAAGATCATTAATGACAGTCTCAAAATTTATTACAAGCAGAGACAATGCCGCATCTTGCGCCGTTTTCAGATCGGCATATTGATTGCCGCTGATTTCTTCGATAATCATATCAGGCGCTTTCCGGGGCATTGTCTCTGCTTTTATCCTTAGATCTTGTGTTACTTTTTTCAAAACCCGAAGCTACTCCATAGGCCCCTGCTACATGTTACGTGTTTCGCGATTAAAACGCGAAACATGTAAACATGTATGCAGTATGCAACGGGTTTTTAATTAAATGCTAGCCTTGTGACGGGAACAGGCGCATTGTTGAGGGACCGCGCTTGCCTTTGATCTCTTTTTCAACCAAGATCCCATCCTTTAGTAATTGGTCAAGGATCATTTCTAATTGGTTTCGCTTTACTCCTGTTTGCATGTGAAGATCAATAGCTATCTCCCTGCGAGAATTTCTCCGAGATGTCTTCAACCGCGCAAGTATCCTTATGGCGAGTTCGTCCTCTTCACTTTCGAGAGGTGTACTCGCATCTTCGATCATTCTATGAAGACTTGCTCGGTACCCTTCAGTAATCTCTTGGGCTCTAAACCAGTGGGCATCTTTCACCACAAGCGGATTACCTTTTGCCATCCTTGCCCAGTCTGATGTTGCCAAAAGAATAGCAATTTTGATTGCCTTTTCATGGAAACGGCCATAAGACGATTCAAGCTTTTCAGGTATCCTCTTTTTCTCAACGAGTGAATACATGGCTTTATGATATTTATCCCACCGGCGTTTCACTCCTGGTGCCAGAGTAGCCTCAATAGCGGGTGGAGCTGGTGTTGAACCAAGAGCGTTTTCCTTTGGTGTTTCCAGCTTTTCAAACATCAGATGATTTATATGCTTTACTAGGGCTGGAGGAATAGGGAATGGATCCGGAAAGAACACACGCACCGGTGCAGTGTCAGGTGTAACAAGTAAGAAACGGGCAAATAGACCACCACTCCAATATTCAGGAGTTTTCAAATGCTGTCTCAATGCTGCAGGAGTGGTAGGTCCGCAAATCGTCAAGTAAATATTTCGGACCGTCTCACGACCGCGCGCAATGGTGGAAATTTTTATCTTCGATTCGCATTCATAAAATCTCAAGATGATGTTTTTGAGTTCTGCCAAATGTTTTTGTTGGAACCATGACAACATGCTAGCAGCTTCATCCATCCACCAGGCCCGCTGCGCTGCAAAAAGACGTTCATTCTGCCACTCTTCCTTTTCTTCTTGGTTCCAATTTTGGTAATTGTCTTGCGGCCTATTTGACAACTCAGTAATCAAACTTTGCGGTGTTACACCATCGGGCAAAAGCAGGTGAGATAATCCGGCCATCTTCATAACTTCCAATGCGGTTTTGTAGCCTGTTGTCTTTGTGTATAGTGTGGAAGGTGCTGAGAGCAGGATATAAAGATTGGGGTAGATGCTTTTCGATGCACCCATGTTCACAAATACGCGCCGTGCAATGGCCGTAGACAAAATAGCTAGTGCGTAGGTTTGATGAAATAGATGTGGTGTCATTGGGGCATCTTTGATCGCAAAGGAGATGTAATCATCGATGAATTTACCTGCCTTTTTCCCTAGCTTTATCTCAGCGTCGCTCATCTGAGCAAAGCTAGGAAGTTCTGGCATGGCAGATGAGATTGCATCGTCTGGATGCTCATTCTCATCGTCAACATCACTTGAGATGATTGGCGCGGCCTTTCCTTGTTTCTTGACCATCTTCTCGAATGCGTGAGGGTTGGAAGGTGTCCGCGTTTGCGAATAGGCACTCTTGATTGTTTCAATTGCCTCCCCTTCCTTTTTCCCTAAGTTGGACCATACCGGCAAAAGAAAAGACTCTGCTTCACTTTGGGAATATCCGCAACCGTTCAAATCACAAGCGGCAATGAATAGCCTGTTATTTCGCGTATGTGGTCCCGCGCCAAATTCAAGAAAGTCCTTGGTTTGGCTTGACACTCTTCCACGCTCATTACTGGAAAGATTTGCAGGAGTTGGATCTGTCGATTTTTTGTCATTCTTGAAGTCATCCCACAATTGACAAATGCGGATGATCTTTTCACCATCGTATTCGAGCGCGGACCTATCAGCATTGTGCAATTCATAAAGAGCGCCTCCCGGGTGCGTTGAAGGCGGCACAACGCCTTGATTGCCATTCCCCAGGAATTCCAAATGGACATCATGCCATTTTTTATTTTTGGGGATCGATCCTTTGATCTGTAATACAAGCTTGCCACGATCGGGCGCATCTGCTCTTTTTATAATTGGAGCATTGGCCAATCCGGGGAAGTATTCAAAGAATTCCTGCAGGTGATCGTCAATGTCAAGCAAACATAGTCCGCTTGATTTCTTTCCACACAATAGGCCAACATTCCCACCTTTTTTTACGTGAGGCAGAATATCCTTGAATGCGATCGGCTTGACCTGCCAAGCCTTGTCAATCGGTTGTTTCCCAGGGGAGTTTACCTTTGCGTTCCATGCAGCCACTCGGACAAAGTTGGCACCCTGTTGTGCAAACCATTCAAGGGATGTATAATCGTTTTGGATGTTCTGACGCTTCGCTAGCGTCCCTTGTGCCCTGGCTTCTGCTGGGGCACTTTGTTTTTCATTCTTCGTTGTCATCTTCGTTTTCCTTTCTAAACTGTATCGGTATTTGATCCGATACAGTTCGAAGCCGTACCGGTTATAGCCTTATTGATTGCAGGGTCTTCAGTTTCTATCGCTTTTTGAAGTGCAGCTTTCTTTTCTCTATAAGCATCCATCCAGGCGGATTCCTGCTTTATATCTCCGCCGTAATATGGATGTGGACAAAGCTTATCGTGGGGATATCCTGCTTGAGATCCACACATACAGAGGTCCATAAGTTTTTCTCCTTTCAAATAAATTTCACGCCCCTTCTACCTATGTGTGAACAGGTTATTTGCTTCACTCTGATAGCTTGGCGCGGCGTAGATTCACTCTATAAAGCTTCCAATAAAATCCATTAGGAATAATTAGGGCATGTTTCATTCCGGCATACCTGTTTGCCTTCCGTAGTCAGGTGCAGCTCACAATGGCACTCTGAGCAGACCTGGATAACAACAATGTCCAGGATCTTGCCTGTCAAGATCTGCATTGCCTGGTCCCAGGCAGCACGCTTTTCAGGTGGTAACGGCACGTGCCTGATTTCAATATCAGCATCCAATTCTCTTTTTGGCATAACAATTCCTTTCCTAAATATTTTGTGATAATGTGGCGGCGCGACCACCACTGTATAAGATCATCGTTGATTCCAGTAGTAAAAAAGAGCGTTGGGAGAGCGATCAATCAATACTGGATTTTTCCTGTACATTTTCTGTACATTTTCTGTAAAAATATTTTTATATCGATATCAGATCTCGACCCGTTTTTCTGGAAAAGTTGTGAAGCGCCGAGACGCTGCGCCCTCGGGCGCCTGGCCAGATCGAGCGCGAATCCCCGAAGACCCCACCCCCCCTATCCCCTTCCCCACACGCGAGATCTATACCGTGCCCGGACCTGTCCGCACGCACGCACTCCCGCACGGAATTATTGGCGGTTAAATTCGTTTTCAAAACATCTTCAAAACATCTTGACCGCCAATAACTCAACAGTCCCAAACGTGTATAGGCTTCCCTATCAGATGCTATTTTCTGCAGTGATCGGGCTGCTTCTGTTGTCCGCGGTGTACTGTTAAAACTGTCACAGTACACCGCGGACTAGCAAGCCCCACGCCCCAGGCAAATCACACAGGAAGGGCGGAGAAGGAGAAAGACCTCCCCTACCGTGTTTTCCTGGGGCAGCATGGCCAAGGCACATAACGCCCAATAAAAGAGCATTTTGGGCTTCATGTTTCTACTGAATAAGAATTAAGTTATAAAGGTTCCATGGCGCGCGCCGCCGCCCCGCTATCACGCTCCCGCTCTCGTTCTCGCTCCGCATCTTCCCATGCTTCAGCCCGCCTGACAGCGGACCTATAAGCCAAGGTCAAAGCCTTGTACCTGGGCGCGTATTTCGATCTCAGGCATTTTTCACAGATGACAAAATCTGAATCGATGTAAATAGATTCTTCTATGTATGCACCTTGCAGATCTTCAACGTCTGAAACAACTTCAAGATATTCGGCCTCTTCAGCCGCATAAGCAAATGTTCCAGCAGCGGACCAGTTGAAAGAAGTTCCACAAATTGCACATTCAGTAATTTCAAAATCCACAATCTTTTCAAAACGCTGGGGGAAGTGGTTGATCTTGTTTGATATCTCACCGCTGCTTTTTGAGAGGTAATCCAGTATCCAATCACCCGCAATTTCAAAAGCGTGTTTTTGCAGATCGTCCATTAGATCGGTTTTGTAGCTGATCGCGTAAGATTGATTGCCCGTTTTTGGATCGGTGTAGATATGGCCAATCGTCTTCCATTCATCAGTTGGATTAATTCTGAGTTTGGTTCTCTTTTCGTTGTTTGGTATTACCTGCCTTTTTGGATCGGCTTTCCGTTTCTGTAAAAACTTGAGTACCATTCCAAATGTCCATGAATAGCGGCGCTTTAGCCAGGTGATTACATCGCCGGTTTCCTGCTCCATGCCTGGACGATTGATCTCATACGTTTGACGGCGGATGTCCACAGTCAAGCCGTATGTATTTGTGCTGCGCCATATTTCGGAGTTTTTCGCGTCCACTTCAAACGCTTCGCCCGCTTCCTGCATGAGAAGCTCGATACGATGTTTTTCCTTCAATGCACGGAGTTCGTCTTTAGTCATCTTCATCGCTGTCACCTGCCAATTCATATATCTTTGCACCCTTCGCAGCGCTCACGAAGATGATCTCTCGTGTTCCATGAAGAATTTCAATCCCTTCCCTAATATTTGCATCACTCAGGCTTTTATCAATGCGCTTTGCTTCTGCCCTCAATTGCGTGTGATTCAATTTATCGTTCTGTTTGAGGGCTTCAATGATCGCATCATGTGCCCGGGCAGTTTTGCTTCGATAGGCAATCCGCCAAAAACGCGCCTCTGTCAGATCCAAGTTTTCATCTTGGGTGTATGAAAAGTTTGCACTGATGTTGGGAGCATCAGGACCACGGACGGCCACTGGCTTGATCGTGACCTGGTCTTTATCAGCCATATCTCGTTCAACAAGGAACGCTCCGTCAACCCCAGCAAGGATGCTTCCCGATCCCCTTAGATTATCTTCAGGTGCCCCACCCGCTTTACCAATGCCCTTTTTGGCATGATGTACCAGGATGATCGCAACATTACACGCTTCTGATATCTGACGAATGGCTCCCATGATTTGAGAAGCTAGCGGACTGTTTTCATCCACGGGGCCAAACACCTGCCCAAGATGATCTATAACAAGCACCCCAATATCTCCAAGCCCTTTTATGCGTTCGATCATTGCAGCCACATTTTCAGGCCTTGAAAAATCCGGCCATGGAGAGGGCATGCTGTAGGCTTGAAACTGGCCGTGGTCAATATCAATCTCCAGCGCCCTGGCGAATGCTTTCATGCGTCTTTTCAAAACTTGGGTACCATTTTCCAGATCGATCCAAACAACACGCTCAGACGCTACTTCAATGCCATCGCTTCCCTTGGGGGTGGTCATCCAATATAAGCCGCTCACAATGTGATGACACATATCCATAATGACCAATGTCTTTTTATGCTTCGGTTTTCCAAAGAAAACCACCACTGAAGGACGTGGAAGGAAATATCTCACGACCCATGAAATAGGCGGGATCTCCTCCACCATCACATCTGCCAGGTCGAAGGCTTCCCAACCCTTTGACGTTTCCAGTGTTGCCAGGTCCGCATTAGGATTTGCGAGATCGATCATGGGGGAAAGTATCAGATCCAAGCCACGTGCCGTCAGCTCTGCCTGTAATCTGCTCTTACGCTTTGACTTGTCCCTCCCCTCCGATAGGACACTCATCACCACATCAAGCAATGGACCCTGTAAGCGGGATAAATCCGCCGCTGTTGGATCGTTTGCAGTGGAATCAGTCAATCTCCGTAGTAAATGCGCCGCGTAGTTAAGTACGTGCTGGGGTTGTTGCGTTGTGTCTGCCATGTTTTCATTTTTTCAATAATCAACGGGTCAAACGTTTTTCACCTTTTGTTGAGTTTTCTTCGTAAGTCAGTCGGTGTGATTTCTTTTTTCGTTGTGATCTCGTTTGGAAAAAAATCCATCAACGCTGGAAGATCCGTAGCAATCTTTGAAATAAGATTGGCGCGTTTGGTTTGTACGTAAGTAAGGGTGTGATGATCGCCGCTTTTCAAGTCGGCTCGATACGCGCTGTATTTCTCTTTGAGCTCATCTGTCTTATTGGCAGCATCCAAAAACAGGGCGTAAATCTCATCCTGAATTTGCAGAGCATCTTTATTGATCTCCGCCATTCTGGAAAGGCGAATAGTATTTAACTCTTTCGCACGTTCCTGTTCATCTTTCTGAATCTCAAAGTCCAGGTCTTTGATTCCCGTTTCGGTCCCTTCAATGCGAACTCGAAGATTTACAATCTCATCAGTCAACTTGGAAGTTGACCGCCCATCACGTATTGCCTGGGATTGATCGGAGAGTTTCACTTTGAGAGATGCTCTCTGCTCATCAAGCAGTTTCACGAGCTCGGAGCGCTGCTCCTTGGTTGTAGCTAGTTTTTTTTCAAGTTTTTCAAGTGTGTTCATGGTTTCCTCTTATTCATCCAAGCGAATGAATGTTTTGTTTCGATTTTCGTCGCGTTCTTTAATTGAAACTTTTTTCCCCAGGCTCTCGTTCATTAGCTTTACGACCGCATCCTGAATCGATTGCTTTTCTTCTTCTGTCAACTTTTCAAATGCGGCCGCATCTTCATCGTCAACGGGAATGTATATGGATATTCTTTTTTTCATTTTCAAACTCCTTTAGGTGGAAAATATTGAATACTTAACGCTGCATTTAACAGCGCCATGATTCCAGTGTCATCAAACTTTGCTAAGGCTACATTCTCAATAATCTTTTCAAGTTGATCCGCTATACTTTGCGCTTCAATCTCAATAGGCTTTTTAGGATGCTGTAGCCTTTCATCATCACTTACAGTCAAATAAGGTCCACGCTCGAGAATAATTTTTTCAATTATTTCCATTGTTCCGCTTTCAAATTCTGGAAGTTTATGCCCCGCTAAATAATGGCCACATTCATGTAGGGCAGTTAGGTAAAGATCGTATGTAGAAAGTTTCGGATTAATATCGATGCAAATCACGCCTTTACCATCCCGGTAGATTTCTCCAGCGGTGTTCTGTGTTCTTGGCTCACGCCAATTGACCTTCACAGTCATTTGAATAAAGTTAATGCACATCAAACGAATCAGCCTTTTAACTTCTTCGATGTCAACTTGGTGATTTTCGTCCATCTGATTTATTCATCCTATGTGGAAGATTCCGAGATCTGCTCAGTGGGAAAAACATCTTGCGAAATATCAATCAATCCCTCTTGGGCAAGTCGTTCTCGAATCAATAATGCAGCTTGATCCCCAGGCTCTCGTTTCTCTCTTTCAGAGAGAGAAATCAAAGCACTCTTCTCTTGGTCACTCAAAATAATTGTTAGACGTGTTGACATTTGTTTTCACTCCATTAACAAAAAAATGACGGCTATTCATGCCGTCATTTTTGCATATTATTTTTTGTTAGGCTACTTCAATGAACCTATCGATAACCTATTTCTACTTTCTTTCTTTATCGTAAGGGATACGAGCATCTGGAAAGCTTCTTCTTAATTTAGAAATTTTGTTATGTACTGTTGTGACTTTCCAAAAGTCTAACCCTTTACCTTTAGTCCAATCTGAAATTTCCTTTGCAGTTTTATTTTCACACCATAATTCAACAGCTTTACGTTCCTGGTCCGAAATACTTACTGGTAAATGGTCACAAGGACTCCAAATTTCTCCCATCGTTTTTACTGTGTCACCTTCCTGCAGTACCTTGGCATATGGCCCCCCCCAAATATAATCCTTATCTATTACACTTTTCCAAAACAACCAAAACAAAACGATATTTAGTCTATTCACTTTGTCTGTTTTGTCTCTCAATACCACTTCTATTTTGCATCCATAACCTGTATGTTCAAAACTAATATAAGCACCAGAGAAGCTTATCGAATAATGCTCATCTTCTCTCCACTCATTAAGATGCGTCTTTATTTTTAGTTTTGTAAGATGTCTGTCGAACCATGCTGAAAGATAGCTTGGACTTTGACCCGATTTTGCAATCCAAGATTCGGGAAGTTCATCAAGTTCTTTTTCCAATAATTCATTCATGTCTCTTATCTCCAATTGACTAGCCCCGCTCGGAGATGCTATAATCAGTCCGAGCATGAGCCCGTGATCTCATGCACTCCCATCTCCGCCCTGGACGAACAGGACGGAGATTTTTTATAGGGGAGATATTATTTTACAAGATTTAATTCACCTCGCTTAGCTTGTTTGCCAATCCTTGGGCCAACATTGCGAGTTTCATTCTAAACGTAAGCTTGTTACCCAGCAATGCCTGATATGAGCATGAACTCCAAATTGTGACGGGCTTCCCATAATGTGGGGATACTTTGCCATTGCAAAAGTGATCGTCTGTTGAAGTTTCTCTACCTTTGATTTGAGTCCTACACATCAAGCAGACAGTTCCGACCTTCTTTTTTTCCATCCTACACGCCTCCTAAATTGAAAATCAACTCGTTGGCCAGCATATCAACCCGCTGATCGATCTCTCCACGAATTTGACGTAGTGTAAGACCGCTATTGAAATACTGGTTGATCGTCTGCTGCTGTGAATTGGACTGGTTCGTGATCGGTTGTACCAGCGAACGCGCCATATCTTCAGGAGAGACGCGCTGCAAACCCATCTGAAAGCCCTGTGCGGTGAACATGCCCAGCTTCATAGCTTCTACCGACGGCGAACCAATCCCCAAAGATTTCTTGATCGCGCTTAGTACCGTCTCACCTACTTTTGTAGCAACCGTCAATAGTCCGGGGATGCCAAGCAACATGCCGTTCGCCAATCCCTGCAGGATGTATTTACCAACCAGCCCCCAATCGATGCGAGAGAATGTATCGCGGATATAGGTCACAAGTTTGCCGAGCGCATCACGCATGAATGTCATGAACTTATTCCAGGCGTCCTTGATGCCGAAAATCTTCTCGAATACTTTGTTGAAACGTTCCACGAAGGCATCCCAGGCTTCCTGCAGGTATTCCGTGGCCGCATCCGTATCACCTTTCAGGAAAGATGTGAACGCCTTCCAGATATTCGTCCAGAATTTTATGCTGAACTGCATGGTATCGCGTATCCCCAAGAAGTTGGTCTTCCAGGCCAGCGCGAAGATGGCCAGCGTCGCGATGACCGCCGCCAAGACCGCCAATATCGGAAGCAGTGCAGCAGCCAATGCACCCAATGCGGGTACCGCGATGGTGGAGATGGATGTACCCATGGCAGTAATAGCTGTGCCTGCGCCTGCCAATACACCACCCGGCCCAAATAATCCAATTAATCCAGTTGCAGTTGATACCAGTGTACCTAAGAAAGAAAGCAGCGGACCCACAGCGGCTGCCATAGCGAGAAAACCTAAAACCATTTTCTGTTGAACAGGCGAAAAGTTGTTGAAAGCTGCCAGCATCTTATTGAGCGTGGTTACAACTTCCAAAGCGATCGGTAGCAAGTTCTCACCGAGAGTGATCAATAGGTTCTTGAATTCAGCCTGAGTCCCCTTCACCTGGTTCGCCAGACTGCCTCCCGTCTCTGCCATATCATTCAAAGCCGGATTAAGTTTTTCGTCTAAAGCGATCGCGTTCAAGATAATGGCGCGTTGGTTCGCGGTTAGGTTCTTCGTGTTGGAATCGAGCAACCCATTGGCGGTGCCATAGGTCTTAATAAACTCATTCGTGATGAATGGGAAATATCGCTGAATCGGTTCGTACTGTCCACGGATGGCACTCTGCCATGCGGCTGAGACATCCGCCGCTGCAGCTTCATGGAAAGAACCAAGATCAACAATATGCTTGACTGATTGTTCAGCAAGTTCCGTTGCTTCTTTGATTCCCATGCCCCCTGATGTAAATATTGCACCCAATGAAGAAGCGTAATCCAAATATTCCGTCTTGCTCAACTTCAAAGTTGCTGATGCTTTATTGGCATTTGAAACAACACTATCTGCCATCTCACCGAAGACAACTTCCGCTTTGTTTTTCGTTTCTTCAAACGAACTGGCCGCACTAATAGCCGCGCCCCCCAATGCAACAATGGGAAGTGTCAGCCCTAGTGTAAGTGTTCTTCCAGCCGCTTTCATGCCATTGCCAAGAACTACGCCAGCCTTCTGCAGTTGTTGAAGACCAGCAACACCCGTCTTGACTCCATTAGTCAGTCCAGAAGTATTGAGGCTAACTTTTCCGTATGCACTGCCGAGTTGTATTGCCATGATCTGCTCCAATCAAAAGCGCCCGAACAGAAATTCAAAGAATTTCTATCGGGCGCAAGTTCGACTAAAGCACGTTACTAAGAACGTATGGCGCTTTTCCCTCTCACAACTTCCTGATCGGGCGCTTCTTATATAGCCCAATTTTAATACTTATTACCAAATACTTCAAGAGTCATCCAGGCCAAGAAATACACCGTCATTCTCCGCATCGCCATGATCGATATATCGAGCTGCGCTTGAAGGGGATGCCCACCCACCAAACGCCATCAATCCAGCCAGGGACACACGCGGATCATGCCCCGCCTGGGTTGCTCCATAATGACGGCAATCGTGCGGCGATAGTTTTTCAATCCCAATTCCCTGCCCCAGGTGCCTTACACGGTCCTGAATACTACGTGTGGCCATCCCCTTGCCTGGTGTTAGCTGTCCTGTTTTATGGGATGCAAGAATCAGCGGACCGCTTTCAGCGCGGTTATCCTTTTGGACATATTCGCAAAGTCTCTGCCAAGCACGACCGCGCAAATTATGCGTTGACCACTTGCCTACTTTCGGGCGATAAAAAATCATTTGTCGGTCTTGAAAGTTTATATCTTCAATTTTCAGGATCGCAAGTTCTGAAACACGCATACCATGATCCAAAAGCAATATCATCATGAGCGCATCACGGCGGGCTTGTGGCATGTCATTCTTGACCTTGCATAATGCCTGAGCTTGTTCCTCGGTGATCGTTGTAGCCTTTGCTTTCTTTGTCCCCTTGCGAATCTCCAACCCTTGCTTCGTGCGCTTTGCATCTGCATCGATGCCCTCTTTGACTGTGTAGCCCTTTAGGCTTTGCAAGCGGATGATTTCACCATCGGGGATTATTCCTGCTGAGTTGGCCAAAGTCATATAAA
>Ga0209919_1000752_pt1 | contig 16048 bp, 14 predicted proteins | sample SalPon2A_C_D2_MG_FD_185721 | JGI IMG/M metagenome (GOLD analysis project Ga0209919, IMG submission 185721) | Soil microbial communities from South San Francisco under conditions of wetland restoration - Salt Pond MetaG R2A_C_D2_MG (SPAdes)... | ecosystem: Environmental > Terrestrial > Soil >... | reverse complement strand
GGGCCAATCCGCATGCCGCGATCCGCCATGGGTACCGCGCAGCAGGATCAACGCCTTCGCCACACCAGCTTAGTGCGCGTGCCAGCCGTCGTCCACGAAGAGGGAGGTGCCGTTGACGCGCGCGGCAACGTCCGACGCAAGCCAGACGACCGCGGCCGCCACGTCCTCCGGGGCAATGGGGCGGCCGCTGAGGTGCCGCTCGGTGAAGTGCTCCAGCAGTTCCGCCTCGTCCAGGGAGAGCGTGCCCCCCATGCCGCGCAGCAGGTCCGTGGGCACGGTGCCGGGGCAGACGGCATTGACCGTAATGTTCTGCCGCGCCGCCTCCATCGCCAGCGCGCGGGTGAGCCCCACCAGGGCGTGCTTGGCGGCCGTATAGGCCACCCCCGTCCCGATGCCGCGATGACCGGCCACGGAGGCTACGTTGATGATGCGACCCCAGCCGCGGGCGTTCATGCCCGGCAGCACGCGTCGGCAGCAGTGGAAAGCTCCGCGCACGATGGTGTCCATCTGCACGTCCCATTCCGCGTCGCTCACGTCCGGGAGCGGATTGAGCACGATCACCCCGGCATTGTTGACCAGGATGTCCACGCCTCCGGAAGCGCCTTCGATCTCCGCCACGGCGGCATCCACCTCGGCGGCGGAGCGCACGTCGCAGGCCAGCGGGTACACGCGGGGATGGATGCGACGCAGCGCGTCCACCGCCTCGTGCAGCGTCTGCTCGGATGAAAGGGGATAGGGGACGCCGGGCAGGTCGTGCCCGACGTCCGCCAGATAAAGGGTGGCCCCCGCTACCGCCATTCCCTTGGCGATTGCGAATCCATTTCCGCGGGCTCCTCCCGTAACGAGGGCCACCTGTTCCTTCTGTTCCTTGCGCTGCACAGTGCCGGCCATGGCGCCGTCGGTGCTGTGTGACCGGCTATGCGCCGGGAAGAGCGGCCCTGCCGCAGGCTCTCATCCTTGAGATCGTTCCACCGCTCCAATGTGCGAACATGGGCAGGGCCACCTTATCCTGCTACGAGCCCGTCCGGGCTTCCTCCCAGCCGTCCGGGGCCAGCAGTCGCGGCACGGCCGCTGACGTGGCCTGCCTGGCCACACCCGGTGCGCATAAGCGGTAACGATCCTCCATGGCATCGCGCTGCTCGCTGCGCTGCAGGCGCCAGCTTCCCAGCCAGCCCTGCTCCCGCATGAACTCCAGGTCTCGCTTCAGCGCCTCGATGGCGCGGTAGCGGCCCGTCTCGCTGACCCAGACGCCGGACTCCTGCAGCAGTGCGTGCCCCGTGCGCTCGACGGCCGCGGCCGGCTCGCCGGGCGCCGCTCCGGCCCAGGCGCGGCGCAGCCACACGTACAGTGGCAGCAGGCAGGGGTGCTCCTTGCCGGCGCACTCCATCAGTACGGGCGGCAGCGTCTGGAACGCTTCGCACAGGCCTCCGCCAGGCAGCGCGTGGACGCACGGGTCGAGCATCACGTGCAGCGTGGCATCCGCCCGTTCTTCCCCCGCCGGATGCGCAGCGCCGCTCCAGGCGCCGCTGCGGCCCAGCACCGTGAGCAGGCGCGAGGTGCGGGCGCGCGAGCCCTCGCCGGCGGGCGAGACCCGCGTCAGCTCCACCCGCTGCAGCTCTTCGGCGATGCGCTCCAGGCGCTGGATGCGTGTGCGCATGCCCCGTGCCGAGAGATCGCCCAGTCCCGCCTCGGCCGCGATGGCGGGCAGGGAAAGCTCGCACACGGTGGGTGCCGCCCCTGGGCTGGCCGGTGCATCCAGTTGCACGCACAGCGCCGCCAGCAGCTTTCCGCCTTCGGGCCCGAGTTGCTTGTGCACGCGCCGCAGCAGCCCCGCCAGCAGGGTGCCTGTGTCCAGCGGGAACAGCTCCAACTGGGCGGGGCCCGCTTCGGCGGTGTCGGCATCGAAACGGTAATAGATCGTCTCTGCCGTCGTGGCCGCTGTACGCAGGGTTTCTACCCCGCGCAACGTTTCCGTTGCGTCCGGCGGGGCGGGCGCGGCGTGCCGGCCTCCGCGCCGCTGTCGGACGTCCTCCTGCATGCGGCGGTAGAGGGAATGGGTCAGATCGGTAGCCAGGTACTCCCAGCGGCAAAGGGCCGAACTGGGCGTCCAGCTCTCCACGGCGCCCAGGTGCGTGGTGCGGCCGTCCGGCGTGCAGATCTCCCACCAATGGTGCGGAAAGCGTCCGCGCCGGAAGCGCAGCAACAGGTTGGGCGGCGGAGCCTCCCCCTCCAGATCCAGATTGAACATGGCCACCGTGAGCAGCAGCTTGCCCAGCCGGCTGCCGCGGTCGCTCAGGTGACGCTTGTATAGCTCCAGGTTGGCGGCGAGACCGGGCATGGGCGTCTGGCAGATGCGATCCAGGTGCTCCAGCAGCAGCTCGCGCACCGCCGCCCAGCGATCCCCGGCCGCGCGGTGATAGAGCAAGTGCTCGCACAGTTGCAGCTTGAGAGGAATCAGGTCGGCGTCTTCGCACACGTACACGTGCAGGTCGCGGGCGCGCAGAAGTTGCTGCAGGTGCGCCTGCATGCGTTCGCGACCCACCGTGCGCTCCCCAAGGCTGCGCTCGATCTCCCGCTCGATGTCGCTGGAGGCCTCTGCCGTGGGGCCTCCCAGTCGGTCGTACAGTCGCATCAACTCCAGCAGGGCCGGCTCCAGCGCGACGGTGTGGCTGTGCCGCTGGACGCGCATCCCTTGCTTGCTGGCTCCGCTGCACACAATCATCGTTTGGACACACGTATCCGAAGGCGTTGAACAAACGCGATAAGCCGCAGATGGGCTAATCTGATGACGCTATCAGGGCAGAACTTCGATCAACCCAGGGCCCGCGCAGCGACGCTGCTTCCCCCGAGCCGGCATTGGTCGATCGAAGCGGAACCCACGCCAAGTCACGCCACTTTTTTCCTTCAACCGTGGCAGAAAATGGAACGAAACTACTTGGAGATCCGGCGTGGGTGACGCGCGCAAATCCCTTGCTGGCGCGTCAAATCGCGAGGGTCTGGTCTCACCCGTTTGCGCGATCTCCATTGTCGGTAACCAATCATAATGGCCGGGCATTTCCAACGAAAAAATGCGGCGTCGCCTGTAAATTCGCTTACTCGCTGTTCTCACGCCTCAATTTGATTGAAGAATATTATTCTGAAAAACACAATTCATTCATTTTATGAACCGGCGCATTACAAATCAGCGAGTTACTCGCAGTATATTGATATTGCGATGATTTTGTTCGGGTGGTACCTGTGGCGGCAACCCGTCTCCAGGTTGTGCGGGAAGCTGTAACCAGAGGCCCGTGAGTTCGGGGCCCGTACCACCGTCGCCTTTGGGAGCGTTCGACCGCTGTACATATTTTTTATGTGGCGCACCGTTTCATTGCGACGCACCCGCCAGACGGGCTTTCATGACTTGATGCCGCGGAGAAAGAGTCGGCTGCCCATGTACAGGAAGAAGATTGCGAAGAGCAGCCTGAGCAGGTTGGCGGGCATGACCACGGCCAGCCCCACCCCCACCCCGATGCCTACCACTGCGCTGGGCACGAGCCGCACCACCTCGCGCCAGAGCGTGTGGCCCTTGCCGCGCTGGGCGATGACGCCCGAACTGGCATTGACCACATTGACCGCCAGCGCCAGGGGGACGCCACCCAGGATGGGCGTGTGAAAGAACGCGGAGAAGATGAGCACCACCATGCCTCCGCCACCGATGCCCAGGATGCCCGAGAACAGGCCCGAGACCACGCCGACAGTCGGGTAGCTCCAGAGCGACGGGGCCTCGGCAGCCGCGTGCATGTGGCCGTAGAAGCCCAGGCCCTGCAGGATCAGGTTGGTGGACGCGACGAAGGTGAAGGCCGCGAAGAGGTAGAGGATCCAGCGCTGCGGCACGCGGTTGAGCAGGTAGCCGCCCACCTGCGAGCCCACAATGCCCGCGGCCAGCAGCAGGCCGCTGCCCAGCAGGCTGAAGTACAGCCCTGAGATGGCCAGGTGCACCACCAGCGCCATGCTGGACAGGCACAACACAGTTCCCAACGACGTCGACACGGCCTGCCGAGGCGTGGCACCCCGCAGGAAGATCATCCCCGGTACGAGCAGGATGCCCCCACCAATGCCCAGCAGCCCGTTGAGCAGGCCCGCGCCGAAGCCGATGCCCGCCGAACGCAGGCCCGCGTGGCTGGGCGGGCTTGTCGGCGATGAAGAAGCAGTCTGCGAGGCGTCGGAATCGGTCATGGCGGCTAGCTCAAGAGCGGTGCGGCGTTGGGAGTGGCCCAGGGTCACCTCCTGCGCGGCAAGCCGCGGCGGATGCATGTATGGGCGGGCTGTCTGCGATATCACAGCACGGGCGCCGTGCCAGCACAACTGCGCCGGGCGACCGGTCGGGCCGCGTGCGCTGAGACCGCCGCGTGGCTTGTCGGGGCCTTGGGCGACCTCTACAGTAGAGGCATGAGTGCATCATCCGAAGAGCTCCAGGGGAATGGCGGGGAGTTCCGCCCCGACGGCGAACGCGCCGGGCGCATCGCCGCCATGTTCGCGGACCGCTGTCTGGTGTGGAGCGACGGTCAGGAGATCGTCTGCGCGCTGCGGGGAAGGCTCAAGGAGCGGGCCACGCCTGTGGTGGGCGATCGCGTGAACTGGCTGCCCACCCCTGACGGGGGCGGGGCCGTGACGACGATCCATCCGCGTACCAGTGAACTGACCCGCGCGGTGGCGGACCGCAAGCGCGCCAACCGACCGCTGGACCCGCAGGTGCTGGCGGCCAATGTGGATCGCATGGTGGTGGTTGCTTCCGTGCGGCGGCCGCCCCTTCGGCCGGGCTTGCTGGACCGCTTCCTGGTGGTGGCGCGGCGCGCGGGCATTGCCCCGCTGATCTGCATCACCAAGCTCGACCTGGACCCGGGCGGCGAGTTCGCTGCAGTGGAAGCAACTTACACTGGGCTGGGCATCCCCGTGCTGGGGACGGACATGCACCGGCCCGAAACGGTGGAGCCGTTGGCTGCGGCGCTGCAGGGGATCACGTCCGTGCTCGTGGGACACTCAGGCGTGGGCAAGACAAGCCTGCTCAACCTGCTGGTGGGCCTGGACATGGCGGTGCGGGAGGTGGGCTTCCACAAGGATCGCGGACGTCACACCACCAGCACGGCACGGCTGGTTCCACTGAAGGCCGGCGGCTTCGCCATCGATTCGCCCGGCATCCGCGAGTTCGGGCTGCACGGCGTGGCGCCCGACGAGTTGGCGACGCTTTATCCCGATTTCGCGCCATACCTGGGCACCTGCCGCTTCGCCGATTGCCTGCACCAGGGTGAGCCCAAATGCGCCGTGCGGGCAGCCGCGGAGGCCGGGGCGATCCAGCCTGCGCGCTACAGCGGCTACCTGAAGCTGCTCGAGGAGGCCATTCAGCGCGCGCAGGCGGCAGCGCCGGCGTGATCAGGCGCCGTGCTGCGCGCCCTCGGGTCAGAACCGGTAGCCGGCGCCAATGCTGAGGAGTTGGCCATCCAGGGCCCCGCTGGCCGGCGCGCCATTGGTTGTGCGGCGCGCATCCACCTGCAGCAGGTGGAACCCCAATTCGCCGTCGAGGCGCTCCGAGAAGTGGTAGGCCGCCAGCACGAACCACTCCTGGACGTCCGAAGCCAGGTAGTCCTGCGAGAGACCGCTGTCCGTGGCCGTGACAGGACTGAACGTCGTACGTCCCATGCCGTACCCCAAGGCCACCCAGCCATCGTCGAAGGGCAGTGCGCCGAAAACCTCCGCCAGGCGGTAGTCCACGCGGCGACCGGCGGCGGGGAACGCTGCATCGGCGAAGCGCGTGCGGTAGGCTGCCAGCCCCACGCCCACGTGCAGCGGACTGAGCAGCGTCACGTGCAGGCCGGTGGGAAAGCGCGCCCCGGGTGGCGTGGCAAGCTGCGGATCGTGCGTGTATTGCAGCCCGAGCGGCACCCCCAACGAGAGCACCCAACCGGTCGTCTGGGCGCGCGCAGCCGGCGCTCTGGCGGCCAGGCACAGCCCGATGGCGAGCGCGAGGCAGATTCGACGAGTCATGGCGGTGGGAGCGTCCAGGGAGGGGGGCGCGGCGGAGGTGGTGCAACGCCGCCGGTCGTGCGGCAGCATAGCGCCAATCACACGCGAAGACGAGCGCTGCGCTAGAGGTGCGCCAAAGCTTAATATTGGGGTTTGCGGAGGAGGTAAGGCGCTGCCTCCCTCCTCCGTACCTCCTCCCTCCGGTAGGGGCCACAGGCCCCTACACCCCACACAAACGGGGTCCAGGGGGCTTGCTCCCTGGCGGGGGTTCCAAGGGGGGCCGCGCCCCCTTGGGCCACGATCTCATCCGAAGACCAAGCCTTGTCGCTCTACTAGAGGTGGGCGGGGATGCCGCCGGAGACGACGAGCGTCTCGCCGGTGATGTAGCTGGCCTCGTCCGAAGCCAGGAAGAGCGCGGCGTTGGCGATCTCCGCGGGCTCTCCCAGCCGCCCCAGCAGCGTCCGTTGCCGGAAGCCCTCCACCGTCTCGGGCGGCAGGCGCTCCACGGCGGACGTGCGAATGATGCCCGGGGCGATGCAGTTCACGGCGATCGTGGGTGCGTATTCGGCCGCCAGGCTGCGCGTAAGCGATACCACGGCGGCCTTCGCAGCGCCGTAGTCAGAGCGGCCGGGCGCCCCCGCCATGTCCACCGAGGCGATGTTCACGATGCGGCCCCAGCCGGCATCGCGCATGCCGGGCGCCAGGGCCCGCGTGAGCAGGTAGGTGCCCTTCAGGTTGAGGCGGAAGGTGTCGTCCCAGCGCTCCTCGTCAATCTCATCCAGCGGGGCATTGATGGTGCCGCGGATGCCCCCCACCACGTTGATCAGCACGTGCAGCGGGCCCAGCGCGGTCTGCGCCGCTTTCACCAGTGCAGCCACTGCCGCACTGTCCGTGACGTCGCAGCGCCGCGCGAAGAATCCCGCGCCCGGCGCAAGCTGAGAGCGCACGAAGGCTTTGGCGGCGTCCAGGCGGCGCGCCGAGACATCCACCAGCGTCAGCGCGGCGCCTTCGGCGGCGAAGCGCTCGGCGATAGCCCGGCCCATTGGGCCGCCGGCGCCGGTGATCAGTGCGGTTCGGCCCTGCAGACGCATCGAGTGACTTCGTGAAGGTGGGGCTCACCCGCCCGCCGGCGGCAACGTGGCCTGCGGGTGGGTGGGACGGGCGGCCGCAGCCGCCCTGGCTAGCGGGAGCGCGCCTAGTGCACCCTGGCGCGCTGGTCGGCCTGCTTGCCGCGAATCTTGCGCCAGATCCAGGCCAGCGGATCGTAGAAGTTGCCCGCCACGCGCTCCTTGAGCGGGATGATCCCGTTGTCCGTGATCTTGATGTGTTCCGGACAGACCTCGGTGCAGCACTTGGTGATGTTGCAGTAGCCGATGCCGAAGGCGTCCTTCAGCTCGCCCAGGCGGTTCTCGGTATCCAGCGGGTGCATGGCCAGCGAGGCCATCCGGATCAGGAAGCGCGGGCCGATGAAGTCATTGCGCTGATGGTCGCGCATGACGTGGCACACGTCCTGGCACAGGAAGCACTCGATGCACTTGTGGAATTCCTGGATGCGGTCGATATCGTACTGCTGCATGCGGTACGTGCCGTCCGCCTCCCGCGGCTTGGGCTTGAAGGGCTTGATGCGCTTGTTGATCTCGTAGTTCCAGGAGACATCCGTCACCAGGTCTTTGATGACCGGAAAGCGGCGCACCGGTTCTATCGTGATGGGCTTGTCCAACTCCAGCATGTCCATGCGGGTCATGCACATCAGGCGCGGCTTGCCGTTCACCTCCGCGCTGCAGCTGCCGCACTTGCCGGCCTTGCAGTTCCAGCGCACAGCCAGGTCGTTGGCCTGGGTCGCCTGGATGTGGTGAATGGCGTCCAGCACCACCATGCCCTCACTCAAGGGCACCTTGTATTCCTGGTAGCCTCCGTCGGATGCGGTGCCCCGGAACACGCGAAAGGTCACGTCGGTCAAGGATCTGTCTCCGTGTGAAAGGGCTTAAGCGAGAAGACGTTCCAGTTCTTCGGGCATGGCCGGGCGCGGCGTGTGCTCGTGTTCCATGGCACCTTTGCGCTCCCGCACCACCGTGTTGACCTTTTCCAGCTCCGGCATCGAAAGCGGATAGTCCTCGCGGGTGTGCCCGCCCCGGCTCTCCTCGCGATGCAGCGCGGAAAGGGTGATGGCTTCGGAAACGATCAGCATGTTGCGCAGGTCGGCGGTATAGTGCCAGCCCGGGTTGTAATGCCGGGAGCCCTCCACCCGCAACTTGCCCACCCGGTCGCGCAGACGGGCCAGTTCCTCCAGGCCCCGCTCCATCTCGGTCTTGTCGCGCACGATGCCCGAGTTGGTCTCCATGCACTTTTGCAGGTCCTGCATCACGGCGTACGGGTTCTCCGTGCCGCCGTCGCCGAACGGTGCCAGGGCCGTGTGCTCAATTTCGCGCAGTTGATCCGGATTGACGCTGGGCGCGTTGGCGAGATCCTTGGCATAGGCGGCCGCATGCGCCCCGGCGCGCCGGCCGAAGACCAGCAGGTCGGTGAGCGAGTTGCCACCCAGCCGGTTGCCGCCGTGCAGGCCGCCGGCCACCTCGCCCGCGGCGAAGAGCCCGGGCACCGTGGTGGCCGTGGAATCCGCCTCCACTCGCACGCCGCCCATCACGTAGTGGGCGGTCGGGCCGACCTCCATGGGTTCCTTGGTGATGTCCAGATTCCCCAGCTGCATGAACTGGTGGTACATGCTCGGCAGCTTGCGCTTGATGTCTTCCGCGCTGCGCTGGGTGGCGATATCCAGGAAGGCCCCGCCATGCGGGCTGCCCCGGCCCGCCAGGCGCTCGGAGCGGATGGCCTTGGCCACGACGTCGCGCGTGAGCAGTTCGGGCGCGCGGCGCGCCTTGGGGTCGCCGGCCAGCCAGCGCTTGGCCTCGTCGATGGTCTCCGCGTACTCGCCTTTGAACATCTCGGGGACGTAGCCGAACATGAAGCGCTTGTCTTCGCTGTTCTTCAGTATCCCGCCCTCGCCCCGCACCCCTTCGGTCACCAGGATGCCGCGCACGGAGGGCGGCCAGACCATCCCCGTGGGATGGAACTGCACGAACTCCATGTCGATCAGGTCTGCCCCGGCGCGGTAGGCCAACGCCTGGCCATCGCCGGTGCATTCCCAGGAGTTGCTCGTGACCGTGTAGCACTTGCCGATGCCGCCCGTGGCCAGCACCACGGCCTTGGCGCGGAACTCCACGAAGTTCCCCGACTCGCGCCAGTAGGCGAACGCACCGGCTACCCGCTCGCCGTCCTTGAGCAGGTCCAGCACGGTGCACTCCATGTAGACGTCGATACCCTGGTGGATGCCATGGTTCTGCAGGGTGCGGATCATCTCCAGGCCCGTGCGGTCGCCCACGTGGGCCAAGCGCGGGTAGCGGTGTCCGCCGAAGTTGCGCTGCAGGATGCGGCCGTCGGGGGTGCGGTCGAACAGGGCACCCCACTCCTCCAACTCGTTGACGCGGTCGGGCGCCTCCTTGCAGAACAGCTCGACCATGCGCCAGTTGTTCATCATCTTGCCGCCGCGCATGGTGTCGCGGAAGTGCACCTCCCAGTTGTCGCGGCTGTCCGTGTTGCCCAGGGCCGCGGCCATGCCGCCCTCGGCCATCACGGTGTGGGCCTTGCCCAGCAGGGATTTGCAGATCAGCCCGACGGACAGGCCCTGGTTCGAGGCCTCAACGGCCGCGCGCAGGCCGGCGCCGCCGGCACCGATCACGATAACGTCGTGCTCGTGAATCTCGTGGTCCATCTAGATGATCCTGAAGTCGGTGATGATGCCCATGGAGACGAGGCGGACGTACAGGTCGGAGAAGCCGACCCAGAAGAGGCTGATCCACGCCCACTCCATGTGGTGCTCGTTGAAGCGCGTGACCAGGTGCCACAGCTTGTAGCGTTGGCGCCCGAAGCGCACGCAGGAGTAGCAGTCCACATTGCCCCCCACCAAGTGCCGCAGCGAGTTGCAGCCCATGGTGAAGGCGGCCAGGAAGATCGCATTCAGCGTCAGCACGATGGTGCCCACGCCGATCCCGAAGCCATCCGGCCAGATGTACGACTCAACGGCGTCCCAGCCGAGAATGATCACCAGGGCGATGGCGAACGGGAGCATGTAGCGGTGCAGATTCTGGAACAGAAGCCACGCGCGCTCACCCTTGAACTTCTTCTGGGGCACGCCGCCCACAGCGCAGCCCGGAGGCGTCAGGAAGAACGATCGGTAATAGGCCTTGCGGTAGTAGTAGCACGTCAACCGGAACCCGCCGGGCGCCCACAGGATCAGGATCGCCGGGGAGAGCGGCCACCAGGACGGCGTGAACAGGGGGGAATACATCGGCGATAGATAGGGGCCCCACTGGTAGTGCTCACCCACGAGACCCGCCCAGGTGGTGTATACGACGAACAGCATCAGGCCCAGGAACGTAGCCAGCGGGCCTAACCACCAGTTGTCTTTGCGTTCGGTGCCGAACAGCGGACGGGGAGGGCGCAGCGTAGGGGTTGTTTCGCTCATCGAGGGTTCCTCTGCAACTTCTGACGTGCGGAAAGGGGGAGATCGTCGCGGACAGCCTTTCAATTCGACCAGGAAGACCTTCTGTTGCGCGGGGATTTCGTTATAGTAAACTCCCTCGAAAACTGTCAAGGTCGAACCGCGGCAAAGCCCCAATTTCTTAAGCTTTGCGCGCGTCGATGTCAAAAAAAAAGCCGGGCCACCGGGGTTGCGCCTCGCTTGCCGGGCGCGGAAGCCCGGGTTGGCGCTGTCCTCGGGGCTGCTGGCGGTGAATGCCCCGCCCTCTCAACGTGTGGATGCCCCGATGCTGGTACGCGACATGATGAACAACAGCCCCGGCACCATCGCGCCGGAGGCCACGCTGGCCGACGCCCTGCAGCTGATGGCGCAGAAGAAGAACCGCCATCTGATCGTGGTGAACAACGACGAGGTGTTGGGAATCCTTTCCGACCGGGACCTCGCGCTGTACTACGACCCGGACGGGATGACCGAGGAGCGCTGGAAGCAGACCCAGGTCAAACACATCATGACGGCCAATCCCGTCGCCATCGGCAGCGCCGCCCCGGTGCGCGAGGCGGCCCGTCTGCTGCTCAAGTCCGCCGTGAGCGCGCTGCCCGTTATCGACAACGGCCAGCTCGTCGGTGTCCTCTCCGATCGCGATTTCACCCGGCACTTCGCCCAGAGCGAGTAGTCCGTGGAGCCCCCGCATCACCCCGTGAAGCGGTCCAGCTCCCCCCGTGCGTAGGGAAGGGTGGGGTGGGCGTGGGCGATGGCCAATAGGCGGTTGTACTTGGCCAGCCGCTCCGAGCGCGTGATGGCGCCCACCTTGATCTGCCCCGCTCCCGTCCCCGTCGCCAGATCCGCCAGCCATGCATCCTCCGTCTCCCCGCTACGCGCGGAGACCACCGTGCGCCAGCCGGCCTGCCGCGCGAGCGCGATGGCCTCCAGGGCCTCGGAAAGGGTGCCGATCTGGTTCACCTTGATCAGTGCGGCATTGGCCGCACGGCGCAGCACGGCCTGCTCGATGCGTGCCGGGTTGGTCACCAGCAGGTCGTCGCCCAGCACCTGGCAACGGTCGCCCAGGGCCTCGGTGAGCAGGGGCCAGTGCTCCCAGTCGTCCTCAGCCAAGCCGTCCTCCAGCGAGAGGATGGGGTAGCGCGCTCGCCAGTCCGCCAGCCGGTCCACCATGGCCTCGGCACTCAGAGCCGCGCCCTCCACGGCCAGTTGGTAGCGCCCGTCTTCGTAGAAGTGCGTGGCGGCTACGTCGATGGCGATGGCCACCTGCTCCAGCGGACGCAGACCCGCGGCCTCGATGGCCTGCACCGCCAACTCCAGCATGGCCTCGTTGGAGCCGAGCCGCGGCGCCAAGCCACCCTCGTCCGCAACCAGCGGCTGGTAGCCATGCTGATCGATCAGCAGGCGCAGGGCCGTGTAGTACACGGCGTGGGTCATGGCCAGCGCGTCGGCGATGGTTTCCGCGCCACGCGGGACGATGAGGAAGTCCTGGAAGTCCACCTGCGCCCCGGCGTGCTTGCCGCCCGAGAACAGGTTGATCATCGGCAGGGGCAGGCGCGGCTCGCCGCCCGACAGCGCCGAGAAGTGCCGCCATGGCGGCAGACGCGCCTGCCGTGCGGCCGCCAGGGCCGTTGCCATGGAGACCGCCAGCACGGCATTGGCGCCCAGGCGCGACTTGTCCGGCGTGCCGTCGGCGTCCCGCAGAGCGGCGTCCAGCCCGGCCTGATCGAAGGGATCGCGGCCTACAACGGCCCCGGCCAGCGGGCCGCGCACATTGGCGACGGCCCGCAGCACGCCCTTGCCGCCGTAGCGGGCCGGGTCGCCGTCGCGCAGCTCGTGGGCCTCGAAGGCGCCCGTGCTGGCCCCGCTAGGCACGGCCGCGACGCCGCGCGTGCCGTCCGACAGGCGCACCAGGGCGCGCACGGTGGGGTGACCGCGGCTGTCCAGCACCTCCAGGGCATCCACGGCGGCGATGGTGACGGTCATGAGGCGTCCTGGGACGAGGGGGGCAGGGCCGCCTCCACGGCGGCGATAACGGCGGCGATGCTCGTGCCTTCCGCGAGCAGCGCCCGCCGCGTGAGGCCCCGCACCGTGTCACGTTTGGCCTCGTCCGTGAAGTACTCCAGCGGACTCTTGCCGTCCATGCGCGCCAGCAGCACGGCGGCCAGGTGGTGTCCGGCATGCGCGCGCGAGGCGGGCGGCAGCGTGACGTCCGCCTGGTAGCGGCCCCAAAAGCGGCGCGCGGCATCGATGAACGCCGCGCCGTGGCGGGGCAGGTGCAGCGCCTTGGCGCAGTAGTGCGTGAGGGCAAAGCCCAGGTCGAAGGACGGATTGCCCCAGTGCGCCACCTCGTAGTCCAGCAGCACCAGGCCGCCCGCCCGCACCAGGATGTTCTTCGGGCTGTAGTCCCCATGCACCAGGCAGTAGCGCGCCTCCAGGCACTCGGTGCGTAGCTCAGCCAACCGTGGCGCCAGGTCCGGGTGCCGCTCAGCCACGGTGCCGTAGTAGGGGCTCAGCCGAAGCTGATCGAAGAACGTGGCATCGTCGAAGCGCTTGTGTGTGGCCGCGTCGGCCGTGGCGTTGTGAATCTCCGCCAGCAGCGCGCCGAACTGCCCGGCCAGCGCGCCTTCCACCTCGCCGCGCAGCAGGACGGTTTTGTAGTTCTCCGCCGGGGGCTGGATGGCCTCCATCACCAGCACCTTGGCCGCGCGATCCAGGTGCAGCAGGCGCGGGATGCGCGGCGGACCGATCCGCTCGTGCAGCCACTCCAGCGCCTCGGCCTCGCGCACGATGCGGTTCACGTCCGCGCGCCACTCCATCTGCACGGCCAGCCGCGGGCGGGCCTGCTTTACCACGCAGGGTCCCTGCGGCCCGTCCACCCAGAAGGCCTGGTTGCTCACGCCCCCGGAGAGCACCCGCACGCGCACCTCCACGCCGGCGGGCACCAGTCCCTGCGCCGCCAGCCAAGCGGGCAGGTTGGTCTCGTCCAGGGTCAGCGGCAGAGTCTGATCCATGGCGGGCATCACGCAAGGTGGGTGGGAGGTGCGACGGAGAGATCGCCCCAGTGCCGCGCGGCGGCGATCTCGATCACGATGAGCGGCAGCGTTTCCAGCGGCATGTCCCGGTATTGCGCGTATTTGGCGCGCAGCAGCGCGATGCCCTGCGTGTGCACCGGCCCCGCCTCCTCCAGCGCGGCGCGGCCGCGCAGGTGCACCCAGGCCAGCCGGGTCCAGTCCTCATCCCAGCGATCCACCACCACGGCCACCTGAGGATTGGCGCGCAGGTTGCGCACGCGCCGGAGCCGGCGCCAGTCTGCCCGCTTGGGCTTGGCGTCGATGGGCGTGAACAGCCGCGAGCCTTCCACCTGGTAGCAGATCGGGATCACCGCAGGCAGCCCCGCCGCATCCACCGTCGCCAAGCGCCCCACCCGCGCGGCCTGCAGGAAGGACAGCACGGCGGGCTGCAGCACCAGGGATGGGGGCATGGCGAACCGGCCTCAGCGTGGGGCGGCACCGGCAGCCGCGGCGCTACTTGCCGTGACCCGCGCGCAGGGCCTGGGGCATGGGGCCGCCCAGTGCCCAGTCCAGCAGCTCGGCCGTGTGCACCACCGGCACGTCACTGTAACGCGCGATCTGCTCCATGCACCCGATGTTTCCCATGGCGACCACCTGCGCATTCGTGGTGGCGATGGCCCCCGCCTTGAGGCGGCCCAGGTCGCCGGCCGTGGCGGGCTTGAGCAGGTTGTAGGTGCCGGCGCTGCCGCAGCACAGGTGGGCATCCGGCAGTTCGGCCACCGTGAAGCCCGCCGAGCGCAGCAGCTCGCGCGGGGGGGCCTTCAGCTTCTGCCCGTGCTGCAGGGAACAGGCATCATGGTACGCCACGCGCAGGGACTCGGGGGCTCGCACCTCGTCCGGCAGTCCCAGTTCCGTGGCGACCTCACTGATGTCCGCCGTGATGGCGCTGACGGCCGCGGCCCGCTCAGCCCACTCCGGGTCGTCGCGGAAGATGTGGCCGTAGTCCTTGACCACCGTGCCGCAGCCGGAGGTGTTGATGACGATCTTGTCCAGTCCGCCGCTCTGCATCTCCGCGTGCCAAGCGGCGATATTGGCCTGCATGTGGGGCAGGCTGCCGGGCCGGTCGCCCAAATGGTACACCAGCGCCCCGCAGCAGCCCACATCACGCGGCAGCACCACCTCCGCGCCCAGGCGGGTGAGCACGCGGATAGTGGCGTCGTTGATGTGCGGCCCCAGCACGGACTGCGCGCAGCCGGTGAGCAGTGCCACGCGGGCCTTGCGGACGCCCTGGGCCGCGTGTACCTCGTAGCGTGTGAGCGCGGAGGGCGCGGGCAGGCGCGCCGGGGTCATCTCCAGCGGCGCGCGCAGGCTGCGAGGCACCAGCCACGCCAGCGGGCGCGCCAATTGTGCCAGGCGCATCGCCAAGCGGAAGCGCCCAGGGTAGGGCAGCAGCCGCGCCAGCACCGCGCGTTGCAGGCGGGACACGGCCGGCCGCTGGAACTGCTCCTCGATGCGGCTGCGCATGGGGTCGATCAGGTGCGAGTACCGCACGCCGCTGGGGCAAGTGGTCTCGCAGGAGAAGCACGACAGGCAGTTGTCCAGGTGCGCCACCACCTGCTCGTTGAGCGGGATGCGGCCCTCCAGCACGGACTTCATCAGGTAGATGCGCCCCCGTGGGCCCTCCAGCTCCGTGCCGTTGAGCTGGTAGGTGGGGCAGGTGGCATTGCAGAAGCCGCAGTGCACGCAGTTGCGGAAGATGCGCTCCTGGACGCTGACATCGCGTTCCTGCAGGGTGGCTTCGGCGATGGCGGTCTGCATGGGCTCGTGCCGGTGCGGGGGTCGCGCGGTGGGCGCTACAGGTCCGGATACATCCGGCCCGGGTTGAGGATGCGCTGCGGATCGAAGGCCCGCTTCAGGTTCGCATTGAGCTGCAGCAGCGCGGGCGTCAGCTCCGTGAAGGCCGGCTCATCGCGGGGGCACTCCGGGCCCAGGCGCACGATCTGCGCCTGACCGCCCGCCTCGCGGGCCAGCTTGTGCAGCGCGGCCGGCTTGTGCCTGGCGGGCACCACGGCCCACAGCAGCGCCCCGCCCCAATCGTAGATGCGCTGCGTGCCGTGCAGCTCGGCCAGCTTGCGGCCCAGCGCCGGGCCGGCCGTGGGGGCCACGGAGAAGCGCCACAGGCGCTCCTTGGCGCCCAGCGCCAGCGGCTCCAGCTCGCGCACAGCGGCCCAGAACACGCTAGACTCCTCGGCCTCCAGGATGCCCGCCGCGCCGCCTTCGGCCAGCCGCTCGGAGCGGGCGCGCACGGAAGGCTCCGGCCCTTCCACGCGAAGCGCGGTGAGCGCGCCGCCGTTGGCCGCCGCCGCCGCGACCGCGGGGACGCCTGCGCCGGCGGGCAGGTGCGCCAAGCCGCTGGGCTCGTGCTGCGTGCGCGAGGCGGCCACCAGCTTCGCCACCGCATCGTCGTCGCCCAGCCCGGCGAAGAGCACCGTACGCTCGG